>Ga0299914_10003197_pt1 | contig 11525 bp, 7 predicted proteins | sample RVTome_10_FD_201361 | JGI IMG/M metagenome (GOLD analysis project Ga0299914, IMG submission 201361) | Soil microbial communities from uranium-contaminated site in the Upper Colorado River Basin, Wyoming, United States - RVT153D57 (version 2) ... | reverse complement strand
CGACCCGCTCGGCGTCGAGCGCCAGCGGGATGCCGGCGACGATCTCCTCCGGCACGGCCGGGCCCTTCGCGAGCGCCGCCTTGAGGCGGTCAATGCCGACCTGGATGTCGCGGCGACGACGCTCTATCAGCCCGTCGGTGTAGAGCAGCAGGGTGCTGCCGGGGGGAAGGGTCGCCTCGTTGGCCACGAAGCTGGCCCCGTTCAGGAGGCCGACCGGCGGCGAGACCTGGCCCGAGAGCTCTACCACCTGACCATCGGCGAGGCGAAGCAGGGCGGGGGGATGTCCGGCGCGCACGACGCGCGCACGACCGCTCTCCAGCTCGATGCTGAAGGCGAATAGTGTCGACATCTGCGGCGGGTCGAATCCCTTCATCAGCTGGTCGAGCCCGGCGACCGCCGCCTCGGTGGGGCGACCGTCGAGGACATAGGCGCGCAGGGCCATCGCCAGCCGCCCCATCACCGCGGCCGCATGGACTCCGCGACCGGCGACGTCCCCGATCACCAGGTCGACCTGGCCTGGACGGGATTCGACCACGTCGTACCAATCTCCTCCGATCTCGAGGCCCGCCTCGGCGGGCATGTAACGGGTCGCGACCTCGACGCCCTTCACGTCCGGCAGGTCCGCCGGCAGCAGAGCCCGCTGCAGGGTCAGGGCGGTTTCGTGCTCGCGCTGGAAGAGGATCGAGGTGTCGATCGCCAGCGCGGCCCGCCGGGCCAGGTCTTCGGCGAGCTCCAAATCGTCCTGGTCGAATGCGCGATCTCTATTCGAGGCGATGAAGGTGAGCGCCCCGTGGGTCCTTCCCCGAGCGCTCAGTGGAACGACGATCCCCGAGGCGACTCCGAGTTGGCGCATCAGCTCGAAATGCTGCTCGTCCTGGGCCGACTCTCGAAGCAACTCCTCGGTGATCTCCGGGAAGAGCTTCCCCACGCCCGTTCGAATCACCTCGAAGGCGCCCTGGGGCGCGTCGGGATCAGACGGATAGCGCTGGCGGAGCTCTTCCGCAAACTCCACCTTGCTGCGATCGACGTGCGCGATGATCGTCTCGTGGTGGCCGCCGTCATCGACCAGGTCGACGGCGCACCAATCGCTGAGGTTGCGAACAGCGAGCTCGGCGAGCCGCTCGAGAGTCGTACGGACATCAAGCGATTCGCTCAACACGGCGCTGGCCCGGGCGAGGAAGGAAAGGCGCATGCGGGCGCGATTCTCCGCCTCGTGAATGCGCGCCCGCTCGAGCGCGTAGGCGACCTGTTGGACGATGGAGCCGGTGAAGGCGCGCCGTTCGGTGCTGAATTCCATCTCTTCCGAGAAGCTGAACGAGACGGCGCCTATCGCTCTCCCTTCGACGACCAGCGGCAGGACCGCAAGTGCGGCAAACCGGAAGTTCTCCCCCGCGAGCACGGGGAAGCGCTCACGGACCTCGTCGGCGGACGAGGCCCAGATCGGGGCCAGCCCCTTGATCGCGGTGCACATCGGCAGGTCCGCGTCGAGGGGGAAGCTCTGCCAGTCCGCGAGGCCCTCCTCGCTGTGGCCGACCTCGTCGGCGAGGAAGACCCGGTCTCCCTCGTCCCCCAGAAGGCCGAGCGTCGCGGCATCCGCACCGACCGCTCTGACGCCGTCCCTGACCAGCACTCCGATCGCCTGAGCAGGCTCGACCTCACGGGCCAGTGCGCTGGTGATCTCCTGCAACATCGTGGCCCGCTCCTCCCGCTCGACCTGCTCGCCGATGTCGCGAGCGACGACCGAGGCGCCGATGATCTCGTTCCCCGGGCCCCGGATCGGTGAGACCGTCAGCGATACCGCGACCCGGCTTCCGTCCTTCCTCACCCGCTCGGTCTCATAGTGGTCGATCTGTTCCCCGGCGAGCACCCGCCGCAGGATCTCCTTCTCCTCGTTGGCGTGGTCCTCGGGGATGATCAGGGTGATCGACCTGCCGACCGCCTCCTCGGCGCTGTGGCCGTAGAGGCGTTCGGCTGCGGCGTTCCAGCTCGTGATCACGCCGCGCGCGTCCTTGCTCAGGATCGCGTCCGCAGACGACTCGACCAATGCTTGGAAGTGAGCCGCCTGCCGTGGGGCCGAATATCGGGCTGCGGAAGTCGGGGGCGCCGAGCTGACGACGTCCGTGCCTCGCACATCATCTTCCCTCTCGCCCACCATCCCACCTTTCATCGTCGCAGACGACCGGGGCCTCGCGCCAGGACTAATGTGGCCCGATGGGCAACCCCCTGCTTGCGGTCGACACGCCCTCGATGCTCTTTCGGGCCTTCTACGCTCTGCCGAAATCGATCGTCGGCCCCGATGGGAGCCCGGTCAACGCCCTTCTCGGCGCCGCCAATCTGATCGTCCGCGAGGTCGAAGCGCACACGCCGCGCGCCGTCGTGCTCTGCTTCGGTCCCGATGCCGCCTCATATCGCACCGACCTCTACCCCGCCTACCACCGCGACCGCGACGAGATGCCGGATCAGCTCACGCCGCAGTGGGCCGACAGTCGCGCATTCTTCGAGGCCTTCGGATGGACCGTCTCGACCAGCGACGCCCTGGAGGCCGACGATCTGCTCGGCACCTATGCTCGGCTCGAGGACGAGGCGGGCGGCCGGGCCCTGCTGCTCACCGGCGATCGCGACATGTACCAATGCGCGTCGGACCGGGTCACGGTCCTCTATGTGAGGACAGGCAACAGAGGCGCCGAAGAGGTGACGCCCGAGGAGGTCCGAAAGCGCTACGGGATCGACCCCGAGCAGGTTCCCGACTTCATCGCCCTGCGCGGCGATCCGTCGGACGGCATTCCAGGCGCCCGAGGAGTCGGCGAGAAGACGGCGGCAGAGCTGCTGCGCCGCCACGGATCCCTCGAGTCACTGCTCGACGACGCGATCCGCGAGAGTCGCCCGAAACTCCGGGGCGCACTGCTCGACTCCCGCGAGGAGCTGCTCGCCTTCAAGCAGATCGCGACCCTGCGCGACGCCGGAGTCGATCGGCCACCGGACCACGCCACCGATTGGAAGAGCGCCGCGGAGGCCGCGCGGGAGCGAGGCATGAACCGGCTTGCAGAGCGTCTGCAGACCGCCGGATAGCCTTGGTGCGGTGAGCTCGGTCCCCGATATCCCCTGGCGCGGTCCCGGCCCGGGCCGGCCCGACCTTCCGCTGCCCCCCGGACCGATGCCGCTGCGCAGACACGGGCAGACCCGCAAGCGCTGGCGCTACGTGGCGGTGTTCGCCGCCGAGGCGATGGTCTGCGCGGCGCGGGCCCAGGTCGGCCCCTTCACCCAGTCGTTCTGGATGCTCTGGGATCGTCAGAGCGGTGAGCGGTTCGCCAACACCAGCATCCGGCCGGGCAGCCGTGAGGTGCGCATGCGCGGGCCCGACGTGGAGATCGACGCAAAATCGGTGAGTGCCCGCCTCGAGATCGGTGAGAGCCCTCCAGTCGAGTCGATCTGTCCCAGCGGCTCAGGCTGGGGGTGGACGCGAAAGCGGGCCGGGATGCCGGTCCGGGGAACCATCGAGGCTGCGGGCCGGCGCATCGCAATCGAGGGGCGCGGGGTCGACGACGAATCGGCCGGCTACCACCGGCGGCACACGAGCTGGCTCTGGTCGGCAGGCGTGGGCCGCGCCGTCGACGGCCGGGCGCTTGCCTGGAACCTGGTCGAGGGGATCAACGACCCGCCGGAGCTGAGCGAGCGGGCGGTCTGGATCGACGGTGATCCCCATGAGCCGGCCCCGGTTGCCTTTCAGGGCATCGAGGCGATCCAGTTCGCGGACGGATCGCTCCTCAGCTTCAGCGAGGAGTGCGAGCGGGTGCGCAGAGAAAACCTGGTCCTGCTCCGCTCCGACTACAGGCTTCGCTTCGGGACCTTCTCCGGAGGCCTCGATGGGGTCGAGGTCGCTGAGGGGCTCGGGGTGATGGAGCAGCACGACGCGCTCTGGTGAGCGCCGGGCACGGCGTCAGCGGACGCGGATTACCCGGAAGGCCCGCCTGGCCGGCGACGGATCGGCGACGCCGGCGAGGACTGCGCGGACCAGGAAGCGGTACCTGCCCGGCCTCACTCTGTAGGCCCTGGGGGCCCTACAGCCCCTGAACCTCGGCCTCGGCCCCGCTTTGCCTTTCCTCCGTTTCTTGACCTTGACCAGGGCGCATTCGAATCTCGCCCCTGCGTCTGGAGATTTGAAGCGGAACTTGACCTTGACACGCTTGCGCTTGGTCCTCACCTTCTTCTTCGGACCCCTGACGATGCGAGTCCGCGGTGCTTTCGCGACCGGGGGGGCGGAGATCGGGATGACCGCCGGTTCGACGCCGGTCACTCTGACCACCCGGGTGTCTTCAACGGGAATTTCAACGGTCACCCAAAGCGTGTTGTTCGGACCGGTCGCGATTTGCCTGCTGACAAAGCCCGCCGGTAGCCCGCCGAGGGTGGTCGCCTGGTTATCCGGAGTGAGCCTGATCAGTTTTTCGCCAAACCCCTCAGCAACCCAATAGGCGCCGTCGGAGCCGAGCGTCGCGCCGAAAGTGTCGGAGCCCGGAAAGGCGCTGAACAAAGGCGCCGCCCCGGGCGCCGAAAGACCGACCCCTTTATCGGGCACGGTGTAGAGGAATTGTCCACTTGGATTCCCCGCAACGCCCTGGGAGGGACCCTCGATCGAGATGTCAGTCGTGACTCCGGCAGTCGTCGCGGAGACGATTCGGTTGCCGCCCCCACTGTCTGCCACCACGAGGCTCTGACCGGCAACCTCGATGTCCTTTGGGGCAAGCCCGGGAACCGAGAATTTCGTAACGCTTTTCGGATCGGCCAGCGGTGCTCTCAATATCTCATTCGCCTTGGCTATCCAGAGGTTCCCATCCGGGCCGACGATCAATGGATTGTCCTGTTCCGCGGCCACTTCAAAGGCGACATCCGTGTTGACCGGATCGCCTGGGGAGAAGCTTGCGAGCCCATTGGCGAAGGTGACCCATAGGTTTTGTCCGTCAGTGGCGATGCCACCCGGGGAATTTGGAACATCTGGAAGGTTGTATTCGGTCACCTCTCCGGCGGGGGTGATCCGAGCAACGTCCTGCGTTGCGCTGGAAAGGGTCAGCCACATATTGCCATCGGGGCCGGCGACGATCTTGTCGTTCGTGTCAAATTCCCCGGGCACGTCGAAGACCCCATCGACCGTTGGCGTGGCGGTGGCCGGCGTCGAGAGAATGGCGGCGGCGGCGAGGCTGAGGATGCCGGCGCAGATGACGGTCGCCGCGCGGCTGACGGATCCCTGAAGCACCAGCGGAAGTCTAGGTTGCGGTCTCGCTCACCGCAACCCTGACCCCCGGCCATGCCCGAGATCGGATCGTCATGCGAAGCGGCCACCCCGAAGCGCCGAGAGCGCCGCGTTGTAGCCCGCCATCCCGTGGGCGCCGGCACCCGGCGGGGTCGCGGCGGAGCAGATGTACACCCCGGGAATGCCGGTCGCATAGGGGTCCGCCGCGAGGCGGGGGCGGGCGACCGACTGCAGCGGGGTGTTGGCTCCGTTGATGATGTCGCCGCCCACGTAGTTCGGGTTGTAGGCGGCGAGGTCGGCGGGCGAGCGGACATGTGTGGCCAGGACCCGCTCGCGGAAGCCGGGGGCGAAACGCTCGATCTGGATCAGCATCGCCTCGGTCACGTCGCCTGCGTATCCATGGGGGATGTGCGCATATGCCCAGACCGGATGGGCGTCCCCATGCGAGCGCGACGGATCCGCGAGGTACTGCTGGCCGACCAGCACGAAGGGGCGCTCCGGCATCCGTCCCCGGTTGACCTCGGCCTCGGCCGCCACGAGCTCCTCGAATGAGCCCGCCACGTGGACGTTCCCCGCCCGCCTGGCGGGCTCGAAGCTCCAGGGCACCCCACCCTCGACCGCGAGATCGAGCTTGAACGCCCCCGGCCCGTGGCGGTACCGGCGGTAGGCACGTTCGACCCGGTCGGGTAGGCGAGCGCCGGCCAGATCGGCGACGGCGCCCGGCGCGAGGTCGAGGAAGACGGCATCGGCAGGGGGAAGCTCGTCGAGGGAGCGCACCGGGCGACCGGTCTCCACCCTGCCGCCGTTCTCGTCGATGACCGCGGAGAGCGCTTCGACGATTGCCACCGAGCCACCGCGAGCCACCGGCCAGCCGAAGCGGTGGCAGGCGCTGATGAGCACCATCCCGACGGCGGAGGTCAGCGGTCGCGACAGGGGGCTGAACGAGTGCGCCGCGACGCCACCGAACAGGGCTCGTGCCTCGGGGGTGGGCAGCGTGCGGGCCAGCAGCGTGGCGGGCAGCATGCTCCGCAGCCCGAAGCTGACGAGGGCGACGGGATGTCGGGGTAGGCGCGGGAGCGGCCGCAGGATGTCCTCGCAGAGCTCGCCGAAGGCGCGCGATGATGGCCCGAAGGCGCGTCGCCAGGCCGGGCCCGAGGGCCCGAGTCCGGACGCCGTCGCCTCGATCGAGCGAACCATCGCCGCCCCGCCGCCGTCGAGCGGGTGGGCGAGGTCCACCTCCGGCCATGCCCATTCGAGCCCATGCCGCTCCAGGTGGAGCGAGAGCAACGCCGGCGAGGCGGGCGAGAGCGGGTGGGTCGCAGAGCAGTCGTCGTGGATCAGCCCCGGGAGCGTCAGCTCGCTGCTGCGAGCGCCGCCGCCGATCCGCTCGGCAGCCTCGATCACGGTCACCTCCACGCCCCGTGAGGCCAGGGTGGCGGCACAGGAGAGGCCGTTCGGGCCGGCCCCGACGACAACCGCGCTGCTCATCGGACCTCGGCCGGTGGCTTCGAGGAGACGGTCCGCGCCGAGTGGACCGGGAAGGGCTCGGAGTCGAGCCACGGCTGGCGCTCCACCATGTCGGCGACATCGACCCAGCCCTCCTCGACCAGCCCGGTCGCGGCATCGAGGATCCGATAGCGCTGCCGTTGCTCGTGGGCCGGCTGGGACTCGAGTGCCACGATCCTGACCTCACCGGGCTCGAACCGACAGCGTTCCTGCACGGCCGCGAGCAGGCGGTGGTCATGGAAGTGACCGTCGCCGAAGTTGTAGCCGAGGACCACCCCGGCGACCAGCTCGCCCTCGCGGATGTCGTAGTCGTCGAGGTCGTCCACGGCGCGGGCCACGAGGCCGTTGAGCGCCCGCCCGTGCGAGTGCATTGCCCGGAAGGCGAGGCCTTTGTACAGCAGCAGCTCCGCCGTCTCGCGGTCATAGAACTCGGTCAGCTGCTCGATCACGGTCGGCGCCGCCTTGACGATCTCTGTGTCGATTCTGCGCTCGGCGCCGCCGTCGCGGCGGAAGAGCCATTGGCTGGTCGCCCAGTTGCCCGCGTAATAGCGCATCGAGGGCAGAAAGGAGACGAGGTCGGGTCTGAAGTTGCCCAGGACCGGGATGGCAACGCAGGTGACGGCGAGGATCGCGATCAGCAGCGGGTCGTCGAGGGTGGTGAGCGAGGTGCCGCCGTAGTGCCCGAACAGGAAGAGCAGGCCGAAGATCATGAAGACGTTCCACTCGAGCGGCACCGCCAGCGGGAAGGTGGAGAGGATGTGGGCGTGGAAGACGATCATCCCGACGACGGCGATCGTGCCCAGCAGGCCTCCGTCGGATGCCAGCAGGACAGCCGGCAGGGTGAACTCCATCGCCGTCCCGGCATGGGCCAGGAGGGCTCCGGCCGAAGATGGGCGCATGTCGTCGGGATGGTCGCGCCAGAGGCGTCGCTTCGCCGCCCGCCAGCGGTTCCATGGCGTGTTGCTGACCATCACCGTGACGACGAACGGAAAGTGGCGGTTGAGCTTCGACGCCGCCGCCCCCCACCAGATGCAGACGAGCACCACCTGCGCCGCGACGACCATGTTCGAGATCGGGAAGAGGAAGACGATCATCAGGTTGCCGTAGACCTCGGCGCGCGCGGCAAGGAAGGGGACCTTGTCGCGCAGACCGAGGGCGAGCAGCACGGCGAGGAGGGTCCCGACGGCGACCGGGTCGAGGCGTCCGGCTGCGCCCGCGGTTGCGTCGACGCCGCCGGAGGCAAGCAGGTACCCGAGGGTCGCGATCACGCCCGCATAAAGGGCGACGTCAAGCACCGTGCGCCGCGTGCCCCGAGTCAGCGGCACCCGGCCCGGCCATGGCGGCAGGCGAATCGTCCCCGGGCGCAGCCAGTAGAGGAAGCCCCCGATCATCGGCTTGAAGCGCAGCGTCAGCGGCAGAGATCCGGCCCCGAGGCCGAGGATCTCCCACAGCATGGTCCAGGCAACTGCCTTCTGGAAGACGATCGGCTCCGTCCACCAGCTCCCCAGCTCTCCGAGGCCGCCCAGGCCGTCGGTCGTCGCCGAGATCAGCAGCAGGCCGCCGCCACCGTAGGCGACGAGCTTGATGATGTAGAGGAGATAGACCGCGACCGGCGAGCCGAACCCGTTCAGGGCCCAATCGGAGGCCAGCCATCTGATCCGCTCAAGGTGCGGCCGGCGCTTCCAGTCCTCGATCTCGAATGGCGGCGGGGTTGGGGTGATGAAGCCCATCTCAGGCGGCGGCGCGCGCGGCGGCCCGCTCCGGCGCTGACCTGCGCGAGAACCTCATCGTTCCATCGTCGACAGGGCCATGCCTCAATTCGCGGAGGTCGACCGGATAGTTCTGGCGCAGCCGCCATGGCGGCTCGGACCCCTGTTTGGGCATCTCATCGAGCGAGCGCAGCACGTAACCGGAGTTGAAGTCGATCAACGGCACCTCGTCGACCGTCGCCGCGGGCTCCTCCGGGACGCAGCTCGCGTAGCCGCGCTCGTCCATGTGCTCGATCAGGCGGCAGGTGTATTCGGCGACCAGGTCCGCCTTGAGGGTCCAGGAGGCGTTCGTGTAGCCGATCGTGAACGCCATGTTCGGCACACCGCTGAGCATCATCCCCTTGTAGGTGAGTGTCCTCGACGGATCGATCACGGCGCCGTCGACGACGATCTCCATGCCGCCGAGGAAGAGCAGGTTGAGCCCGGTGGCGGTGATGATCAGGTCGGCCTGCAGCTCGCGTCCGGACTCGAGCAGGAGCCCGTCCTCGGTGAAGCTCTCGATGCGGTCGGTGACGACCGCCGCCGTTCCCGCGGAGATCGCCTCGAAGAGGTCGCCGTCGGGCACCAGGCATAGCCGCTGGTCCCACGGGTCGTAGCGAGGTTCGAAATGAGTGTCGACGTCGAACCCATCCGGCAGCCGGCGCTCCACCCCGCGTCGCACGAGGCTGCGGACCAAATTCGGCCGGCGCCGGGCGAGGCGGTAGACGAGCATCTGAAGCAGGACGTTCTTCCAGCGCACGATCGTCGAGACCGCCCGGGCGGGAAGAACGCGGTCAAGAGCCCTGGCGATCGGGTCTTCGCCGGGCAGGGAGACGATGTAGGTGGGTGAGCGCTGCAGCATGGTCACCGTGGCGGCCTCGCGGGCGAGCGCCGGCACCAGGGTCACGGCGGTCGCCCCGCTGCCGATCACGACGACCCGCTTGCCGGCGCAGTCGACGTCGTCGGGCCAGTGCTGGGGGTGGATCACCCGCCCGGAGAAGCGCTCGACTCCCTCGAACTCGGGAGTGAACCCACGGTCGTAGCGGTAATAGCCACTGCAGACGCTGAGGAAGCCGCAGGTGAATCGCACCTCGGTCCCGCCGGGGCCGATCGCGTCAACCTCCCAGCGGGCGTCGTCGGTCGACCATTCAGCTCGCACCACCCGGTGGCCGAATCGAATCCGCCGGGTGATGCCGTCCTCCTCCGCCGCGCGACGAACGTAGTCGAGAATCGACCGTCCATCGGCAAGCGAGCGGCCCTCCGCCCAGGGCCGGAACCGGTAGCCGAGGGTGTGCATGTCGGAATCAGAGCGAATGCCGGGATAGCGAAAGAGGTCCCAGGTCCCGCCGAGATCGTCCCTCGCCTCGAGGATCGCGTAGGACTTGCCCGGCAATCGCTCCTGGAGGTGGTGGGCGGCGCCGATCCCCGACAGGCCGGCGCCGACGATCAGCACGTCGAGGTGACGGGTCGGTGAGGCGTCTAACACCGAGGCGGGCAAGGCGCCTGAAGCTTAGTTGGGGGCGCTCTTCAGCGGGCGGGCGTGCAGCTTCGGATCACCTTGCCCGACATCTTCGTACCGTCGGCGAAGCTGAGATTTCCCCTGACGAAGAAACGACCGGTGGGGCAGGTCGCGAGCAGGAGGTCCCGTTGCCTGCCGCGATGCTTCCACGATTTCCTGATCGTCATCCGGGCAAAGCTGAGCGATCCCTGACCGGCGACGATCGACGGAATCTTGATCTCGACCCTGGTGCCGTAGGTGCCCCTGCCGATCCGGCTCAGGTCGGCGGTGGTGACGAATGTGGTCGGTGCCGGTACCTGGGCGTAGACATGGAAGACCAGCCGCGGCTGCCCACCCTTGGGCGGGCCGTTGAAGATGAGCAGTGCGCCGCTCGCGAAGAACGGCTCCTGTTCGGGGAAATAGATCTCCGCCCCCGCCCTGCCCGTCCCGACCAGGGACTCGGCACAGATCCGTTTCGCCTGGGCCGTGAGCGTGTTGTGCAGCTTGCCGACCTTGCAGGTCGGCAGCCCCTTCGTGTCAATGCCCGTGTGCCTGTCGAAGTCGAGGGTCAGATTCCGGGCCGCCGGGATCCTGCCGCCGTCGGCCGTCCTCAGCGTGCTCTCGGCCCGCAGAGTTATCGGCGCCGGCTCGCGGGCGGGCAGCCGCTTTGGCGTAAAGCCCCCATCCACGGTGATGATCAGGTTGCCGGCACGGACCGTCTGGGCCCCAAGGGCGGCTGGGCCCAGGGTTACTGCCAGCGCCAACGCAACAGCGAAGGGAAGCGCGGCGCGCGCCCGACCAGATCTCCCATCCCACATCGGTACACACGACTATAGGCGCCGGTACCCGGCCGCGCCGGATTATCTCTGGTATCTCACCCGTTGCGTTGAGCGACCGCTGTCCGGCCGGCTCCACGCGCAACCTCATCGCACGGATATGACCCGCGCCCTGCTCGGCCCCGGCCCACCGTCGAGCAGCTCGACGAAGCCATCGCGGAGATCCTCGAAGCCGCTGCCGTGCAGGACCTCGAGCCAGCTCGCCGTCCATTCGCAGAACGGATGCCAGGCCTCGGCCACCCTCTCGTCGAGTCCGGCCCGCCCCCAGTCCTCGCCCCGCTTCCTGACCCTGTCCGGGGCGAAGAAGAAGGTCGGCCGCGGCCCGGGCAGCTCGCCGCCTCCTCCTATCTCGGCTCCGCCCGCCCCGTGGGTGATGCCGGCGGCCATGCTGTGGATCAGCTCCTCGCCGTAGCGCTCATGGACGCCGCGGCGGACCGCGGCGTCGCCCGCGAAGTCCACGAATGAGGCGGGAGCCCTTTCGAGGCTCTCGACCTCGCCGTAGGGGACCACGGAGCCATAGACGCCGAGTGACTCGACAAAGGCGGCGTTGGAGGGAGAGGTGAGGCCGATCAGATCGGCCCCGTCGCGGCGGCTCAATTGGTAGGCCGCCGCGATCGCCGTCTTGCTCGACGCACTGGAGATGACCACCGGCCCGCGACCGACCAGGCCATCGTCGGCGAGCTGATCGTCGA
>Ga0299914_10003196_pt1 | contig 11525 bp, 6 predicted proteins | sample RVTome_10_FD_201361 | JGI IMG/M metagenome (GOLD analysis project Ga0299914, IMG submission 201361) | Soil microbial communities from uranium-contaminated site in the Upper Colorado River Basin, Wyoming, United States - RVT153D57 (version 2) ... | reverse complement strand
GTGTCTCGACAGCTTCTGGGACGTGATCCACACGGTGATCCGACCCCTCGGCGCCGCCGCGATCGGTGCCGTCATCGCCGGCGAGTCGGCCAGCATCGGGGCCGCGGTCGGTGCGGCCGCCGCGGGGGCGCTCGCCCTCGACGCCCATGCCGCCAAGGCCTCGACCCGGGTCGTGGTAAACACCTCCCCCGAGCCGATCAGCAACATCGGGCTCTCTCTGGCCGAGGACGTCGGTGTCGCCGGGTTGGTGACTCTCGCCGTGACCTACCCGGTTCCCACCATCGTCGTCGTCGCCATTCTCGTGGTGGCCGCCACCGCCCTCACCATCTGGATCTGGCGAATCGCCCGCCGATCCTGGAAGAAGCTGGGCGGGTGGCTCGAGGACCAGGCGTGGTACCCCTCGACCGGGTGAGGCATCAGGCGTAGGCGGTGGAAGCGAGGAGGAGGCCGCGTAGAGGGATGTCGACCCAGTCGGGCCGGTTGTTCAGCTCGTATCCCAGCTCGTAGGCGGCCTTGTCGAGGACCAGGGTGTCGAGTAGCCGTCGCATGTGAGTGCGATCATGGGGCACGATCGGGGTCCCCTCCACCGTTGCCAGATACCCGCGGAGAAGGGCCGCCCCCAGCCAGCGTGCCAGCGCGTCGGCCCACTCGGAGAGAGCTTCGGCGTGATCCGGCTCCTCGACTCCTCCCTCCAGCGCCGCTCGCAAGGCCATCTGCGTCGTGTACTGGTAGGAGCGGAGCATGCCGGCAACGTCGCGCAAGCCGAGGCGTTTGATCCGCCGTTCCGACAATGGTCGTTGCGGCTCACCCTCGAAGTCGATGATGACGAAATCGTCTCCGGTGAACAGGACCTGACCCAGGTGATAGTCGCCGTGGATACGGATGCGGACGGCGTCGATCCTCTCGGTGGTGATCGAGCGGAGATCCTCGAGCAGGTCATGCTCCCGGGCCAAGACGAGATCGGCCAGGTCCGCCTGGGTCGGAGTGAGCCGTGACCTCCGCCGGCGGAGCAGGTTGAAGCTGTTCTTCACCGACGACCTGGTGGATTGATAGAGGGAGCGTTGGTACAGGGTGGTGAGACGTTGGGGGGCGAAGACCGGGTCGTCGGGCTCCGACATGAGGGCCAGGTGCATCTCACCGGTCCGGGCCCCGAGGAGGACGGCCTCATGCAGTGGCATCCCGATCAGGTCGCGAAAGTAATCGATCTCATCGTCGGCGATGTCCAACGGGTGCTTGGGGCGGGGAGGACGACCCAGCTCGGCGCGGCGCGCCGCCACCTGCTCGAAGATGAGCCCGAGGGAGTCGAGGGTGTGGGTCCAGGCGTCGCCCAGATTGGGGACGTATTGCTGCACGATGGCAAAAGCAGCCTGCTCGCCGTCGACCTCGACGTTGAGCCCTCCCCTGGTTGCAGGGGTGTGGGCGAAGCGCTCGTTTTCGGTCAGAAACCGACCCACCTCGAACTCGGGGTTGGGGCCGATCTCGACCTTTCGGAAGAGCTTCATGATCAGCTCCTCGCCGAAGATCACCGATGTGTTGGACTGCTCGACTCCCCCCACCCTCACCGGGTGACCCGCAATCTCGCCGGCGAGCTTCCGGTAGTTGGCCATTGGGACCGCACCCACCGTGAGCTTCTGACCCCGTAGTTTGCGCCGGCTCGCGGCGATCGCCACCAGAGCGGCGGAGAATCCCGGGTCGTGGCTGGCGTCGAAGAGCACGCCGTTCCCGGTATGGCCCTGGATCTCTGCGATGGCCGCCGCCGGGGCCTCGAGGCGCAGTCTGTCCGCGTCGACTCCGGCAGCGATGGCCAATGGCACGGCGTACAGCTCCGGGCCCTGCTCCACATACTCGACCTGGAGGAAAACGATCACCGAACCGGCCCCTGGCAGCTCGATCTTGTCGATGACGTGCCCGCCACTGATGGTCTGAGCCTTGCTGCGAAACCATCTCCGGCCCGTGATGTCGGCCAGGAGGACACTCTCCAGCTGCTCCTTTGAGGAATAGACACCGGACAACTCTCCCGAGACCACCACCCGGGGCAAGCCGTCGGGCGCTTCGATCTCAGTCTCCGACCGATCCAGCCTGAACCAGTAGAAGTCGTGAGGGCCGATGGCGAGGCGATATGGGGTGGGCCCGACCGCGGGGAACCTGGTTCGGCCGAACAGCTCGACGGGCTCCACCCCCTCGAGACCGGGCAACTCGAGCGCCACCGGCTGGATGTGACGGGACAAGTTGGCAACGACGAGCACCGAGCAATCGCCGAGTGTGCGTAGATAGGACAGGACCTTCGGGTTGTCGTTGCCGACGAACTCGAGACTGCCCCGTGACAGCTCGGGCATGCCCTTGCGCAGCGAGAGGGCGCGCTTCATCCACCACCACAACGAGTTGGGGTTGTCCCGTTGCACCTCGACGTTGATGGTCTCGTAGTGGTACTCGGGGTCGGTGATCACCGGCGAGTAGAGCTGTTGAGGGTTGGCATCGGAGAATCCTGCGTTCCGTCTCCCCGACCATTGCATCGGGGTACGCACGCCGTTGCGGTCGCCGAGATAGACGTTGTCCCCCATCCCGATCTCGTCGCCGTAGTACAGGACCGGGGTACCGGGGAGGGAGAGGAGAAGGGCCTTCATCAGCTCGATCTCGCGCCGGTTGTTCCCCAGCAGAGGGGCGAGCCGGCGCCGGATACCTACGTTGATCCGGGTCTGTGGGTCATGGCCGTACACCCGGTACATGTAGTCCCGCTCCTCGTCGGTGACCATCTCCAGAGTCAGCTCGTCGTGGTTGCGCAGGAAGATCGCCCAAGCCGAGTTCTCCGGGATGGGCGGGGTCTGCTCCAATATGTCGATGATGGGGAACCGGTTCTCCATGCGCAGCGACATGAACAGCCGCGGCATCAGAGGGAAGTGAAAGCACATGTTGCACTCGTCGCCCTCCCCAAAGTAGGCCACTGCGTCTTCGGGCCACTGGTTGGCCTCGGCGAGCAGCATCCGGTCCTCGTACTTGGCGTCGACCCTGGCCCTGAGCTCCCTGAGGAACGCATGGGTCTCGGGGAGGTTCTCGCTCATGGTGCCGTCGCGCTCGTAGAGGTAGGGGATCGCGTCGAGCCGCAGGCCATCGACGCCCATGTCGAGCCAGAAGCCGAGGGCATCGAAGATGGCCTCGTGCACCGCTGGGTTCTCGAAGTTGAGATCGGGTTGGTGCGAGAAGAACCGGTGCCAGAAATAGGCGTTGGCCACGGGGTCCCAGGTCCAGTTCGAGGTTTCGGTGTCCTGGAAGATGATCCGGGCATCCCGATACAGGTCGGGATCGTCGGACCAGACATAGAAGTCACGCTCCGCGCTCCCCGGTGGGGCCCTGCGAGCCCGCTGGAACCAGGGATGCTGGTCCGAGGTGTGGTTGATCACCAACTCGGTGATCACCTTCATGTCTCGCTTGTGCGCCTCCCGCAACAGCTGGCGGAAGTCGGTCATCGTCCCGTACGCGGGGTTGATCGACTTGTAGTCGGCGATGTCGTACCCGTCGTCGCGCAATGGGGAGGGGTAGAAGGGCAAGAGCCAGATCGCGGTGACTCCGAGATCGCGCAGATAGTCGAGTCTCGAGGTGAGCCCCTTGAAATCCCCGATCCCGTCGGCGTTGGCATCGGCAAAGGCCCTGACGTGGACCTCGTAGATGATGGCGTCGTGATACCAGGCCACCGAGCCGCTTCGCTCGTGGGCCTCAAACGAAGTCGTCAACGCTCTGCTCCGATCGGACCCGTCTCCGCACGGAGAAGAGATGGGCCGGGATGCCGGCCGGGTCGAGCCGGACGAAATTGCGGGACCCCTCCCAGACATAGCTGATCTCACCGAGCAAGTCGTGGAGTTGGTACTGGTGCTCGGGGTCGATCCCGAGTGCGTCGAGATCGAGATCGACGAAGCCCGCCTGCTCGTGGTTCGGGTCGAGGCTCACCACGACCAGGACCACGTCGCTGATGACCCGCTTCGAGTAACAGATGAGTTTGTCGTTGTCCGTGGGATGGAAGGTGATGTTGTCCGTGCGCTGCAGGCTCCGGTGCTGCTGGCGGGCCTGGTTCACCCTGGTGATGAGTGGGGCGAGCGATGCCGGGTCGTCGAGATCCCATTCCCTGATCTGGTACTTCTCCGAGTCCCGGTACTCCTCCGAGCCGGGACTGAGCGGTCGGTTGGCCATCAGCTCGAAGGCCGGCCCGTAGATACCGCAGTTGGAGCTGAGTGTCGCCGCCAGCACGTAGCGGGCGATGAACGCCGGTCTGCCCCCGATCTGGAGCTCCTCGGTGAGGATGTCGGGAGTGTTCGGCCAGAAGTTGGGGCGGAAGAAGTCCCCCACCCGGGACAAATCGCCCATGTACTCGACCAGGTCGTGTCGGGTGGTGCGCCAGGTGAAATAGGTGTACGACTGGGTGAACCCGAGCTTGGCCAGCCGGTACATCACCTTGGGGCGGGTGAACGCCTCGGCGAGAAAGATGACATCGGGGTGATCATGGCGGATCTCGGCGATGACCCACTCCCAGAAGGCGAATGTCTTGGTGTGCGGGTTGTCCACCCTGAAGATCCGGATCCCCTCCCCGGTCCAATGGTCGAACACGCCTTTGAGCGCCAACCAGAGACCGCGCGCGTCCGAGGTCTCGAAGTCGATCGGGTAGATGTCCTGATACTTCTTCGGCGGGTTCTCCGCATATTGGACGGAGCCGTCGGGGCGATGCCGGAACCACTCCGGGTGCGTCTTCACCCAGGGATGATCGGGCGAGCATTGGAAAGCGACATCCATTGCGATCTCGAGACCGTGTTCGGTGGCGCCGTCTCGCAGGTCGCGGAAGTCCTCGATTGTCCCCAAACCCGGGTCGATGGCGGTGTGCCCGCCCAAGGGTGACCCGATCGCCCAGGGCACACCGGGATCGTCCGGCCGGGCACCAAGGGTGTTGTTGGCCCCTTTGCGAAAAGTGGTGCCGATAGGGTGGATCGGCGGCAGATAGAGCACGTCGAAGCCCATATCGGCCACATATCCGAGCTGTTTGCCCAGGTCGGCGAAGGTGCCGGGGCGACCCGACTCCGTCGACCAAGAACGGGGGAACAACTCGTACCAGGTGGAGAACCGAGCCCGCTCCCGGTCCACGATGATCTCATACCGGCCCGAGCGGGTCCCCTTGGACCTATCGGGATGGTCGTCCATCGACGTCTTCAGGTCTTCGGAGAAGGCGGCTTCGAGACGCTCGGTCAGCTCCAATCCGGGATCACCGATGATCGTCGCCTGCTTCCTGAGCATCCGGCCTGCTCTTCCCCTGGTCCGGATCGCCGCGGCGGAGACCAACTCGGCCCCGATGAGAAGATCGACCGCGACATCGACCTCGGCGGCCACCTTCTTGTCCAGGCCGTCGAGCCAGGTGGCGAACTCGTCGGGCCAACCCTCGATCTCGAACTGCCAGATTCCCAATGCATCGGGGCTGATCTCGGCTTCCCAGCGGTCGTTGCCCGACGGTGCCATCCGGGTCTCGATCCATCTTCGCGACCCAGCCTGGCGATGACGGACCAGGGCGACGATTACATCGTGGCCGTCGCCGAAGACGTCAGCCTCGATCCTCATTTCATCGCCGATGATCCCCTTGACCGGGAAGCGCCCCCCGTCGACCTGGGGTGAGACAGACTCGATCACCACTCGCTTGGTCGTCGCCGGGATCTTCGCCATAACGGCGAATCTAATTGCACTCGCCTTCTGTGAGCCCCACCCGCCACCACGGCGAGTCCCGGCTCACAGAAACGGGGTCACCTCGCGCTGATACACATCGCGACCGGTCAACACTCCGTCGACATTGGATCGGGCCGCCTCCAACCTCGCCAGGAACTCGGTCTCCAGATCCAGCTTCAGGACTTCGCGAGCCAGTTGAGCCACCCTGCCGGCGTGACGGAGGACGAACACCGCCTCGAGCCCGGAGATGTCGTCGAAGAACCACCCGCACGACGTGTACATGAGCATCGCCCGGTGCTGGATGTCGAGAAGGCCGATGGCGGTCTCCCGCTCCTCCGCAGACAACCCGGGACGGGCATGCTCGTCGAGGAATCGGCCCGCGGGCTCACCGAGGACGACCTCGATGTAGGCGTCACGCGCGGCCCAGGGGTCGGGGAACAGATCCGACCCGACCGCCTCGAAAGGCCCGACGAGCTGGTCCCGCAGCCAATCGAGCGAGTCACGGAGAGGCCCCCGCCATCGCTGGTTCCACCCGGGCTCCCGGCCGGTGGAGCAGCCACAGTCCGATCGCCACCGCTCCACCCCGTGGGCACAGCTCCATGAGCTGTCCTCGACGATGCTGGCGCTCCTGGTCGCCGGGTAGCGGGCAAGGAACTCGGCATAGTTGGTGAGGCGGACGTCTGGATGTGCGTCGATCAGGTCGAGGGCGACGGCCAGGGCCATCTCCCCGTGGCGGTGGTGGTGCCCATAGCTCTCGCCGTCGGTGGCCACCTGGACCAGACGCCCCCCGTCATTGGGATCCCCGGTGGCGGCAATCAATCTGCCGGCCAGGGCCGCGCCGTCGTCGAGGATGCCGTCGAATGCGATTTCGTGGGAGATGGAGCCGTCGTAGAAGAAGACATTGATCCTTCGTCCCTCGGGCAGGTCGATCGAGTACGGGATGCGGGTGTCGACACTTCCGGCTTCGACCTCGTGCCAGGAGCCGTCGGCGCCCTCGACCGCGGCGGCCTGGAACGGGGAGAGAACGGTGAATGCGATCCCTTCGCGGGCGAGTAGCTCCAGGGTCTCGCTGTCGACTGCGGTCTCCGGGAGCCACATGCCTTCAGGCCTGCGGCCGAACCGGTGCTCGAAGTCGGCGATCCCCCACCGGACCTGGGTCACCCTGTCCCGGACGTTGGTCAAGGGGAGGATTGTGTGGTTGTAGGCCTGAGCCATGGCCGATCCATGACCGTCAAAGCGGGCCGCCGAGGCCGCATCGGCTGCAACGATCGCCCGATACGTCTCTTCCGCGTTTTCCTCCAGCCAGCTGAGCAGGGTTGGGCCGAAATCGAAGCTGATCCTCTCGTAGGTGGTCACGACTCGGGTGACCGCACCGTCCTCGTCGAGGATCGCCGCATGTGTGTTGGCGGCATAGCACTCATCGGTGATCCGCTCGTTCCAATCGTGATAGGGGGCAGCGGTTGGTTGCTCCGCAACCTCACCGGTGAACGGGTTCTCCCGCGGCGGCTGATAGAAATGCCCGTGGACACAGATGTAGTTGCTCAAATCGGCTCAAAGGTAGGGGGGAGACGGCGTCAACCGGTCGGTTTCCGGGGTGACTCGCGTCTGAGCACGGTCACGGCCAAGGGTGGGAGCGTGAGCTCGACGCTGTGAGTCGAGCCCTGATGGGGTGTGGCGCCCGCCTCGACGCCGCCCAGGTTTCCCTGCCCGCTACCGCCGTAGTCCGCAGCGTCGGTGTTGAGGATCTCGGCCCAACGACCGGGCCCGGAGACACCGATCCGGTAGCCGTGACGCGGGACCGGGGTCAGGTTCGCCGCCACCAGCACCACCTCCCCGTTCGCCGACCTCCGGAAGTAGGCGCTGACACTGTTGGCCGAGTCGTTGGCGACTGCCCAATCGAAGCCGGCGGGATCGCAATCGAGCTCGTGGAGAGACGGTTCGTCGACATAGGCGCGGTTGAGATCCGCGATCAGCCTCGATATCCCCTGGTGCGATTCGAGCTCGGCCAGATGCCACTGCAGCTGGTCGTCGTGGGCCCACTCGCTGCGTTGTGCCAGCTCTGCCCCCATGAACAGCAGCTTCTTCCCCGGCTGGGTGAACATGTACCCGAGCAGGGCACGAAGCGTGGCGAACTTCTGCCAGTCGTCACCGGGGAATTTCTCCAACAGCGATCTCTTCCCATATACCACCTCGTCGTGGGACAGGGGAAGGACGAAGTTCTCGCTGAAGGCGTAGACCGCGCGGAACGTCAGCTCGTGGTGATGAAAGGCCCGATGCACGGGCTCCCGGGAGAGATGGACCAGGGTGTCGTGCATCCAGCCCATGTCCCATTTGAGGCCGAAGCCGAGACCGCCGAGGGTGGTCGGCCTCGAGACCATCGGCCAAGATGTCGATTCCTCGGCCATGGTCTGGACCGCGGGGTATTCCTGGTAGACCACCTCGTTGAGCCTGCGCAGAAATGCAATCGCTTCGAGATTCTCCCTCCCGCCGTGCACATTGGGCAGCCACTCGCCCGGCTCGCGGGAGTAGTCGAGATAGAGCATCGAGGCCACGGCGTCGACCCGCAGGCCGTCGATGTGGTAGCGGTCGAGCCAGAAGAGGGCGTTGCTGATGAGGAACGCAGGAACTTCGGCTCGCCCGTAGTTGTAGATGTAGGTATCCCAATCGGGGTGAAAGCCGAGCCGGGGATCGGCGTGCTCGTAGAGATGGGTGCCGTCGAACCAGCCGAGACCGTGCTCGTCGGCGGGGAAGTGGGAGGGCACCCAGTCGAGGATGACTCCCACCCCGGCCCGATGCAGCGCATCGACCAGGGCCATGAAGTCCTGAGGCGTGCCGTAGCGGCTGGTCGGGGCGAAATAGCCCGTGGTCTGATAACCCCACGATCCGTAGAAGGGGTGCTCCATGAGCGGGAGGAACTCGACATGGGTGAACCCCAGATCGACCAGGTACCCGGGGAGTTGATCGGCCAGCTCGAGATAGGTGAGGTGACGACCCCCCTCACCTCTTCGCCAGGAGCCGAGATGCATCTCATAGACACTGATGGCGGTGTCGAGCCGGTTGCGCTCGGCCCGGCTCCCCATCCATTCCTCGTCGCCCCACCGATAGTCCAGGTCCCACACCTTGCTCGCCGTCTTGGGAGGAGTCTCGGTGTGAAACGCGAATGGATCTGCTTTCTCGGCGACAAAATCGCCGTTCGTGATGTGGTACTTGTAGGCGGCGCCAGGGCCTACGTCCTCGACAAAGCCCTCCCAGATCCCGGAAACGCCACGAGGGCGCAAAGGATCGGTGCCCGGATCCCACCCGTTCCAGTCACCGATGACCGAGACGCTGGTGGCGTTCGGGGCCCACACCGCGAAATTGGCGCCATCCGCCGAGGGATGGGCACCCATCTTCTCGTACAGCCGGTGATGGGTCCCCTCGTTCCACAAGTGGATGTCGTCCTCGGTGAGAAGACTCGTGGCGGGTCCGCGTCGAGGCACCGGGTCGAGTGTATCCCCGGCTCGGAGATCGTTTCAGGGCCTCAGCGGAACAGCTCGGGCTCGAAGGGGTTCACCCCACCACCAGGCGGCGCTTTACCCCGCAACACGGCCGGCAACGATGTGTCGGGGACGACGATGCCCGAGACCTGGCTGAGACTCCAGTTTCCACCGGCAGTGAACGTTCCTTCCTCGCCTGGATGGAACACCGTGATGCTCTTCTTGCTCTTTTTCCACCATGTTCCCTGGAGCCAGACGGCGCGGAATGTCCGGACGTTTTGCCAGCTGTTCCCCGAGCCGAAGCTGTTCCCCCAGGACTGGGGGACGTACCCGAAACGTGGTGACTCCTCGAGGGTCTCCATGAAGAGTGGCGACGTGTGCGCCCCAGCGACGTAGTCGCCGAGACAGGCGCTGAGATGTTCCCACGACTCCGGGGCGTCGTCGGTCCCGTCGCCATCCCAGTCCTGCGGGATCTGGGTGGAGTCGTCGAAGCTGGCCCGCTCACAGCTGACCGGGATGTCGGACGGTGCGGCGACAGAGACACTCAGGGCCGGATCGATGTACTCCCAGAGAGGCTTGTCATCGAGCGGGCTCCCGTAGACGTTTCGCTTCGGGTTGTCCCCCTGCTGGAGACGAGGCAGGGCGATGCCACCGGGAACCGGGCCGGTGGCGAGCCCCTCCTTCACACCACTGGAGATGCCGGTGAAAGTGTTCATGGTGTCCGGGGTCAGGCCGTTGTCCATCTTCGTGCAGGTGTCACGCACTTCGTTCTTGGCCACTCCGTCGGGGTTGAGGACGATGCGATGGTCGATCCCGTAGGCGATGTTGACCGCGACCACGTCCTTCTTCGGGCTCCCGGTGCAGTTGCGACTCGGGCCGTCGAGCTGCGTCCCATAGTGAATCGACTGCAGGGCGCCGAAGTTGCCCGCATCCGGGCCGTCGCATGGCTCCTCGGCGTGTCCACCACTCGAATCGCGCATACAAACGTGTTGACCTTGGGCCGCCGAGCTGAGCAGGGCGAAGGGAAGTATCCCGCCACCACCCCGATTGGCGATCCTGGCCACCGCGTCAGCGCTCGCCTCCATCTCGTCCACTCCCATCAGCTGGCCGAAGGTCGTCTCGAACTCGAGCTGAGGCAGGTTGACCCGCACGTAGCCTCCGGCATCGAACGAGATGCATTCGAGCTTCCCGCTGGGAGTCGTCCACCCGGAGGGCGCCGCCACAGGCTGGAAATTGAAGCCTTCTGCGTTGAGCTCGATGCGCCCCGGGTCCCGGCACCCTTCCCAACGCGTCTGCCAGTCGGCGCTGGTGTAGGTGGCGATCACGTTGCGTCGGGTGAAGTCGAGGATCAGATCTCGGATCTGGCTGTTGGGACCGAGCGTCTCGATGGCGCCGGCCATCACCCCGATATCTGCGGCCGTCTGATCCTGCCGTCTCTCGTTGAACCCGGCGCTCAGATCGATGGCGATGGCGGCGAATCCGAAAAGGAGGAAGAGCGATATGGCGACGAGAATGGCAGTCGTTCCGCTTTCGAGACGGTCGGGTTTCAGCATGAAGCAGGGCCGGCATCGGTCGACCAGTCGGAATCCTGCTCCAGCCTGAACTCGACGGTCGACTCCAGGGTGGCAGGCAGGAACACCTCGATCAGGCCCAACCCGGACAGTGAGCTCGGCCTTGCCACCACCCGGACCTCGCCGGTGTCGCCGACGCTGCCCGACGCGCCATCGGTGAACGTCACCGAGACGTTGGCGGTCAAGTCCATCGCGTCACAGGTCCGCTGGTGGAGGAAGGCGTTGCCGCCGGCATTGACCGCCGCAGCGCGGGCACCCTCGCGCGCTCCATGACGGACGTCGTTGAACTCACCGAACAGGTATCCGAATTCGATGATCCCCAGCAGGAGGAGGATGAGAAAGGGGGCGGTGAGTGCGAACTCGACCAGACTCGCCCCGCGATCTCTCCCCTTTTTGACCGACAAGCTTTTCTCCGTTTCGTGGGCTGGACGCGCCCACTATCTCTTATCGGCAGCTACGGCCCACAAGCACATGGATTCTTTGCGCCCGATCGGGCGCGCCCCATGCCGGGTCAGCTAAAAGAGCTCAGGCTGAACGGGTTGAGGCCGCCACAGATCCAGGGCGGATCAGCTCTGCAGCTCCACCTTGAAGCGGGGTGAGCCGGAGCTGTCGTCCACCCAATTGATCTCGAAGTTGGACCCGGAGATGGTGACCGAGTAGGAGATGATGCTCCCGTTGATTGTGGCGTCGGTCGAGGACGCCGACATTTTCACCTGGCCGTTGGGTGCGTAGATGAGACCGGTCCAGGTCATGCTGCTCCCGCTGAATTGGATGGCGCTGTCGT
>Ga0299914_10003195_pt1 | contig 11525 bp, 13 predicted proteins | sample RVTome_10_FD_201361 | JGI IMG/M metagenome (GOLD analysis project Ga0299914, IMG submission 201361) | Soil microbial communities from uranium-contaminated site in the Upper Colorado River Basin, Wyoming, United States - RVT153D57 (version 2) ... | reverse complement strand
TCGAACTCCAGCCAGGCGCCCCGGCTCGGGATCACCTTGACGCTGGTCAGGTCCCGGTCGGAGGTCTTGTCCGGCTGCTTGTCGAAGTAGACCCCCGGCGAGCGGACGAGCTGGGAGACGACCACCCGTTCGGTGCCGTTGATGATGAACGTGCCCTTCGGGGTCATCATCGGGAAGTCCCCCATGAACACCGTCTGGCTCTTGATCTCGCCGGTGGTGTTGTTGGTGAACTCAGCGGTCACGAACAGCGGCGCGCAGTAGGTGAGATCTTTCTCCTTGCACTCCTCGATCGACGCCTTGACCTCGTCGAACCGGGGGGCGGAGAAGGACAGCGACATGGTGCCCGAGAAGTCCTCGATCGGGCTGATCTCCTCCAGGATCTCGGCCAGCCCGGACCGCGCGTACTGGTCGTCGGCGGTGCGGGTCTGCCATGCCTCGTTGCCGATCAGCCAGTCGAACGACTGGGTCTGGATCGCGAGCAGGTCGGGCACCTCGAGATGCTCGGTGATCCTCCCGAACGAGATGCGGTGGGGAGCGAAAGCGCTCGACGGTGGGTGCGTCTGGGTGGTGGTCTTCGCAGGGCTGGTTTCCACGGGGCGAGCTGCCAAGATGCGTCCTTCCGAGGACCGGTGCTGCATTACGGCCGGCGTGCGCGCACCTCGACACACCCCACCCCGAGCGGCCGGTAACCGGGCAATCCAGGCAGGGCTGAAGTCAGAAGGCAGCGCAAACTAGCAGTGTAGCCGAGCGGCTAACCGCTGTCCAGCCCCCATGCCAGAACAGATCACAACGTGCCCCACCGCACGTTGTGCTTGCAGCTTTGCTGTACTCAGCGTGCCTGGCCGCAGCGTCCCCGTCAACCCCTTGTCCCGATCAAGGGCTGGTCGGGAACGTCACCCCGACCAGCCCCGATCGGCAGGGGACAGGTGGTCACTTGAGGGCGACCTTGGCCCCCTCGGCCTCCAGCTTCGCCTTGGCCTTGTCGGCGGCCTCCTTGTTGACCTTCTCCAGGACCGCCTTCGGGGCCGCCTCGACCACGTCCTTGGCCTCCTTCAGGCCCAGCCCGGTCAGCTCCCGGACCACCTTGATGACCTGGATCTTCTTGCCACCGTCGGCCTCCAGGACCACGTCGAACTCGTCCTTCTCCGGCTCGGCCTCCTCGGCCGCGGCGCCACCACCCGGGGCAGCCATCACCGCGGCCGGGACGGCGGCGGTGACGTCGAAGGTCTCCTCGAACTGCTTCACGAACTCGGAGAGCTCGATCAGCGTCATCTCCTTGAAGGTCTCCAGGAGCTCCTCGGTGCTCAGCTTCGCCATCTCTTCCTTCCTCACATGCTCACTCGGTCGACGACTCGCCGGACCGTTTGTCCTGCAGTGCCTGGGCCAGCCGGGCGGTCTTGGTCAGCGGTGCCTGGAACAGCGCGGCCGCCTTGCTCAGGTTGGCCTTCATAGCGCCGGCCAGCTTGGCCAGCAGGACCTCGCGCGACTCGAGGTCGGCCAGCCGGCGGACCTCGTCGGCCGAGATCGCCCGGCCCTCGAACACGCCGCCCTTGATGATCAGCGCCGGGTGGGTCCGGCCGAAGTCGCGCAGGCTCTTCGCCGCCGCGACCGGGTCGCTGTCCCCGGCCACGAACGCGAGCGCGGTCGGACCGGTGAACAGCGCTTCCAACCCGTCGATCCCGGCCGCCGTCGCCGCCCGCTTGGCCAGGGTGTTCTTGGTGACCGCGTACGCGGCACCGGAGCCGAGCTGGCGCCGTAGCTGCTTGAGCTCGGCAACGCTCAGTCCCCGGTATTCGGTCAGCAGGGTGGCTGACGAGCTGCGGAACTGGTCGGTGAGCTCGGCGACGGCGGCGACCTTTCCTTCACGAACCGCCATGAGCCTCCTTCGGTCTCGGTCGCTGGCGGTCCGGCCCCGGACAGGTGTGCGCCCCGGGCGCAGGGCGCACCGGGGCGAGTGGCTCGCGATCCGGCCTCCCTGCGCGGGTCGCCCGCCGAGCGGGACCTTCGACCGGGGCTTGCGGCCCGCGGTGACCAGCGGTCTTCGGGTGGTCTGTATCAGTGGTCAAGAATACGGCAGCCGCCCGCTCAGGCGGCGGCCGGGGCGTCCTGGGCGACCCGGCTGGTGCTCGGGTCGATCGGGATCCCCGGCCCCATGCTGGTGGTGACGGTGACCTTCTTGAGGTAGCGGCCCTTCGAGGTGGTCGGCTTGAGCCGGTGTACCTCGTCGATCACGGCCGCGTAGTTGTCGGTCAGGTGCTCGGCCGGGAACGACGCCTTCCCGATGATCAGGTGAAGGTTGGCGTGCTTGTCTACCCGGAAGGCGATCTTCCCGCCCTTGATCTCGGCCACCGCCTTGGCGACATCCATGGTCACCGTGCCGGTCTTCGGGTTGGGCATCAGGCCCCGCGGGCCCAGGATCCGAGCGATCCGGCCGATCTTGGCCATCTGATCCGGGGTGGCGATCGCCGCATCGAACTCCAGCCAACCCTCCTGGATCCGGGCCACCAGGTCGTCCGCCCCGACCTCGTCCGCGCCTGCCCCGGCCGCCTCGGTGGCCTTGTCGCCGGCCGCAAAGACGATCACCCGGACGGTCTTGCCGGTGCCATGTGGCAGGTTTACCGTCCCGCGGACCATCTGGTCGGCTTTGCGAGGATCGACTCCCAGCCGCAGGGCCACCTCGACCGTCGGGTCGAACTTGACCACCGTGGTCTGCTTGGCCAGCCGGATCGCCTCCACCGGCGGGTAGAGCCGGTCCGGTTCGATCAGCTCGGCGGCCTTCCGGTAGCTCTTGCTGCGCTTCATGCCTGGTGCTCCCTGGTGTGGTGGTGGCGGGCCGGGTGGCCCTCCCACGGACGGGTGTTACGGGTTGACGGTGATGCCCATCGAGCGGGCAGTACCGGCGATCACCTTCTCGGCCTGGTCGAGATCCTCGACGTTCAGGTCGGCCAGCTTCCGCTCGGCGATCTCCCGCAGCTGGGCTCGGGTGACCGAGCCGACCTTCTCCTGGTGCGGGACCCCGGAGCCCTTCTCCACCCCGGCCGCCTTCAACAGCAGCCGAGCCGCTGGCGGGGTCTTCAGCACGAAGCTGAACGTGCGGTCCTCGAACACGCTGATCTCGGCCGGCACGATGTCGCCGCGCTGGCCCTCGGTCTGCGCGTTGTACGTCTTGCAGAATTCCATGATGTTCAGGCCGTGCTGGCCCAGCGCCGGGCCGACCGGCGGGGCGGGCGTGGCCTGACCGGCCGGCAGCTGCAGCGTGAACGTGGTGACGAGCTTCTTCCGTGGAGGCATTCCTGGTCCTGGTTGGGTTGGTGGTGGGCTGGCTCAGATCTTCGCGACCTGGTTGAAGTTGAGCTCGACCGGGGTTTCCCGCCCGAAGATCGACACCAGCACCTTGAGCTTCTGCTGGTCGGCGTTGATCTCGCTGATGGTGGCCGGCAGCGAGGCGAACGCCCCGTCGGTTACCGTGACCGAGTCGCCGACCGCGAAGTCGAGCACCCGGATCTCGGCGGTGGCCCGCTTCTGCGCCGCCGGTTCGGCGGCCGGGGCCAGCCACTTGACGACCTCGTCCAGGCTGAGCGGGGCGGGCCGGTCGGCCCGGTCGGTGGCGCCGACGAAGCCGGTCACCCCGGGCGTGTTGCGGACGCACGAGTAGGACTCCGGAGTGAGGTCCATCCGGACCAGGATGTAGCCCGGGAAGACCTTGCTCTGGACCTGCATCCGCTTGCCGTTCTTGACCTCGACCTCGTCCCGGGTCGGCACCTCGACCTGGAAGATGTGGTCCTCCATGTCGAGCGAGGAGATCCGGGTCTCCAGGTTCGTCTTGACCTTGTTCTCGTACCCGGCGTAAGAGTGGATCACGAACCAGTCGCCGGGGGCGAACCGCAGCGTCTGCCGCAGCTCGGCGGCCGGGTCCGGCTCTTCCTCAGCCGGCAGGTCCTCGGTTTCGGCCGGCTCCGGATCTGCGGCCGCCTCGGGCTCGACCCCGGCAGCCGCCAGCGCCGCCGCCAGGTCGGTCTCCGGGGTGCCCGCTCCCGGAGCGGCCGGCTCCACCGGCTCGTCCGGACGTTCGATCCGGTCGTCGTCCGGCACCACGTCGTTCATTTCCGTCTGCATTCTGTCTCAGCCCGTCGCCGCCGTCAGCTTCCGAACACCCACTGGACGGCCCTCGCGAACCCGTAGTCGAACCCGGCAATGATCGTCATCAGCACCGCGATGAAGAAGACCACCACCACCGCGTACGTCACCAGTTCCTTGCGGGTCGGCCAGATGACCTTCCGCAGCTCGGCCACGACCTCCCGGATGAACCGGCTGATCCGGCCCAGCCCGAACCCGGACCCCCGGGAGCGGGGACGCTGGATGACCGCGGCGCCGCCGCCGGAAGTCGCCCGGTCGCCGTCGCCGTCGTCGCCGGCACCATCGGCCGGGTCGTCGAACTCGTCCGCTGCGCCGGACCGGTTCCGATCAGCCACTTCGTCCTCATTCCCTGCGGTTGTTGGTGCGGCGGTGTGGGGCCGCGCCTACCTCGCCCTGGCAGGGGTGACAGGACTCGAACCTGCAACCTACGGTTTTGGAGACCGTTGCGCTGCCAATTGCGCCACACCCCTACATGCGCGGGTCAGCCCCACGCGCGACCAGTGTACGGGTAACCGGCTGCTCCGCCCAACCCGGCACCAGTCGGTCACCCGGTGCGTACCACCGCCCGGGCCTGGCCGAGCACCTTCTGCCCCTGGCAGGTGGCGGTCAGCTCCAGCTCCGCCCGCCCGTCCGACACTCCGGTCACCACCGCCGAGACCGCCACCTGGGTGCCCGCCTCGTCATCCGGCACCGGCACCGGCCGGGTGAACCGCACCGCCAGGTCCAGCACCGCGTCCGGGGCGCCGGCCCAGCTGGTGACCGCCCGGCCGGCCAGCGCCATCGTGAGCATCCCGTGAGCGATCACCCCGGGCAGGCCCACTGCCCGGGCGGTCCGCTCGCTCCAGTGGATCGGGTTGAAGTCGCCGGAGGCGCCGGCATAGCGCACCAGGTCGGCCCGGGTCACCTGGAAGGTCCGGGTCGGGAGCTGCTGACCGGCCTCCATGCTCACCCCTTGCCTTCGCCGCGGACCACCAGCTTGTTCCACACCACTACCACCGGCTCACCGGTGGTGGTGGTCAGGTCCACCCGGGTGGTGAGGAACTCGTGCCCGCCCCGGTCGATGATCTCCTCCACGGTGGTCGTGCAGACCAGCTCGTCGCCGGCCACCACCGGCCGGGTGTACGCGAACCGCTGGTCACCGTGCACCACCCGGGAGAAGTCCAGCCCCAGCTCCCGGTCCTCCCGCAGCTGCCGGCTGGCGGCCGCAGCCGCCACCACCGGGAAGGTGGGCGGGGCCACCAGGTCCGGGTAGCCGCGCTCCCGGGCCGCCGCCACGTCCCGATATGCCGGGTCGTCGGCCCCGATCGCGGCCGCGAACTCCCGGATCTTCTCCCGACCGACCAGGTAGGGCGGGGTCGGCGGGAGCCGCCGGCCCACGTATGCGCGGTTGAGGGGCATGCCGGTCAGGTCAGCGGGTCTCGCGGTGGCCGGTGTGCTTGCCGCAACGCCGGCAGAACTTCTTCAGCCCGATCCGGTCCGGGTCGTTGCGCCGGTTCTTGGTGGTGATGTAATTGCGCTCCTTGCAGTCCACGCAGGCCATCGTGATCTTGGGGCGGATATCGGTCGCCTTGGCCACGGCAGTACGCTCCTTGGTTCGTGGACGATGGCTGGATGCCCGGCGGTGGTAGCGGTGGCCGGACTCGAACCGGCGACACAGCGATTATGAGCCGCTTGCTCTGCCTCCTGAGCTACACCGCTAGCGAGCCCCCTTACGGAATCGAACCGTAGACCTTCTCCTTACCATGGAGACGCTCTGCCGACTGAGCTAAGGGGGCGAGACGGCCTCCCGGCACCCGGGCCCGGGGGCGACACGCGATGCCTAGGGTACACGTACCGGTCGGGCGGGTGCACGCCGGTCAGCCGACCGCACGCAGCCGCCGCACCTGCCCGGCCGGCGACGGCTCAGCGTCGGTCTGGGCCGCCAGCCAGGCCTCCAGCCGCTCGTACGGGAGCGGCCGGCTGAACAGGAACCCCTGGCCGACATCGCAGCCGATCTCCTGCAGCAGGTTGAGGGTGAGTTCGCTCTCCACTCCCTCGGCCACCACCTGCAGCCCGAAGTGCCGGGACAGGTCGACCACGGTCCGCACGATCGCCAGGTCCCCGGCGTCGGTCGCCATCCCCTGCACGAACGACTTGTCGATCTTCACTTCCTGGACCGGGAGCTGCCGCAGGTAGGACAGCGAGGAGTAGCCGGTGCCGAAGTCGTCCACCGCCAGCCGGACCCCCAGCTCGGAGAGCCGGCGCAGCACCGGCAGCGGCCGGTCCAGCTCCCCCGCCGCCCCGTCCTCGGTGATCTCGAACGTGAGCAGCTCCGGCGGCAGCTGGTGCTGCGCCAGCAGCTGCTCCACCCGAGCCGGGAACTCCGGGTCGATCAGGGTCCGGGAGGACAGGTTCACCGCCACCGGCAGCGGATGCCCGGCGTCCGCCCACTGCCGGGCCCGGCGCAGCCCGGCCACCAGCACCGCCTCGGTCAGCCGTCCGAGCAGCCCGGTGTGCTCGGCCACCGCCACGAAGTCGGTCGGCAACACCGAACCGTGCGCCGGGTGCTCCCACCGGGCCAGGCACTCCACCCCGACCAGCCGGCGGTCGGCCAGCGACACCTTGGGCTGGAAGTGGACCTCAAGCTCGTCGTGGTCGAGCGCCTGCCGCAGGTCGGCGGCCAGCCCCAGCCGGCGGGCGGAGCCGGACTCCAGCGCCTGGTTGAACAGCTGCACCCCGCTGGCCAACCCCTTGGCCGCCTGGGTGGCCACGTCGACCCGCTGCAGCAGGATCGCCGGCTCGGCTCCGTGCGCCGGGTGCACCACCACCCCGACCGCCGCGTCCACCTCCAGCGTGAGCGACCCCACCGTGAGCGGCCGGCGCAGCCGGTCCCGGAGCTGGCTGGCCAACTCCACCGCGGCGGTCTCATCGGCCAGCCGGAGGGTGACCGCGAACGCGTCCCCGCCGACCCGGCCGACCAGCGCGGCCGACGGGGCGGCCTCCCGCAGCCGCCGGGCCACTTCGACCAGCAGCTGGTCGCCGGCGGCCCGGCCGAGCGACTCGTTCACGTCCCGCAGCCCGGTGACGTCCAGCAGCAGCACCGCGACCAACTCGCCGGGGGTGCGGACGGCCAGCGACTCCTCCAGGCCGTCGGTGACCCGGCGCCGGTTCGGCAGCTCGGTCAACGCGTCGTGGTAGGCGTCGAACCGCAGCCGCTCCACCAGCCGGGAGTTCTCCACCGCGACCGCGGCGTGGGCGGCGATCGTCTCCAGCAGCCGCACATCGCTGAGCCCGAACTGGGCGGTGTCCCCGAGCCGGTTCGCCGCCTCCAGGCAGCCGATCACCACCGAACCGGCCCGCAGCGGGACGACGATCGCATCCTTGGCGCCGGACCGGCGCAGCGCCGCCCGGAGCTGGTCGTCGCCCAGCTTCGGCCCGACCGCCACCGCCTGGCCCGCCTCGAACGCCCGCCGGCGCAGCTCCGGTGGGGTGGCCGCGACGTCCAGCAGGGCGCTGTAGTCGACCTTCGCCGACAGCTGCACCTCCGGGTGCCGGCCGCTGGCCGGGATCCAGAGGGTCGCGTACTCGGCCTGCAGCATCTCCCGCACCCGGCCCAGCAGCGCGTCGGTGAGGGTGCCGTCGTGGGGGGTGTCGGCGACCGCCCGGGTCAGCTCGTACATCTCGGTCAGCGCCCGGCTGTGCTGCAGCGACCGGACGTAGGACCGGTAGGCCACGACGAAGAACCCGACCACCGCGCCCAACAGGACCAGCGACCAGAGGCTCTGGTGCAGCAGCACCAGCACGACCAGCCCCACCGTGATGTTGAGAGCCGCCACCGGCAGGCCGGGGGTGGTGGTCCGGACCAGGTCCCGGCTGGAGATCGTCCCCTGCACCAGCGTGATCACGCCGACCACGGCCCCCAGCGTCACCAGCACGCAGGCCCCGGTGCCCGCCGCCAGCACCAGCCAGGTCTCCGGGTCCCGCCCGTCCAGCGGCACCCCGGCCCGGACGATCAGGCTGGCCAGGGCGGCGCCGGCGGCCAGCGAGGCGACGTTGAACCACAGCTTCACGCCGGTCTGGCCGCGCCGCAGCTGGGTCCCCAGCGCGGCCGCCGCCCGGACCACCACGAGCAGCAGGGGTGAGAGGTAGAACAGCCCTAGCAGCAGCGGAATCTCGGTGACAGACACCGAGAACGCGTGCCGCCGGATCTCGAACCGCATCACGGTCGCCTCGGCGGCGACGAACAGGAGCAGGAAGAGCAGTGCCAGCAGCCAGTGGTGGGCCAGGATCGGGCGATTGAGCTGGGCGGCGGCGGTGAGCAGGATGGCCAGCGCCGCCAGCGGCCCGGCGATGAACCAGGCCACCTGTGGCGAGCGACGCAGTAGTGCTACCCGACTCGGCACTCGCGCTCCCCGCATCCTGCCCTCATCGCACAGTGAACCTGTCCGATGCGGCTAGACAGTTGAGCTACCCGTCACTCCCACTTGTAGTCGTCGACCGAGGACGACTCCGGTGCCGCTGGTGCCTCGGTGACCGAGTCCGGTGAACTCGACTCCAGCTCGTCAGCCGTGACGATCGAGGTGACTCCCAGTGTGGCACCCACCCCGACGGCGGCGACGGCCAGAACGCGGCCAACCCAGCGGCCAAGCGAACGTGCGCGCATCGGCTGCTCCTCTCCGGCGGGCGGGACCCGTTACACGGGTTAGCCCGATCATGCCACAGCCGTTTGCCTGTGCAAAGACCACGTGGACCCGGCTCCGCCGATCGTCCGCAACTGTAGCTGTTTGGTGGCCGATCGGCGACCGACCCGCCAAACGGCTGAGCCCGTACGGTCTACGGCAAATCTCTCGACATTAGAATCTGCCCGGCTTTGGCACCGTTTACGACGCTACCGCCGAGCGGACCCGCAAGGCTCAGGATCATGGCATCGGTCCGCGTTGCCGGCGTGCTACGTTGATCCGCATGCCTGAGTATGGCGTGCTCCCGCGTACGCCATGTTGATCGCGGTCGGGCTGGGACTGATCGTCGGGCTCACGCTCGCCACCGCGTACTTCGTCGCCCAAGAGTTCGCCTACGTCGCGGTCGACCGGTCCCGGCTACAGCACCAGGCCGAGGCCGGGGACCCGTCCGCCCGGCGGGCGCTGCGGGTCACCGAACGGCTCTCGTTCACGCTCTCCGGCGCCCAGCTGGGGATCACGGTCACCGTCCTGCTGATCGGCTACCTCGGCGAGCCCTTCCTCGGGCGGGGGCTGGCCGACCTGCTGGCTGGCACCGGAGTGCCGGAGCCGGCCAGCCTGTCCATCGCGCTGGTGATCGTCCTGCTGTTCTCTGCCGCGATCCAGATGATCGTCGGGGAGCTGGCGCCGAAGAACCTGGCGATCGCCCGCTCCAACCGGATCGCCCGGACGCTCAGCCGCTCCACGCTGGCCTACCGGGCGCTCACCGCGCCGCTGGTGAAGCTGTTCGACAGCGCCTCGAACCGGCTGCTGCGGCTGGTCGGGATCGAGCCGGTGCAGGAACTGCCGGAGGGCGCCACGGTCGAGGACCTGGAACAGATCATCGCCGCCGCGCAGGCCGAGGGCCACCTGGACGCGGAGACCTCCCGGCTGCTGGAGCGCGGGCTCGACTTCCGGGAGCACAGCGCGGCCGAGGCGATGATGCCCCGGGTGTCGGTGACCACGGTCGCCGCCGACGAACCGCTGACCGGGGTGGTGGAGTTGCTGGACCGGACCGGGCACTCCCGGTTCCCGGTGCTCGGTCCGGGCGGGATCGACGACATCGTCGGCGTGGTGGGAGTGTTCGACGTGCTCGGCGTACCGCCGGAGCAGCGGCCGGTCACCACCGCCGGCGCGGTGGCGGTACCGCCGCTGCTGCTACCTGCCACCCTGCCGCTGCCGGCGGTGCTGGACCGGCTGCGCCGCGGGCACCGGCAGCTGGCCTGCGTGGTGGACGAGTACGGCGGGCTGGCCGGGATCATCACCCTGGAGGACGTGGCCGAGGAGCTGGTCGGGCCGATCAGCGACGAGGCGGACCCGCCGGAGCCGGTGGCGGCCCGGCAGCGGGACGGCGCCTGGCTGGTGCCGGCCACCCTGCGGATCGACGAGGTCGCCGACGCCACCGGGGTGGAGCTGCCCACCTCGGAGCACTACGACACGCTGTCCGGGCTGGTGCTGCGCCGGCTCGGCCGGATGGCCCGGGTAGGCGACGAGGTGGAGGCCGGCGAGGTCCGGCTGCGGGTGGTGGCGGTGCACCGGCAGGTCCCGAAGACGGTCCGACTGCAGGCGCCGCCGGGGTCGGCCGGCCAGGTGAGCCCGGCGTGAGTACGGCCTGGGCGCTGGTCCTGTCGGCGGGGCTGCTGGCGGCCAACGGGTTCTTCGTGGCGGCCGAGTTCGCGCTGGTGGCCAGCAAGCGGTACCGGCTGGAGCAGCTGGCGCTGGCCGGCAGCCGGGCGGCGGCCGCGGCACTGCGGGGCAACCGGGAGCTGTCGCTGATGCTGGCCGGCGCGCAGCTCGGGATCACGGTCTGCACACTCGGGCTGGGGGCGCTGGCCGAGCCGGCGATCGAGCACGTGATCGCCCCGCCGCTGGAGGCGGCCGGGCTGCCGCACCGGGCCAGCGTCGTGATCAGCTTCGTGGTGGCGCTGGCGGTGGTGTCGTTCCTGCATGTGGTGGTCGGCGAGATGGCGCCGAAGTCGTGGGCGATCACCCATCCGGAGCGCTCGGCGCTGCTGCTGGCGCTGCCGTTCCGCGGGTTCGCGTGGCTGGTCCGGCCGTTGCTGGCGGTGCTCAACCACGCCGCGAACGGGATGGTGCGGCTGGTCCGGGTGGAGCCGCAGGACGCGCTGGCCGCCGCGCACGGCCCGGCCGAGCTGCGGATGCTGCTGGAGCAGTCCCGCCAGGAGGGGCTGCTCGACCCGGACCAGCATCAGCTGCTGATCCGGATGCTGCCGCTGGCCCGGACCAGCCTGGCGCAGGTGATGACCCCGATCGACCGGCTGGCGGTGGTCCGGGCGGGGGAACCGGCCACGGCGGTGGAGGCGGCCTGCCGGGCGGCCGGCCGGTCCCGGCTCGGGGTGGTCGACGAGGCCGGCGGGGTACGCGGGGTGGTGCACGTCCGGGACGTGGTGCCGGCGACCACCGCCGGCCGGCAGGTCTCGGCCGCCGAGCTGATGTCCCCGGCGACCGTGCTGGACGCCTCGCTGAACGTGGCCGCGGCCGCCACCCGGATGCGGGCCGCCCGGGCGCAGCTGGCGCTGGTGGCGGCCGACGGCGAGGTGTCCGGGTTCGTCGCGCTGGAGGACCTGCTGGAGCAGGTCATCGGCGAGTTCTACGACGAGACCGACCGGGAACCGGCCGCCTAGGAGCGGGTACCCCCCGGCCGGTCAGGGCTGGCCGTCGTGCTCCATCAGC
>Ga0299914_10003194_pt1 | contig 11527 bp, 8 predicted proteins | sample RVTome_10_FD_201361 | JGI IMG/M metagenome (GOLD analysis project Ga0299914, IMG submission 201361) | Soil microbial communities from uranium-contaminated site in the Upper Colorado River Basin, Wyoming, United States - RVT153D57 (version 2) ... | reverse complement strand
CGCTCGTCTTTGACGGCCAATGCCGGATGTGCACGCGTCTCGCCAACGTGCTGCGCAAATGGGATGGCCGCCGGGCAATCGAAGTCGTGCCGTCGCAGGCCGCCGGGGTGACGGCGCGGTTTCCGTGGATTCCTGCCGAGGCGTATGCGCAGGCGATTCAGCTCGTGGGGCCGGGAGGACAGACCTGGCAGGGCGCGGCCGCCATCGAACGGCTGCTCACGATCCTCCCGCGCGGACGATGGATCGCCTGGATCTTTCACATTCCCTTCGTGCGGACACTCGCCGACCGTGTCTATCGCTGGGTCGCGCGCAACCGCTACCGCATGGGGTGCGGCGAGCACTGCCAATCGCAGCCGCTCAACGTCGCGTTCCGGGACTAGACGCCGGCCTGATCGCGCTTGCGCTCGATTGCGAGCCCTCGCACCCACTCCTCGATGAGTTCCGCCTGATCCTCGTCGAGCACTTCGCTGTCCTGCTCCACGCCGGCCGGAGCGGCGCCACCGCTGGCGCGCGCGACGTTCTCCACCAGTTCCCGCCACGATGCGTCCTGCATGCGATCGCCCACCGCGCGCATCATCAGGAAGTCCGCCACGCTCGCGGCGCGATCGTACACCTGCACCTCGAATCGGAGATCGTCTCCCCGGACTTCGCCGAGGAGCCGCACCGCGCCCGACAGGGGATGGCCCGACAGCGTCACGAGCGTAATGACGCGGGGCTCGAACTCCTCCACCCGCACCTGCATCTGTCCGCGCAGCGGCAGCGTCAGAGTCACCGTCGCGCCCACCGCAAGCCCGTTGGTTCCCGGCTCGACGCGTGCTTCTACGTACGACGCCAGCAATGCGGAGAATCTGGCCGCCACGTACGCAATGAGTTGCTCCGGGGTCATCCCCGAGCCGTCGATGTCCGCGCGGTAGCGCCGGCGGCGCAGCCCTCCAACGCCGTCGTCGGGAAGCTGTTCGTCCTGCCCGTCCGCCAGCTTGCGCAGCGCAGCATCGAGCGGTGTCGGCGTGATGCCGAACACTGTCATCACGGCATTCTCGCGTCCCGGCTGGATGGCGCTTCCGTCGGCGATCATCTGCATCTGCGATTCGTTGACGGGAACGCCGACGCCGATCGCCGAGGCCGCGCGCGCGCCCCAGCGCGCCAGCGTTTCCGGCACCGGCAGCTGCGAGACGTTTCGCTGCGTGATTTCGGAAAGCCGCCGAACGAGGTCGTTCTGCGACGTCAGCTCGGCCCCCGCCAGATCCAGCTCCCGGCGGGCGAGATCGTCACGTTCCAGAGCGAGCGCGATCGCCTCGGCCAGGTCCTCGTGCCAGATCGGCTGAAACTGCCGTTCGCCGTCGCCGAGCGTCGGCAGGACCGGGAGGCTGCGAACGAGTCGCAGCATCAACGAGATCTGTCCGTCGCCGGGGCCATACACGTTTCCCGGCCGGAGGACGAGCCAGGCACCGGAAAACCGGCGTACGATGGCTTCCGCGCGGCGCTTGGACTCGTGGTACGCGGATGTGCCGTGCTCCGCGCCAAGCGACGAGACGAACACGAGCTTGCGGACTCCGGCCCGTTCCGCTTCGGCCACGGCGTTGCGCGTGCCGTCGACGTTCACACGCTCGAAGGTCTGGGTACCGGATTCGCTCACGATGCCGGTGAGGTGGAGCACGGCGTCGCAGCCGTCTGCCGCGTTTTCGAGCGCGGCGCGCTCCGTGACGTCGCCGTTGACCGGATGCACGCCATGGCTCCACTGCGCCGCGTTCTCGTCGGCGCGTCTCGAGAACAGTCGAACTACGTGGCCGCGCTGCAGGAGCGCGGTGATCGCCGACCGTCCCACCACGCCCGTTCCGCCAGTCACCAGAATCCGCATGTCCGATCCTCCCTTGTCCTTGCAAGCGGGGCAGGATGAGTGCCACGGAGGCTCGAGCCGTTTTAGTCGTCCAGCGGGCGCCAGCGGGCGATATCGAACACGCGAACAGGAACGGTTGGATTCGCGACGAAGTCTTCCATGCTCATGCGCATGGCCAGCCGCCCGTTCTGGTACACCGCCACGCGCCTCGGAACCGGCACGTCGCGCAGCTCGGTGTAGTCATCGAACCGGATGTCGGCGAGCGCGGAGCGCGAGCGCCTGTCGCGCTGGATCACGCGCACCACGCGCCAGCGCTGCGCGTCCACCCAGAACTGCGCGCTCGTCGTATCGCCCGCGCGAGCGCCCACCACCCACACCTTGCGGCGATTCCACTCCGCGAGGCGCAGCAGCCCGAACCGAACCTCGGCCGAGTCCAGCCACATGATGGTGGTGTCGATGGACTGCGCGAAGAGATCGTAGACGAGCAGCGTCGCGAGATCCACGTGGCGCGACGACCAGACGCGGCGTCCACGCTCGAAGACTGCCACGTGCGATCCGTTGCGGACGATGCCGGTCCGCCTGGAAACCGGGATCGCCTCGACGCGCAATCTGCCCGGAAGCAGCGCATGCGCGCGCTCACGCCGCGTCTCGGCGCTGTCCAACTGATACTCGGTGACCGTTACCGAGAACGCGAGCGATCGCAGCTCGCGCGACGGATGCGCGAGTCGCATGGCCCCGATCACTTCCAGCCCGCTCTCTGGAATTCCGGAGGGACGCCCGGGAATCCCGGCGGACGCAACGGGCAGCGAGCGTCCGCAGGCGGCCGCCGACACCAGCAGGCCGGCAACACCGGCCGCGCGCGAGAGAGTGAACCGGGACATGACGAATGGCGACGGGGGAGCGATAATCTATCATGCGTCTCGAAACCATCGCGGTCCATGCCGGCCACACGCCCGATCCCTCGACCGGCGCGGTCACGCCGCCGATCCACCTCTCCACGAACTTCGAGCGCGAGCCCGATCTGAGCTTTCGTGGCGGGCATCTCTACACGCGCTACTCCAACCCGAATCGCATCACGCTCGAGCACTGTCTCGCGCAACTCGAGGGCGGCGGCGCCGCGGCGTGCTTCGCCTCCGGGTCCGCCGCCACGAGCGCCATCATGCAGGCGCTGGAGCCCGACGCGCACGTCGTGCTCCCAGAGGACGCGTACTACGGAACCATCAAGCTGCTACGCGACATCTTCGGCCCGTGGCGGCTGCGGTTCTCCGCCGTGGACATGACCGACCCCGGTAACGTGGAGCGGGCGATCACCGATCGCACGCGCGTGATCTGGGCGGAGACGCCGTCCAACCCTCTGGTGCGCGTGATGGACGTTGCCGCGATCGCGACGCTCGCCAGACAGGCCGGCGTGTGGTGCGTGGTGGACAACACCTGGGCGACGCCGGTGCTGCAACGCCCGCTGGAGCTCGGTGCCGACGTCGTGATGCACTCCACCACCAAGTACCTCGGCGGCCACGGCGACGTCCTCGGCGGCGCGCTCGTCGCGCGCGAGGAGTCGCATCCGCTGTTCGCGCGTGCCCGCGCGGTGCAGCAGGCGGGAGGCGCGGTCCCATCGCCCTTCGAATGCTGGCTCACGACGCGGGGGATCCGGACGCTCCCATGGCGCGTTCGGGCGCAGGTGGAGAATGCCCGCGGGCTGGCGGAGTTTCTCGCCGGCCACAAGAGGGTGGAGGCAGTGCACTATCCGGGGTTGAAGCACCATCACGCGTACGAGCTCGCGCGCAGACAGATGTCCGCGCCGGGCGCAATGCTGTCGTTCCAGGTGCGCGGCGGGCGGGACGCGGCCGTCGGATGCACGAACCGCCTGAAGATCATCACGCGCGCCACGAGCCTTGGCGGAACCGAGTCCCTCATCGAGCACCGGCATTCGGTCGAGGGAGAGGACACGCGTTCGCCCGAGAACCTGCTTCGCCTGTCCGTGGGGCTCGAGCACGTGGACGATCTCATCGAGGATCTGGACCGCGCCCTGGGATGAGCGACGCCGTCGTGCTGCTCAGCGGCGGTCTCGATTCCGCCACAACACTCGCCGTCGCGAAACGCGACGGCCACGCTCTCCATGCGCTCACCTTCCGCTACGGCCAGCGGCACACGATCGAAGTCGACGCGGCCAGGCAGGTGGCCAGCGATCTGGGGGTGGCCGGGCACACCATCCTGGACGTGGACCTCCGGGCGTTCGGTGCGTCCGCCCTCACCGCCGACATCGCCGTCCCCCAGGACCGCCCGCCGGCAGAGATGGCCGGCGGAATCCCGGTGACGTACGTGCCGGCGCGCAACACCATCTTCCTGTCGTTCGCGCTGGCATATGCCGAGGTCCTCGGCGCGCGCGACATCTACATCGGCGTGAATGCGCTGGATTACTCCGGCTATCCCGACTGTCGTCCGGAGTTCATCGCGGCCTTCGAGCGCATGGCTAATCTCGCGACGCGCGCCGGCGTCGAAGGCACCGCCCCGGTGAAGATCCGCGCGCCGCTGATCGGGATGAGCAAGGCAGACATCATCAGGCTGGGCACGGAGCTGGGGGTGAACTACGCGCACACGACGAGCTGCTACGACCCGGCGCCGGACGGCGAGTCGTGCGGTCGCTGCGATGCCTGCGTGTTGCGCCGCAAGGGGTTCGCCGAGGCCGGCACCGCTGATCCGGGCCGGTAGCGACGCGCCGCTTAGACTTCGGCTACCCATATGACCGACAGTCCACCGACCAAGTCAGCTTCTCCGTCGCGCAATCCCCTGCGACGGCTCTACGACTGGATGCTTGCCTGGTCCCATCGCCCCAGCGGGCCGGCTGCCCTCGGCGTCATCGCCTTCGCCGAGTCGTCTTTTTTCCCCATTCCGCCGGATCCACTGCTGATCGCGCTCGCGCTCGGACGCCCGCAGCGGGCGCTCTTTTTCGCGGGCATCTGCACGGTGGGATCCGTGCTCGGCGGTATGTTCGGCTACTGGATCGGGCACGCCATCTGGGAAGGGGTGAGCGCGTTCTTTTTCGCGCGCGTGCCGGGTGTGACGCCGCAATCCTTCGCCACGGTCCAGTCGCTCTACAACCGCTACGACTTCTGGGCCGTGTTCCTGGCCGGCTTCACACCGCTGCCCTACAAGGTGTTCACGCTGGCGTCCGGGGTATTCGCTATCTCGTTCCCGATCTTTGTCGTCGCCAGCGTGATCTCGCGCGGCGCGCGCTTCTTCATCCTCGCGGGGCTCGTCTTCTGGAAGGGCGTTGCCATCAAGGGGTTCATCGACCGCCACTTCAACCGGCTCGCATGGGCATTCGCCGCGCTGCTGATCGGCGGCTTCCTGGCATTGCGCTACGTCCGGATGTAGTGAGCTGGCAGCGGCACGGCGACTCGCTCTCGTGGTCGTGTAGCATTTTTTCGCTGGCTCGGCATCGCTCGCGGCCGTATGTTCGCGGAAGACCCACCAACGGCGCCACATGATGGATCTGCAGGGCAGACTGCAAACCACACTGGGCTCGGGCTACCGCCTGGAGCGTGAACTCACGGGCGGCGGGATGTCGCGAGTCTTCGTGGCCTCCGAGACGTCGCTCGGCCGGCGCGTCGTCGTCAAGGTTCTCGCGCCCGACGTAACGGCCGGCGTGAGCACCGAGAGGTTCCGCAAGGAAATTCAGCTGTCAGCGTCTCTGCAGCACCCGCACATTGTCTCGGTGCTGGCAGCCGGCCAATCCGAGGACATGCTGTACTACACGATGCCGTACATCGAGGGGGTATCTCTGCGCACGCGGCTGACGCAGAGCGGCGAGCTTCCCTTCAGCGACGCGGTTGCCGTCCTGCGCGACGTGACGCGCGCGCTCGCTTACGCGCATCGCCGGGGCGTGGCCCATAGGGACATCAAGCCGGAGAACATCCTGTTGTCGGAAGACGGCGCAATGGTGGCCGACTTCGGCGTGGCCAAGGCGCTCTCCGCGTCGTCCAGTGGCTCGGACGCCGGAATCACAACGGGCATTGGCATCGTTCTCGGAACGCCAAGCTACATGTCCCCGGAGCAGGCCGCCGGCGATCCAATGACGGATCATCGCTCGGACCTCTATTCTCTCGGCATCCTCGCGTACGAGCTGCTGTCGGGATATGCACCCTTCGCGGGCCGGCCGCTCCAGTCGGTACTGGCGGCGCACGCTGGGGAAACGCCGGAGCCGATAGAGCGGCGACGCCCGGGCACGCCGCCGCGGCTCGCCGCTCTTATCGCGCGGTGCGTTACCAAGCGGCCCGCCGACCGGCCGCAGAGCGCCGATGAAGTGCTCCGAGAGCTCGACGCAGTGGCCTTCGAGCTGGGGCTGGAGTCCGCCGCAAGCGGCCGAGCCCGCCGCCTGCCGCTCGGGGCCTACGTCGTTGCTGGCGGCGCGCTCGTAGCCATCACGCTCGGTCTCGCGCGCACGTTCGCAGGATCCAGCGGCGCAGGTGCGCTGCCCGACACGCGAACCGTGGCAGTACTTCCGTTCGCCAATCTGAGTGACAATCGGGCGGATGAATCATTCAGCGACGGCATGACGGAAGAATTGATCGGCGCGCTCGGCAAGGCCGGACAGCTGCGCGTGAAGTCGGCGTTTTCCCTCAAGGGATCGCAGCAGGACATCAGCGATCTGGGGCGCCAGCTGGGGGTGCAGCACGTCGTCGCCGGGAGCGTACGGCGCTCCGGAGACGCGGTGCGCATCGCGGCGCGTCTCGTGAACGTGGACGACGGTTTCCAGGTGTGGAGCGACACGTACGAGCGCCAGCTGCGAAGCACCGCCGACGTATTCCGCGTCCAGGACGACATCAGTCGCGCAATCGTGAACGCGCTGCGGCTTACCCTGAGCCTCGATGCCGGTGCCCAGCCGGCATCCGTTGGCAGCCGTCGGACGAACAACCTGGAGGCCTATCGGGCGCTGCTCAACGGACGTTTCTACGTCGCCAAGAGGAATCAGGAGGCGCTCCGCACCGCCATCCGCTACTTCGAGGACGCGACGCGGCTGGACCCCGACTACGCGGCCGCCTGGAATGGCCTGGCGGATGCGTCGATGCTCCTCAACTTCTACGGCTTCGTGAGCGCGTCCGAGGGGCTCGATCGCGCGCAGGTGGCCGTCAACCGCGCGCTTGCCATCGACAGCACGCTTGCGGAAGGCCACGCCACGCTGGCGTTCCTGCGACTGTTCCGCTCGTGGGACTGGGACGGGTCGGAGCGGAGCTTTCTGCAATCCATCTCGCTGAACCCAAATTACGCGACGGCGCACCACTGGTACGCCCTGCTCCTGCTGGCACTCGGTCGCCACGACGAATCGTTGCGCGCGGTGGAGCGCGCGCTGGAGCTCGACCCCGTGTCGCTCGTCGTGCACCGCGAGATGGGTCGCGTGCACTACGTGCGTGGCGATTACGCCGGCGCGATGCGGCTCTACCGCAGAACATTGGAGCTGGATCCAACGTTTGGCAGCGTGCACGTGTGGATCGCCCGGACCCAGATCGCCATGGGCCAGTACACCGAGGCCATTCACACGCTACAGGACCAGGCTGATTTCCAGGGTGGGCATGTGTCGGGCGTTCTCGGCCATGCCTATGCCCGCGCTGGTCAACCTGAGAAGGCGCGGGCCATCCTGGCCGAGCTGCGCGCGCGTTCGAGACGCGAAAATGTATGGCCTATCAACCTGGCAATGGTTCGCCTCGGCCTGGGTGAACGCGATCAGGCGATCCGTGAGATCGAGCGAGCGTTCCAGCAGCGATCTCCGCACCTGGTGTACCTGCCGCAGGATCCCATGTATCGAGAGCTGTGGTCGGATCCGAGGTTTCTCGAGGTTGTTCGTCGGATGGGCCTCCTAGGCTGAGGACATCTGCAGGTCAGGACAGCGGCCCGGTTGTACTTTCCGGGCATGCACGCGTCCGAGGCCGTATGTACACGGTGAAGGAGATTTTCTACACGCTGCAGGGCGAGGGGCATCACGCGGGACGTCCTGCGGTCTTCTGCCGGTTCAGCGGCTGCAACCTCTGGACGGGACACGAAGCCGACCGGCATGACGCCGTGTGCACATTCTGCGACACGGACTTCGTGGGCGTCGGTGCGGATGGAGGGAGGTTTCGTTCGGCGACCGAGCTCGCCGATCGTGTCGCGTCGCTCTGGCCGACGAATGGTGGGCACGCCGAGCCGCGTCCCTATGTCGTGTGCACCGGAGGGGAACCCCTGCTCCAGCTCGATACGGATCTCGTCAAGGCATTCCACGACGCCGGCATCGAGGTCGCCGTCGAGACAAATGGCACCCGGCCGGCGCCACCCGGCATCGACTGGATTTGCGTGAGCCCGAAGGCGAACGCGCCGCTCGCGCTCACCAGCGGTCACGAGCTGAAGCTCGTATATCCACAGGCAGAGGCGGAAGCGCAGCCCGAGCGCTTTGAGCACATGCCATTCGAACACTTCAGTCTCCAGCCCATGGACGGGCCGGAGCTGGCTGAGAACACGCGCCAGGCGGTGGTCTACTGCCTGGCGCACCCGCAGTGGCGGCTCAGTCTCCAGACGCACAAACTGCTGGGCCTGCGCTGACAACTGCGTCCGCGTCTCACCTCAACCTTCCGCCCTCACATGCGAACGTCGCTTGGCCTGCTCATCGCGGGCACCGTGCTCACAGCGTGTACTCGCGCCACCCCAGCCACCGATCCTGCGCCGGCACGCGACACCGACGCTGCCCGCGCGCCGCAGCAGGCGGCCGGTGGCGACACGGCTGGCGGCGCGGGCGAGCGCGGCGCCGCGCCGCCCCGGCCACGCCCCTACAATCGCGTCATCACCCGCGACGCGGAGACCAGGCGCGGCATGTTCATTGTGCACCGCGTCGGCGACCGGCTGTACTTCGAGATCCCGCCGAGCGAGCTCGGCAAGGACCAGCTGGCCGTCGGCCGCTACACGCGCGCCCCGGCCCCCACCGGCACCACCGGCGGATTCGGAACCTACGGCGGCGACCGTTTTCTCACGCGCACGCTGCGCTGGGAGCGCGACGGCAATCGTGTCATTCTGCGGACGCCGTCATTCTCCGTCGTGGCGGACACGAACTCGCCGGTGCACCGGGCCGTCGTGAACGCGACGTATCCGCCCATCATCGCGCGGCTCAACGTCGAATCATTCGGTCCCGACAGCGCGCCAGTCATCGACGTCACGCGGCTGTTCACGACCGCGATTCCGGAGCTCCAGGCGATCCGCGGCTCCATCGACCGCGAGCGGTCGTTCATCGAGCGCACGCTCGCGTTTCCCGACAACATCGGCATCGAAGCCACGCAGACGGGCGTGCCCGCGCCGGCCGGAGGCGGTGGAGGCGGTGGAGGCGGCGGCGGCGGACAGGGTGGCGCGCCGCGAGTTGCCCAGAGCGTGCTTGCGCACTGGAGCATCGTGCGACTTCCCGAAGACGCGATGACGCCGCGGCTCGCGGACGAACGCGTCGGCTACTTCAGCAACGATCGCGTCGACTACTCCCGCCCGGAGCATCGCGCCGAGGAGCGCGAGTACATCATCCGGTACCGGCTGGAGTGCACCGATCGGCGCGAGGGAAATCTCTGCTATCCCATTAAGCCCATCCGGTACTACGTGGATCCTGATACGCCGGAATGGCTCAAGCCCTTCGTTCGCGCCGGTATCGAGGAGTGGAAGGTTGCGTTCGAGGCGGCGGGCTTCAAGGACGGCATCGTCGCGGCCGACGCGCCCGCGAACGATCCCACCTGGTCGCCCGAGGACATCCGGCACACCGTCGTCCGGTGGCTTCCCTCCACCGTCCAGAACGCGCAGGGACCGAACGTCCATGACCCGCGCACAGGAGAGATCCTCAACGGCTCGGTGCGGATGTTCCACAACATCATGAACCTCCAGCGCAGCTGGTACTTCACCCAGGCGTCGCCGCTGGATCCGCGCGCCCGGAAGCTGCCGTTCCCGGATTCGTTGATGGGACGGCTGGTGCAGTTCGTCGTGGCGCATGAAGTCGGTCACACGCTGGGGCTGCAGCACGATCAGATCGGCAGCTCCACGTATCCCGCCGACAGCGTCCGCAGTCGCGCGTGGGTCGCGCGCATGGGGCACAGTCCCAGCATCATGGACTACTCGCGCTTCAACTACGTCGCACAGCCGGAGGACAACATTCCGCTGAACGACCTGATCCCCCGCGTGGGTCCTTACGACAAGTACGCCATCATGTGGGGCTACAAGCCGATTCCGGGCGCCGATACGCCAGACGAGGAGAGGCCCGTTCTGGAGCAGTGGGCCCGCATGCAGGACACCATCCCGTGGTATCGCTTCTCGTCCAACAACGCGTTTGGCGCCACCGGTACGCAGAGCGAAGCCGTAGGCGACGCGGATCCCGTGAAGTCCACCACCCTTGGCTTCCGCAACATCCGACGCGTCATGGGTTACCTCGTGGACGCGGCCACCGACCCGATGGGCGACAACTCGGATCTCGAGGAGCTGTACGACCGCACGGTGAGCCAGTGGGCAACCGAGGCCAACCACGTGGCGACGCTGGTGGGTGGGGGCACCGTGCAGTACAAGTCCGGCGGCCAATCCGGCGCCGTGTACACGCCGATCTCCCGCGCGCGGCAGCAGGCAGCCATGCGCTTTCTGAACGAGAACGCCTTCGCGACGCCCTCCTACCTGATTCGTCCCGAGATCGGTGCGCGCATCGAGGCGAGCGGCATGGTCTCGCGCGTAACCAACGCGCAGGGGCGCGCCATGAATACGCTGCTCCAGGACTCGCGCATGAACCGCATTCTCGAGCAGGAAGGGTTGCGGCCGGCAAACCAGGTGTACGCGCTGGCCACCATGCTCGACGATCTGCGCCGCGGCATCTGGTCCGAGCTCGGCGCGTCGCGTCCGGACATCGACGTGTTCCGCCGCGAATTGCAGAACGACTTTCTGTCGATCATCGATCGCAAGCTCAATCCGCCTCCCGAGGAAAACGAGGGCGGCGGAGGTGGCGGCGGGTTCGGGCAGCAGCGGCCCGCGCCGGTGTCCGAGGATGCCAAGTCGCACCTGCGCGGGCAACTCGTGACGCTGCGCCAGGAAATTCAGCGGGCGCTACCACGAACGAACGACCGTGCGACGCAACTGCACCTGCAGGGCTCGGTGTACCGCATCGGAAAAATCCTGGACCCGCGTGACTGACGCTCAAGCTCAGCCCGTCAACTAAACATCTGAATCGACAGGTCGCGGCAACAGGTTTGCCTAGGTCGGGCCATGACTCAGCAAGCTCAGGTCATGGCTCGACTTTTTTTCGCGCTCTCGAAACTGCTGCTCGTGTCGCTCGCCGTCTGGGGAGTGGCACGGCTGGACGGCGCGTGGGAGCGTCCGGAAGCTGGTGCGCTCGAACCGCAAGTCACTGCGGCAACAGCCACCGTCGTGATTCCGAAGGTGCGGCCGCCCCTCGATCCCGTCGAACGGCCCTTCGAAGGATTCCCTCTTCCCGAGTTATGGCGCGACTCGATCGTGCGTGTAGCCACCGCCCAGGTTGGGAAGCGCTATCGGTTTGGGGGCACCACGCCGAACCGCGGCTTCGATTGCAGCGGGCTCGTGCGGTACGTGCTCGACAACGTTCACATCGCGACGCCGCGCACCGCGTACCTCCAGGCGCGCGTCGGCGCGCCCGTTGAGCCGGAACGGCTCGAACCTGGCGACCTGGTTTCGTTC
>Ga0299914_10003193_pt1 | contig 11528 bp, 7 predicted proteins | sample RVTome_10_FD_201361 | JGI IMG/M metagenome (GOLD analysis project Ga0299914, IMG submission 201361) | Soil microbial communities from uranium-contaminated site in the Upper Colorado River Basin, Wyoming, United States - RVT153D57 (version 2) ... | reverse complement strand
CACCTCGGCGTACGCCGCCGGAACTTGCCCGGGAACCCTGAACCCACCCCAAGCGGCGAAGCCGTGTGGGGTGCGGCCGTGCCCGGTGGCTCCCCAGGCGACTTGCCCGATGTCGGATGACGCGCTCGGCTGGATTGGTTTCGCCGCCCGGCGTTGAGCCCCGCCGGCCCGGCACCGGCTGCTGATTCGCTATACTGTCGGGCCATGCTTCGCCGTCTCGTCCGCTCCCGTCTGGGACTGGTTAGCCTGTGTTGTATCGCCAGCTTTTTGGGGGGGCTCGTCGCCAGCCAGCCCCTTTTTGCCGGCCGCTTCGACCCCTACCGCAAGCTGGGGGTGTTCACCAAGGTGCTCTCCTACATTGAAAGCAACTACGTCCAGAACGTCGACGAGAGCGATCTGATGTTCGGGGCGGCCCGCGGGCTGACCGATGCCCTCGATCCCCATTCGCGCTTCATGGATCCCTCGGAGTACGACCGGCTCAAACGCGAGACCGAAGGCAACCCCGAGATCACCGGCATCGGTATCGATCTCGAGCGCCGGAAAGACGGGCTGGTGGTGGTCTCGCCCATCGAAGGATCCCCCGCCTACCGGGCCGGCATCCAGCCCGGAGACGTCATTCGCAAGATCGACGGCACCGACACCGACACCCTGGAATGGGACGACGCCGTCGAGCGCATCCAGGGTCCCGCCGGCAGCGAAGTGGTGCTGGTGGTCGAGCGCGCGGGCAAGCTCATCACCTTGCAGATCCGCCGCGACCGCTTCGCGGTGCGCTCGGTGGAAGGGCGCATGCTCGAAGATGGATACGGCTACGTCAAGGTGCGGGTCTTCTCCTCGAACACCGACGCCGGTCTGTTGACCGAGCTCGAAGATCTAAAGAAGAAGGCGGGCGGCAAGGAGCTGCGGGGACTCATCCTGGATCTGCGCCGCAACCCGGGGGGCCTGCTGGATCAGGGGGTGCGGGTGGCCGATCGCTTCATCTCCGAAGGTCTCATCGTACGCACCGTGGGCAAGGCCGGCCGGGAGATGGATCGGCAAAACGCCCATGCCCGTGGCACCTGGGGCGGCTTTCCCATGGTGGTCCTGGTGGACGGGGCCACCGCCTCGGCCGCCGAGATCGTGGCCGGAGCCCTGCAGGATCACCGGCGGGCGGTCATCATGGGGACCCCCACCTTCGGCAAGGGTTCGGTCCAGACGGTCATGGAGATTGACGGCTGCGGTCCCAAACCCTGCGGCCTCAAGCTGACCGTGTCCCGCTATTACACCCCGAGCGGGCAGTCCATCCAGAACCGCGGCATCACCCCGGACGTACACGTCACCGCCCACGCGCCCGCGCCCATCGAGGAAGACGTCCTGCGCGAAAAAGACTTCGAGCGGCACCTCATCAGCGAGGGCCAGGGCCCGCGGGCCCGCGAGCGCCTGTCCGATCACCAGCTCCAGGTGGCCCTCGACTATCTGACCTCCTGGTCGGTTTTCAATAAACAGGCCCGCAAGAAGGACTAATAATGCTGCGGGAAAGAGGGGTCTTCCGCCCCCCTTTCGCAGCGCCCTCGGACAAGCGTGAGGAAATCATGATCGCATGTGGTAAGTGCGGACATCAGAACCTGCCGAGTTATCAGACCTGCTCGCGCTGCGGGACGGCGCTGAACCCGGCCGCTGCCCAGGCCCAGGACGACTATCGGCGCCTGCTCGAGCAGCGGGCGGCCGAGGGGCGCAAGAAGCGGGTGATGTTCATCGGGATTGGGCTGGTGGCGGTGGGGGTCTTCGCCTGGCGCTATTCGGCGGATGCCGGCAAGAAGGCCGAGGCCCAGGCGGTCATCGACTTCGTCGAGCAGTGGGCGGGACTAGAAAAACGGGAGACCGGGCTGTTCTGGAATTGCGTGATGGCCGGCGACGTGGACGTCGGCATGTTCCAGAACGCCAACCAGATCCAGCAGCGCATCGAAGGCGCCTACGCTGCCCAGAGCAAGACCTTCCCGGATCACATCCTCACCGAATGCCTGTCGCGGCTCGAACGCGCCCAGCAGGCCTTCGCCGGACTTTCCCCGCCGGCATCGGTGGCGCAGGCGCTCGAGGCCTACAAGGCCAGCCTGCCCGAGCTCAAAGCCAGCATGGCCCTTTTCGCCGAGCGGCTCAAAAACCGCAAAGACACCAAGGACGTCGACTCCCTCATCCAGGAATTCGGCAACGCCTGGCACATCGAGATGAACCCAACGCCGCAAACCATCGCCTTCGAGAAGTTCCTTCATTGTGCGGTGCCAGGCCTCTCCGGGATGAAGGACGCCCAGGAGATGCTCGAGTTCCTGGCCGACGCCTGTTACAAGAAGGACCCCGTGGCCTTCATGGATCGGGTGCGCAAAGAATGTGGGCCCATTGTCGAAAATCCCGATCCCGCTGCCAAACCCTCGAAGAGCTACAAGCTCACCAACAAACGCTTTTACGAGGAAGAGGCCCGCATGCTGGCGGCCTGGGATAGCTGCGGCCGCCGCTCGCAAAAGGGTAAAAAGAGCGAGGACTTGGGGGAGTTCCTCATCGCGGTGGGCGATTACATGCAGGCCCGAGCCGCGGTGGTGAAGGTGGCCCGCGAGCTGGAAGGCGGGCCCTCAGGCTCGGCGCATTAGCCCATTTTTACGCGGCGACTGGCCGCGATGCTCCGGTCGATCCGGCTTGTGGGGGTGGGGATCGAGGCATATTGTTTGAGATTGCTCCCGTGACACAGGCGCAGATCCCTTGCCGGAGAGTTCTCGTCGTTGGGTTGATCGCGACCCTCGCCGGCTGCGGAGATCCCCTTTTGCCCGCGGAGTATGCCGGGCCGCCGGCCGACATCGCCTTGGGCACGGTGCTGGGCACGAGCGGCGTGCCCAAAGATGCCCTGCGGCCACGCCTGTCCCTCGAGTGGCTCGCGAGCCTCGACGAAGGGGCGAGCCTTCTGGGCCAGCCCCTGCGTTTCGAACGCTCGGCCAATCTCAAGAGCGATTGGGACATCGGCCTCGAGCTGCCGCTCGAGCGCGCCACCTTCGAGTCGCCTTACGGCGCCGGGGAGCGGCCCCGGGTGGGGGTGGGTAAGATCGTGTACTTCGACGACCGGGTGCCGGACGAACGGCTCGACTGGTCCTGCACGGGGGCGGGCTGTGACGTGGCCAAGGCGGTCAGCGCCGAGTTCGTCGTCTTCGTCGCCCGCGCGCCCACCTGCCGCTCTTCCACCGGCAGCAGCGTCCGAAGCTCCATCACCCCCGGCTTTCACTACTTTCGCCGGGTAGCCGAGGAGCTCGAGCAGGGCGAGGCCCTGCAGTTCCAGGTGCTGGACCAGGCCCCCAAGGACATCGATCCCACCGAGGAGCTGCGCGCCTTCGCCCAGAGCATCCTGTTTCACTGGGGCGTCCTCGACTTCAACGGCTGCTGAGCCGCAGGCGCAAAACGCGCGTGTGACCGGGACCGCTCGGCCCGCCCGCCAGGCGGGCGGCGCAACGGCGGCGAAAAGTTTGCGGGACTCGCGTTGACACGGCCCCGAGGAGGGACCTATCGTGAACCCCGCTTTAGCGCCTTGAACCCTCCGAGGTGCCTTCCGCCCAAGAAGGCTTCCGACTTACCACCTGGAACCCTCAGAGGGTTCCACACCTCCCACGATGGAACTCCGGCGGCCAAGCCGCCTGCGTTCCTACGCGACAAAAAGGACGCCACAATGAACCAAGCCTCCGACGGGCCCTCCCCACGGAAGGCGAAACACGATGGCGCCGCCCCCCCTGCTCAAGAAGGTAACCGGCAGGCGGCAGGTTCATCGGAGCTCGCCTCGAATCAACCCGACCGCGCCCGCACCGCTCCGTTGTGCATCGGCATCGACGTGGGCTCGACCACCGTCAAGGCGGCGGTGGTGGATCCCGCTTCGCTCGAAGTGTTGTGGGCCGATTATCAGCGGCACCAGACCAAACAGGCGGAGAAGGTGCTGGAGATGCTGGTGGCCATCGGCAACCACTTCCCCAGTGTCCCTGCCGGCAACATCCGCACCTTCATCACCGGCTCGGGCGCCGGGCCTTTGGTGGACCCCATCGGCTCCAAGTTCGTACAGGAGGTAAACGCGGTCACCCTGGCGGTCGAACGCAACCACCCCGACGTGGGTTCGGTGGTGGAGCTCGGGGGCCAGGACGCCAAGATCATCATCTTCAAGGAAGCGCGCGACGAGGAGGGCAAACTCACCGGCAAGACCTCCCTGGCGTCGATGAATGACAAGTGCGCCTCAGGCACCGGGGCCACCATCGACAAATGTTTCTTGAAGGTGGGTATGCCGGGCGAAGACGCCGCCCGGCTGCGCTTCGACGATTCGAAGCTCCACCACGTGGCCGCCAAATGCGGCGTCTTCGCCGAGACCGACATCGTCAACCTGGTCAAAGCCTCCATCCCCGCGACGGAGATCATGTGCTCGCTGGCCGACGCCATCGTGATGCAGAACCTGTCGGTGTTGACCCGGGGAAACACCCTGCGGGCCAAGGTGCTGCTTCTGGGCGGGCCCAACACGTATCTGCCGTTTCTGCAGGACTGCTGGCGCAAACGCATTCCCCAAACCTGGGAGTCGCGCGGTTACGCCTACCCCAAGGACGTGCCCCTCGAAGAGCTCATCCTGGTCCCGGAAAACGCCCAGTACTACGCGGCCTTCGGGGCGGTGGTCTATGGCCTGCACGAGCCGGCCGAGGTGGGGGCGTACGCCGGCGTCGACAAGCTCAAGGAGTTCATCCACGCCGGGCGCAAGGCCAAGCTCGGCGACAGCGCCGGGCCCCCGCTTTCCCGCAGCGAACGGGAGCTGGAGGCCTTTCGCGAGCAGTACCGCATCCCCCGCTTCGAGGCCGCGCGGCTGGAGCCCGGGACCACGGTGCGGGCGGTGATCGGCATGGACGGGGGCTCGACCTCGTCCAAGGCGGTGGTCATCGACGAAAACAAGAACATCCTCAAGAAGGAGTATCAGCTCTCGAAAGGCAACCCCATCCAGGACGTCAAGGAGATCCTGGCCCGCCTCAAGGAATGGGTGAGCGGTCAGGGCTGCACCCTGGAGGTGCTAGGGTTCGGGGCCACCGGGTACGCGGCGGACGTCCTGGAGAAAACCGTCAAGAGCGACGTCAACATCGTCGAGACGGTGGCCCACATGATGTCGGCCACCACCTACTTCGGGGACATCGACGTCGTCTGCGACATCGGGGGGCAGGACATCAAGGTCCTGTTCATGCAGAACGGGGACATCAAGAACTTTCGTCTGTCGAACCAGTGTTCGGCGGGCAACGGGATGTTGCTCCAGGCGATGGCCGATCAGTTCGGGGTGAAGATCACCGAGTACGCGGACACCGCCTTCGAAGCGGAGCTGGCGCCCAAGTTCTCCTACGGGTGTGCGGTCTTCCTGGACAGCGATCGGGTGAACTTCCAGAAGGAAGGTTACGCCAAGGAGGAGCTGCTGGCGGGGCTGGCCCAGGTGCTGCCCAAAAACGTCTGGCAATACGTGGTGCAGATCCCGCGGATGGCTTCGCTCGGCAAGAAGTTCGTCCTGCAGGGCGGGACCCAGTACAACCTGGCGGCGGTCAAGGCCCAGGTGGACTACATCAAAGAGCGGGTGCCCGAGGCGGAGGTGTTCGTCCATCCCCACTGCGGCGAAGCAGGGGCCATCGGGGCGGCGTTCGAGACCCTGCGGGTGGTCAAACGGCGGGGACGATCGACCTTCATCGGGCTCGACTCGGCCATCAACCTGGAGTGGAAGTCCACCAACGACGAGAGCACCCGCTGCCACTTCTGCCCCAACCTGTGCGCGCGCACCTTCATCGACGCCAGCACCCCGGACGGGGACTCCGCCCGCTACATCAGCGGGTTTTCCTGTGAAAAAGGCACCGTGGAGTCGGAAGACGCCATGCTGGCGCTGACGGCTGACCGCAAGAAGCTGATGAAGCGCTTCCCCAACCTGGTGGACGTCGAATCCAAGATGCTCTTTCGGCATTTTTACGATCCCCAGCCCATGCCCGAGGCGGGCGCGGAAAAGGCCGACGTAGAGGTGCGCTCGACGCTGCTGGGGGTGCGCCGCACGGCGGTCACCCGGAAGTTTCAGCGCAGCCCGGCCGAGGCCTGGGAGCGGCGGCGCCGCCTGCGGGTGGGCATCCCGCGCATGCTCAACATCTGGTCCACGGCGCCGTTTTGGCGGACGTACTTCGAGAGCCTGGGGATCCAGCGGCAAAACGTGGTGTTCTCGGACGAGACCACCGAAGAGCTGTGGATGGAAGGGGGCAAATACGGCTCGGTGGATCCCTGTTATCCCTCCAAGGTGGGACAGGCGCACATCCACAACCTGATCTTTCACCACCACAGCGACGAAAAACCGCTGCAGTACATCTTCAACCCGGTCTTGACCCACATCCCCTCGTTCGTCAAGAACGCCACGGACTACACCTCCTGCCCCATCGTGCAGGGCTCGCCCAACGTGCTCAAGGCGGCCTTCACCAAAGAGGTGGACTTCTTCTCCCAGCGGGGCATCACCTATCTGGATCCGGCGGTCTCGATGGTCGAGCAGCACCTTCTGCGCCGGCGGCTGTTCGAGGCTCTGGCTCCGCACCTAGGCATCACCGAGGACGAGAGCGACTTCGCCTGCGACCAGGCCTGGGCGGCCATGCGCAAGCTGGACACGGATCTCGAAGCCCGTGGCCGGGCCCTGCTCGACCAGGTGGAAAAGGAAGACCGGGTGGCCATCCTGCTCCTCGGGCGGCCCTATCACCTGGATCCGGGCCTCAACCACAGCGTGCTGGAAGAGTTCCAGGTGCTGGGTTATCCCGTCCTCTCCATCCGCTCCGTCCCCAAGGACGAAGAGTACCTTTCCAAGTACTTCGCGGCGGATCTGGCCAGCGGGCGGATTTCCACGCCGCTCGAAATCAACGACGTCTGGCCGGAGAACTACTCCTCGAACTCGGCCCAGAAGGTGTGGGGGGCCAAGTTTGCCGCCCACCACCCCAACGTGGTGGTGCTGGATCTGTCGTCCTTCAAGTGCGGGCACGACGCCCCCACCTACGGCATCATCGACAACATCATCTCCGCCGCGGGCACCCCCTATTCGGCGCTGCACGACATCGACGCCAACAAACCCGGGGGCTCCATCAAGATCCGGGTGAAGACCTACGCCCACAGCCTGGGCCTGCACCGCGAGCGGCTGGAAGATGTCTCGCAGGCCAAAGAAGAGCTTGCCTATCGCATCGAGCTCAAGCGGCTCGAGCTTCTGCGGGCCAAAGAACGACAGCTGGCCGAGCGGCGGCAGGTGGACCCCGCCGTCGCCCGCCAGATCGAAGAGACCATCGCCCGGGTCGGGGCCTACGAGGCCGCCCGGGAAACCAAAACCGACATCGAAAAAGCCGCCGAACGGGCGGAAGCCCTGAAAAACGCGGGCATCGTGCGCCTTGGCATCCGGCGGGGCGCCGACGCCAAAATCGCGCGGCTGTGACCGCTCGGCTGCAAGCACGCCCAAAGTACCTGACCCCCCCGGCACAACTTCACAGGAGAAACCATGGGAACCGCTCGTCAAAACGGCACCAGCTTCCAACTGCCCGTCCTGGGAGAAAGCCAACCGGGCGCCGACCTGGACATCGACGCCGCCTTGCGCGCCTTCGAGCAGGAGGAGAGTCAGCGCCTCGGTCTGCCCATCGATACCAAGCACTGGTACGACGGGATGATCGACCCGCAGTTCAAAAAGAGCGAGCGGCCGCAGACCACCTTGTTGGTTTCGGGCCTGACCGCGGCCCACGATTACCTGGTCAAGGCGGCGCTGACAGGCCTTGGCTACAAGGTCGAGGTCATCGACGTCCCGGACAACGATGCCCTCCGCTACGGCAAGGAGTTCGGCAACCGCGGGCAGTGCAACCCCACCTATTTCACCGTCGGCAACCTGGTCAAGTTCCTGACTGAACGGGCCATCCGGGATGGGCTTGCCCCCGCGGAGGTGGTCAATCGCTACGTATTCCTGACGGCCGGCGCCTGCGGGCCCTGCCGCTTCGGTATGTACGCCACCGAATACCGCAAGGCCCTGCGCGACGCCGGGTTCGACGGCTTTCGGGTGATGCTGTTCCAGCAAAAAGGCGGCCTCAAGCAGGCCACCGGCGACGAGGCGGGGCTGGAGATGAACCCCGCCTTCTTCCTGGGGCTTTTGCGGGCCCTCATGGCCGGCGACGTCATCAACGGCATGGGCTACCGCCTGCGCCCCTACGAGATCGAACCCGGGGCCGCCGATCGGGCCATCGAAAACGCCAAGCGGTACGTCAACGACGCCCTAGTGGAAAAGAAGTCCGTGTTGCGGGCGCTTTTGCGCGCGCGCCGGGAGTTCGCGGCCATTCGCTGCGACTGGACCCGTCCGGCGCCGCGGGTCTCGATCATCGGCGAGTTCTGGGCCATGACCACCGAAGGCGACGGCAACTACCAGCTGCAGCGGTTCCTCGAGTCCGAAGGCGCCGAGTGCGACATCCAGTTCATCACCAACTGGCTGCTGTTCATGTTGTGGGAGGGGCGCTACGACACCAAGCTGCGGGCCGAGCTGCGGGGTCTGGATGAGGGCCGCAAGAGCCTGAAAGACAGCCAGTTCGGCAAGAAGCTGGCGGTCTTGTTCGTGGCCGATCTGGCCATCCGGGCGGCGTTTCACACCTTCGGGGCGGCCATCGGTTTCCGGGGCTACAAGCTGCCGGACATGGACGCAATCGCCCACATCGCCCACGACTATTACGACAACAACGTGCGCGGCGGGGAAGGCCACATGGAAGTGGGCAAGTTCATCTTGAACGTGCTGCACAACAAGTCGCACATGACCCTGTCGGTGAAACCCTTCGGCTGTATGCCCTCGTCGGGCGTCTCCGACGGGGTTCAGAGCCTGATCACCAGCAAGTACCCGCAAAGCATCTTCTGCGCCATCGAGACCTCGGGCGACGGCAAGGTCAACGTGCAAAGCCGAGTGCAGATGTTCCTGTTCAAGGCCCGCCAGGCCGCCCAGCAGGAGTACAGCGAGATGCTCGAGCGCCTCGGCACCACCAAAACCGAGGTCGAGGCCTTCTTCGCCCGGCACCCCCGCTTCGCCTCCCCCCTGCGCCGCGCGCCCCACGCCGCCGCAGGCACGGCCGCCGACCGCCTGGCCGAGATCGCCCCCTACCTGGGCAAGTCCGAGCTGGGGGTGCGCCTGGCCGAAACCAAAACCAGCCTCACCCGCCTGCAAACCGCCATCCGCGGGATCCCGGGCTGGCTGGCCAACACCCGCCGCAAGCTGATCGAACGCGGCCCCACCCTCTTCGCCCAGGCCAAAGAGGAATGGGCCGAAGCCCGCCCGGTCATCACCCAGTCCCTGCGCGAAAACGCCCAAAAACAGGTAGAGCGCGCCCGCGCCCGCTTCACCCGCCGCCGCCCGAACGTACCCGAAAGCCAGTCCGAAGCCGCCGCCTGAACCCCGCTCCAGCCGAGCGGGGTCCATGCTCAAAACGGCATGCCGAAGCGGAGGGCGAAGGGCTGGTTGTCCGGGTCGGCGATGAAGGAGATGGTGCCCAGAAAAAAGTCGTACCAGAAGTGCAGGGCCACGCTGGTTTCCAGGGTGTACCCGGTGCGGATGGCCACCACACCCAGGTACGACCCCACCACGGTGATGAAGGGAACCGCCTTGGCGGCCAGGGTGAGTCCCTGATCCTGCCCCAGGAAATTGAAGGCGTGCACGCCGCCGAAGATGCCGGAGGTGATGGCCCACCCCGGCCATAGTCCGAAGGTTTCGGTCATACCGGGTTGCAAAGCCCCCCGGAAAAGCGCCTCTTCTCCCACCCCCACCGGCAAAAAGAGGCTGCCGTAGTAGGCCTCGCCGAGAGCGAACCCCGTCTTGGTGCCGAAGCGCCTGCCGAGAAACCAGACGCCGCCCGGGTCGCCCAGCCGTCGCATGCCCCCGCCGAGATCGTCACGGTCGACGAGCGCCGTGAAACCGACGGCGGCGCCCAGCAAAAGCGGCAAGCCGGCCCAGAACCAGGGGCGAGCGAGCACGCGCGGCCGGAACGGAGCGGTCACCAGATCGTCCAGCCCTTCTCGGGTGATGGGGTAGGTGTAACCAGCGTCACCGCGGGCCAGACGGGCATCTCGGTAAGCGCCAAAGACGCCGTAGAACCAGAGGTTCTGCGCACCGATGAGCAGCGGAATGGCCAGAGGCGCGGTGGTGGGCGTGGTGTTCGGCCCGCCCCCACGTGTCCCCAGTTCGAGCCGAGCGCCGTCGTCGCCGACGAGGGCCACCGCCGCTCCGAGGAGCGCCGCCGTGGTGCCGAGATAGGCCCCGGCGCGCAGAGGCTGCCGCAGGTAGAAATACCCGCAGCCCGGGCACAGAAGAGAAAACCCGGCCGCGGTCGCCGGCCGCTTGCCGAACGCTGCCACCAGGACAGCGGCGTGCGCGGCCGCGGCGCGCACCTGGGGAGCGGGATCGCGGGCGGCGACCATCTTCAGGATGGGCTCGAGAGTCGGATCGCGGCGGCTCGCCAGCGCCTGGACGGCGGCAACGCGCACCCCGGGGTCGACGTCGGCCTGAGCCAAAAGCAGGAGTCGCTCTCGCGCTGCCCAGGTGGGCACCCCCGCGAGCGCCACCGTCGCGGCCACGCGCAGCTTGGGCAGAGGTGAGCCCGAATCGGCGAAGGCCCGCGCCTCGGTCCACGCCTCGGCCTCGGCCGGTGGCAAAGGGGTCGCTGGCTGCACGTCGGCGGAAGCAGAGGCCGCCGGGAGCACGGCGCCCAGGACCATCGCCAGGCGCAGGAACACCCCAGGCAGGATCTTCTTGAAACGGCAAGTCACGCGCATCTACGATACACGAGTACGAGCCGGCGGCACCGGTGCCGCCCGAGGATTGCCCCATGTTAGCCAGCCATTCGCTTCGCCGAGCCGCCACGTTCACCCTGGCCCTGACGCTCACCATGCCTCAGATGGGGTGCTCCTTCATTTTCACCGAAGGGCCGCCGCCCAATCACGAGCAGATGCCGTACTTCGACTGCTCGACCAGTTATGCGCCTCCGGTCCTCGACTCGATCTGGGCCGGTCTCAATGGGTTCGGCGCAATTTTGGCCCTGGCCACGTCCGAGGCGGAGTGGCAGCGCGAACGGGACGTCGATCGCAAAGTGGCCATCATCAGCGGCCTTTTGTGGCTCGGCCTCTCCGGCGCCTCGGCCATGTATGGTTACCGCGAGGTCGGCGCGTGCAAGGCGGCGACCCAGCAGCTCATGCTGCGGCTCGGGCGCCCCCCCGGTGCCCCCCAGAGCTGGCCGCCCCCTGCCGGCTATCCACCGCCCGGTTATCCACCGCCCGGTTACCCGCCCCCGGGTTACCCGCCTCCCGGAGAGCCACCCCCCGAACCGGCGCCGCCACCTGGACAGCCACCGGCATCCGACACCCCGCCCAAGGCACCGGCCCCCAGTCCGCCGGCGCCCTCGGATTGATCCACCGATGGCGCCTCGGCTGCTATGGTCGCGACATGCGCCATCCCGCGTTTGGGCTTTCCGCCTCGCGTGCCTGCTGGTCGATCGGGT
>Ga0299914_10003192_pt1 | contig 11528 bp, 9 predicted proteins | sample RVTome_10_FD_201361 | JGI IMG/M metagenome (GOLD analysis project Ga0299914, IMG submission 201361) | Soil microbial communities from uranium-contaminated site in the Upper Colorado River Basin, Wyoming, United States - RVT153D57 (version 2) ... | reverse complement strand
GAGCTGCTCGGCCTGGTCGGGCTCGATCCCGATCTGGCCGACCGGTATCCCAGCCAGCTCTCCGGCGGCCAGCAGCAGCGGGCCGGCGTCGCCCGGGCCCTGGCAGCGGACCCGCTCGTGATGCTGATGGACGAGCCGTTCGGAGCAATCGACCCGATCAGCCGTGAGCGGCTTCAAAACGAGTTCCTGCGCCTGCAGGCCGAGGTCGGCAAGACGGTCCTCTTCGTGACCCACGATGTCGACGAGGCGATCAAGATGGGTAGCCGGATCGCGGTGATGCGCCAGGGCGGCCAGGTCGCCCAGTACGCGACCCCGGCCGAGCTGTTGATGGATCCTGCCGACGACTTCGTCGCCGACTTCGTCGGCGCGGACCGGGCCCTGAAGCGGCTGGCCCTGATGCGGGTCTCCGACATCGACCTCTGGAAGGCGCCGATCGCGCGGGCCGGCCAGCCGACGGCCGAGGTCCGCGCCGAACTCCGCGCCGCCGACGTGCAGTACCCGCTGCTGATCGACTCCGATGGGCACCCCCTGGGCTGGCTATCTGAGCGCGACCTGGCATCCGAGACAGTGCCGGCCTCTCCGGACTCGCCGCTCGGGCCGCTGCTCGAATCCGACGACGTGATGCGCGACGCTCTCGCCGACCTGCTTCAGGGGGAGGCGCAGTACGCGGCGGTGATCGACCCGCGCGGCGGCGTCGCCGGAGTGCTGTCGGTGGAGATCATCTCCGAGTTCCTCTCCTCTCCCAAGGCCAAGGTCGATGCCTGACGCGCTCGCGCTCGCCGCCGGTCAGGTGGGAGAGGACTTCTTCACCGACCGCTCCGGGGAGCGAGCCTGCGAGGCCACCGGCAAGCTCTTCTGCTTCGACTGGGCGGCCGAGAACATCGACCGCTACCGGACGCCCACCGTGGAGCACCTGGAGCTGGTCGGGGTTGCCGTCGTGGCGGGATTCCTGATCGCCTTCGGCCTCGCCCTGCTCGCCCACCGGCTGCGCTGGCTGCAGCCGCCGCTGCTGGCGGGGACCGGGGTGCTCTACACGATCCCCAGCATCGCCTTCTTCTTCCTGTTGCTGCCGTTCACCGGGCGAGGCTTCGACACCGCGGCGATCGCCCTCACCGCCTACACGCTCCAGATCATCTACCGCAACACGATGGTCGGGCTGGCCAACGTCCCGGAGTCGGTCAGGGACTCGGCGCGCGGCATGGGCCTGAGCCCCCGCCAGATCCTGATTCGGGTCGAGCTGCCCCTCGCCACCCCTGAGATCGTCGCCGGGCTGCGCATCGCCACGGTCAGCACGGTGGCGCTGGCGACGCTCGCGGTCTTCGCCGGAGGCGGTGGCCTGGGCGACCCGATCTACGCCCAGATCAACTTCAAGACGAACATCATCATCGCCGGCGGGATCGCGATCCTGATGGCGCTTGCCTTCGACTTCCTGCTGCTCGCGATCCAGCGCATCGCCACCCCCTGGCGGCGGGCGGCGACGGCATGATCGGCGCCCTGCTCCCCCACCTCTTCCCCGCCTCATTCGGCGGCGCCATCGACTTCATCCTCGAGCCGCAGACCTCCAATGTGACCGGTGGCACGACGGTCGGCGGCGCCGACCAGGTGATCGAGCTGACGCTGAACCAGCTCGAGGTGACGCTCCTCGCGCTCGCCCTCTCGATGGCCGTTGCGCTGCCGATCGGCCTCTACCTCGGGCACCGGGGGGTCGGCGAAACCCTCGCCGTCGGCCTCGGCAACGCCGGCCGTGCGATCCCCGAGCTCGCCCTGATCGCCTTCATGGCCGCGGCTATCGGGGTCGGCCTGCTGAACGTCACCATCGCCCTCGCGGTCCTCGGCATCCCGCCGATCCTCACCAACGCTTTCGTCGGCATCCGGCAGGTCGACCGGGCGTCGGTCGAGGCGGCGCGCGGGATGGGAATGACGGAGTCCGAGGTCCTTTTCAGGGTGGAGATGCCGATGGCGGTGCCGACCCTGATGAGCGGCGTCAGGGGGGCGACGATCAACATCGTCGCGACGGCGACCATCGCCCCGCTGGCGGGGGTCCTGACGCTCGGCGACTTCATCATCAACCGCAACGTCTATGGCGACGACGGCGTGCTCGCCGGGGCGATGCTCGTGGCTCTGCTCGCCGTCACCCTCGAGCTCTCGCTCGCCGGAATCCAGCGGCTGATGACCTCGAGAGGCCTGAGGCTCGGTGCCGCCTGACCGCCTGATCAAATCATCCAGTCAACCCACAAGGGAGGAACACGTGAAAACCAAGAAGAGAAGGGCGCGGACGGGGGCTGCAATCGTCCTCACCCTGATTCTGGCTCTGCTCGTCGCCGCGTGTGGCGACGATGACGACGACACCGCGAACGGCGGCGATGGTGCGGCGCCGACGATCGTCTCCAACCCCGACAACGAAAAAGTCAACCTGACGATCGGGTCCAAGAACTTCACCGAACAGATCATCCTCGGTGAGATCTATGCCCAGGCCCTGGAGGCCGCCGGCTACAGCGTCAAAAAGGACCTCAACCTCGGCTCCGAAACGGTCGCCAGGGAGAGCGTGAAAACGGGCCAGATCTCCGGCTATCCCGAGTACGCCAGCACCGCGCTCACCTCCTTCTTCGGGGTCGAACCCGAGGACGTCCCCTCCGACGCCGATGAGGCATTCGAAATGGCAAAAGAGGACTTCGAAGGAGAAGGCCTGACGGCGTTCTCGCCGACGCCCTTCGCCAGCGCCAACGCGGTCGGCACGCTGCGGGAGACCGCCGAGCGGCTCGAACTGGAGACGGTCTCCGACCTGGACGGCCAGTCCGAAGACCTCAGCCTCTACGGATCGCCCGAGTGCCGCCAGCGGATCGATTGCCTGGCGGGCCTCGAACAGCTCTACGGGCTCGAGTTCGGCTCGTTCCGCCCGGTTGACATCGGGCTCCGCTACCAGGTGCTCGACAAAGGGCAGGCGGACCTCTCGATCCTGTTCACGACCGACGCTCAGCTCGCCGCCGAAAAAGACAAGTACGTGATCCTCGAGGACGACCAGGAAGTCTTCCCGGCGGGCAACGTGATCTTCGTGACCACCCCTGAGGTGGTCGAGGAAGCGGGGCCCGACTACGAGAAGACGATCACCGACGTCCAGTCGGGCCTCACCCTGCCCGTGATGCAGGAGCTCGACGCCCGTGTCGACATCGACAAAGAAGCTCCGGAGGAGGTCGCCGCCTCCTACCTGAGGTCAGCCGGCTACACCGGCTGAGGCACGCCCGGAGGGCGCACCCGGGCCGGGCACGCTCCCGGCCCGGGTCCCTCCGCGGGCGAGGACGGTGCGCGCCACCCACGCCGCCGAGATCCCGGCACTGGCGGCGAGCAGAAGCGCTGCCCGCGGGTCATATGTCTCGGCCAGCCAGCCGGTGAGCGGTCCTCCGATCGGGGTCGAGCCGAGGAAGACGACCGAGTACAGCGCCATCACCCTGCCCCGCATCTCCGGCGCGACCGAGAGCTGAAGCGAAGAATTGATCGCCGCCGCGAAGGTGACCGCGGAGGCGCCAAGCAGGGCGACAATCGGGACCACGAGGACGAGGCTCGGCATCGCCGCGGCGATCGCGGCGAGCAGCCCGAAGCAGAGCGCCGCACCGCCGATCAGACGCGTGTCGGTACGACCGTGCGCCCCGGTGGCGAGGGCGCCGAGCACGGAGCCGGCCCCCATCGCGGCAACCAGCGTCGCGTAGGCGGACGCGCCGCCGTCGAAGCTGAAGCGGGCGAGCAGCGGCAGGATCACCTGAAAGTTGAGGCCGAAGGTCCCGACCAGGGCCATCAGCCCCAGTGGCACGGCCAGCTCGGGGGAGCGGCGGACATAGCGCAGCGCGGCGCGGATCGCGCCGCGCTCCCGCGATGCGCGGGGCGCGCCGCTGAGCTGGGCAGAGTCCATCCGCCGCAGCGCGACGATCATTCCCGCGAAGGAGGCGGCATTGACCGCGAAACACGGCTCCACGCCGACCGTCGCGATCAGCACACCGGCGATCGCCGGGCCCACCAGGCGGGCCGAGTGGACCAGGACGCTGTTGAGGCTGACCGCGTTGACGAGGCGCTCGGGGCCGACCATCTCGATCGCGAAGCTCTGCCGGGTCGGGTTGTCCACCGCGTTGATCGTGCCGCGGACGAAGACCAGCAGGAAGACCATCCATGGCGCGACGACGCCGCCGACGGCGACCGCGAAGAGGATCAGGGCGGGAACCGCCATCAGGGCCTGCGTGACGATCAGCAGGCGGCGCTTTGGGAAGCGGTCGGCGAGCAGGCCACCCCATGCCCCGAAGAGCAGGATCGGCAGAAACTGAAGCGCGGTCGTCGTCCCGACGGCGACACCGCTCCCAGTCAGCTCGAGGATCAGCCAGATCTCGGCGACCGTCTGCATCCAGTTGCCGGAGAGCGAGACGATCTGGCCGACGAAATAGCGCCGGTAGTTGGGGACCGACAGCGAGTCGACGCTGCGCCGCAGGACGGCGCTCACGTCCGCGCCCCGCCACCCTCCCGACGGGGCGGCGCCTCGAGCAGCCGCTCGAGGATCTCCGCCGCACGCTCGAGCGATACGAGGTCAGCCGGGGGAAGGTCCCTCATCATCCGCGCCAGGTAGGCGTTCTTGCGACCCCGCAGCCGCCGCAGGCGGGCCCGGCCCACGGTTGTGATCCCTACCCTCGCGCTTCTCCTGTCGGAGGGGTCAGGGGTACGGGTCACGAGCCCCGCCTCGCAGAGCACCTGGATCGTCCGTGTCGCGGTCGGCCGCTTGACGCGCTCGACCTCGGCCAGCTCACTCGGGGTGAGGGGGCCATGCCTCTCCACCGTCGCCAGGGCGGCCGCCGCGGTTGGGGTCAGCTCGGTTCCTCCCGCTCCAGCGGCCTCCTGCCGCAGGCGGCGCGCGGTGCGAACGATCGCGAGGCGGAGGCGCGCCGCGGAGTCGGTGAGCGCGGTGTCACTGGAGGTCGAGGTCATTAGCCTTGCTAATTAGCTTAGCAAACCACCTCTTGGCTTGGAGCAGCACTAAGCCTCGCTCCCCGACTTTCACCCCCTATGGGGGGTAATTCTCGGGGAGCGCGGGCGGAGGGCGCCCCTGATTACTCTTCTGCGTCGCGCCGCGCGGCGATCTTGCGCTCCAGCTCCTCCATGACCGCCGGGTCGCGCAGCGTCGTGACGTCTCCCAGCTCGCGGCCCTCGGCGATGTCGCGCAGCAGGCGTCGCATGATCTTGCCCGAGCGGGTCTTCGGCAGGTCGCCGGACCAGATCACTCGCTGCGGGCGGGCGAGTTTGCCGATCCGGTCGGCGACGTGCTCGCGCAGCGCATCGATCATCTCCTCGTCCCCCTCGCCGTCGCCGCCCAGGGTCACGAAGGCGCAGATCGCCTGCCCGGTCTGCTCGTCGCTCTGGCCGATCACCGCGGCCTCCGCGACCTTCGGGTGGGAGACGATCGCCGACTCGACCTCGGCGGTCGAGAGTCGGTGACCGGAGACGTTGATCACGTCGTCGATTCGGCCCAGCACCCAGATGTACCCGTCGGAGTCGCGCCGCGCCGCATCGCCGACCAGGTAGGTGCGCGGCCCGAATCGCCTGAAGTAAGCCTCGACGTAGCGCTCCGGCTCGCGGTAGAGGTTGCGAAGCATCCCCGGCCACGGCCGCCGCAGGACCAGCAGGCCCTCCCGCTCGGAGACCGAGCTGCCGTCGTCGTCGACGACGTCCGCCTCGATCCCGGGCAGGGGCAGGGTCGCAGAGCCCGGCTTCGTCGCGGTGATCCCGGGCAGTGGTGAGATCAGGATCTGGCCGGTCTCCGTCTGCCACCAGGTATCGACGATCGGGCAGCGCCCGCCCCCGATCACGTGGTGGTACCAGAGCCACGCCTTCGGATTGATCGGCTCGCCGACCGAGCCCAGCAGCCGCAGTGAGCCGAGGTCGTGGCGGTCGGGATACTCGGCGCCCCACTTCATGCAGGCGCGAATCGCGGTCGGCGCCGTATAGAGGATCGTCACCCCGTACCGCTCGACGATCTCCCACCAGACGTCCCTGCCCGGGTAGTCGGGCGCTCCCTCGTACATGACGCTCGTCGCCCCGTTGGCCAGCGGGCCGTAGACGATGTAGGAGTGCCCGGTGACCCAGCCGACGTCCGCGGCGCACCAGTAGACGTCCTGATCGGCCCGCAGGTCGAAGACGTGACGATGGGTCCACGCGACGCCGGTCAGGTAGCCGCCGGTCGTGTGCAAAATTCCCTTCGGCTTCGCGGTCGAACCGGAGGTGTAGAGGATGAACAGAGGGTCCTCGGCACCCATCGGCTCGGGCGCGCACCGCGCCGCCGCCGCCTCGAGCGCGTCCTCGTAGGAGACGTCGCGGCCCTCTCGCATCGGACACTCGACGCCGGCGTGTCCGACCACGAAGACCGTCTCGATCGAGTCGACATCGGCGAGCGCCGCGTCGACCTTCGACTTGACCTGTGCGGTGCTTCCCTTGCGTCGCGCGCCGTCCGCCGTGACCAGCGCCTTCGCCTCGGAGAACTCCATCCGCTCCCGCACTGCCTCGGCGGAGAAGCCGCCGAAGACGACGTTGTGGACGGCGCCGATCCGCGCTGCGGCCAGCATCGCCACCACCACCTGGGGAATCATCGGCAGGTAGATGCCGACGACGTCGCCTCTCCCGATGCCGCGCTCGCGCATAGCGTTCGCGAAGCGCTGCACGTCGGCGAGCAGCTCCGCGTAGGTGACGTCTCGCTCCTCGCCATCCTCGCCACGCCAGTGGAGGGCAACGCGCTCGCCGTTGCCCGCCTCGACGTGTCGGTCGAGGCAGTTGGCCGAAGCGTTGAGACGCCCGTCTGCAAACCACCGGAAGTGAGGTGCCTCGGAGTCGTCCAGCGCCTCGTTCGGCTCCTCGACCCAGTCGAGCAGCTCCCTTGCCTGGGCGAGCCACCAGCCCTCCGGGTCGGCCGCCGCCTCTGCGTATATCGCCGGGTCTCGCAGCAGCGCCCGCGCCCCGAACTCCGCCGGAGGCTCGAAGCGCTCCACCTCGAGCAGCTCGCTCAAAGTCCCCTCAAGCGTCGACTCGCGATCCGCGCCCATTCAGCTCCTCTCTCGCCGCTACCCTGACCGCACGCTACCCCTTCCCGGGATCGCCGCAAACGGCAAGTCAAGCAAGCCATGCTCTTTCGCCAGATCATCCACGAGGACCTCGGCTGCGCCTCCTACCTGGTGGGCGACTCGAGCGCCGGCCTGGCCGCGATCGTCGATCCGCAGTGGGACGTCGAACCGTACCTGGAGCTGAGTCGGCTGCACGGCGTGCGGATCGCGCACATCCTCGAGACCCACAACCACGCCGACCACGTCTCGGGGCACGGCAGGCTGGCGGGGGCAACCGGGGCGACGATCCACGTCAGCGAGCTGGCCGAGGCGGATTACGAGCACGGCGGCCTCTCCGACGGCTGGACGCTGGAGCTCGGGGATCTGACGATCGAGGCGATCCACACCCCCGGGCACCGACCCGAGCACACCTCCTTCCTGCTGCGGGATGCCGGTCGCGGCGATGGCCCGGTCGCGGTGCTGACCGGCGACTCGCTCTTCGTCGGCGACGTCGCCCGCCCGGACCTCGCGGTCGAGCCTCGTGAGGGGGCGGTTGGGATCTTCCGCTCCCTCCACGAGCGGCTTCTCGCCCTTCCCGACGAGGTCGAGGTCTGGCCGGGCCATCTGGGCGGCTCGATGTGCGGCGGCTCTGGCCTCGACATGAAGACCTCCTCGACGATCGGCTTCGAGCGGCGCCACAACCAGGCGCTGCGCTTCGACACCGAGGACGAGTTCGTCGAGAACGCCGTCTCGACCCTCGGTGAAAAGCCGCCCAACGTCGAGCACATCGTCGCCCTCAACAAAGGGCCGCTGATCGAGGCGATCGGCGTCCCGGGGCGGCTCTCGACGCGTGGCTTCGAGGCGGCGGTCGCCGAGGGCGCCGTCGCCGTCGACTCACGCACCAACCGTCAGTTCGACGAGGCGCATATCCCTGGCGCAGTCAGCGCCTCCGCCTACGACACCGGCTTCGCGACGAAGGTGGCACAGGTGGTCGAGCCCGATGCGGAGATCGTGATCGTCGCCGCCTCAGATGGAAACGAGCTGGAGGCGGCCGAGCTGCTGGCCGCCGTCGGACTCCGGGTGCGCGGCTTCCTCGGCGGCGGGATGAGCGCCTGGCGCGCCGACGAACGGCCCGTGGAGTCGATTGAGGCGGTCGACGTCGACCGCCTCGCCGAGATGCTCGACGGAGACGACCCACCGGTCGTGCTCGACGTCCGGGGCGAGGACGAGTTCGAGCAGGAGCGGATCCCCGGTTCGCTGCTGATCCCCTATGGCGACCTGAGGGAGCGCCTTGACGAGCTGCCCCGAGAGCAGCCGATCGCGACGATCTGCTCGGGCGGCAAGCGGAGTGGTCTGGCCGCCTCGGTCCTGCAGCGTGAGGGTTTCGCAGGCGTCGTCCACGTCGCCGAGGGCGGCGTGCGGAGCTGGCAGCAGCGCGGCCGACCGGTCGACCCATGATGAGGGCGGTCGGCCCCACGTCCTGTCGCCGCATTCGCGGGAGTTCGACAGGACGTGGGGCCGACCGCCCATCGACGCGCAGAGGCCGCGCTATTGCTTTCGGGCTTCGACGCCGTAGCTGCTAGTAGCCCGGAGGGTGGCGGGCGATGAAGCCGGAGGTGGAGCTGGGCGGTGAGGAGTGCCATCGGGGGCCGGCGCCGCCTGAGGTGTCGAAAGCCAGCCCGGCGATCATCACCCAGGCGTGACCGGCATTGGCGTACACGGTGACCCACTGACCCGGGCCCGGTTCGCCCCAGGTCGAGAGCCCGGTCGAGTCGAGCGGGCTGGAGAGCCAGCCTCCCGCGTTGAGCGCAAAGCTCACCGCGCCCGAACAGTCATAGCCTGGCGAGGAGAAGGACCCGTGGCCGCCCCCCCAGATGTAGGGGGTCGTGGCGATCGAGTTCGCCGCTTCGATCGCCGCCCGCACGGCGGGTGGGGCGCCGGCTGGGATGCTGGCCTGGCTCTCGGAGATGAAGTCGGCTGTCTGCCCGGGAGTCAGCGGCGCCGGTGCGCTGCTCGGCACCGTACCCCCGGCGCCCGCGATCTGTTCGGAGATCGCCGCGAGGTTGTTGCCGAGGGCCGACTCGCGCGATTCGAGCGCGTCGAGCGTCCGCTGCCGCTCCGCCTGGGCGGCTTTCAGGTCGGCGAATCGAGCCTCGGCCTGCGAGCGGGTCGCCGCGACCTCGCGCTCCCTGACGGCGATCGCGTCGCGCGCCTCTCTGATCGTCGACCTCACCTCGGTCATGCGCGCAACCGCGGCGCGGGCTTCGTCGCGGAGCCCCTTGACCCGGGCCGCGATCGCGTCGTCGTAGTCCTGGATCTTGCTCAGGTAGTCGGTGCGGGCACCGACATCGGACCAGCTCTTCGATTCGAGGACGACAGCGAGCATGTCCGGGGTCCCGACTTCGTAGATCGCAACCAGGCGGTCGCGCAGCACGTCGAGAGCCCGCTGGAGCCGGGCCCGGACGCGGGCGAGGCGACGCCTGTCGGCTTCGAGCTCGGCCGTCGCCCGGTCGAGCTGGGCCTGCTTCTGGGCCAGCTCGGACTCGATCGCCGCCTGCTCCTGGCGCAGGCGTGAGACCTCGCCCAGCATCGAGTCGATTGCGGCGTTCTGGTCGGCGATCGTCGCGGAGAGCGAGCTCTGGCTCTCGCGAACGTCGCTCAGCTTGTCCTGCGTCGCGTCGAATCTCTCCTGGAGAGTCTCGGCCGGGGCGCCCGGCACCGCCGCCAGCGCACAGATCGCCGCCAGGACGAGCAGCGCAGCGCCGATCGCCAACGGTCGTCGGGACGCAGCCGAGTCTGTGCGACGGGTGAAGGTCCGCATTGCGAGACGCGCCGGGGAGGGCAGTCCGGCGGAGGCCGCGCAGGCTACTGAACGACGAGCGTGAGTGTTAGCGGTTGTTAATAACCTGCAACTTCCGTTGCAGAAAAGCGCTATTTGCAGGAATCCGGCGAGTGATCGCGATGGCCCTGCCAGCGTGGTGGAGGACTCATGACCGGCTTACCTACAGCCGTTGGGCGAAGAGGACGGCGGCCACCGTGGTGGCGAGGTTGAGGCTCGAGACTCCCTCGCGCATCGGGATCCCCAGCCGTTGGTCGGCGCCGCTCAGCAGCTCCTCGCTGAGCCCATCGCGCTCCGTGCCGAAGGCGAGCACGGAGCGGGGCGGCAGGTCGGCCGCCCGCAGGTCCTCCCCATCGGGGTCGATCGCGACCAGCGGCCGGTCGCTCACCGGAGGCGCCGATATTGCCGTCACCGGCAGGGCGAAGTGCAGCCCGGCGGCGCCGCGAAGCGCATCCGCGTGCCAGGGGTCGTTGCCACCCGTCGTCAGGACGCCCGCCGCGTCGGCTGCCGCGGCGACGCGCACGCAGGCCCCCATATTGCCCATCGTCCGCGGATCCTCGAGCAGCACGATCGGGGCCTCCCTCGGGTCCACCAGGAGAGCGTCGAGGTCGACCTTCGGACGCCTTGCGATCGCCACCACTCCCGTTCTCGGAGCCTGCGGAGCCAGCTGCGCGATGACCTCGGCCGTCACCGGCGCCACCCTTGCCGCGAGCGAGCCGCTCAGGTCAGGGGCGAGCTCATCCGCCAACCGCTCCAGCTCCTCGGGGTCCGCCGCCACCGCCTCGACAAGCTCGGCCCCGAACCGGATCGCGTGCTTGAGGGCATGAAAGCCCTCCAGGACCGCCAGCCCCCGATCCCGTCGAGCGGCGCGGTAGCGGCCGACGAGCACCCTGTCGACCGGTGCGGACACCGCTCAGGCGACTTTGAACCTCGCCCGCCACTCCTCACGGTCGAAGTGCGCCGGCTCGGTCTCGCCCAGGAAGCGCTCCAGCACGGAGACGAAGCGGCCGGGCGCCTCGATCTGCGGCAGGTGGCCGACGTCCTCGAAGACCTCCAGCCGGCTGGCGGGGATCGCCCGGTGGGCATCCTCGCCGTGGCGGACGGGGATGATCGAGTCGCGGGCCCCCCAGACGATCAGCACCGGTATCGCCTCCGCCAGGTAGAGCCGGTCGTTGGCATCGACTCGCTGGCCACCTGTGCCCACCACGGAGCGGAGCGTTGCCAGGAAGGCGGTGCGGCGCTCCCCGTCGGAGAGGGCCGCATAGCCGCGCGCCAGCTCGGCGACGTCTGCATTGGGTCGCAGCCCGATCGACGAGAGGCCGCGGGCCAGGACCGAGCCGATCCGCCGCCCGGTCTCGGCCGTCGCCGAGATGAAGAGGTCGGCGCCGGGCAGGGCCGCGGCCCGAAGCACGGGGCTCACCTCCGGGCCGAGGCCGCCACTCGAGACGAGCGCCAGTCGCTCGGTGAGCTCCGGGAACTGGTAGGCGACCTGCATCGCAATTCCACCGCCGAGCGAGTGACCGACCAGGGTCGCGCGCTCATGGCCGAGCGCCAGCATCAGGTCCCGCAGGACCGCGGCAAGGGCGCCGATCGAGTAATCGCCCCCACCGGGCGCCGAGGTGCCG
>Ga0299914_10003191_pt1 | contig 11528 bp, 11 predicted proteins | sample RVTome_10_FD_201361 | JGI IMG/M metagenome (GOLD analysis project Ga0299914, IMG submission 201361) | Soil microbial communities from uranium-contaminated site in the Upper Colorado River Basin, Wyoming, United States - RVT153D57 (version 2) ... | reverse complement strand
AGAGAGCCACACCCATACCGGGTGGGCAGCCGCGAGGAGAGCGCCCCACCGAGCACCTGGACCGAGTCTGGCCGGACACCGGTCCTAGGGGAATCGTCTAGTAGCCGCGTTACGGCCGCAGACTGACGCATCGTCCGACCAGCGGATGGATGAACGGACGTTCGATGCGGCAGGATGCTCGCCTGGCCGACTCCGGGGACGTGACAATGGGCCCGTTGGGCCCGCGAGGAGGTCCGTGTCGTGCTCGCCATTTCGGCATCTGGTCTGTCCGGCGAGGGGTTCCTCTCGATTCGACGGAAGAAGTGATCGTCCGGGATGGGGTGGATGGATGGATGCAGGCATGACAGAAGCTGTTCGAATCCGTCTAGGTTCAATGCAGGGTGGGTCGGTAGATGAGCTCTTGGATGTGACCGTCGAGCGTCCGGTGCTCGATCAGCTCGAGGTCGAAGTCTTCCGCACCCTGGAAGATCGGGTCCAGCCCGGTCTGACCGGTGATGACGGGAAAGAGCGTCACCTGCACGCGGTCGACTAGGCCGGCGGCCATCAGCGCCCGGTTCATCGACAGGCTGCCGTGCGAGCGCAACGGCACCTCGGACTCCTCCTTGAGCCGGGCGACGACCTCGACGGCGTCACCGCTCACGACGGTCGCGTTCGGCCAGTCGAGGGGTCCTTCCAGTGTGGTCGACACCACCGTTGCCGGCAGGCTCCTCATTCGGGTGACCCATGGGTCGCGCACCTCGGACTCCTCGGTGCTCGTGGCCAGCATCCGCGCGAATGCCCGATAGGTGTTGGCCCCGAAGACCATCCTCTGCTCCGCGCCGTACAGGGCGAGGCGGTGGTCGAGCAACTCGGGGCCTTGCTTGCCCCAGTAGCCGGTCCAGTTGCCGCTGGCGGCGCCGTAGCCGTCGAGGCTGGAAAAGACGTCGAAGGTGTAAGTAGCGGTCATGTCGTTCTCCTCGGGTGATCGGCATAGGTACAGACTGGGACCGCTGCGAGAACTCATCGCCGGGGGCTGGTCACTGCGTGTGCAGGTGACGGAGTGGGCCGGAGATAGCCCAAACGCCAGATCTTGAACCGATGGAGCAAACGACCAGCCTGATGGAATGGCGACCAGGCAACGACACCTTCATCGGACTGGAACGGGCGTAGCGGATTGCTGCGCATCCTGGCCACTTCGGCCTTGGAAGACCACGAGCTCGGAGATCGACGTCATCGAGGCGGAGCAGACCACCGTGATTGGACCGACAAGCCTCAGCAGCGACGGGCCGCTCTTGTTGAGCACCAGGGATGCCGCGAAGGCGCTCGGCATCAGCTACTCGACGCTCTACCAGATGATGAACCAGGGTGACATCGAGTGGGTCGCCGTCGCCTCATGGAAGTTCATCTCCCGTGAGCATCTCCTGAAGTTCATCAAGGCGAACACCCACAAGGGCTACTACGTGGCTCGCTAGTCGCCAGCGGCGTTGGAGCCGCTCGGCAGGACCGAAGACCGTCACGACGTCAAACCGCGATGTCCATTTGGGTCTGGCGCTGGTTGCCGCGACATGACTCACGGACTCCTGGCACGACACCACTGGGTGCTTCCCGTCGCCGGGCGCTGGTCGCCATCGGCAAGTATGCGTGTGCCCCACCGCGGCTGCTCGACGCCAGCGACAACTCCCTTCCAACCGAGGAGATGTGGTGTGTCGGGCCAGCTTGGGAACGCGCCGGTATTGATCACTGTGCGAAGCCTGGCTGACCTGCCGGTTGCGTTGGGTCGCCTGGCGCGTCTGGTGGCGGTGGCCGAGCATCTGCAGCCGGCCACGGTGGGCCGGCTCGCTGCCGATCAAGCCCGAGCTTTGGTCACGCTGGCCGGTGTGGTCGAGCGCCGGGACAGCGTGGTCGGCACGGCGGTACCCGCACTCCTTGGGGCCGCCGGTGAGCTACGCGGCCACGCCCTTGCTCTGGTTGACGTGCGCGCCGAGACCCGTCAGTGGCGGTCGAACGGGCGCGACGATGCGCGTCCGTCTCAGCAGATGAAGGAGATCCGCAGGCAGCTGGGCCGCGATGGCCCGCGGCTCCACCGGTCCCTGACCGACGGTGACCTCCGCACTGTGATCGGAGCACTCCGTCCTGCGCTGCTGCTCGCGCCGGCGTTACATCACACGGTCAGCCGACACCTGCACGCAGAGGCGTGGGACGTCGCGCCAGCCGCCCGGGAGGGCATCTCGACTCAGGCGCGGTTGCTCGCGGCCACCCAGGCTGCGCGGGACAGCGCGGCACGGCTGTCGGTGTGGCTGCCGACAGCACCACGCCGTTCGGGCAGGCGTACTACAGCGGCCATCGACATTGACCACGCGAGCTGGGACCTGACCAGATGACGACTCGCCATTACACGTTGCCGTCGCCGGACAACGGACTCGTCCAACGTGCGCTCGATGAATTGCGCAAGCGGATCACCACCCTGGAGATCGAAGTGGCCCACTGGGAACGTGCCTGCCAGGTGCTGTCCACGCAAATGCTGGACCTCGTCGCGGACTGCGACGGTCCCGGTTCAGGCCGAGGTGATCAAGGGCGAGCGCGTGGCTGACTCAGGCGAGCCAGAGAACACCACGCCGAGAATCGAGCTGCACGACGTGCGAACCACGCATGACGCCGTCATGTGGCTTCGCGCACAGGCCGACGCACACGCAGAGGCGGAGGCGAACTCGACGTCCCCGATCGAGCGGACGGCATATCGGTTGTCCTCGTCGACTGTAAATGCCGTTGCGGATCTGCTGGGCAGCCTGGACGCCCCGTCTGCCGCCGGTGTGCTGTCGCAGCTGGCTCGTGAATATCGAAACGCCCACGGGGCGGACCTGACCGGTCAGGACGCGGCGTACTGGCGGGCGTGCGGTCACCTGGCCGACACGTTCGGCGCGGTTGGCGCACAGCTCACCAAAGCCACCAGAGCGAGCCACAGCTATCGCGCGCCCGTCCTGCGTCCCTATCCCGAGGTGGGACGAGAGTTATGACCCCGCGGGCGTCAACACAAGTTATCCACAGTTAGCAGACCGGGTCTGGTCCACAGCCCCGGGCGTGAAGGAGTGTTGATCGCTATGGATATTGAGCTTCCCACCCAGCCCATCCCCGACGACGTCGCCGAGGCGTGCGCGTGGCTGTCGGCCGCCGAACGGTACGTCGGACCCGGCGGGCGGCTGCGCGACCGGGTCGCAGCCGGTGACGTGCTGGACATGCTGCTGGATGTCGAGCCGCCGTACCCGCCGATCGACACCTCCCGGCCCGCCGAACCGCTTGTCGATGTCGCCCCGCACGTGATCGGGGCGTTGGAGCGCGAGGTCGCGGCCGACCGGCAGCCGGCTCACCGGCTGCGGGTGGCCATGGCACTGGGCACGCTTCGGCAGGCGTTCCTGTGACCCAGTACGAGGCCGATGTGAACCGGCTGGCCACTCAGCTGGCGGCGATGGTGACCGCGCCAGGCGTGGCAGCGACGGCATCGGACGCGGACACGGTGAACCGGGCTCGACTCGGGCTGCGGCAGTGGTGCCGCCAGCTCCTCAACGACATCACACCCGCCCAGCACACCCATGTGGCGGCTGAGCCAAGGCTCGCCGACCTGGCAGTTCACCCGGTTGGCACACTGCAGAACTTGCTGGTCGCCGACCCGGCACCACTGCGGCTACGCGACCACAAGGACACCGCCTCTGCTGAGATGGCCAACCGGGACTGGGTCCGGCTCGGCCACGAGGCCGAGCTGGCAACCCACTCCTGGGCCACCGCGGATCCGGCGTCCCGGCCGAAAGGTGAGCGGGCATGGTCGACGGTGGCAGACGTCGCCGCCGTTGCCGAGACCACCGCCGTTCTGGACCGCCAGCTGATCGACCAGCATCCAGGTAACGATGCCGAACGAGTTCTGCGGGACTCGGCCGAGGTTGGCGTCGCCGCCCAGCATGTGCGGCGGATCGCCACCAGTGGGCCGCTACCTCCACCGCAGCCGTTGCAGTCAGCACCACACCGACTACAGCCGATACCGGTGCCAACCCTGCAACACCTTCCGGACGCCCTCACGAACCTGGGCAGGCTCGTAACCACGGCGCCGCACCTGCGTCCGCGTGCCGTCGCTTCATTGATCGGCACGCACATCCCGACCCTGGAGATGCTCGCCGACGCGCTGACCGCCAAACCTCCGCCCGCGCAACGGGCCGGTCGCCGACGGTTCGCCGCCGCTCTGCGTGCCCACGGCGACACCCTGTCGAACCTGCGCGTCGCCGCTCGGCCACTCCGGTCGATCGACATGGACGATCGCCGGCCCACGGTGCAGGCGCAGGCAATCACCGAACTCATGACGCGTCTGCGTGACCGCGAACCCTGGACCGATCCGCAATCGCAACAGATCGCCCTCGCCAGCCTGCTGCCCGCGCTGGCCGTAACGCTCGCGTTCGCCAAGGCGGCCATGGCCGGTGTACGCGCGGGACGTTGGTTCGAACCCGCCGATGGAAGACTCCTGCGGTGGCGGAAAGTTAGCCACGAACATCCGGTGACCGAGGCCGTCGAGCTGGCCATCGCTCATGCGCGCGGACTGATGGGCCAGCTGCCACGACCCACGCCCGCGCGCTCACCATTCCGGTCCCCGCACGAGGTGCTCGCCCCGCAGCTGCTGTACACCGAACGGATCCGCCCGCCCGACCCAACAACCCCGGCGCCCGCCCTGTAGCAGCTGGGCGATTCACCCTCGGGGAGGCCCGCAGATGAGCGAGCACGCACGACGCGAGACCAGCGTTGGCGATACCGACGCTGCGGTGCTGGCCCGCCGGGTGAGTCGTCGGCCAACGCAAATCGCCACCACGACGAGCGGGCAGGTGCCGGTGACCGCACGGCAGCTCATCGCCGCGTTGGCACTAGCCCTCGACCTACTGGCCACGGCCGAACGGGCACGGCGTCACCCGCACGGACCTGGACGGCGTGGTGACGCTCGTCGGTGCGGCGGTGGACGCCATCCTGGCCCGCGACCGCCGGCGGCAGTACCACCGGGCGCGCCAGCCTGGCCAGTCTGCCGACACTCGACCGCAGAGCCGGTCCGCTGAACACAATGGCTCTAGCTCGGTGGTTTGGTTGCGGCGTTGGCTTCGAGGGATGCGGCGACAGCTTCGAACTCGGCGAGGGCCGCGGTGAGGTCTTCGACGATCTCGCGGGCGATGACCTCGGGTGTTGGGAGGTTTTCCACGTCCTCGAGTGACTCGTCGCGGAGCCAGGTGATGTCGAGGTTTGCTTGGTCGCGGGCGATCAGCTCGTCATAAGTAAAGCCACGAAAGCGTTCGAATTCGACCCGCTCGGAGCGTGGCTTGCCTGGCGCGTAGCAGTTTACGAAGTCGTCGAGGTGGTGGCGCCGCAGCGGGTTTTGCTTAAGGGTGAAGTGCTGGTTGGTGCGCAGGTCGTACACCCACAGCTTCTCTGTCCAGGGATGCTCGGCGGCGGGCTTCTTGTCGAAGAACAGTACGTTCGCCTTAACGCCTTGGGCATAAAAGATGCCGGTCGGAAGCCGCAGCATGGTGTGTAGGTCGAAGTCGCGCAGCATTCGCCGCCGCAGTGTCTCGCCGGCGCCGCCTTCGAACAGGACGTTGTCGGGCAGCACGACGGCGGCCCGCCCGTTGATGTCGAGGATGGTGGCGATGTGCTGCAGGAAGTTGAGCTGCTTGTTGGATGTCGTGACGACGAAGTCCTGCCGCTCAATTTCCCGGTCTTCGCGGGTCTCGCGCCCGTCGGCGCCGACCATGGTCAAGGACGACTTTCGTCCGAACGGCGGGTTGGACAGCACGACGGTCCAGCGCTTGCCCGGATCGGCGATGAGTGAGTCCTTAACCTCGATCAGTGACTCGCCGTTTGGGGTGCCGATTCCGTGCAGCAGCAGATTCATCGCTGCGAGCCGGGCGGTGCCATCGACGAGTTCGATGCCGTGCACGAACTTGTCTCGCAGGTGGTGCCGCTCGGTCGGGGTGAGTGTCTCGGCGTCGCGGGCGGCGAACTCGTGGGCTGCGAGCAGAAAGCCGCCGGTGCCGGCCGCTGGGTCCACCACTGCGTCGGCAACGGTCGGCTGGACGCAGTCGACCATCGCTTGGATCAGAGCGCGCGGTGTGAAGTATTGCCCGGCGCCGGATTTGATGTCTTCGGCGCCCTTGGCCAGCATGGCCTCGTAGGCGTCGCCCTTGATATCGGTGCCGGCCGCTGACCAGTTCTCCTCGTTGATCAGGTCGACAATGAGCCGCTTGAGCTTGGCCGGGTCCTGGATTCGGTTCTGTGCTTTCCGGAAGATCGTCCCTAGCGTCCCGGGCTCCCTGGCGAGGTCTTCGAGGATGTGCCGGTAGATGAGCTCCAGGTCGTCGCCGTCGGCGTCGAGCAGCCGCTGCCACGAGCAGTGCGGCGGGACGATCCGCTCCGGCCTAAGCGGACGCGTCTCCCGCTCGTGCGCCATCTTCAGGAACAGCAGGTAGGTCAGCTGCTCGGTGTACTCGATCGTGCCGACACCGTCGTCACGCAGCACGTTGCAGTACGACCACAGCTTGTCCACCAGCCGGCGTGCGTCGGTCACGGCTCGTCCCTCCCACAGATCGCTGACCAGTGTGTCACGCTGATCGGACAGGTTGCCGCGTCATGGCCCCGCCAAGATCGGCGAAAGGGTTGACGTCTCGGCCGTCTGGACGGCTCTAAATCGGACATTTCAGCTCGCCTCGCAGCTGCGTTGGATCAAGGGGAACGCATCTTCGAGGTCAGCGCGGCTAGTGATCCTAAGTTCAAGGTCGCCGGTACCGAAGTGGCCGATGCTGCGCACGTCCCGGCTGAAGCCTGACTTCAGCTCAACATTGTCCGGGCTCACCTTGACGTAGATGAGTAGCGTCTTTTTCTGCCGGTGCACCTCAACGCACGCGAAGTTCTTCAGGCGTCGGAAGGCGAAGTAGAATTTGAGCACCTTCTTCGTGACGTCGTCTCCCAGGCCTTCACAGAATCGCTCCAGTTCGTAGAGATCGCGTAGCGAATCGGGAGCCTGGTCGAGGTACTCCGTCACGGTCTTTTCGGCAACTGCCGGCCGTCCAGCCCTTCGTGGCGCCGGTGCTCCCTCCGCGCTGGTGGGCTCCACTCCTGTAGTGGTAATTAGCTCAAACGCGAGTAGCTCGCCTTCGAAGTCGCGGTAACGGACGAGCTCAATGTTGCGATTGATCTGTTGTACAGCGTACTCGTCGTACCGCGTATAGCCACTTGCGACACAGATCAGCCTAGGGTTGCGCCAGTCAATGGCGTCGGCGTCAGCGGCGCCAAGCTGCTCCAGGACCAGCAATTGGAACTCTGCGCGATGGTCGAGCAGCCAGTCCAGGAAGAAAAGCCCTGGTTGATGACGTTCTCGTTGAGTGCGCGCTTGTATTCGAAGATGACCGGAGAGGAGTTTTCGTCAAGTCCGAGTGAGTCGATTCGGCCGCCATGCTTCGGCCCGGTGCTGTGCTCCGATGCGAGGAACCGGACGCCGAACAAGGTTTCCATGTTCTGCTCGACAGTGGACTGGAGTGACTTTTCCAGGGATACGGTCGAGCTAGCGAGCTCAGTGGCCACTCCGTCTGTGATCCGGAACAGCTTCAAATCACTCACGACGCTGCGACCTCCGTTGACTCCTCAACCTCGTCGAAGTAGGTGGATCGGCCCGTGAGTCGCCCAGAGAACGCGGCGGCCAAGAGTGCACGACGTAATCCCCCCGATTGGCGCAGCCTGTTGTCAACACTGGCATCCAAGCGTCGAGTTGCTTCGAGTGTCTGAGTGATCTGTGCCACGATCTTGGGCTGGAGCTTGATCGGGGGAACCGGCACGGGCATCCGTCTGATCGCGGAGAGGCTGATCGATGCGAGGTTGACGCTTTGCCGGCCATTTCGTTCGGCCCACTTGGCACCGATCGTGTTTGCTGCCCAGGAAAGCAGGCGCGGGTCGATCGAATTATCGCTTACGCGTGCGCGGAACACGTGGTTCTGATGGATGCAATTCTCGATCTGGCCCTCCCACACCCACCCGCGTGCGAGCTTGTCTCGGTCGCCACCCTCGTTCATCAGCACATCGCCTGGCAGCAGTCGTAGAGCCTCAGATTTCGCGGTGGGACGCGAATCGTAACGACATTCTCAAGATCAAGGTAACCTCGCTGCACGTTGGCAACGCGGAGGTACGGGACCTCTACATAGGCGGGGTCGGCTTGGCGCTTGGAATCTTTGGTCACTCCGCCAACCACCTCCGCCAGCTCGCCTAGTCGTCGCCATGTCCAGCCCGAAGGAAGGTCAGCAAGGTCGCCATCGACCGTGCCTGCTGGCTGCAGGTTCGCATTCGCTCGCTCGCCTTGGACCGTGCCCCCTACCAGCGCCGATATGACCACGCGCTCCATCAGGCTCGACAGTCTTGCGCGTGTCAAGGCGAGGCCGGATTCCGCGGCGTCGAGGCGGGAGAGGTGGTCTTCGAGAATGTTGACGATCCGCCGCTGCTCATCCAAGTCAGGATGGACAACGGGGATTCGCTTTATGGCCGCCTGGGTCAACTTCAGGCGAGTCGTTCCGTTCGCGTATCCGTGGAAATCAAAGTTGTTCAAGTAGTGAAGTAGAAAGCGCCGATCGATGGGATGTCTTGTTCGCAACACGTGAGCATGATTGTTTACCCATGATGGCCCGGCAATGCAGTACGCCTTCGGTTTGTACGGGTCGAAGAACTGGACACCATCCTCGCCCAAGAGGACAAGCGGCTCGTCGAACAACGGTGCGTCAATCCAACCGACCTGCCCTGTGGCTCCATAGTACGGGACAGGCCAGGCTTCTTGGCGCGCTCTGCTGCGCTGACCGGGACGCGTGCGTAGTCGAGCACATCTACGAGCTCGCCCAGGTTAGACGTCGTCCAACCCGCCACGGTCATGCTGTTAGCTCCCGGTTGAGTTGGTCGATGAGGTTGGCGGCGTTAGGGCCGAGGTCGCGGATGGCGCCGTCGACGCCGCCGCGTTCGGTGAAGGGAGCGTTGTCGAGGTCCTCGGGTGTGACGCCTGCGGAGACGGCGATCACGTCGGCCATGCGGTCGAGCCACCACCTTTCTGCGTCGCTGAACTGGACGCCGGCTTGTTCCTGCTGAAGCAGCCACCCGGCGTATCGTTCCCGGACCCGATCGGCGTAAGGCACCAACTCGTCGTCCTCGCCGATGGTGAATCGAATGAGGGAAACCAGGTCGGTGAGTGTGCGGCGATCGCTGTGGCGTACTCCGCCGGCCTCGATCGCCTCGTAAGCAGACCAGATCACGTCCGGGGTCCAGTTGTGTGGTGGCCGTTTGATGCGCTCGGCGAGTTCCTGGATCTGGTCGAAAGAGACTTTTCGTTCGCGTGCTTCGGTCAGCAGCTGGATGGCGGTGATCTCGTCCCGGTGCTTGTCGAGGTACTGCTTCCACGATTCGACGATCGAACGGGCACGGGAGGTGTCGACGACGCCATGGGCGTCGAGCAGCTGGTCGACGCTGACCTCGTCGATGACGCGGTCATGGGTGGCGCGCAGTTCGATGATCCGTTGCCGGAGATCGGGGTTTGCGGCGATTGGCTCGATCGCTGAAGTGAGCAGGTCCTGGATCGCGGCCGCGGGGTTGGGCGCCTCGGCTGCCAGCCGGACTTGCTTGTCCGGGTCGACGGCGTCAACGAGGTTGCGGACGATCTCCCGGACCGGGATGTCGGAGACGGCGTCCAGTTCGTCGCGCTCGGCGGGGGTGAGTTGGAGCTCCAGTTCCGATAGCCGCGAGGCGAGGGTGGCGGTCTCGTCCTCGGTTAGTGAGAGGGTGGCGGCCTTGTCGAGCAGCTTCTTCAGCGAAACGCCCTTGACCCGGTTGAGCGGCGGGTCGATGAACTCGTGCTCGGTTACCCCGATCGCGTCGACGAGCACGAACCTGGTCTTCTCGGTCGCGTCCGGCGTCACGGCCTGGAAGTCGGCGGCGGTGATGGTGCGGGCGCCGCGTCCCTTCATCTGCTCGAAGTAGGCGGCCGAGCGGACGTCCCGCATGAAAAACACGCATTCGAGGGGGCGGACGTCCGTCCCGGTGGCGATCATGTCCACGGTGACGGCGATGCGCAGTGTGGCGGACGTGCGAAACGCTTGTAGCTGGCCCTTGGGGTCGCGCGCGTTGTATGTGATCTTCGCAGCGAAGTCGTTGCCCATGCCGAACACCTCGCGGACGGTCGTGACGACCTCCTCGGCGTGAGCGTCGTCCTTGCAGAAGATGAGCGTCTTCGGGACGGTGCTGCGGCCGGGAAAGATCTCCGTGAACAGCCGATCCCGGAAGGCCTCGAGGACGGTGCGGATCTGCGAGGTGGATGTGACGGCACGGTCGAGCTGCCGGTTGGTGTATTCAAGATCTTCGTCGAGCTCCTCGTACCGCTGCACCCGAGTGCGCCGGTCGACCTTCGGCACGACGGTGCCAGCCTCGATCAAGGATCCTCGTTCGGAGATCTCGGTGCGGATGCGGTACAGGTCGAAGTCGACGTTCACGCCGTCGGCGACCGACTCCGGGTAGGTGTACTCCGATACCAGGTTCTGCCGGAAGAACCCGAACGTCTGCTTCCCAGGGGTGGCGGTCAGTCCGACGATGTGGGCGTCGAAGTACTCCAGCACACCACGCCACACCCCGTAGATCGACCGGTGCGCTTCATCGACGATGACCATGTCGAATGTCTCCGGCGGCAGGTTCGGGTTGTAGGACACGGTGACCGGCCCGTCGGGCACGAATCCGTCCAACCCCGGATCGTCAACGTCGGCAACCTCTTCGCCGCGCAGAGCGCGGTGGACCCGCTGGATCGTGGAGATCACCACATGGGAGCTGCGCAACATGCCGGCGCTGGAGAGCTTGTCAACGTTGTAGATCTCGGTGAACCGGCGGCCGTCGCCGGGGGTGCGGTAGTTCTGAAACTCGGCCAACGTCTGGTCGGCCAAGTTGTTGCGGTCGACAAGGAACAGGATCCGGGTGAATCCGCCGTGCTTGAGCAGCCGGTAGGCCTGGGTCACCGCGGCATAGGTCTTGCCCGCCCCAGTAGCCATCTGCACTAGCGACCGATCGAACCGCTGCTCGGCCAGGGACGTCTCGATGCCATTGATGGCAGTGACCTGGGCTGGACGCAACGAGTCGGTCTCCAACGCCGGCAGCGTGCGGACCTTCGCCCGCCAGGTCGGCAAGTCCGGGTCGGCCTCAGCGTCCCGCAGCAGCCGTGCCAGCGCGGCCGGCTGCGGAAATGCGAAGATCCGCCGAGCGCGTGGGTTCGGGTCGTAGCCGTTGGTGAAATGGGTCTCCGACCCGCTCGCCTCGAACACGAACGGCAGCCGCCCATCAACCGTCAGGGCCTTCCGCCTGATATCAGGCGGAAGGCCGTCGGCGTACATGGCCAACTGCCACTCCACCCCAGACAGAGTTGCGCCCTGCGGCTTGGCCTCGATCACCCCAACCGCATTCTTGTCGACATACAACAGATAGTCCGCGCGGCCGTGACCCGCGGCCATGTGAAACTCGCGTAC
>Ga0299914_10003190_pt1 | contig 11529 bp, 12 predicted proteins | sample RVTome_10_FD_201361 | JGI IMG/M metagenome (GOLD analysis project Ga0299914, IMG submission 201361) | Soil microbial communities from uranium-contaminated site in the Upper Colorado River Basin, Wyoming, United States - RVT153D57 (version 2) ... | reverse complement strand
GTGACCCCGGCCTCGCGAGATCAGCCAGCGGTTCACCGGCAGGGCGATCGCGAACGCGATCGCCAGGGCCACCGCCAGGCTCCCCCAGAAGCGGACGTTGTCGAGGCCCGCGTCCATGGCCCCGGGAATGAGCACCATGATCGCGTTGTCGACGACCTCCATGATCGAGATCGAGATCGTGTCCGCGGCCAGCGCCAGCGGCACCACGGCCGAGAGCGCCAGGCCCGAGCGCAGCAGCGGCAGGGAGGTGAGCAGGTAGCCGAAGAAGAACGCCAGCGCGACGGCGAGCGCGATCGTCGGCAGGTCCCCCCAGCCGAGCGCCGTGCCGATCACGAGGCCGAGCACCTCGCCGATCGCGCAGCCGGTGAGGCAGTGCGCGGTCGCCGTCATGGCGAGCCGGTTGAGGCTCACGACGGGGCCCCCCGCCCCAGGGCGCGGAAGCGCCGCAGGCGCAGGGAGTTGGTCACCACGAAGACGCTCGAGAGGGCCATCGCCGCGCCGGCGACCAGCGGGTTGAGGTAGCCGGCCGCCGCCAGCGGCAGGGCCGCCACGTTGTAGGCGAACGCCCAGAAGAGGTTGCCCTTGATCGTCGCGAGCGTGCGGCGCGAGAGGCGGATCGCGTCCGCGGCCGCGCGCAGGTCACCCGAGATCAGCGTCAGGTCCGAGGACTCGATCGCCACGTCCGTGCCCGTCCCGATCGCGAGGCCGAGGTCGGCCTGCGCCAGCGCCGGGGCGTCGTTGACCCCGTCGCCGACCATCGCCACGACCCGGCCCTCGGCCTGCAGGCGGCGCACCACCTGCGCCTTCTCGGTGGGCAGCACCTCGGCGATCACCTCGTCGATGCCGACCTCGGCGGCGACCGCGCGCGCCGTCGCCTCGTTGTCGCCGGTGAGCAGCACCGGCCGCAGGCCGAGGGCCCGGAGCCGGCGGACCGCCTCGGCGCTGGTCGGCTTCACCGTGTCTGCGACCACCAGCAGGCCTCGCACCCGGCCGTCCCAGGCGACCGCGACGGCCGTCCGGCCACCGGCCTGCTCCCGGTCCAGCGCGCGCCCGAGCGCGGGCGGCAGGACGAGGCCCCAGTCGCCCAGCAGCGAGGGCCGGCCCGCCATGACGCCGTGACCCTCGACGACCCCCTCGACCCCGAGGCCCTCGCGGTTGGCGAAGCCCTCCGGGGCCGGGAGCGTGCCGAGCTCGGCCCGCGCCGCGGCGGCGATCGCCCGCGCGATCGGGTGCTCGGATCCGTCCTCGAGCGCCCCGGCCAGGCGCAGCACCTCGGCGCGCTCCTCGCCCTCGGCCGGGACGACGTTCACGAGCGCCATCTCGCCCGTCGTGACCGTGCCGGTCTTGTCGAGCACGATCGTGTCGGCGCCGCGGGTCGACTCGAGCACCTCCGGCCCCTTGATCAGGATCCCGAGCTGGGCGCCGCGGCCGGTGCCGACCAGCAGCGCCGTGGGCGTCGCGAGCCCGAGGGCGCAGGGGCAGGCGATGATCAGGACCGCCACCGCCGCCGTGAAGGCCACGGTCGCTCCGGCACCGTTGGCCAGCCAGAAGGACAGCGTCGCCGCCGAGAGCAGGATCACCAGCGGCACGAACACGGCCGAGATGCGGTCGGCCAGCCGCTGCACCGGCGCCTTGCCGGACTGGGCCTCGGCGACCAGGCGGGCGATCTGCGACAGCGCCGTGTCGGCGCCGACGCGGGTGGCGCGGAGCACCAGTCGCCCGCCGGCGTTGATGGTGGCGCCCGCGACCTCGTCGCCCGGGCCGACCTCGACCGGGACCGACTCGCCCGTCAGGAGGGACGCGTCGATCGCCGAGGAGCCCTCCTCGACCACGCCGTCGGTGGCGACCTTCTCCCCCGGCCGGACGAGGAAGCGGTCGCCGACCGCCAGCTCGGCCACCGAGATCCGGCGCTCGGCGCCCGAGCCGTCGAGCACGGCGACGTCCTTGGCGCCGAGCTCGAGCAGCGCGGCCAGGGCGGCACCGGCTCGGCGCTTGGCGCGGGCCTCGAAGTAGCGGCCCGCCAGCAGGAAGGTGGTCACCGCCGCCGCCACCTCGAGGTAGATGTGCTCGGCCCCGGCGCCCGGGTCCTGCACGAGGTCGAAGGCCATCGTCATGCCCGGCTCCCCCGCGCCGAGGAAGAAGAGCGCGACCAGCGACCAGCCCCACGCGGCCAGGACGCCGAGCGAGATCAGGGTGTCCATGGTCGCCGCCCCGTGGCGCAGGTTCGCCCAGGCGGCCCGGTGGAAGGGCCAGGCCCCCCAGAGCACGACCGGCGTCGCGAGCTGGAGCGCCAGCCACTGCCAGTGGTCGAACTGCAGTGCCGGGATCATGGAGAGCAGCACGATCGGCACCGACAGCAGCGCCGAGACGACCAGGCGCGTGCGCAGCGAGGCGGTCGGGTCGCGGGGCTCGTCCTCCGGCCCGATCTCGCCGTCCGGTCGCGCCGGCAGCCGCGCGGCGTACCCGGCCTGCTCGACCGCCTCGACCAGCCGCTCGGGCGCGACCCGCCCCGGGTCGAACGCCACCGAGGCCGTCTCGGTGGCGTAGTTCACCGACGCCTCGACGCCGTCGAGCCGGTTGAGGCGCTTCTCGATCCGGGCCGCGCACGAGGCGCAGGTCATCCCCTCGATCGGGAGGTCCAGGCGGCCGGACGGGGCGCTGGCGGGAGCGCTCATCGGGGGACCACCACCGTGTGCGCGACCGTCTGGACGCGCCCGTCGTGCCTGAACTGCATGAACAGACGGTACCGGCCCGGCGACGGGAAGCTCGCCCCGAAGCGGATCCGGCCGGCGACGCCCTCCGACTCCTCCGGGTGCACGTGTAGGAACGCCAGGTCGCCCTCGCGCAGGGCCACCAGGTGGCCGTCGGCGCCCAGGTACGGCTCCAGATCGGCGACCGGCGCGCCCGCGCGGCGCACGTCGTAGGCCAGCTCGGCGGCGCCCCCCGCCGCGAGGCCCTCGGCCGAGAGCTCGGCCCGGTAGCCCGCCGTCTCGTCGGCGGCGCTCGCCGCCGGCAGGGCCCGCGGCCGGAAGGGGCCGGGAACCACGAGCTCGCCCGCGAGCGTGAGCGACCGGCCCCCGCTGCTGAAGTCGGCGTACGCGCGGTAGACGCCGGCTTCCGGGAGCGTGATCGGCACGCTCCAGCGCCCCGCGGCGTCACGGCGAGGGTGCAGGTGCTGGAAGCCCGACAGGTCGCGGCGGACCACGATCAGGTGCATCCGGCGCTCGTGCTCGACGTCGAAGTCGCGCACCGCCCGCCCGTCGGGACCGATGATGCGGAACGCCAGCTCGGACGCCCGCCCGCGGGGCAGCGTGCCGGTCCGCAGGTCGAGCCGGTAGCCGTCCTCGGCCACCGACAGGCCGGCCGGCCCGTGCCCCTCGGGCGCCGTGGCGACGGCCGCCGGCGCGCCGTGGCCATGGGCACCCGCGCCTGCGTGCCCGGCGCCGCCGTCGTCGCCGCGCAGGGGATCGAGGCTCGCGCCGGCGATCGCCGCGGCGCCCGCCGCCACCCCGAGCGCGGCCGCGAACGACGCGAGCCGCAGGCTCGTCCTCATCGCCTCACCTCGTACCCCGCCTCGGCGACCGCGGCCACGACCGCGTCGTCGTCGAGCCCCTCGCCGCTCACCGTGAGGGCGCCGCTCGACAGGTCGACCTCGACGGCCTCGACCCCGGCGACCGCCCCGACCTCCTCGGCGACCGCGGCGCGGCAGTGCCCGCAGGTCATCCCGACGACGGTGTACTCGCGCTGCTCGGCCATCTCCTGCGCCCTCCATACTGCCTCGGGGTATCAGTCCAGGCCCATCCTGACTACCCCCCGGGGGTATGTCAAGTGCCCGGTGTGATACTCCGGCCAAGTATGGCAGAATGGGCGTCATGGACACGACACGGGACACCACGCACGCCGCCCCCGGCTACACGGCCGCGGGCTCGAAGGAGGCGGTGCTCAAGCGCCTGTCGCGGATCGAGGGCCAGGTCCGCGGGATCGCCGGCATGGTCGCCGACGACCGCTACTGCATCGACGTCCTCCAGCAGATCTCGGCCGCCCAGGCCGCGCTCGACAAGGTCGCGCTTGCCCTGGTCGACGACCACACCCGCCACTGCGTGCTCGGGGCCGAGCCCGAGAACCAGGAGGAGATGCGCGCCGAGCTGATGACCGCGCTCACCCGCCTGGTCGGGCGTCGCTAGCCCGCGGCCGGCTCCGGCCGATGGCGATCAGGAGCAAGCGCTTCGAGCTGACCGCGTCGATCGACGGGGACGGCGAGATGCGCGCCGAGGGCCAGGCCCCCCTGAGCACCGCCGAGCCGTGGAACTCCGATCATCTCGTGCTGGCCGCGCTTGCCCGCTGCTCGCTGTCGAGCCTGCGGTTCCACGCGGAGCGCGCCGGCCTGAGGATGTCGGGCTCGGGCACGGCCGAGGGCACGGTGGCGCGCCGCGCCGAGGACGGCCGCTACGCCCTCGTGGAGGTCGCCGTGGCCCTCGACGTCCGCCTCGAACCCGCGCCCGACGACGCCGGGGTCGCCGATCTGCTCGCCACGGCCGAGCGCGACTGCTTCGTCGGCGCCTCGCTGCGGGCGCGGCCCCGGTACGCATGGACGGTCAACGGCGTCCGCCGCGGCGGCGCGGGGGAGCGCGTCGCGTGACCGTTCGCCGTGGCGGCCGAGGGCCGTCACATCGACCACGTGATCGACGGAGTGGAGGACGTCGACGCCGCGGCGCCACCAACCGCCTGGTGCCCCTCGCGCCTCCCACCTTCCTCCAGCTGCCGGGCGCCCGCGCAGGGTGAGGTGGCGATCCGCGAGACGCACTCGCGTGCCGGGTCCCCCCCGCCGAGCTCAGCCGTCGCCCTCAACCGCCGGGAGGACCGCCCTCCGGCGGCGCCTCACCCGGGGGCGGCCGCTCGGGCACCGGCGCGTGGTCCGAGTCGAGGTCGCAGCCGGCGACCACCCGGCTCGCGTGGACGTAGGCGCCGCGCCGGAGCACGATCCGCTCGCCGCACTCGGCGCAGCGGAGCGGGATCGGGTCGCGGCCGGTCAGAGGTCCGCCTCGAAGACCACGAAGCTCCGATCGCCCAGCTGGAAGTCGCGCTCGCGCCGGCGGACGAAGCCCGCCGAGGCGTAGAGCCGCTGGGCGGCGTGCATCGACGTCTGCGTCCAGAGCACCATGCGTCGCAACCCCGCGTCGCGCGCGTGCTCCATGGCCGCGTCGACCAGGGCGCGCCCGACCCCCATCCGCCGGCACTCGGGTGCGGTCGCGAGGAGGTGCATCTCGGCGTCCCCGTCGCTCGCGAACCGGCTCGCCGGCGAGGACGGCGGGGCGACGATGACCATCCCCGCGAGCCCGGCCGGCTCGGTGAGCCAGGCGCACAGGAGCTCGCCGCGCGCGCGGACCGCGGCCGGCGCGAAGATCTGCGCCGCGCGATCCGGCGCGGTGAAGCCGCCCTCCACGTACGCCTGCGTGAGGAGCCGCTGCAGATCGCCATCCGGCACCTCGCGGTCGCGTGTGCTCGCGATGCGGATCACCGCCCGGCGCTCCCGACGACCACGTCGCGCAGCGTCGCCGTGAGGACGCCGAGCGCGTCGGAGCCGTCCAGCCTGCCGGCGCGGACCTCCTGACCGCAGGCGTGGATCAGCGCGAAGACGCCGGCCACGAGCCAGCCCGCGGGCACGTCCGTGCGAACCGCGCCCTCCTCGCGGCCGCGCTCCACGAGCCCGAGGATGCGCCGGTGGGCGGCCTCGTGGGCGCGCGCCATCGCGGCGGCGCCCAGCTGCTGCGCCGCGGCCTCGGCCATCCCGGCGTTGCGGTCGAGCTCGCGCCAGCCGGCCGCGATCACCCGGTCCAGCGCGTCGAGGGCCGGGCCGGCGTCCGGCTCGGCGGCGTCGATGGCGACGCTCGCGCGCCGGACCGCGCGCTCGACGACGGCCTCCAGGAGCGCCTCGCGTGTCGGAAAGTGCGCGTACACGGTGACCCGCGACACGCCGGCCTGCGCCGCCACGGCCGCGATGCTCGCCTGCGCGCGACGCTCCAGCAGGCCCTCGGCCGCGTCCAGGATCGCCTCGACGTTGCGCTCGGCGATCGCCCGGCGGTGGTCCGTCGCGGACGGCGTCATGTCGGGGGCCACCGTACCGCAGTCAGTGCATCGCGACCCGGGCGGCGCCCGCGGGACGCACCGACGGGAGCAGGAGCAGGGCGAGCAGGGCGATGCCGCCCGCGACGTGCGCGGCGACCAGGAACCCGTGGTCCGGGGCGAGCGTCGTCCCGGCGCCGCCGGCGGCGGCGACCGCCGAGAGCACCGCGACGCCGAGCGCGGCCCCGGTCTCGTGCGCCGTCGTCAGCAGGCCCGACGCGAGGCCCGCGTCCTCGTGCGTCGCGTCGCCCATCGCGGCGACCGAGGCCGCCGGGAACACCAGGCCCGCGCCGGCCCCCAGGACGAGGAGCCCGGGGAGCAGGTCGCCGGCGTAGGCGGCGCCCGCTCCCGCCCGGGACAGGAGCGCCGTCGCGACCGCCATCAGCGCGAGCCCGACGGCCGCGACCGCGCGCGACCCGGCGCGCGGCAGCAGGTGGGAGGCGGCGTGCGCGGCCAGCCCGATCGCCACCGCGACCGGCAGGAAGGCGAGGCCGGTCTCGAGCGCCGAGGCGCCGAGGACGTCCTGGAGCAGGAGCGAGCCGAGGAAGAAGGCGCCGACCAGGATGCCCGTGCCCGCGAGCATCACCGCCGCGCCGGCGACCACCGGGCGCATCCGCCAGGTCCGGGGCGGCACGAGCGGCCGCGGCACGCGCCGCTCGATCGCGGCGAAGCCCGCCAGCGACGCGCCCGACAGGGCCAGGAGGAGGGTCGTGCGGGACGAGCCCCAGCCGTGCTGCGCCGCCCCCTCGATCGCCCAGATCAGCGCGCCGAGCCCCGCCACGAGGGACACGGCGCCGAGCGGATCGAGCCGCCGGCGCTCGGCGGGCGCGGGAGGCGTCGCCGGCACGAGCCGCGCGACGAGCACCGCCACCAGCACGCCGACGGGCACGTTGACGAGGAAGACCCACTCCCAGCCGAGCCAGGTCGTGAGCATCCCGCCCAGCAGCAGCCCGGCGGCCGCGCCGGCGCTGCCGACCGCGCCCCAGACGCTGAGCGCGCGCGTGCGCCGCTCGCCGCTGTAGGTCGTCGCGACGATCGAGAGCGCCGCCGGGGTCAGCAGCGCCGCCCCGATCCCCTGCGCGGCCCGGGCGCCGACGAGCGCCGCCGGCGAGGCCGCCAGGCCGGCGGCCAGGGACGCCGCGGCGAACAGCAGCAGGCCGGCCAGGAACACGCGCCGGCGCCCGAGCAGGTCGGCGGCCCGTCCGCCGAGCAGCAGGAGCCCACCTGCCACCAGGACGTACGCGGTGATCACCCACTGCAGGTCGCCCGGCGCGAAGCCGAGCGCCTCGCCGATGGAGGGCAGCGCCACGTTCGCCACCGTGACGTCGAGCGTCACCATGAACTGGGCCGCGGACAGCAGGATCAGCACGGCCCACGGATGGCGCGACGGGCGGGCGCTGGAGGTCATGTCGGGGCTCCTGACCAAATGGTTGACACGTCTGTCAACCAGAAGGCTAGAGCGACTTTACATGGATGTCAACCGACGGCGCGGCGCGGCGGAGGGGTGACCGACGAAGCCCCGAAACGACTCGGGAGCCAGCCCGGCGCGATGCCTGGCTGACTCCCGTGTGCCGCAGTGGACCCGGCCGGCACTGCCCCGGCGTCCGAAAGCGTTCCCCCACCGGCTTCTCCGAGCGCAGTCGTCGGTGAGAATCTCACGGGGGGCGTCACCGTCGACCAACCGCTCCCCCGCCAGGTACTCCTGCGATCTCGCCCGACGGCCGAGTGCCGTTGCCGCCGAGCCAGGGCCGCTGACTGACACCGGTGATCTCCCTCACGACCCGAAGGGAGGCCGATGGCTCTCAGTTACTGCTGTTTAGGCAGCGAGAGCGAGCTTGGGAGAGTTCTCCGCAGCTCCGTTGGTTCCCGGTTGTTGACGCGGTCCTCCGGGTCCGCGGCTCGCTTACCGATGCGGTACCGCTCCGTCGAAACTGGATCGGGCCCGTGTTCTGCACAACGGTAGCACCGGTCCGGGCTACGATCACGTGATGCGCGTGCTGCTCATGCGGACCTGCCTGGCGGACATGGTCGCGCCCTCCGTGGCGCGGGCGGCGCGGACGGCGCTCGAGCGCGCCGGCGTGGAGGTGGTGGTCCCGCGGGGGCAGACCTGCTGCGGCCAGCCCGGCTGGAGCTCGGGGCACCCCGACCAGGCGCGGCCGGTGGCGCGCCGGGCGCTTCGCGCGTTCCGGGGCGGGGACCCGGTGGTGGTGCCCTCGGGCTCGTGCGCCGCGATGGTGCGCCACGGCTACCCCGAGCTCTTCGCCGGCCGCCCGGAGGAGGCCGAGGCGCGGGAGATGGCCGAGCGGACGGTCGAGCTGTCGCAGTACCTGGCGCGCGACGGCCTGCGCCCGCGCCCGGCCGGGTCGGGATCGGTGACCTACCACGACTCCTGCCACATGCTGCGCATCCTCGGCGAGCGCGAGAGCCCGCGCAGCGTCATCGCCGGGGTCGATGGCATGGAGCTGCGCGAGATGCAGCAGACGGAGGTCTGCTGCGGCTTCGGGGGCACCTTCAGCGTGAGCTTCCCGGAGGTCTCCGGGCGCCTCGGCGACGAGAAGGCGCGCAACGCGGCGGCCGCCGGCGCCGACGAGCTGGTGGCCTGCGACCTGTCCTGCCTCCTGCACATCGCCGGACGGGCGCGGCGCACCGGGATCCCGCTGCGGGTGCGGCACCTCGCCGAGGTGCTCGCCGAGTGAGCGAGCCGCCCAAGGCCGGCGCCCGGCCGGTGGCCTACCCGGACGCCGTCGAGCCCCTGCGCGAGCGCACCCGCGAGGCCCTCGCCGACGGGGAGCTCGCGGGCAACCTCGCGACCGCCGCGGCGACCTGGGGGGCGGGACGTGCGCGCATCGGGCACGAGCACCCGTTCGCGCAGATGCGCGAGCGCACGCGCGAGATCAGGCGCGGCAACATCGGCCGGCTCCCGGAGCTGCTCGAGCGCCTCGAGGCGCAGGTGACCGAGGCCGGCGGGGTCGTCGCGCGGGTCGCCGACTCGGACGCCGCCTGCCGCTACGTCACCGACCTGGCGGCGGCGCGCGGCGCCTCGCTGGTCGCCAAGTCGAAGTCGATGGCCACGGAGGAGATCAAGCTCAACGAGGCCGTCGAGGAGGCCGGGCTGCGCGTGGTCGAGACCGACCTCGGCGAGTGGATCCTGCAGCTGGCGGGCCAGCACCCGAGCCACATCATCGCCCCGGCCGTCCACCTCAACAAGTCGCAGGTGCGCGACCTGTTCATGGCCGAGAGCGGCGACGACCTGCCCGGCGACCGCGAGGCCCTCGTCGCCCACGCCCGGCGACGGCTGCGCGAGGTGTTCGCGTCGGCCGACATCGGCATCTCCGGGGTGAACCTCGCGGTCGCCGACACCGGGACCCTCTGCGTGGTCGAGAACGAGGGCAACGGGCGCCTGGTGACGGCGCTGCCGCGCGTCCACGTCGCCGTGATGGGCATGGAGCGGGTGGTCGCCGACTGGGAGGAGGCGGCGCACGTGCTGCAGATCCTCCCGATGGCCGCCATCGGCGACGACGCCGCCACCTACGTGAACCTGATCACGGGCCCCCGGGCGCCCGGCGAGGCGGACGGGCCCGAGGAGCTGCACCTGGTGATCCTCGACGGCGGCCGCGCGGCGCTGCGCGGCACCGAGTTCGAGGAGGCGCTCGACTGCATCCGCTGCGGGGCCTGCCTCTACGCCTGCCCGATGTGGCGCAGCGTCGGCGGGCAGGCCTACGGCTCGCCCTACTCGGGCCCGATCGGCGCCGTGCTGACCCCGTTGCTCGAGGGGATGCGCGGCGAGCGATCGAGCGAGCTGCCCTTCCTCTCCTCGCTCTGCGGCGCCTGCCACGAGGCCTGCCCCGCCGGGATCCCGCTGCACGACCTGCTCGTGCGCCTGCGGGCCCGGGTGAGCACCCCGGGCACGCGGCGCGACCGGATCCTGTTCCGGCTCTGGAGCCGCGCCTGGCGCCACCCCGTCCTCTACGGCGCCACCCGCTGGGGGGCGCGGCTCGGCCTGCGGCTGGTGGGGCGCGGCGGCTGGGCCCGGCGGTTGCCCGGCCCGGGCGCCGCCTGGACCGACCAGCGCGACCTGCCCACCCGGTGGCCGCCGCGATAGACGGCCTCGCCGAGGAGATGATCGCGGCGCTCGCCCGCCGCCGGGCCACGGGGGAGGTGCGGGCCGGCGCCGAGGTGGCGGCGGCCGCGGCGGCGGCGGCCGACGACTGGGGCGTCTCGCGGGCGCTGCTGGCCGGCGACCCCCTGCTCGGCGAGCTCGGCGTGCCGGCCGCCCTCGGCGCCGACGGGCGCGAGCTGCTGGGCTGGCCGGACGGGCGCGGGCGCGGCTGGCGGGAGCTGCTCGGGCTCGAGGGCCCCCTGGCGACGCTCGGCGTGACGGTGCCGGCGCTGGGGGTGGCCCAGCGCGGGACCCTCGTCCTCGAGACCGGCGCGGGGCACGGGCGCTCGATCGACGTCGTCAGCATGTACCACCTGGCGGTGCTCCCGGCGTCGCGGCTGCGCGCGACGCTCGCCGAGGCCATGACCGAGACCTACGCGCCGGGCCGGCGGCGCCCCTCGGCCGTCTCCCTCGTCTCCGGGCCCAGCCGCACGTCCGACATCGAGAAGATCTCCACCCTCGGAGCCCACGGGGCCCTGGCCATGCACGTGATCCTGGTGGCCGACCGCTAGGCGCGCGGCCTCAGCGGCGGCGCACCGCCTTCATCGCCCGGTCGGCCTCGCGCTTGGCGTCGCGCGCCGCGATCGTGCGCCGCTTGTCGTAGAGGGTCTTGCCCCGGCCGAGCCCCAGCTCGAGCTTGGCCCGGCCCTCCTTGAAGTAGAGGCGCAGGGGGACCAGCGACAGGCCCTTCTCGGCGAGCGCCGCGGCCAGGCGCTCGATCTCGCGCCGGTGAAGGAGCAGCTTGCGGGTGCGGCGAGGGTCGTGGCCGGCGTAGCCGGCGTTCTCGTAGTCGGCGAAGTGGGCGCCCACCAGCCACGCCTCGCCGTCCCGGATCTGGACGTAGGCGTCGCTGATCGTGGCGCCGCGCTCGCGCAGGCCCTTGACCTCGCTGCCCTGGAGCACGAGCCCGGCCTCGACGCGCTCGGTGATCTGGTACTCGTGCAGGGCGCGACGGTTCCGCGCGATGTCGCGGAAGCGCTCGTTGCGGGCGTCGGTCTTCTTCTTGGTCGCCATCGGCGGGCGATGTTAGCGCGGGCGGGCACCGGCCCGGCCGCGGCGGGCGCGCGCGGGGCCGGGCCGGGGCCCGCGCGGAGCCGGCGAGGCGGTGACCGGCTCGAGCTCCGCCCGGCCGCGCAGCGGCTCCACGCGCACGACGCGGCCGCCGATCGTGTCGCCGAGCCGGATGCGCCTGCCGGTGTCGCTCCCGATCAGGGCGACGCCGAGCGGATCGGCGCGGTAGTGGTCGT
>Ga0299914_10003189_pt1 | contig 11532 bp, 5 predicted proteins | sample RVTome_10_FD_201361 | JGI IMG/M metagenome (GOLD analysis project Ga0299914, IMG submission 201361) | Soil microbial communities from uranium-contaminated site in the Upper Colorado River Basin, Wyoming, United States - RVT153D57 (version 2) ... | reverse complement strand
GATCAGATCGACGTCGAAGTGCGGACCGCCGTTCGGCGAGACCGCGACATCACCGAGGAACTGCGACGTGCCCGTCTCCGTGTTCACGGAGAGATCGACGGATGCACCGATGCGCGTCGCGGACGAACCGTTGACGTTCGCTGTCCCCGTGATCGTACCAGCGATCGGCAGCTGCGGCGCGAATGCCTGGACCACTGCGATCTGCAACGGATCGAGGCGCAGCAGCAGGTCGCGCACGGACAGCTCATCGCCGAAGGCGACCGCGCCATCAGCCAGCATCCGCGAGCGGCCGGCAAGCGGATCGACGTGCGTCAGGTCGGCATCGACGACGAACCGCGTCGCCGTGGAGCCCGTGATGGTCGCCGTGCCCTGTACGAACCCCGCGAGTGGCACCCGGCGGGGCACGAACGAACGCAGCAGGTCCACGCGCACCGGGTCCAGTTGGAGCTGCAATGATTCGGCGCGCAGGTCATCACCGGTCCCGATCTCGCCTCTCGCGACGACACGACTCGTGCCGCCATCCCGCTCCCTGAACTCGGCCCATCCATCCAGGCGGAGTGCGGAGGGCACGCCCTCGAGCGCGAGCCGGCCTCGGGCTCGCCCGCTCACCGGCATCGTCCTGCCGCGAGCGAGCTGCTCGATCAGGCGGGTATCGAGCCCGGCGAACACCAGCTCGGTGGCGCCGATCCTCAGCGTGTCGCCCATCCGTACGTCTGCGTGACCGACGACGGTGGCACCTTCCGACCGCAGGTCGAGCCGCTCGGCGTGCACGGCGAATGTACCGTTCCCCCGTGCCACGTTCGCGACGACCCGACCGCCGCCTTCCGGCAGAGAGGGGAGCACCCAACGCAGGTCGTCGAACTCGACCGGCCCGGCCCGGATGGCGGCGTGCACGCCGCCATCACCGAGCGCGTACGCGCCGGAACCATCGATGCGCGTGCCCGGCAACGCGACCCTGATGTCCTGGAAGTGCAGCGAGTCCTCCGTGACGACGAACGTGCCTGCGAGGTCACGGACGTGCGCGGCCGGCGGTCGGAACGGAAACGCGACCGCAACCAGCGATTCGACTTCGATCACTCTCGCAGCACTGTCAGGATCTGCGATCCGGATGAGCGGCAGGCGAGCATCCAGACCGCGATAGAACGAAATTGCCTGATATCCGCCCGGCACACGCACGATCCACTGCCGGTTCTCCGCCGACAGCGCCTCCTCGACCGCCACCTCGCGCTGAGCTTCCGACAGCGTGTCCGGCGGCGACCACGCGGTCCGCATGATGACCGTGCCGTTCCTGATCTCCACGTCTTCGAGCCGCACCCACGAGCCGAAGCCCGGAACCGTGTCCGGCGCTGCCGTCGTATCCTGCGGGAAGAGCCGCACGAAGTTCCACTCCTCGCCGGGCGGCCGATCCAGCACGATGGTTGGATTCACGAGCAGCACATCCGTGAAGATCAGGTGCTTCGAGAGGAACGACCGCAACGAGTAGTTGACCGCGATCGTGTCCGCTCGGAGGAAGGTCTTGCCGGAGCTGTCCTCGATCGCGACGCCCTCGAGGGTTGCGCCACCCAGCAGGTTCCCGCCCAGCGCATCGATCGTGACCCGGCCCGCGACCTGGCTCGCCAGCTGCTCGACACCGAACGCTCGGACACGCTCCCTGCCCCAATCGGTCCGCGTCACCACCAGCACGGCGAGGATGGCGAGCAGCACGATGGCGCCGATCCCGCCGCCGAGGATGGCGACCGCCCGCTTCGTGCGCGGCCCCATCAGAACGCCTCGCCGATCGAGAGATGCAGCTGAAGCCGGTTCACGACACTGCGAAGGAATCCACCGGACGTCTCGACGGGATCGTACTGCTTCAGCGTCCCCAGCTGGACCAGCCTCAGCTCGCCGTCCGATCCTGCGATCTGTGTCACGACGGGCAGATCCTCCGTGAGCGCCGGTCGGATGCCCAGATCCACCCGGACGGGCCCGATCGGCGAACGGTAGCGGATCCCGAACCCGGGCGTGATCGCCCGCCGCGCGCCGGGCGGCACGTTCAGGTCGGCATCCCCGACGCTCGCCGCATCGACGAACGCGGCGGCGACCAGGCTCTCGCCCAGCGGCATCCGGTACTCGATGCTGCCGCCGATCACCGAGCTGCCGCCGAGCGGCCGCGGCAAAAACTCGTCCGACGGCGCGAGGTTCGGGTCGCACTCGCCGGTCTGGATGCTCTCGATCGTGCAGGGTTCGCCGCGCGTGCTGTCCGACGGCGAGATCAGCCGCTGCGGATCGATCGTCAGGATGCGTGGACCGAGCTGGTTCTCGCCGTACCCGCGCACCGTGCTCGAACCGCCGGAGTAGAACCGCTTGCGCGGATGCAGGAGCGTGCGTCCGGCATCCGCCGCGCCCACCGCGCGCGCCGTGCCGCCCGTACCGCGCACCCATCCGGCCCGGAAACGCATCGCGAGCACGCCCCGTCCCGCCGGGATATATCGTCGTACCTCCGCCATCAGACGGTTGTAGCGGAAATCCGAGAAGGTTGCGCCGGACGCGTGCTCGGCCTCGAGTGTCGCGTTCCAGCCGCGCGTGGGATCGAGCGGGTCGTCCGACCGCTCGACGAGTGCGCTCAGCTGCAACGGCGACAGCTTGTGCGAGCCGCGCAGTGCTTCGACGATCGCATCACGGCAGACACCGAAGTTCACGCAGAAGTAGAGGTCGCCTGCCTCGACCGTCGTCCGCTCGAAACGGTAGGTGAGGCTCGTCGAGATGCCGCGTCCCAGCTCACGCGTCACCGTGCTGCTCGCGCCGTAGCCCCGGTCCACGACGATGCCCGGTACGCTCCGGCGGTGGCTGAAGACCCGGACCGAGAGCGCGTTCCGCGTCGAGAACAGCCACGGCTGCGTGACCTCGGCGGACAGCTGCCAGGTCGGCCGCAGAAAGGCTGCATCCACATCGTCCGCGATACCCTTCGGCACGGCACTGCCGAAGACCGACTTCCCGTACAGCTGAGGAGCGAACAGATTGCCGATCGTGCCGCTCAGATCGAGCTGGCGCGCCGTGCCCAGCCAGTTGTAGCGCGTGAACTGCGCCTGCGCCTGCACGAACTCCACCGTATTGAAGCCCGCACCCGCCTGGACCGACCGGAACGGTGCCTCGCGCACCGTAACGACCAGGTCCTTCGCGCTGTCCTGCGTCTCCGGCACCTCGATCAGCGCCTGCCGGAACAGCTCCGACCGGTACAGCCGCCGCTGCGATTCGACCAGTCGCGTACGACGGAACACCTGACCTGGCTCGAGTCCCATGAGCCGGCGGATCGTGGTCGCGCTCACACCCTCGTTACCGCGAACGTCGACCTGCGCGATCGTCGTGCGCGCGTCCGGCTCCAGCGTGACCTCGAGCCGGACCGCGACACCCGACTCCGAGACCAAGGCCGTATCGCGTACGACGCCATCCGCATAACCCGCTTCCCACAGCATCCCGCGCAGCCGCAGACGCGCCGAGTCGAGCTGCATCACGTCGAGCGGCTGCCCCACAGGCGGCAGCTCCGCCCGCTGGATCGCTCCGTCATCCAGTACCGGCGAGGTCTGCTGCACTTCCACCGCCGTCACGATCGTCGGCTCGCCTTCACTGACGGTGAACACGACGTGCACACCGTCGTTCGCCGGCTCGGTCGCCGAAGCGACCGTCGCCTGCCTGTACCCTTGCCGCCAGTAATGGACGCGGATCCGCAGCTCGTCGCGCTGAAGCTCCTCCCGGTCGAGTCGCGGCTTGTGCTCGAAGGTGCCCGAATCGCTGATCCAGCACAGCGGCACGTACAGGAAGCCCTTGCAGCGCCGCTCCTCCGTGGCGATCGCCGCCCGCAGCTCGCCCTCGTCGACCACGGTCACACCCTCGAACGTGACCGATGCGACGCGCGGTGATTCCTCCTCCTCCGCTGCTGTCGCTTCCTGCCCCACCGCCGGTGCCGTGACCAATGCCGCGAACACCGCGGCGATCAGGACGACGACTGCACCGGCTCGGACCTCATGACGTGACTTCGGTTCCGGGGTCGTAACGTACCGCTCCTGCGATTGGATCACGCGCGCCGCACCCGGCTCCGGAACGATGGGTTCGCCTCGCCGCTCCGCCCACACCTCCGTGAACTCCGCACCCAAGAGCAGGATCGATGCGCTGTAGTAGATCCATAGGAGCGCCACCGCCAGCGAGCCCGCTGCGCCGTACGCGCTCCCCGGATCGCTACGACCCAGCCAGTACCCGATGCCCGCCTTCCCCAACGTGAACAACACGCTCGTGAACGCACCGCCCACCAGCGCATCGCGCCAACGCACCACGGCATCCGGGACGTACCGGAACATGAGCGCGAACAGCATCCCCACCGCCACGAACGACACGCCCGCATTGATCCCTTGCAGTAGCCCGGAGCTCGCCCAGCCCGGCAACAGATCCCGCGCCAGCGAGCCGAATGCCGTGATCAGCGCACTGACGACGAGCGAGACAAGCAGCAGGAACCCCACAGCCAGGATCATCGTGAACGAGATGAAGCGCTTCGTGAGAAAGTTGCGGATGTCGCCTCGCGTGGGATCCGGCGCCACGCCCCACGCCCGGTTCAGCGCAAGCTGCAGCTGAGCGAACGCGCCGGTCGCACCGAACAGAAACGCCGCGATGCCGAGCACAGCCGTCAGTCCCCCCAGCTCGGGCCGGCTCGCATTGCGGATCAGCGACTCGACCTGGGTCGCGCCCTGACTGCCGAGCAGACTGCCGACCTGGCCCGTCAGGAGCTCGCGCACCGTCGCCGGATCGACCACCGCCCCCACGATCATGAACAGCAGCACCAGCAGCGGCGGAAGTGAGAACACCGTGTAGTACGACAGCGCCGCGGCCAGCTGCGGACAGCCATCGCTCATGAATTCCGAGACCGTCTGCCACAGCAGACCGCCACCACGCTTCACTGCACCCAGCATCGTCGGAAACCCTTGAAACCGGAGATCTTCCGGGCCACGGTGCCAGAGTCGTGCCGGACGGCCCGAACGGCACGCTTCACGCTCCGACAGCCGCTCGCAGCACCACCCTCGGAACCGGCCCCGGCATCGCGCCAGTCAGCGGGTGGTGAGTCTCAAACGAATCTCAATCTTGCGTTCAGTCCGAGATGGGACTATGTTGGAAGACCTGCCTTATTTCAGGAGACCGACACTGGCTCGCGCACGCGCTGAACCCCAACGACGGAACCTCGCCCGGCCCGCGCTCCGCACGTTCTTCCGCATCGCCGAGGCGTGGGAGCTGACGTCTGACGAGCAGATGCGGCTGCTGGGCGGGCCGGCCCGCTCGACGTATTTCCGGTGGAAGAAGCACGGCGCCGACCAGCTTTCCCGCGACACGCTGGAGCGGATCTCGTACGTGCTCGGCATCTACAAGGCGCTCCAGGTGCTGTTGCCGGATGCCTCTGCCGCGGATGGGTGGGTGCGCCGACCCAACCGGGCGCCGATCTTTGCTGGCCGCTCCGCGCTGGAGCGGATGCTGTCTGGCAACGTGTCCGACCTGTACCTGGTGCGGCAGTATCTCGACGCACAGCGAGCCGGATGGCCCTGAAGCGGCCGCGTCGTACGCGCAGGTTCGAGCCGAAGCGGGCGTCCGCGCGGGAGCCGGCGTCTGCGTCAGGGGGCGTCCCGGTGCGTCGGGTCGAGTGGCGCCCGTGCGTCCGGATCGTGCCGAGCCGGTTTCCGCCGGTCGATCTGTTCGAGCGGGTGGCGGACCGCGCGGACTTCGAAGCGCTGTACGAGGTGGAAGCGATGACGAACGACCGGCTGCGCGATGCAGCGGGCGAAGTCGCGCTGGTGTCGGAAGACGAGCGGGTGCACGGTCCGGGCGCGAGCTACATCATGGCGCCGTTCACGCACCTCGCGCCTGTCGGTGGTCGCTATACGGATGGCACGTACGGCGCCTACTACGCGGCAGCGGATCGTGCGACGGCGGTCGCGGAGACCCGCTACCACCGCCAACGATTCATGGCGTACACGTCGGAGCCGCCGGTGGCGCTGGAGATGCGGGTGCTCGAAGCGCACCTCGATGCGGAGCTTCACGACGTGCGCGGCTTCGGCGATACACGTCCCGAGCTGTACCGGTCGGATGACTATGCGGCGCCGCAGACGCTCGGCCGTGATCTGCGCGCGGAAGGCAGCTGGGGCATCGTGTACGACAGTGTTCGACTGCCGGGTGGCAAGTGTGCGGCGGTGTTCCGGCCACGTGCGCTCTCCGATTGTCGACAGGCGGAGCACCTGGTGTACGTCTGGAACGGTGAGCGGATCGTGGAAGTCTACGAGAAGCGGCTGTACCGACCGTAGGACGGCGAGTGGCGAGATCGGGGAGCGGGATCGAGCGTGCCCGCCGGGTGACGCTGCTGCAGTTCGGCATTCTGGGGCGGCGCTGGCGGCGCTTCGTGACGTGGTTCCACGGTCTCGAGCTCAGCGAGAACGCGATCCTCATCGCGTTTGCGGTCGCGATCGGCACGATCGGCGCCATGGGTGTCGTTGGCTTCTACGAGTTGATCGATCTCGCGTACGCACTCTTCTACCGCACGCCCGCGGACTGGCTGCCGGCCGGCAGTGAGTACGTGGTCCGTCCGCTCGTCACGGGTGCCGGCTTTTTCGTGGCGTGGTGGATCATGCGCCGGCTCGGCCGCGCCCACGACGGCCTGAACGTACCGGACGTTCAGCTCGCGGTCGCGCGGCGGGAGGGCGCGATCCCGCTGCGTCCCGCGCTGGCCCGGACAGCGGCGAGCGCCGTCACGCTGGGCAGTGGCGGATCGGCGGGTAGCGAAGGCCCGGTCGCGGTGCTGGGCTCCACGGTCGGTTCAGTGCTGGGTCGCGCGTTCCGTTTTGATGCATCACGCGTGAAGGTGCTCGTCGCGGCCGGCGCGGCGGCCGGGATCTCGGCCGCGTTCAATGCCCCGCTCGCCGGTGCGTTCTTCGCGCTCGAGGAGATCCTCGGCTCGCTCGCCGTCAGCGCGTTCCCCGCCGTCGTCGTGAGCAGTGTCGTCGCCGCGGTCGTATCCCGCGCGTTTTTCGGCAACCATCCTGCGTTCCCGGTGCCGACGGAGTACGGTTACGCGCTGGTGCGCGAGGTCGCGCTGTTCTATCCGCTGCTCGGCGTGATCTCGGGATTGATCGCCGTACTGTTCATCCGGATCTATTTCCGGACGGACGACGTGGTCCGCAAGCTGCCATTGCCACCCGCGCTGCTTCCGTGGCTCGGCGGCATCGCGGTAGGCTTGCTCGCGCTCGCATCCGGTGCCCGCCTCGTCGGCTTCGGCCACCTCGCCGCTCAGCTCGAGGTGTTCGGCGCGCTACCGCTCGGCTCGCTGGTGTTGCTGGCGCTGGGAAAGATCATCGCGACATCGATCACGCTGAATACCGGCGGATCCGGCGGTGTCTTCACGCCGTCGCTGTTTGTCGGCGCTGCGTGCGGCGGCGCGTTCGGCGTAGCGCTCCGCACGCTCTTTCCGGAGCTCGGCCTCAGCCCGGAGGCGTACGCACTCGTCGGCATGGGTGCCGTCGTCGCGGCCGCGACGGATGCGCCGCTCACGGGCATCCTGATCGTCTTCGAGATGACGAACGACTACGGCATCGTGCTTCCGCTCATGCTCTCCACCGTGATCGCCTACCTGGTCGCGCGACGGATCGAGCCGGACTCGCTGTACAGTGGCTGGCTGCGTCGGCGAGGTGAGACGATCGAGCACGGTGCGAGTCGCGATGTGCTGCTCGGAGCGCACGTCGCGGATGTGTACCAACGGGATGCACTCGCGATCGATGAAGCCGCTACGGTCGCGCAGCTGCTCGCGCACCTCGGCACGAGCGAGCAGCTCGAGTTTCCCGTTGTCGATGGCGATCACAGGCTCCTCGGCATGGTCACGGTCGGCGATCTCGGCGCCATTGCGAAGGACCACGGCGACCTTGCGCCGATCCTGCTGGCTGCCGACGTCGCGACGCCATCCGAGACCGTCACACCGCACGACTCGCTGCTGGTCGCGATCCAGCGGATGGGCATACGCGGCACGGGCAGCCTGCCCGTCGTCGAGGCGGAGACGAACATACTGCTCGGCCTCGTCAGCCGGGGCCACATCCTCGCGCTGTACGAGCGGACCATTGCAGCGGGTCGCTGATGCCGGAGCGGACGATCGCAGCGGGTCGCCGATCCCGGAGCGGTCGATCGCAGCGGCTCGCCGCGACGTATCGAGCAACGATTCGCGGCGGGTCGCTGACGCAGGCTCAGCCGGCGGTCACGAGTGCGGCGCCGCGCTCTGCCAGGCACCGCTCGATGGTCTCGAGGAAGGTCCGGAGCTCGAAAGGCTTCGTCACGTACGCGCACGCGCCAGCGGCCATCAGGCTCTCGATCTGATCCGGCAGCGCATCGGCGCTCACGATCACGACCGGGATGCCGGCCGTCGTGGGGTCGGCCCGCAACTCGCACAGCACCCGGTTGCCTTTCATGTCGGGCAGGTTCAGGTCGAGCAGCACCAGATCGGGCAGGTGCTGCCGCGCGAGCACGAGGCCGTTCGAGCCGGTCGATGCACTGAACAGCCGTGTACCGGGGCGACGGGCAAGGATCCGTTCGACGAGCGCGACGTTGGCGGCGTGATCCTCGACGTAGAGCAGCTTGGCACTACCCTGGTACGCAGCCGGCAGCGATTCAATGGGTGCAGCGCGTGCTCCGAGCGGATCCACTGCAGCCGCGGCCGGCAGCTCGAGCCAGAACGTGCTGCCACGGCCCAGCTCCGTCTCGACGCCGATCTCGCCGTTCATGGCGACGACGAACGCCTTGCTCAGCGCGAGACCGAGACCGGTACCCTCCACGCCGCTCTGTTCGGCACCCAACCGCTCGAACGGCCGGTAGAGCTGTGGGAGTCTCTCGGCCGGGATGCCCGCGCCGGAGTCGCTGACGCGGACGCGCCACCGGTCGGCCGAAGCCTCGCACTCGATCGCCACCCAGCCGCCCAGGCGATTGTACTTGATGGCGTTCGAAATCAGGTTGATGAGCACCTGCTTGAGGCGACGACGGTCCGCCATGACCGTTCTGTCGTCCTCCGGCTCGATCGTCGAGCGGAACCGCACGCCCTGCTCCTCGGCGCGGGAAAGCATCATGGTGAGCACCTCATGCACCACCGGCCCAAGAGCCGTCGGCGCTGCGCCCATCGGAAGGTGCCCCGTCTCGATGCCCGTCAGGTCCAGCAGGTCGTCGAGCAGTGCCCGCAGATGCGCACCGCCCTGCACGATCTGTCCGACCTGCGCGCGCTGCTCCGGCTGAGGCAGGTCCTGCTCGAGCAGCTGTGCGAATCCGAGTACGGCGTTCAGCGGCGTTCTCAGCTCGTGACTGGCGCGCGACAGGAAGGCGCTCTTCGCCGTGCTCGCCTCCTCCGCCTTGCTGCGCGCCGCCTCGAGCTGCCGGGACTGCTCCTCCAGCTCGCGACTCTTCTGCTCGAGGGCGCGGATCGACTCGCGCGCAACCCGCACGGCCGCTGTCGTCCGCTCACGCACGGATCCCATCGTCTTCGCCGTCGTCGACAGATACATCGCGAAGGCGTAGAGGAACACCGGCTTCGACAGCTCGAGCGGCCACGAAACCGTTCGACCGTCCACGAGCCAGACGTACAGCACGAGCAGCAGGTAGCAGACAGGTACCACGTGCGCGAAGATCCGCACCCGGCGGTGCCCGGCGGGAATCTGGTCTGCGACGCGCACCAGCAGGACCGGGTAGAGCCAGCTCGCCGGTCCGCCCGTCACGTACACCAGCAGAATGAACGGAACCAGGTCCGCGCACAGGCTCACGAACCCCAGATCGACGGCGGTCCTGCCGTACCACGTACGGAGCCCGACCCACGACACCAACGCGTAGGCCTCGACAACGGCGATGAACCAGAGATGGTCGCGAAACGCGAAGTCCGGCTGGACGACGTAATTGTGCAGCAGCGCGAGGAGAATGAGCACCTGTACGCCGGCGATCCTCAGCGCCGGAAACACGATGGCGTTCAGGTGCTGGGCGCGACGCTGCTTGTCCGCCTCCGCCTCGAGTGGATCGAGCAGGATGCGGACGGCGGATGACGCGTCCGTCACCCGCTGCGCCTTGTGGGTCGCGCGCCGTCCGAGCAACGCTGCTCCTTCATGCTGATGTCGTTCTCGGCATTGAATATCGTCGGCACACCGATGCAACTTGATGCTCCGGCTGCCGCTCCCGCGGTCTCCACTCCTTCGTTGGGGATGACACACATGCATTCGATCCGCCGATGCCGCGCGCTGAGCACCGCTGGCGCACTCCTTCTCGTCCTCCTCACCGCACCCGCTGCCGCCCAGCCCGTCTCGATCGAATCGGTGCTGAGCGCGCCGTTCCCTTCGGCACTGAGAGCAGCGCCCGATGGCGGACATATCGCATGGGTTTCCAACGATGCCGGTGTGCGCAACGTCTGGGTCGCGTCTCCACCCGACTACCGCGCTCGCAGGCTCACGAGCTACGCCGACGACGACGGCCGCGACCTCTCCGGTGTGACGTGGTCCGCCGACGGCGCGACGCTGTTGTTCTCTCGCGGCGGCCCGCCCAACCGCACCGGCGAGTACGCGAACCCCACGAGCGACCCCGCGGGTGCCAGCCAGGCGATCTGGCGAATCGCGATCGGCGGCGGCGAGCCCGTCCGCATCGGCGGCGGTGGCGGCATCACGCCTTCACCGAACAACGACCTCGTCGCATTCACACGCGGCGGTGAGGTGTGGACCGCACCGCTGCACGGCGACGACGAGCCGGCCGAGCTGTTCCGCGTGCGCGGCCGCGTCGCGTCGCTGCTCTGGTCGCCCGATGGCGCGAAGCTCGCCTTCGTCAGCAGCCGCGGCGACCACGCGTTCGTCGGCGTCTACGACGTCGCCACGAAATCGATCGCGTGGATGGCGCCATCGGTCGACGAGGATGGCAGCCCTGCGTGGTCGCCCGACGGACGACGACTCGCGTTCCTCCGCGTTCCCGCATCGACCGAGCTGACGCTGTTCGAGCCCGTTCGAGAAGCGACGCCCTGGTCCATACACGTCGCCGATGTAGGGACCGGCACGGCCCGCGAGGTCTGGCGCGCGGATGAGGGCGCCGGCAGCGCCTTCCGTGACATCGTGGCAGCCAGCCAACTGCTCTGGGCGGCCGACGACCGCATCGTCTTTCCCTGGGAGCGCGACGGCTGGACCCACCTCTACGCCGTCCCCGCCGATGGCGGCGCCGCGACACTGCTCACGCCCGGTGACTTCGAGGTCGAGTACGCTACGCTCACGCCCGATCGGCGCGCCGTCGTCTACAACTCGAACGAGGGCGACATCGACAGGCGCCACCTCTGGCGCGTGCCGGTCGCTGGCGGTCCGCCCGTCCAGCTGACCACGGGCGAAGGCATCGAGTGGGAGCCGGCCGTCACGAGCGACGGCGAGGCACTGGCGTATCTGGCGTCCGACGCGAGGCGCCCCGCTCACCCGGTCATCCGCGTGGGCAATGCCGAACCCCGCATCCTCGAGCCCGGCATCCCGGCCGACTTTCCCGTCG
>Ga0299914_10003188_pt1 | contig 11532 bp, 14 predicted proteins | sample RVTome_10_FD_201361 | JGI IMG/M metagenome (GOLD analysis project Ga0299914, IMG submission 201361) | Soil microbial communities from uranium-contaminated site in the Upper Colorado River Basin, Wyoming, United States - RVT153D57 (version 2) ... | reverse complement strand
TCGCGGCCGTTCTCGGCAGCACCCCGCGGATGCGCACCCAGGAGGTGTTGCAGCGACTCGCCGAGAAGAACCCGGGCGAGTACCGCGAGTGGACGTTCCCGAGCCTGGCAGCCGTTCTCGACGCGGCCGGCGCAGGCGCCTACAAGTCCAACGGGGTCATGGTCGTCGGCAGTGACCGCGTCCGGGAGGCCCTCCAGGAGCGCGAGCGGGAGGAGAACGCGGCGGCCGGAGCGTAGGGAGGGAGGACACGAGAGACCCCGCCAGGAGCGTCCTGGCGGGGTCTTTTGCTGTCTTTCAAGGGCGCCTCCCTGCCTCCCTGATCGATCGTTTGTGCAGTTCAAGGCGGGGAGTTGACGTCAGGGAGGCGGTTGGGGAGAACTCCCCGCCTCCCCGCAGCCTCCCTACGCTCTGGGTGTCACCTGGCGACGTGGGGCCGACCCCGATCAACGCGGCTCCAAGCCTCATTTCCTGCGGATTAGATATCCGCAGGCGCACCTGTTCCCGCAGGTCAAAGAGGGGGTGATCACGGGGTGATCACGTGCCTGGAGGCCCTGCGGGAAGGGTCCGCACAGCAGGAAGCCCCTGCCGAACCCGTCGGCAGGGGCTTCCGTGTGCCGGAGTATCAGGCACACCACTCGGCCGGCTCACGCAGTGCCCGCTCCAGGTCTCCCCGAAGCTGCGCCCGGACATTTTCGATGTGAGCCTCCAGGCGGTCTCTGTGCTCCTTGTAGTGGGCCAGGATCTCCCGGCGACGCTCCTCCTCCGCCCGGCGGGCCGCCTCCTCCTTGGCAGCACGTGCCCGCTCCTGTTCCCGCTGTGTCAGAACAGCCTCGATCGCAGCCTCTTCGGCCCGCAGCACGGCGGCAGCCTCTTCCGCGGTCGGCTCCGGCTGCTCAACGGCCACGAAGCCGGGGCGTGAGCCGGCCGGGGCGGACCAGTCGGCAATGTGGCCGACACGGAGCCCCGCAGGCTGCACCTGATGGGGCGGGGTGGCGGCCGGGAACGTCCCGAACCCCGCAGCGCGACGACGAACAGCCTTGGCAGCCACGTCCCGCCATGCGGGAAGGTCGAGGTGCGACCACGCGCCCTCTGCCTTCCCGTCGCTGTCATGGGCCAGGCGGAACGTCAGACCGTAGCGCTGCGCCAGGGCCAGGAACCCGGGCACGGGTTCGTCCAGACCGGCCGCCAGGCACGCCAGGCGAGAGAGCGCGTCCGCCTTGCCCGGCAAGATGCGGTGAGCGGTCCCCCATCCGGGCTCCACAGCCTGCGCGCAGAGGTCGCACACCCACCCGAGCGACCAGGGGAACGCGGAGCACTCCACCTTGCGCAGAGGGCCGCCTGCGGCCCCGCAGGCCGAACACGGGGCGCCAGTCTCCCGGGTGCGCTGCGCAATCCACGCGTCCATCTCTGCCCGGTGGGCCCTCCACGGGTTCCACCCCGCTTCCGGCCCCGCCTGTACCTTCTCCAGGCTTTCCAGTCGCTCCCGCAGCACCCGCAGTTCCTCCGCGCCGGGGGCCGGCGCTGCGGGAGCGGAGGGGGTGAACACGTCCTCGGGCGCAGGTGTCTGGGCGGCAGCCCGTGCCGCGCGACGCTCCTTGCGTGACATGGCCATGGCTACTTCTCCTTGATGTTGGAAGGGGTGGGGTGCAGACCGAACTCCCGAAGCACGGCCGCCAGTTCGCCGGGCGCTTCGACCTGAAGACGCTCAATCATTTCCAGCACGTGATCGATCTGGGCTTCACGCGCGGGGCCGTAGCAGCGCTCCAGGCGCTCCAGACGGGCGGACAGGTCACGCGGCACGGGTTACCTCCGCGGGGATCTGAGCGGCCTCCAGGGCCGCGATACGGGCCTCCAGGTCCGCGTGTTCCGACAGAGCGGGAAGGGAGCGGATCAACTCGGATGCGGCCCGCACGCGAATCATGGCCGAGTCATCGTCCAGAGCCTCATGGAGGGTTTCCACCGCCTTGCGAACGGCGTAGGTCAGGGCTGCCACCGCTTCGGCGAGGATCAGCCGGCGGGCGCCATGGACATCGGCCGCGAACGCAGGCTCTTCCATCCACCTGCGAACGGTGCGGCCGGTCACGCCTACCGCCTCACCCACCGCATCGGTGGACATGCCCCGGGCCAGGAGCGGGGCCGCCTGAGAGCGGGCCAACAGGACTGGTTCGGACATAACGGGTTCTCCTTCCGGGAGGGTTTGTGGGGGCCGGCCCCGACTGTCAGGCCCGGCCGCACGGGGCGAATCTGCGGGACGGGGTGTCCTAGCAGTGTCCTAGCGAGCGCGGTTGCTAGGACACCCCTATTTCCGCAGGTCAGATGGGGTTACTCGGGAGTCAGGTCCTAGGTGTCCTAGCGGACGGACATTGTTGTCTCTACTGGCGTTGGGACAGGAGCCTGATCGGCCTGTCTCGCGTGAAGAAACTTCCTCGATTTGCTAGGACACCTAGGACCCAACTAGGACGACCTGCGGTTTTATTGATCGTTTGGCTAGGACACTGCTAGGACACTGCTAGGACACACCTAGGACCCCCGGAAGGGTTGGCTACGCATCGTGTTGCCCCGTGCACCAGGGGTCGCCGCAGCAGGAGCCGCCGAACTGCTGCTGTTCGGGGCCGCCTGCCGTAGGGGCGCTGCTACCGATGCCGATTCCCTTGTACATCCAAGGCCGGGAGTTGCCCTCTTTGCCCCTGACCCTCTGAATGTGCGGTGCAGCACTGAAAAGCTTCGTTCCGAACCCTGCGGCCGTGCCCGGGTGGTCCCGGCCGCCTTGGAGGCACCAGTCTTTCCAGGCTGCGTATAGGACATCGCACTTGACCTTGTGGTCCGGGCCGACAACGCAGTTTTCGTCCAGGAAGGACCGGATGGGCGAAGTCGACTCTTCCAACAGGGCAATTGCCGTGCCGGAGGAGTCAGGTTGGTCGAATCGGCCCCGCAGGGAGAGCCTGTCCAGGCCGTCCAGGGACCAGGAGAGGATCCCGGGCAGTTCCCCCATGAGCCGCGTTTCCAAGCCTGTGTCCTCCCTCCCCAGAAACGACCGAGTCAGGGTCAGGATCAGGAGTCGGGAGGCGATTGCTCCCGACGCGTCCGCGAACGCGGGGAGATCGTTGGACAGAATCATGATCCGGGTAGGGAGTCGTCCCGTCCACGGATCCCGGTACTTCCGGTCCACGTCCAAACTGTCTTCACCGGTGATGCTCAGGATCCGTTCGACAACCTGTTGCGCGCCCGTGCGGGGCACGCGTGCGTCTCCGATGATGGCCAGGGGAGCGCCGACCAGCGTGGAGAGACCGAAGTTTGTCGCCATGCTGGCCAAGGTCGGGGAGGCTACGTGCCCCTTCCCGATCAGGGCCCGGAGGATGCGCGCAATGGTGCCTTTGCCGGAGCGCTTTTCCCCCACCAGGAGCAGCGCCTTTTGCAGCTCTGTACGCCCGGAGATGATGTACCCGAACCACTCTTGGAGGGCTGCAATCGCTTGTTCGTCGGCCGGCCACAGTGAGTCGAGAAACCGCAGCCACTCCTTCGGTTCCGGGGCCAGCGGGTCGTAGTTGAGAGGGGACGACACGAGATTGAAAAAACCCGGGGTCGGTGCGGAAAGCTTCCGTGTCGACACGTCCAGAACACCGTTACGGCACGCCACTACGACGTCGGGGCCCTGGCCCGCGATCCATGCCGGAGCGTCTACGGACGACGGCAGATGGGTTACGGCCGCCACGGCTTCCAACAGGTCAGCGATCTTGCGCCGATTCGGGGCCCACGGAACCTCTTTGGTTTCCCCCTCCTTATTGATCACGGTGAACGTGGCGTGTTCAACGCGTGGGTACAGATCGGCTCTCAGGGCCGCGTCGTCCACTTCGGACCAGTGAGCGCCCTCCCACCGCATCCACTGTCCACGCCAGTTCCGCAGCGTCGACAGTCCCTCGTAGTCCCACTCGGGCAGGAGTACGCGAGCCACGGCCATGGGGTTGTCCGGTGGCGGCATCCCGGTTCCCTGGCCGGCGGCGCGCTCCTGCGCCCGCTCCACGATGGCCGGCGGTACGTCCCCCCCATTGCTGTCCACCGGAACGGCCTCATCGGCCGTGTGGCCGGCCGCCAGGTGGTCGTACGCGTCCTTACCGCTCACTGCCTCTACGACGTGATGCGGAACGCCCCTCTTGGCCAGGGAGGCGGACACCTGGCGTGCCCACTTGCGTCCGGGGTCGTCCTTGTCCTGCCACACCACCACGGACGTAGCGCCCTGGAGAGCGTCCGCCAGATCATCCCGCCACCCCTTGGCCCCGCAGTTGTTGCACGTGGCTGTGTGGCCCTCCAGGCGCAGCGCGTCGGTATCCTTCTCCCCTTCCACAATGTGTACGGGGCGCCCCTCTTGCACCGCCTGGAGCACTTCCGGGAGGCGGTACAGGACACGACGGACACCCTTGATGGACCGCGTTCCGTCTGCTGCCCTCTGGCGGAACTGCTTGCCCGGCATCCGGACCACCGTGTAGAGCAGCGTCCCGTGCTCGTCCGTGTACGGGTACTCCCGGGCCAGGGCCCCGTAGTCGACTCCTGCCCAGGCGGGCGCTTCGCGCGGCTGTGTGTCCGCTTTGAGATCCAGTGCGGCCATGACGTTGCGGTAGTCGCATCCCGCGTGGCAGTGAAAGAGGGTTTCCTGCCCCCCTTCCGTCTCTTTGACGGAAAGGGACGAGTTGCGGTCGTCATGAGCCGGGCACTGCCAGTCCCGTGGCCCCGACTGGCGTGATCCGGCGGCCGAAAGCGCGTCCGTGAAGACGTTGTACGGGACCCTCACGCCGCACCCCCGGCCGGGGCCAGGCGGTACGAGCACGCGGGGAAGAACCCGCAGCACGGGGCCGACCGACGTCCGTACATGGGCCGACGCTCGAGCCCCCCGGGGTGAACGTGCTCCTGGTGGCAGAGCGGGCAATCGTCCACCACGAGGCGTACCTCGTGACCTGCGGGGAAATCGTTGCGGACGACACGGGAGAGCGCGACGGGCGGGCCCGCTTCATGCTCTCGCGCGTCGTCAGGGGGACGTGTCACCATGGGACGTATCCGTTTCTTACGGGGCCCCGGGGGAGTCACTGGCCAGTGACCCGGGGCCTTGTGCTTTGGGTTGCGGATAGGCCCTCAGTGAGGCGTTGGCGCGCCTTCTGGGGGCCGCTTTCATTTGCCGGTCTCGGCCACGCCGAGAAGGCTCAGCAGGTCTGCGCGCTTGGCCCGGTACTGGACGCCGAAACGGAGCAGCGGTACGGGGAACTCCCCGCGCTGCGCCAGGGCGTACGCCTTTGATCGGGAGAGGCCAAGTGCGCGGCCGGCCGTGACCACGTCAACGGCCACGGGGAGCGCGCGCAGTTCATCGGCGTTCATCTGCTTCCTCTCGTTCCATCGTCTGTGCTCTGTGAACACACGGTGTGCGTATGGCTATCCGTGCTCGATTCTGCTCTCCTCTTGCATCGAGTGTCAAGCGATGCCATTATGTGCTCATGGAGCACACCGACCCGGTGGCCACCCCCGTGGACACCCTCCGAACCCGCGTCCGGGAACTGCGAGGACGCGCAGGTCTGACTGCCGCGCAGCTGGCTGACCAGCTGACGCGCCAGGGCGTGCCGTGGAATCGCTCGATCGTCGCCAACTTCGAAGCGGGCCGGCGCCCGAACGTCTCGGTCACCGAGTTGTTCGCGCTCGCGCAGGTTCTCGAAGTCGCGCCGCTGCACCTCTTGGTGTCTCCGGACGCTCGGGCCACAGACCGGTACCAGGTGACGTCAACGCGGACCGCCACTGCGACAGAGGTGCGGGAGTGGGTTCGCGGGTACTACCCGCTGTACGCGGACCCCGCTCGGTTCGACCAGGAGACTCCGCGCGGAGAAACAGTCTCCGTGTCGTTCGGGGAGACGGGTTACCAGGTCACCCTGGATCGCTCACCGGCCGCCCTGCGGGCGCTGGAAACGTTCATCAAGTCCACCCAACCCGGGGGCGGAAGCGGCGACACCGACAAGGGGGCCGACGCGTGAAGGGCTCGACGTACAAGCGGTGCAAGTGCCCGGCGCAGTACGACGCAAAGGGCAACCGGCGCAACTGCCGTAAGGATCACGGGTCCTGGTACTACGTGGCCGACGTCGGGTTCGGTCCGGACGGGAAGCGGCGCCAGGAGCGCAAGGGCGGTTTCCGTACGGCGGATGCCGCGGAGCAGGCTCTGTCCGCACTCCTGGCCCGGGTCGGGGAAGGTACCTACACCCCGGATGAAGGTCAGACCGTGGGTACGTGGCTCGACACGTGGCTCGAAGGCAAGGAGCGCGCCGGCCTGCGTCAGTCCACGGCACGGGCCTACCGGGGCCACATCGATCAGTACCTGCGCCCCCATCTCGGCCGTACCCGCCTGCGTGACCTGCGCCCGCAGCACGTCGATCAGCTGCTGATCACGCTGGACAACGGCAAGCGCAAGGCGGCCACGGTCCGGCGGATTCACGCGACGCTGCGCAGCGCCCTGACAACGGCCGTGCGCCGCCGCCTTGTGACGTTCAACGCGGCCAAGGACGTGGACCTGCCGGTGTCGCAGCAACCGAAGATGAAGCCTTGGGAACCCGCTGAACTCGGCACGTTTCTCGACTCCATCGGCGGACACCGGCTCGGAGCCCTGTTCGAGACGATCGCCGGCACGGGCATGCGCCGGGGCGAGGCTGTCGGCCTGCGATGGGACGACGTCGACTTGGCCCGTCGGGTTCTGATCGTCCGGCAGCAGATCGTCCACGTCGCGGGGCGCCGTAAGAACGGCCAGGGCCCCGCCCCGTGCCCGTACTGCGCGGAGGGTCACTACAGCGTGGCGTTCGGCCTTCCCAAGACCAAAAGCGGTGAGGACCGGACCGTAGACCTTGACGACGTAACGGTAGGTGCGTTGATCGAGCACCGGTTCCGCCAGCAGACCGAGCGGGAGCAGTGGGGGGAGGCGTACGCGGACCACGGTCTCGTGTTCGCCCTGGAGGACGGGAACCCGCTGCCCCCTGACGACGTCACGAAGCTGTTCGTCCGCCTGGTGAACGCGGCCGGCCTGCGCCGGGTGCGGTTGCATGACCTGCGCCACGGTCACGCGTCGGTCATGCTCGCAGCCAACATCGAACCCGCGGTCGTGTCGAAGCGGCTCGGTCACTCAAGCATCGCCATCACTCTTGACACCTACTCCCACCTTCTGGCGGGGGTCGGACGGGACGCTGCGGACCGCGCTTCGGCACTCGTTCCTCGCTCCCCCAAGGCGCCGGCCGCAGACCTGCGTGACCACTCGGTGACCACTTCTCCTGCGGACTCCGTCACGGATGCGGAAAAGGCCCCGTTTACGCAGGTCAGCGGGGGTGTCCGTACGGCCCGTTCGGCGGTCGACTCGGAGGGGCGGAAGATAAGTTGTCCACAGGAGAACGTGCCACCGGGTGATGACCGGTGATGAACCTTCACATTCCCGCAGGTCAGCGGGCCCGCTCTCCCCCTTTGGGTGCCATCCCGTGCCAGGCGATTTCAGCGCGTCCGTGACCACTCCCGTGACCACGTGACCCTCTGGCACACGAACGGCGCCGCCCGGTGTGTAACCACCGAACGGCGCCTTGATCCGGACCCCTTCACATCAAGGAGTACGCACCCATGACCGACCGTACAACGTCCCCGGATGAGCTTCGCTCACTCCTGGCCGCAGTCCATGAAGCACTCGCCATCCCGCACCCCGCCACCATCGGCGACGGAGAGGTGTACGACCGGGTCCTTGCGGCCCGCGTCATGCACGCCCGCATCGCCCTTGAGAGCGTCCTCGTACGCGCCGACGACCCCGGATACTCCGCGGACTACCTGCGGGCCCGGCTCGCCGAGCACCCGCCCGCCGGTTACCGGGCGTTCGGCGAGCCGCGGACGGAGACCGGACGATGAGCAACGCCAACGCGGACCGCTCCCTGGCCATCGCGGCCGGCCTTGTCATCGTCTCTCTCACCGGGGCCGCCTTCTGGCTCTCGTACGCGCACCTGGCCGACGTGGCCCGCGCGCACGGCCTGGAGGACGCACCCGCCCGGGCTTGGGCATGGCCCGCCACCTTGGATCTGTTCATCGTCGCCGGTGAGCTGATGATGCTCCGGGCCGCCCTGGCCCACCGCGTCGACTGGTGGGCGGTAGGGCTCACGGTCACAGGCTCCGGCGGCTCGATCGCGCTCAACGTCGCGGGTGTTGGCGCTGCGGCGGACCCCTTGGACTACGTCGTGGCTGCGGTGCCTCCCACAGCCGCTCTCCTGGCGTTCGGTGCACTCATGAGGCAGATCCACCAAGCCCTGGCGGCGCCCGCCAAGGCCCCGGAAAACGACACCCTGGCAGCGGTGTCGGCCCTGGTGCGCGAACCCTCCCAGGGTGTCGCCCGGGACGTCGTAGAGGTGTCGGTTCCCGCTCGCCCCGAGCTTGAGCCCGTGCCCGCGTCGTCGCAGGTCATCTGCGGTGTCACTCGGGTGTGGAACCTGACCGTTCCTCCGGCGGAGGTGTCGGGGGAACCGGAACTTAGGTTGCCCTCAGCCGCTGCCCGCACGGTGATCGAATCCGCGTGGAAAAACGGCACCCCTGCTGCTGAGACTGCGCGCCTGGCCACCCGCAGTGTCACCTACGTCAAGAAGGTGTTCCGCGATCTTGATGGGGAGCGCGGGGCCACGCAGGTCCCGGGTCAACTCGCACTCGTCGGCGGGGGTGACGCGTGATGAGTGACCTGGAGAAGGCTGCGCGGGATGCGGTCGACGCCGCGCACAACTCGGAGCAGCTGGCGCTCATTCAGGCCGTGCTCGTCGCGCAGCAGCTCACCCAGCAGCAGGCGTGCCAGCACCCGCCGGCCCCCGCCCAGTCGCCGAACACCGGCAAGTGGATCGCCCTCGGTGTCTGCGCCCCGTTCCTCGCGGTCAGCCTGGCCATCTCGGTGATGGCCGCCGGAATCACAGCCGTCTGCCTGACCGCGTGCCTGTTGGTGCTGCGGTCGATGTGGCGGGACTTCGAGCGCGGCAAGACCAAGGGCCGCTGACGGTCCCTCCGTCCTCCATGACCTGCGTTACGCGGGCCGTGGGGGTGCGGTGGGGCCGGGCAGCCCAGCCCCCTCCCGAGACAGGAGAAGCACATGACCAGTGCCGAGTACCGCGAGAAGGCCGAGACTCTGCTTACGAGTTGGGGCGTGTCGGACATGCCGCACGGTGTCGTTGAGCAGGCGGCCGTGTGGGCGCAGCTGGCAACCGCCGCCGCGATCGAGGAGCAGGGCCAGGCGGTGCGCTGTGGCGAGTGACCCCAAGTACACAGTCGGCGAGGCTGCACAACTCGTGTGGCTCACGGCCCGGATGGCAAAGCGTGGTCTTGCGGATGACCGGGTGAACGGCGGCCGTGTCAATCAGAAGGACCTACAGCGCAAGTTCGACCGCATCGTCGAAAAGGCCCGTAAGCGCGAAGAGCAGCAGGCCAAGGGCAAGTAGCTGCACCGCGGGGCGGCCGGATTCCTGACAGGGGCGCCGGCCGCCCCGCTCCCATCCCGAGAGACGGAGATTCCATCATGACGGAACTGATGACGGAGGTACCCAACGTGGGTGACCTGCTGAATCTCGACGACCACCGGCCGCCAGTGAACCTGGTCAAGCCCGATCGGGTACCCGCCCACCGCCGGACAGTCCGTGCCATGCGCGCGTTCGTCATGGACGAGCGCACCCGCACTGCGGGCCGGATGACGGTACGGCACGGCGCGTACGTGTGGGGTGGCCTGCGGATCGTCACGAAGCGCGCGTGGGACGGACGTACGGCTGCCCGGTACGAGCGGATGCTGCGCGCCGCCGAAGCCGCCGGGAACCTCGAGCTGGCTGCGCAGTGGGAGGAACGCGGTACGGCGTTCCGTGCGGCCCGGCACAAGCGCCGTATGGAACTGCTGACCGCGCCGCAGCAACTGGCCAAGGCGGCCGGGGTTGGCGTGGCTGCCACAGAGGCCGGCCTGCTGCTCCTGGGTGGCGCCATGGCTATCAGCAGCGGGGAATGGGGCGACGTGATCGTCCCGACCGTGTTCGTGCTGGACGTGATCCGGTGGGCAGTCGTCATTGCCGGTGTGGTGTGGGGGCCGCTGGTGGCGTTCGGGCCGTGGGTGGCTCTGTGCGCGCTCTGGGCGGTCGGCAGGCATCAGCAGACCGCACCGCAGTGGGCACTCCCTGCCCGGCAGCAGAGCGTCGACAACGTCCCCATTACTCCGTCGATCGTGGTCAAGGCCCTGCGTGATCTGGGTGTCTCCGCACTGTCCAAAGCCATCAAGGAGATGGGCGACGCGGGCGCGTCCATGCTCGGACCGATCCGCATCGCCGGGTGCGGCGTCGAAGTTGACGCAACGCTCCCCTCCGGGTCGTCCACGGAAGAGGTGATGGGCCGCAGGCGGAAGCTGGCAGAGAACCTGAACAGGCACGAACACGAGGTATACATCAGCGTCGCTCCGGCGGCGCGCACGGTGCGTCTGTGGATCGCCGACAGTGGCGCGCTCGATGAGCCTGTACCCGCATCACCGCTGGTCGTCGACCAGTCGCTGACTGCCAACTACAAGACAGGCCGCGCCCCGTGGGGCCTTGACCTGCGCGGGGATGCTGCGCTGATCAGCCTGTACCAGAAGCACGTACTCATCACGGGTCTGTCGAACCAGGGCAAGACAGCGTCGCTGCGTGCGCTCGCCCTATGGCTCGCCCTGGACCCCAGGGTGGAATTCCGGCTCGCCGACCTGAAAGGCATCGGAGACTGGCGCATGTGGGACGGCTTGGCCACGGTGCTTATCCAGGGTCCGACAGATGAGCACGTCGCAGCCGCGACGGAAATGGTCGAAGGCGTGCTCGCGGAGATGCAGCGCCGACTCCTGGCCGGGGGGGCCGACTGGCCGCCGCTGGTCGCCATCGTCGACGAAGCGCAGGTTGCCTACGGGTCGGGTGCGATCGGCCCGGACAAGCGGCCTTACGGAGGCTCCAAGGCAACGAGCCGCTACTTCCAGGCGGTCAAGAAGATCCATGACCAGGGCCGCGCGGTGAACGTCACCATCTGGGAAGGCACGCAGGACCCGACGAACGAGAACCTTCCGAAGCGCTCCCGGGAGGGTAATCACATCAGGGCGGCCCTGGCACTCGGCACGGAAGCGCAGGCCAAGATGGCTCTCGGGGAAACCCCGGTCGATGCGGGCGCGGCGCCGCACAAGCTGCGTCAGGGCATCGACAAGGGACAGCTTGTCGTGGCCGGTGATGGCGTGAAGATGGCGGCCGGGCAAGCGTCCATCAACGTCCGTACGCACTTCATCAACGACGATGAAGCGGATGCGATCGCTGACCGGGCCAAGGACATACGGAGCGGAGTGACCACACCAGGCAGCCTCGCACTCGTCGAACAGGCCGACCACCTGGCCGACATCGCGGCCGTTCTCGGCAGCACCCCGCGGATGCGCACCCAGGAGGTGTTGCAGCGACTCGCCGAGAAGAACCCGGGCGAGTACCGCGAGTGGACGTTCCCGAGCCTGGCAGCCGTTCTCGACGCGGC
>Ga0299914_10003187_pt1 | contig 11533 bp, 8 predicted proteins | sample RVTome_10_FD_201361 | JGI IMG/M metagenome (GOLD analysis project Ga0299914, IMG submission 201361) | Soil microbial communities from uranium-contaminated site in the Upper Colorado River Basin, Wyoming, United States - RVT153D57 (version 2) ... | reverse complement strand
ACCCCATCGCGCCGCCCACCAGAAGGAGTGGGATGATGTTCGGGACGATGCTGATGACGGTGAGCCGCCCCGAGCGAAAGAGGAGCGCCATCAACATGGAGATCACCACGAGCGCGACCGAAAGGGAGATGATCAGGTTCCGCACCAGGCTTTCACCGGATCGCGTCGACATGATGGCCGTCCCCGTCACCACGACGTCGTACTCCTCCGCGCTAAAGGCGGCCTCGGCGATGGTTTCGACCGTGTCGGCGAGCTCATTCATGCGCTCGGTACCGATGTCGGATACGCCCAGGTAGATCCGCGTCATTCTGAAGGTCGAGTCCACGAACAGTGGGAGGTTGGACAGCAGGGTCGTATCGGTCTGTTGCCCGATGAAGCGCCCCAGCGCCTCCTGAAGAAACGGGAGCTCGTACGGGGCCGGCAGCCGGTAGGCCCCTGGATGGCCGCCGAAGTAGGCCTGGTTACCCATCTTGACGAGGTCCACGGCCGAGAGCGTCGTACCGACGGGTTCGAAGCCGGAGAAGGTCTGCTGAAGCTGCTCGATCTGCCGCATCGGTCCGAGCGTCTGAAACCGCCCATCGCGATCGGACTGGATCACGACCTCCATCGGCAGGACACCGCCGAACTTCTCCTCGAACACCGCCAGCTCTCTGCGCAGCGGATCGTCCTCATAGAAATCCGCAAATACGAAGATGTCCGTCGAGATGCGCGATGCGCCCACGAGGGCTACGACGACGAGCAGGAGGGAGATGCCCACGACCTGTCCGCCGAAGCGGCGCATGAGACTGGACTTCGCGTCGAAGTAGTCGGCAAACCGGTCGTGCGTGGCGAGCGAGCTCACATTCGACCGCGGTGCTCGCATCCGCACGTAGGTCAAGGGAATGATGGTGATGGAGAGCACGTACAGCAGCATGATGCCGACGGCCGCGAAGCCCCCGAAGCCCATCAATGGCTCACTACCGGAGAGAAGCAGTACGGCGAAGCCGATCGCAGTGGTCAGGCTCGTCAGAAACGTGGCGAGACCCACCGTTCGGACCGTCTCCACCAGTGCCAGGCGGCGGTCCTGCACGATCCCGAACTGATCGAAGAACTTCGTGCTCAGGTGGATCGCGTTGGCCATTCCGATGATGACGATCAGAGCCGGCAGAACGGCCGTGACGATGTTCAGCTTCTGGCCGAAGAAGGCCATAAGGCCGAACGTCCAGATAAGACCGAGCAGGACGATGAGCGTCGGCACAACGACAGCTCGCCGCGCTCGAAACGTGAGGAATAGAAAGAGGAGCGAGATGACGAGTGCCAGAACGGTGAATATCGGGGCCTCGCGCGATACGCGTTCGGCATATTGCGTCCGCAGGTAGGGAAAGCCGGCCATCGCGGCCTCACCCGCTATCGCGTCAGCGGCCGCCTCGATCTCATGCACCAGATCGATGCGCGCCGAGCTCGCATTGAAGGCCTCATCGATTCGAACCATCATCAGGGTGGCCGACCGATCCTCCGACAGCAGCAGGCCTTGCAAGAACGGCTCGCGCTCGAACCGGCGCACCTGGTCCGCCTCCGACAGCTCCGCCAGATACAGCGTCTCCGTGACCAGCCGCGCCCCCTGGCGCCGCAGGTGCGGCACGTTTGCCAGACCGAGCACGCTTTCCACGCCCCGACGGCCCTCGATATGGCGCGTCAGCGTATCGAGCTGCTGCAGAAAGGTCGAATCGTAGGGATTGACGTCGTGGAAGACGACGTAGAGGATGGTCTCACTTCGTCCGAACACTTCCGTCGTCTCTTCAAAGACGCGGACGAGGTCGTCCTCGTCGGACACGAAGCTCCCGGCGGTATGATCCGTCTCGAGCCGCGTCATCGACGCACCGAGGAGTACGGTCAGGATCGCGATCACGCCCCAGATCGGACGAGGGTGGTCCAGAATCCAAACGGCCAGACGGGACCAGACGGACATTCGCGCGATGCGGGGTTTGACGGATGGTGCAGCTCGGACGAGCCGGGGTGCAGATCGGCACAAATCTGCCCGCGGACCTTCGAACGAACCGAGCCGCTCGAGCGTACGTTAACAAATTCGCTGCATCTATACCGCGAAGCGGGCGGGGCTGCCTCCACGGGCGCACATCTCCGACCATAGAGGCAGCTACGCCGAGATGCCGTTTCGATGCTCCATCTATACGCGCAGGGCCGTCAAATCCTCCATGCACCGATCGAATTCAAACGATCTGCCTGCTCCCCTGCTCATTGCATTCGAGACGCGAAGCGATTAGACTGGTGCTTCAGAGCTTCAGACCGAGTGGTTCCTGGTCCGCCGCCTTTCGTGGTTCTCGCGCGCTCGTTTCGATCGTTGCAGGTTCGCGCCGGGCGTCTCCTCGCCATCTCCGCTGCTGGGAGGTAGGATCGCATCCTCGCGGCCGCAGGGAAACGGTCCCTGATGTGCGGGCGGGACGCCCGTGCGGCATGGCTCGACCATCCCGAGGCCTGCACAGGTGAACCGGCTGTAACCATCCCTGTGACCATGTATGCCGTCTAACCTGATCCGCGATCGCACGGGTGCCGCTCCCTATGTTACGCCGTTCCTGGATGCGCTGGATCGTATGCAGGAGCGCCGCTTCGTCGGCCCGGATCGCCTCACCGAGCGCGCGGAAGCGCTGCTCGTGAGCCAGTTCGGTGCATCGCACCACCGAGCCGATGCCGCCTTCGCACACGGTTCAACCGGACTCCTCGGCGGGCACACGCACTACTTCGACGGGTTCGCGCTCCTGATTTCCCTGCCACTCGGTACAGCCGTCGCCATACGATCCTCGGAAGCGGCCGAATCCCGGCTGATCTTTGAAGGCAGCAGCGAAACCTGGACGTTCGACGGATCCGATGCGGCCGAAGAGCGGGCGCCCGCCTGGGTGCGCCTGGTCACCGATACCGTCCGGCGCATGGCTCCGGCCGGCAGCAGGATCGAGGTAGCGGTCGTGAGCACCATTCCCTATTCCTGCATGGATGCCTACGTCGCCGCGCTGGGTGTCGCTACGGCGCGCGCGTCGCAGGCCGTCTTTGCGCTTCCGTTGAGTGCGCGGCAAATCGACGCCATGGTGCGGGAGGTCGTGGAGACGTGCCTCGACCTGCCGTTCGGCATCGCCTACCTCATGACGGCCGACGAAGGCAGGCCGGACCACTTCTCGCTCGTTGACGCCGGATCGCTCGAGCGGCTTGCCCTCGAGGCGCCCTCCCACGAGACCCTCGGATGGGGGCTCGTCGACACGGGAATCGGTCCGATCGACGCCCCGGCCTTTCACAGGAAAAAGAAGGATCTGGCGGACGAGGCGGTCACGATCCTTCGCAGGAAGGGCTTTCCCGCGCTTGCCTCCCTGCGCGATCTCGAGCACCGCGATCTCAAGCTCGCGCTCGATGCGCTCTCGTCACGCTACCGCCCGGTCGTCCGTCACCTGGTGACGGAGAACCGGCGCGTGCAGAAACTGGTAGGAGCGGTGCGACGTAGGGACTGGCAGATGTTTGGCGCGCTGCTGCTGATGTCGCACGCCTCGCTCCAGAAGGACTGGGGCGGTACGAACGAAGTCGTCGACCTGATCGTCCGTGAAACCGAAGCGCTGAGCCTGGAAGGCATGTACGGCGCCTGTTTGACGAGCCGTGGAGGGGCCGCCGTCGTGGTCGGGCAGCCGTTCGCGGTGCCCCGGTGCCTCGATCAGGTACAGGCTTCCTTGAAGGCGTCCTTCGACGTCGATGCCAACGTCATGCTCCTCTAGAGCCGCCAGGCGGAACCGTTATTTTGGAATACGCTACTGAGTTCGATATCGGCAAGGTCAACGAGCGCATCCAGCATGAGAGCGCCTTCGTCGATCGCCTGCTCGAGGAAATAGGCCGCGTCGTCGTCGGGCAGCGGTACATGATCGAACGCCTCTTGATCGGCCTCCTCGGCGACGGCCACGTGCTCCTCGAGGGGGTGCCAGGTCTTGCGAAGACCCTCACGGTCAGCTCGCTGGCGCGAGCGATCGGCACGAAGTTTCAGCGCATCCAGTTTACGCCGGATCTGCTTCCGGCCGACCTGCTCGGCACGCTCGTCTACAATCAGAAGGAGGGATCCTTCTTCATCAAGAAAGGCCCGATCTTCTCGAACATCATTCTCGCCGACGAAATCAACCGCTCGCCGGCCAAGGTGCAGAGCGCGCTTCTGGAGAGCATGCAGGAGCGACAGGTGACGATAGGCGAAACCACTTTTCCGCTCGATCAGCCGTTTCTGGTGCTCGCGACGCAGAACCCGATCGAGCAGGAAGGCACCTATCCGCTCCCGGAAGCGCAGGTCGACCGATTCATGATGAAGATCAAGGTCGACTATCCGTCACGCGACGAAGAGCTGGAAATCATGCGGCGCATGGCGCGGACCGGCCGGAAAGTCGACGTGGAGGAGGTCGTCGATCCGAAGCAGATACTGAGCGCGCGCGATGTGCTCAACGAACTGTATATGGACGAGCGCGTGGAGAGATACATCGTCGATCTCGTCATGGCCTCCCGGCGTCCGGCAAGCTACCGGCTGGCAAGCATCGAGCCCCTCATCGAGTTCGGCGCGTCCCCTCGCGCGACCATCAACCTCAATCTGGCCGCGCGTGCCCACGCCTTCCTCGAGCACCGCGCCTACGTGACTCCCGAAGACGTGCGCTCCATAGCGCTCGACGTGATGCGGCATCGCATCGCGATCTCCTATGAGGCAGAAGCCGAAGAAGTCTCGAGCGACGACCTGGTCCAGCGCATGCTGGAAACCGTAGAAGTGCCCTAGCGAAGCCGGCCCGACACGTGCCCCATCAAGCGAAAGTCTTCAAGAAGGAATCCATTACCGTGCCGTTCATGGTGGACCAGCTCCGGACCACGGTCGGGATCGAGATCACCTGCATCAACCGCGTCGATGCCTCGGAACGGCTCGTGACGGAGAGCAATCTCCACAGGCCGGGCCTCGTGCTGGCGGGATACACCGAGCTGTTCACCTACCACCGGGTCCAGATTCTGGGCAACACGGAAAATCACTTTCTGCGCCATCAGTCCGAGGAGGCGCGTCGGCGCGCCTTTCGGACGCTGATCGATTTCCCGATTCCGTGCATCATCCTGACGGAAGACAACGTGCTCGACGACGATCTCGTCGTTGAAGCGACGGAACAGGGCGTTCCGATCTTCCAGACGTCGCTGCCGTCGACCCACTTCATGGCGATTCTGAGGGACTTTCTGAGCGATCAGTTTTCCCTGCAGCAGACCATCCATGGCTCGCTGGTGGATGTCTACGGCATCGGGCTCCTGCTGGTCGGCAAGTCGGGCATCGGCAAGAGCGAGGTTTCCCTGGATCTCGTCGAGCGCGGCCATCGCCTCGTGGCCGACGACGTCGTCATCGTGACGAAAAAGGAGGAGCAGGTCCTCATGGGATCGGGCACCGATCTCGTCCAGCATTTCATGGAAGTGCGCGGTCTCGGACTCGTCGACATACGCGCCATGTTCGGCATTCGCGCGATCCGCTTCCAGAAGCGTGTAGAGGTCGTCGTAAACATGCAGCTGTGGGACAAGGACGAGGAATACACCCGCCTCGGCATGGTCGACGACAACTACACCGTGCTGGACGTCGACCTGCCGATGGTGAAAGTGCCCGTCACACCGGGGAAAAACATTACGGTGATCTGCGAGGTCATCGGTATGAACCACCTGCTACGCCACTACGGATACGACCCGGCAGAAGTCTTCGCCAAGCGGCTCGCCGATCGCATTCGCTCGAAGGGACCCACCGAACCGGCACGCGGCATCGAATATTTTGAACATGACTACGAATGACCGCCACGGGTGAGGGCCTGGACCTGCAACCGCCGAAAAGGTAACGTTGCCTAGGTAGAATCCCTACGCGCGAGGGGCAGACATCCTTCTTGTTGACACGCCTGGCACGTCCCCCTATATTCAACGTGCGGCGTGCCCGCCTTCGAGCCATCGCGTCCATGAGCACGCAGCAGCGGTTTTCCTGGCCAGAACGCTATGTTGCGACAGGCTGCAGAAAGTACGCTGACGCATGCAGATTTAATCGGGCGCGATATTTGTCGATAGCCTTAGGTAGACCTGCCTAATGCCATACGAGTTCGAATGGGTATGCCGAGGAACCGCTACTACTTCTACGACCAGGAATCGTGCAGCTTCGTCGAGGTTACGGCGAAGCGTTCGCGCGCGTACGTACAGGGTATCTCGCTCCTGATCGTCGCCCTTCTCTTTGCCAGTGCGCTCTCGTGGGGCGTCGATGCGTTCACGCAGACCCCGCAGGAACTCGCGCTGATGGCGGAAAATGAAGCGCTGCGCGGGGAGATCTCCGGCATCAGCGAACGCGTCGATTCGTACTCGGAGGACCTGCGCAAGCTGAGCGAATCGGATCAGGAGCTCTACCGCACGCTCTTTCAGGCGGAATCCATCTCAGATGACGTCCGGCAGGTCGGTGTCGGCGGCAGCGATCCCTACGAAAACTACGGCCGCTTCAGTACGCAGACGGGCTCGCTTCTCAAGGAGACCGCCGCGAAGCTCGATGTGCTCGAGCGGCAGATCAATCTTCAGAACACGAGCTATCGAGAGCTCTCGACGCTCGCCGACGACCGCGCGGCGCAGCTGCGCCAGATGCCCGCCATCCTTCCGGCGAACGGACCCGTGGTTTCTGGCTACGGCCGCAGGCTTCATCCCATCCTCGGCGTGCGGAAGATGCACCACGGACTGGACGTGCTCGTGGATTCCGGCACGCCGGTCGTTGCCTCGGGAGACGGCATCGTGCGGCGGACAGAGTTCAGCGCGAGCTACGGAAACTACGTCATGATCGAGCACCCGGCCTCCGGATTCACGACCCTCTACGCGCATCTGTCGGAGATCGATGCGAAGTGGCGCCCCGGGCGGCGCATCAACCGCGGAGACGTGCTGGGATTCAGCGGATCTACCGGCCGATCAACCGGCCCGCACGTCCATTATGAGGTGCGAAACGAGGACGGTGAGACGATGAATCCGATCTACTTCTTCGCCCCGAGCATGACGCCGGCGGAATACCAGCGGCTCGTCGAGGAGACGGAGAACACGACGATCTCGCTCGACTGAGTTCCGGCTCGCCTGCGAGGGGCGGGCGCCCGGCCGCATCACCCGATCCCTGACTGTGAGGAATCCTGGCCATTCCTCATGCATTTCCTATAGAAGGCATGCAGGTTTCCCCGCTTGCTTTTCTCTGGATCACATCCTATAGTGCTTGCCCGGTGCGCGTCGCCGGATTGCCTGGCCCCCGATCGTCTCGCAGGACCTCCAAACGTTTCATCGATCATGTACTGGAGTCTCGAACTGGCAACGTACCTCGAAGACGCGCCGTGGCCGGCTACGAAAGAAGAACTTATCGACTACGCGGAGCGTACGGGCGCCCCACTTGAGGTTATAGAGAATCTCGAGGATATGGAGGACGATGGAGAGCCGTACGAGAGCATCGAGGAAGTCTGGCCGGACTATCCGACGGCCGACGACGACTTCTACTTTGAGGAAGATTAGCCCGCGCGCTCGAAATTCCTTCCGCGACGCGCTCGCCGTCGCCGCCGTTCTCCTCCCGGTGCTGCTCGCCTCCGGCACCACGTGGTCAGCCGCCGCGCAGGATTCGGGGCCTCCCGCAGACAGCATCGCGGTGCCCATCGTCAGCGAAGTATCTTTCGTCGGCAACGAACATTTTGACGCCGACGAGCTCCTGCCGCGGATTCGGATTCAGCCGAACCGGCGGTTTCTCGGCATACCCGGAATGACCTGGTGGTTGTGGCTCTACCGTCTGGGAGAGTCCGGCAAGCTGGGAGAACGCATCAGCGATGCCGTCATGGCCGGCGGCGAGTCGCCGGCCTACCTCGATACAGGCGTGCTGGCCGCAGATGTCGAACGGCTGCGGTTGCTCTACCGGCAGGAGGGCTTTCGACAGGCGGAGGTTGGAGCCCGGGTGGACACGGTCGAGGCGGGGAACGTGGCGATTACGTTCCGAATCGACGCCGGATCTGCGACCTACATCCGGGCAGTCGAGTACGAGGGTGTCGATCACCTTTCCCCCCAGCAGCAGCTCCGCCTCGCACGCGGCACGCTCCTGCAGATCGGCAGCATCGACCCGGACCGCCCGCTTCGCCTCCAGGCGCGCGGACAACGCTACTCGGAAACGACCCTTCTTGAAGAACGCCGCCGCGTGCTGTCGTTCCTGCGCGACGAGGGGTTTGCCGCCATGACGCGCGATTCCATCCGGGCCATCGTGTTTGCGCCGTCGCCCGACTCGTTCGACGTGCGCTTCGTGGTAGGGACGGGCCCGAGATATCGCTTTGGAGACGTCGCCTTCCATGTCGTCGGTCCCGAGGGCGACGCCTCGGTACGGACGGACAGCGTGGCCTTCGAGGCGCCGTCCGATACGGTTGCCGGCGGCGGTGCAGCCTTCCGGATCGAGTATGAGAGCAAGCTTCGGCCCAGCCTGCTCGCTCGCACCCTGCAGTTCAGGCCAGGCGATTGGTACGTGCAATCTGACGTCCTGGCGACGAAGCGTCGTCTGGAAGCGACCGGCGTTTTTCTCTTTACGGATATCATTCCCGGGACGATCGACAGCCATCAGGACGGCGGTGCCCCCCGGTTGCCTCATCGGATAGATCTGCGCACACGAAGTCGGCATCAGATTCGGCTCGAGACGTTCATGCTGCAGCGAACGGGCGTGCTCGGGGGCTCGGATACGGAGCTCGGTACGGGGGCCGGGGTGACGTACGAGAATGCGAATCTTCTCGGACGCGCCGAGGCACTTCGTGTACGCACGACGGGGTCGCTTTCCGCTGATATCGATTCGACCATCTTCACGGCCGCGCAGGCGGAGGTAGTGACCTCGCTGACGATGCCCTACCTTATGCGGCCCTTCCGCTTCCTCGAGAACCGGATGCCCCTCTACGAGGCACGGACCCACCTTTCGCTGAGCCTGCTCACGGCGCGGCGGGACGACATCGGGCTCATCATCCGAGGTCGGGGCAATGCCCGCTACCGGATCGAGCTCCGGCACAATCCCACCCTGACGTCCCTGGTCGACATCATCGACCTGAGCCTGAGCAATCCCGACACGTTGAGCAACTTCCGGGCGGACATTCTCGAGCGGTTTCTCCAGCCCGTCTCCGATCCGGTCCAGCAGGCGCAGATCCTGGAGGACTACACGGTGCCTCAGATCAATTCGGCCCTTCGATACACGCTCCGATCGGCCGACGTAAACCCCCTCCGCCGCGAGCGAGGCCATAGCTACGAGGCATCCGTGGAGGTCGGCAACAATCTGCCCTACCTGCTGGACCGCTTCGTCTATACACCCGGCACCGTCGAGGGGAGCCTCCCCGGAGTACCCGTCTTCCGGAAGAAAGGCACACCGAGCAGGCTGATCTACCGGCAGTACCTGCGATTCGTCGCCGATGCGCGCCGCTACAGGCCGGTTGGATCGTCCACCGTGATCGGCTTCAAATTCATCGGCGGCGTGGCCCACCCAACCGGAGCTTCCGACGTCGTGCCCTTCGACCGGCGGTTCTACAGCGGCGGCGCCTCGAGCGTCCGTGGGTGGGGTCTGCGCGAGCTGGGACCCGGCGGATCGCAGTTCGGTGCGATGGGCGTCGACGGGCTTTCCGGCGGCGGGAATGTGACGAACATCCTCGGCGGCGACATCAAGATCGAGGCCGCCGTCGAAGGACGCCAGACACTGCTGCGCTCCCTCTTCGCCGCCGACTGGATCGGCGTGCTCTTCCTGGACGCCGGAAACGTCTGGTTCGGGCCGCGCAATCCGGGCTTCGGAGAAGACGTTGCCGAGAGCAGGGACGGCCGCTTTCATCTCGACTCGTTCTACCGGCAGATCGGCGTGGGGTCGGGCTTCGGGATTCGAGTTGCATGGGAGTACCTCATTCTTCGGCTGGATTTCGGCATAAAGCTCTACGATCCCAGGCGCCCGAACGCAGGCCTTCTGCCGGACGGGATCGGTACGATGCAGCCGCACTTCGGCATCGGGCACGCCTTCTGATCGTTCCGGTGCGTATCCGCACGATCCCCTATTTTTGTCCATCACTGCCTCAGTTCCCACCCCGTTTCATGTCATGGCGTCAGACCAGCAGGCTTTTCAACGCATCGCCGGGAGCGTGAGGAGGATTTTCACGGCCCGTGAGGATCCTGAGATGCGGCAGACCATCGAAGTACTGAAGCACACCGCAGTACTTCGCGGGCTGCCCGGACGCGTGCTGCGCGACGTCGCGGGTATCGTTCACCGCCGAGAATACCGGCGGGACGAGTTTATTTACTACGAACGAGATCCGGGCCTGGGGCTGTACGTCGTTCAGACCGGCCGCATCCGGCTGCTCGCCGAGGACGACAAGGGTGCCGTGCACGAGCTCCGACAGGTCGGAGAGAGCGACCTCTTCGGGAAGCTGTCTCTGCTCGGAGATTTTCGTCGCACCGAAACCGCGCAGGCGTTCACCGACGCCAGCGTGCTGGGCCTATTTCGGCCCGATCTGAAGACCATCATCAAGCGCCATCCCGGGTCGGGTGCAGAGGTCGTGGGCGCCCTGGCTCGGAACCTTGCGGCCATGGAGGTGGAGCTCATCCGCGTGCTGATCGAGAAAGACGGGAAGCTCGAGGCGCTCCGGCTGATCGACAATGCCGCAGCACGCGTCGATCATATGTCCGGCACGGACGCAAGCTCAGTCTAACGAGGAACGATATCGTCAAGCGAGGGAGTCACCTGGAGCTGGAGATCGAGAAGTTTGCGGATCGCGGCAAGTCGCTCGCACGCAAGGACGGGCTCGTCGTTTTCGTGCCGTTTGCCGTCCCCGGCGACCGCATTTTCGCTCGCGTCTTCAAGAGGAAGAAGAACTTTGCAGAGGCTGAGATCGTGGAGGTGCTCGAACCGAGCGCCCTGCGCACGGAGCCGCGCTGCTTCTATTTCGGTACCTGCGGCGGTTGCAGATGGCAGCACGTCGACTACCGCGCGCAACTGGACGCCAAGACGGAGAGTGTTCGCAATGCCCTCACGCACACGGGTAGATTTGCGGATGTCGACGTCGAGCCTGCCATCGGCTCGGAGAAGGTGTACTTCTATCGCAACAAGATGGAGTTCTCCTTCAGTGCCGGCCGCTGGCTGACGCGCGAGGAGATCGACTCCGGCCGCGAGTTCGATACGGAGTTCGCGCTCGGGCTCCACGTGCCGGGGACCTTCGATAAGGTGCTCGACCTGCACGAGTGCCATCTCCAGTCGCCGACGAGCCGCGAACTCGTCAACGGAATGCGCACGCTCGCCAGGGAGCACGGCATGGAACCATGGCACATCCGCCGCCACACGGGCTTCCTGCGTCACCTGGTCATCCGCACCGCCGAGCGGACGGGCGAGATGATGGTGAACCTCGTGACGAACGGATTTGACGAGACCAGGATGAACCTCGTGGGCGATTTCCTTCGGAGGGAGTTTCCGAAGGTCTCCACCTTCGTGAACACGATCCACACCGGCAAAGCGCAGACGGCGCTGGGGGAG
>Ga0299914_10003185_pt1 | contig 11542 bp, 7 predicted proteins | sample RVTome_10_FD_201361 | JGI IMG/M metagenome (GOLD analysis project Ga0299914, IMG submission 201361) | Soil microbial communities from uranium-contaminated site in the Upper Colorado River Basin, Wyoming, United States - RVT153D57 (version 2) ... | reverse complement strand
CAGCCGGACCGCGCCGGCCTTGAATTCGTCACTAAAGCTGCGTCGTGCTCGTTTCCTTTTTGCTTCGGCCATCGTGGACATCGTATCCGCCTTTCGGAAAGTGTCCACGAAACCGGATCAAGCGCAGACGCCGTGAGAGCAGGTTGATGATCCCGCCCATCGCTCCGGCGCCGTACAGCGCGGATGCGACTCCCTTGATGACTTCGACTTGACCGAGATCCATGGGCGGAATTTGCAGTAGTCCCAGACCGCCGACATCGCCGAAGAGCGGCAGGCCATCGGAGAGCACTCGCGTGTACCGACCGCGCATCCCTTGGATCCTTATGCTTGCCGCCCCAAGCGACGGAGATGTCGCCTGCACGCGCATGCCGCCCATTTCGTTGAGCATCATGACGATATCGCCGGGCGTCATGAGCATCTTCTCTTCGATCTCCTCCCGCGCAAGCACCTCCACGCGCATGGCCTGATCCTCGAGCCTCTTGTCGGTACGGGTGGCAGCGATGACGGTGACGTGTTCCTCCACGGTGGGAGCTGGCTGAAGGTCGACGATCAGCTGCTGTTGAGCACCGGCAGCCAATTGCAGCGACGTTGTAGCGGGGACGAATCCCTCCATTATGACGGTGACCTCGATGGCACCTGGCAACGCCGAAATCGTGACGCGCCCCGTTGCATCCGTGCGATGTGTGGCGCCTCGAGCCACCACTTCTGCGCCCTCGAGGGGCATGTTCGACGCGCGCACCTCGACCTGAATGCTGCTGGGAGCCTGTTGGGCGTTGGCGACCGCGCCATGAAGAACGACAAACGAAACCACACACACCAATACCGAACGCATTCACCCTCCGCTGGATGGCAAAGCATCCGCCATCGATCGAGCCTTCAGTTGGTCGGAGAGCTAGCTTCGCGGAGGGTGTTCGACGGGATCTGGAGTGACATTGTCAGGCAGGACGGATGCCAGACGCACGACGTCGTCAGACACCTTGCCAAAGGAGGCAAGCAGATACGTGAACGGAGCATCGATGCCGCCGAGGCACTGCAAACAAGTACCGGCATCCGATGGGTGTTCCGTGGCGTGTGATTGTGAGGTCTGCTCCGTATCGGTGCAGCCATCGGGGCAGCACACCGCATCAGTGACGACGAGCGCCCCGAAAACCAGCAGCACGAAGACAGCAACGAGCCTGAACACCAGTCGCGATTATACGCACCGTTTGACACCGATGGCGCGGTGCCGCATCCTAGGAGGGTGCTGAGCTTCAGCAGGCGGCTCTCGGCTGTTGTCCTGACTCTCGCGCTTGCGGCGAGTCAGGCGGGCGTGTGTGCTGGGTGGATGGCAACCCCTGAAGCACGCATGGCCTGCTGTGCGGACGACGGGCCGTGTCCGATGCACAAGTCGGAACCCGAGGACGGATCGACACGGGTTCTCACCCAAGCTGAAGCCGATCGCTGCTGCGCCGCGTCCGAGCAAGACGATTCGACGCCCTCACCATCCAGCGCCGGGTTCTTTGTCGCGCTCGGAATCGTGCTCTGCCCCGTTCCCGCGCTGATTTCCGATCCGCCAGCTCACGTGGAGCTCTGGCGCGCGTCGGTGCCCATACCGACCGCTCACGTACCCAAGCACCTCCTGCTCTCCGTCTTCCTCGTCTAGAGCCAAGACAGTCGTCGTGTGTCTGCTCGGGCCTGCGTCCGAGCACTAAGGGCGTACGCGCGTGCGCGTACCTGTGACGAGTGTCTTGCAATGATCAATCGCCTTATCGACGTCGCACTCCGGAACCGGTTCGTCGTCGTTGCGCTGTACCTCGGGCTCGCAGGTTGGGGCTGGTGGGCACTGACCGCGACGCCGATCGATGCGATCCCCGACCTGTCCGACAACCAAGTGATCGTCTTCACCGACTGGCCAGGGCACAGCCCCCAGGAGGTCGAGGACCAGGTCACCTATCCGCTCACCACGAACCTGCAGGGCCTCGCCGGCGTCCGCGTCGTCCGGTCACAGTCGGCATTCGGGTTCTCGATGGTCTACGTGGTGTTCGAGGACGACGTGGATCTCTACTTCGCCAGGACGCGCGTGCTCGAGCGCATGAGCCTAATCACGAAGAGCCTGCCGGCCGGTGTGACGCCCACGCTAGGTCCGGATGCGACAGGCGTGGGGCACGTGTTCTGGTACACCGTCGAGAGCCCCACGCATTCGCTGCGTGAGCTGCGAACACTTCAGGACTGGTTCATTCGATACCAACTGAACGCAGTCCCCGGCGTCGCCGAGGTCGCTTCGGTGGGCGGCCATGTCCAGCAATACCAGGTCGACGTTGACCCCAATCGACTCCGAACCTACAGCCTGCCGCTCAGCGCCGTCGTTGCCGCGGTCCGCGACAGCAACCTCAATGTCGGAGGCAACGTCCTCGAGTCCAACGGTGCCTGGCTGATCGTGCGCGGCGTCGGGCTGATCGAGTCCGTCGACGACGTGAAGCGGATCGTCGTCGGTGCCTCAAACGGCGTGCCGATCTACGTGGAGCAGGTTGCGGACGTGCACATCGGCAATGCGTTCCGAGTGGCATCGCTCGTCAAGGGAACGAACGAGGCGGTCGGCGGCGTCGTCGTCGCTCGAACAGGGGTCAACACGAAGGAAGTGATTGACGCCGTGAAAGCGCGCATCGCGCAGATTGCTCCAGGGCTCCCGCAGGGCGTCACGATCGTGCCGTTCTACGACCGCTCCGATCTTATTGAGCAGACAGTGGACACGCTGCGCACGGCGCTGATCGAGGAGATCGCACTGGTGACGCTCGCGCATGTCGTGTTCCTGATGCACTTCCGCTCGATTATGATCGTCACGATTCCCCTGCCGCTCGCCGTGCTCATGTCGTTCCTGGGCATGTACTACGCCGGCATCTCGTCCAACATCATGAGCCTCGCGGGGATCGCGATCGCGATCGGCGTGCTCGTCGATGCGGGCATCGTCGTGACGGAGAACGCCTTCCGCTACGTCGAGCAGCGGGGCGTGGACCCATACGATCGCCGCCGCGTTTGGGAGACGGTCCGCGATTCGACGCGACTGGTCGGGCGGCCGGTCTTCTTCTCCATGGCGATCATCCTGCTCGCGTTCATTCCGGTGTTCGCACTCACCGGACAGGAAGGCAAGCTGTTTCATCCACTCGCCTTTACGAAGACCTTCGCCGTTCTCGCGGCGACGGTGATTGCGGTCACGCTCGTCCCCGTGCTCTGCACCCTGTTGCTTGGCGGGAAGTTCCACCCCGAGGAGGCCAATCCCGTCATGCGCGGTCTGCGCAGGCTCTATCAGCCGGCCTTGCGGACTGCGCTTGCACACCGGGTCCTCACAATCACGATGGCCGCAGTCCTCTTCGTCGGCGCCTTGTTGCTCGCTCGAGGCATCGGCAGCGAGTTCATGCCGACGCTGAACGAAGGCGACCTGATGTTCATGCCGATCGCCGATCCGAGCATCTCGCTGGAGGAAAACACTGAGATTGCGGCGCGGCAAAACGCTGCGTTGATGAAGTTTCCAGAGGTCGAGTACGTCGTGGCGAAAGTGGCCCGCGCCGACACATCAACCGATCCGGCGCCGCTGAACATGACCGAGACGATCGTGCACCTCAAGCCGAAAGACCAATGGCGGCCCGGGGTCACCCTGGACGGCTTGCGGGCCGAGATGGGGCGAGCGGTGCAACTGCCTGGCGTGTCCAACATCTGGACGATGCCGATCATCAATCGCATCGACATGCTGACGACGGGCATTCGCTCCGAAGTCGGCGTGAAGATCTTCGGCACCGATCTCACGGTCCTCGAGGAGATCGCCCGCAAGGTGGCCGACGCGGTACGTCGAGTGCCCGGCGCCAGCAACGTCTATCCCGAACAGGTCACGAGCGGGCAGTACCTCAATATCAAGATCGATCGGGCCGCGGCGGCCCGATACGGCATCGGCGTGGGCGATATCCAGCAGGTGATCGAGACCGCCGTGGGCGAAACGACCCTCACGATGACCATCGAGGGGCGTGAACGGTTCCCCGTCCGGGTGCGGTATGCGCCGGAGTACCGCACAGACGCGCAGGGGCTCGGGCGCGTGCTGGTCGCGTCGCCGACCGGCGCGCAGATTCCGCTGGCGCAGCTCGCCACAATCGAACACGCGCGTGGTCCGGCGATGATCTCGTCCGAAAACGGGTTGCTGCTCGCGACGGTGCTGCTGAACGTGCAAGGCCGCGACGTGGGCGGATTCGTTGAAGAAGCGCGTACGACGGTCGCGAGAGATGTTCTTCTGCCGCCGGGGTACTACGTGGGATGGAGCGGACGGTGGGAGAACCAGGAGCGTGCCAGGGCGCGATTGCAGGTCGTCCTTCCGATCGTGCTGCTCGTCATCTTCGTGCTGCTCTACTTCACGTACCACTCCCTGCTCGAAGCGGCGCACGTCCTCCTGGCGGTGCCGTTCGCCCTCACGGGCGGCGTGTACCTGCTGTGGCTGCTTGGCTACAACTTTTCGGTCGCGGTGTGGGTGGGGTTCATCGCTTTGTTCGGTACGGCCGTGCAGACGGGCGTCGTGATGGTCATCTACCTGGAAGAGGCCGTCGACCGAAAGCGCCAAGAACTCGGCGGCACGCTGACCAGAGCAGCGCTCAGGGATGCGGTCGTGGAAGGCGCGCTCCTCCGGCTGCGACCGAAGGTGATGACGGTGTCCACCGTGATCGCCGGCCTTCTTCCCATCATGTGGAGCACGCGTGCCGGCGCGGAGGTGATGAAGCCGCTCGCGACGCCGGTCCTCGGCGGCATGGTGTCGTCGCTGCTCCACGTACTCATCGTGACGCCGGTCATCTTCTTCTGGATTCGTGAGCGGCGAATGGGCTTGCAGCATGAGCCGATGCCCGAACAGGAACGCATTGCCGTCAGCAGGCGCGCCGTGCTGATCGGAGCCGGCGTGGTCGCAATTGTCGCTCTGGCGACGTTCCTGGTCTGGCGGATGTCGGGTTCAACAGCTGACGAATCCGGCGACAGTGCTGCCGGCGTAATCCAGACGGTGCGCGCCGGCGACCTCGATGTCTTCCTGTTGTCGCCCACGGGCACCCTTCGCCAGGGTCGAAACGTCTTCACGATCGAGTTTCGACGGACGGGCACGAACACGCTCGTCGATGTAGGCACCGTGCGCGCGAGCGCCAATATGCCCATGCCTGGCATGGTGATGTCCGGCGGGCTCCAGGTCGCGCCAACGGGTGTGCCTGGCCGGTACTCTGCGACCGCGGAGTTCGGGATGGCCGGCGCCTGGCAGATGGCCATTGAGTGGGACGGTCCGGCCGGTAAAGGGTCAGTCAACTTCGAAGGAGGCGTGCAATGACCACGCGAATCGTAATGAGCGTTCTCATTGTGGCGCTGATGACCGGGGTGTCCGCTTTCGCCCAGGCACCGGACGAAGAGCCAGCCGCGGGCAGATATGTCGACCCTGTCAACGGGCTGTCGCTCGAGCAGGTGATCGCGCGAGCACTCGAGCACGAGCCGTCGCTGCGAGCGGCGCGGAGCGAAATCGATGTCGCGCGAGGGATGCGGTTGCAAGCATCGCTCTGGCCTAACCCAGGCGTGTCGTTCGAACGGCGCGTGGAACCGGCCGGCACGGATAACCAGACCACGGTGGCCGTGGAATGGCCGCTTGATCTGTTCAGAAGGGGTCGGCGCGTGGCCGTTGCGGACCGCGAGGTCGCGGCCGTGCAGCTTGCAGTGGCCGATCGCGAGCGCCTGCTGGCGGCCGAGGTGCGGCTGCGCTATGGCGACGTCCTTGCGACAGTACGAAACGTCGCCATCTTCGACGAGCTCGTGGCGACCACGCGACGGCAGCATGAATTGCTTCGATCTCGCGTCGAAGAGGGAGCGACGCCGCCGCTCGAGCGCGATTTGCTCAATGTCGAGTTGCGCCGCCTGGAGGCCGATCGTCTGTTGCTCGTTGGCGAGACGGAGGCGGCTCTGGTCGAACTGAAGCGTGTGCTCGGGATGCGGGCAGATGAGCCGCTGGTCGTGCGTGACACGCTACACAGTGTCGTACAGCGCGAATTCTCCAGTCGGGCGCAGGTTCCGGACGCGTCCACTCTCGACCAGCGAGCGGACGTCCGCGAGGCGGCAGCACGCGTCGATGTCGCCGAGGCGAAGATCGACCGCGCGCAGGTCGAAGGGCGATTCGACGTGAATCTCTTTGCCAGTTACATGCGCATGGATGCCGGCTTCCCGCAGCGCGGCTTCACACCAGCCGGCGGTGTCGAGCGCATTCGGGGCTTGTTCCGGTACCTCTCCGCGGGGGCCATGATCACCGTTCCGGTGCTGCACCGGAACCAGGGTGAAGTCGCCGCGGCCAGGGCTGAACAGGCAGGGGCGGAGTCGGCATATGCGGCCGCACGGCTGGCAGCGGACGCGGAGCTCGCAGCGGCCCGCACCCGCGATGACCACGCGCGGCAGGCTGTAGGCGCCTACACCGGAGCGCAGACGCTCGCACGCCAGAACTTGACGGTGGTCGGGCAGAGTTATGAGCTGGGACGCGTCACCGTCTTCGACGTGCTTGCGGAACAACGACGATACCTCGATGTGGAGCGTGGCTACACAGAAGCACTGCGAGCCGCATACGAGGCGCGGACCGCGCTGAATCGGGCGCTCGGAGGTGTGCGATGACCGGCGAATCACGCGTGACGATGCACAAGGGGGCAGCCGCGCTCATCGGAGTCGTGTTGGTGCTCGCTGGAGCCGGCGCGTCATACCTGTTCATGCGAAGCAGCGGCGAGATGCGACAGCAGATGGGCTGTTCTGCCGGTGCTACGACCGCTACGTCCCCGTCGGGCACCCAACCATCATCTGCGACAGCCCCGAGCAACGCGCCATTGCCCGACGTCGTCGTCGCGCTCACCGGAGACACGGTCGAACGTGCCGGGATTGTCGTGGCGCCTGTTGCGAGCGGCACATCCGCCGGCGGAATCCGCCTGCCAGGAGTGGTCGAGCCGAACGCCTATCGACAAGTGGCGGTCACGCCATTGGTGGCGGGCCGCGTTACGCGTGTGTCAGCGGAGCTCGGAACGAGCGTGCGTCGCGGGCAGACCCTCGCCCAGATCTACAGCCCGGAGTTGGCGGAGGCACAAACGAAGTACGTATCAGCCAAGGCGATGCTCGAAGCTCACGATCGCGAATTGCAGCGAACACAGAAGCTGGTCGAGATCGGCGCCGCCAGCCGCCAGGAGATGGAGCGCATTCATGCCGAACACGCGGCGCAGACCGCTGCCGTCCAGAGCTCGCGTTCGCAGCTCGAACTGCTCGGCGTATCGGCTTCCGCGGTAGATGCCCTGGGATCCGGCAGCAAGGTGAATGCGACGACGAGCGTGCCCGCGCCGATCGATGGCGTGATTACCGAGCGGGCGGCAAACGTGGGACTCAACGTAGACCAGGCCACCCCGCTCTTTACCGTCGTCGACCTCTCAACCGTCTGGATCATCGCGGATGTCTACGAGAAGGACTTCTCCCGAGTCCGGGTCGGCAATGACGCGACCGTCACGACCGCTGCGTATCCCGGGCTCTCGCTGCGCGGCCCTATCAGCTACATCGGTCCGCAGGTGAACCCCGAGACCGGGACGGCCAAAGTGCGCGTGGAGGTGCCGAATCCACGCGGCGAGTTGCGACTCGGGATGTACGCCGACGTGGTCGTCGCCGGAGCGCCGGGGTCCTCCGTGCCGATTATTCCTCGCAGCGCGATCCAGAACGTGGGCGACCGCACGGTGGTCTACCTTGCGAATCCGAAAGAGCCAGGGCAGTTCACGGAACGCGAAGTTCGCCTCGGCGAGGCGTCTGGAGAGCAGGTGGAGGTCACTGCCGGCCTTCAGCCTGGCGATGTTGTCGTGACCGAGGGCAGCTTCTTCGTCAGGGCCGAGCGCGAGCGGCTGGGCCTCAGGCCAGCGGCGGCTACGGCCGCAACCGGGACGTCCACCGGGACGCCGCCAGCGAGTAACGGGAGTGACACGGCCAACATTCAGAGCGAAAAGATCGTCGTGAACGAGCAGGGATTCGAGCCGGCGAAGGTCGCCTTGCGCGCCGACACGCCGGCCCGTCTGACGTTCATCCGCACAACCGACAAGACCTGCGGCACCGAAGTCGTCTTTCCATCTCTGAATATCAAACGAGCGTTGCCCCTGAATGAACCTGTGCAGATCGAGTTCACGCCGGCGAAGTCAGGAGAGATCGCGTTCGCCTGCGGGATGAACATGCTGCGCGGCGCCGTCGTGGTGCAGTAATTCGGTGATGCAAATCGACAGGAGCAAATCATGAATTTGCGCTATGTGTCCGTCGTGGATGGGCGGCGGAATGGTCCTGGGCACCGTAATTGGCGTCCTCCTCGCGATCCTGCTTGGTGGTGGTGATCGTCAACAAGCGTGCGCCATCGACCACTCGGCCATCTCTCCGTTTAGAATTAACGACTTACGGTCTCGGCTCCACCAGAAAATCGCGAATTGTGTAAGACCTCTCAATGTGCCGCGATCACTTACGGACATTTTCAGTATAGCCGTGTCGGGTGATGTCGCGACCGTCCTTCCGGCGTTGGTGAGGCTGCGCGGCAGACGAAGAGTTTCGACAGCCGGGCGCGCGACTGGTTGCTGATGCCGACTGCGTCGTTTTCTCACGACCGGACGAGTAGCAGTCCTTCAAGGCTTGCATCTCCGAGGCGTGACGCACCGCGGCCCGACTGTGCTCGATAGCACCGCGAATCGCGTTCAACAGCACATCGTCCTTGAGCGGCTTTGTCGGGAACTCGACCGCTCCCGCCTTCATCGCTCGCACGCTCATGGGCACGTCGCCATGGCCGGTGATGAAGATGATCGGCATGTCCGTCCTATCAACAAGCTGCTGCTGCAGCTCTAGGCCGTTGAGCCCCGGAAGCGTGACATCGAGCACCAGACAGCAGGGAACAGTCGCGCGAGGGCGGGACAGGAATTCCTGTGCCGATGAGAACGTTTCGGGCTGCCAGCCGGCGGTCCGGATCAATAGCTCCAACGATTCGCGCACCGAGACATCGTCGACGACGACGAAGACAATCGACGTGACGTCCGGCATTGTGAGGACCTCGATCGAACGGGAGGTGATCGGCGAAGTCACAGTATATGGCGCGCATGTAACGTTTCCAGTGCTCATCGTTGTCACGCCGACCTCATCCGAAGCGCGGCATTGAGCGCGTCGAGCAGGGCCGTTTCGCTGAAGGGCTTGAACAAGCACTCCACGGCACCCGTTGCGAGGACGCGCGGACGCACCGACTGGTCTCCGGTCCCCGTGATGAACACAATCGGGATCTCCTGCCGCTGGCGGATCAGTTCCTGTTGCAGTTCGGGCCCCGACATGCCCGGCATGGCGACGTCGAGAAGCAGGCAGCGCGTCTCGCTGACAATCTCCGAGGCGAGGAACGCTTTGGCCGATGAGAACGCCTGGACGGCAAAGCCGAACTGCCGCAGTAAGTCTGGCAGCGACTCACGCACGGACTCGTCGTCGTCGACGACCGACACCAGTGAACGCTTGCCCATCATCAATGCCCCATTGCGGGTGCCGCGGCCGTGATGGTCTCTGGACCGCGGGGAATGGAAAACGAGAAGGTGGCACCAGGTCCGTCATTCGGTTCTGCCCAGAGGCGACCGTGATGTTTCTCCACGATGGAGCGGCTGACGGAGAGCCCGATACCCATACCGTCGCTCTTGGTCGTGTAGAAGGCGTCAAACAGCTTGTCCATGGCCTGAGGGTCGATGCCGACGCCGGCATCCCGCACGTTCACACGCACCCGGTCGCCATCCTCCCGTTCGGTTCTGAGCCGCAGTTGCCGCGGGCGATCGTGCACGCCAACCATCGCGTCCGAGGCGTTGCGAAGCAGGTTCACGATGACCTGCTGAAGCTGGATACGATCGCCGGAGATGGTCGGGAGATCGGCGGCGAGTTCCGACTGAAGAACGACCCCGTTCCTTCGAAGCTCACTCGATGACAGAGCAATGACCTCTCGCGTGGCCTCGTTCAGGTCCACCAGCTCGGTCGTCGTCTCCTTCTTGATGAACAGGGCACGCAATCGCGCGATAATTTCTGACGCTCGATTGCCGTCGCGAATCGTCCGCCGAGCCGTCTCACGCGCACCCTCGACGTCGGGAGAATCGGCGGCAAGCATCCGCAGACAGGTATTCGCGTTTGTGATGATGCCGGACAGCGGCTGGTTGAGTTCGTGTGCGATTGACGCCGTCAAGACTCCGAGGCTCATGACCCTGGCCACATGCGTGAGCTGCGCTCTGGCCTTGTCAAGTGCCTCTTCCGACAGCCGGCGCGCCGTGACGTCCTGAACCGCCGCGATGTACTCCAGTTGACCATCCTCGTCCTGTATCGCATGAGCGACTGCATGCAGGTACTTGATCGAGAGGTCAGGCATCAGCAAACGGTACTGCCATTCGAAGCGGTTGGCGCCGGTTCGTGCCTGATTGACCAGTTTCATTTTTTCTAGCAAACTGAGGTCGTCCGGATGGACTCGAGTACGGATCAATTCGAGCGTCATCGGCGCACCGACCTCAAGTTCGTAGATGCGATAGAGCTGTTCGGACCACGTGACTTCGTCCGTCGCCACGCGCCAGGAAAAGCTGCCCATTTGACTGAGACGTTGGCCTTCCGCGAGGAATGCCTCGCTGCGCCGCAAAGCTCTCTCGGCTCGCTTTTGGTCGCTCAAATCGAGCACGAACGCGACACCTTCGTTCCCACTTCCTTCGAAGAGTGCGCCGCCGAGAAGCACAGGCACTCGGCTGCCGTCTTTCCGAAAGTACTCCTTCTCGAAGGGCTGTAAGATGCCGCTCGCCTTCAAATCAGCGACTGCCTGTTCGTCATGGCCACGCCATTCGGCTGGCGTCAGGTCCGTCCAGCGTACGCAACCGGAGGCGAGATCTTCACGGTCGTATTGCACCATTCGGAGGAATGCATCGTTGGCACCGGTGATGGCACCTTCGAGATTCCACATGACAATTCCCACAACATTGGCCGCGACGAGACGCCGGATCTTTGCTTCCAGCCCTCTTGCCAATTCACGGACTTCTGCTTCCGCCTTTTCGCGCTCGGAGACCTGGATCTTGAGGTCCTCTATGTGCTTCAGCGCTTGATACGCTGAAGACGCAAATTTGCCGAGAGAGTCCATGATCCGGTCGTCTTCTGCGTCGAACGCGCGACGGTCGCTGTGCATGATCCCCCAGATGGTTCCGACCGCCTCGCCAGCGACGTAAAAGGGGACCAGCAGGCATTCTTCGGCTGCCGGAATGACTGGCATCAAATAGGGGTAGCGCCGTTCGAAATGTCTGAACAACAGGGTGCGATTTTGATCGAGCACGTCTCCGCAGGGGCCGAAATTGCGCGGGGTCCCACCTCCCTGGTGCGGATTCCACATGCCGGCGATCGCTGGCCAATAAAACCTCTGGCCGCACACGTCCGGCGTTTTGCCATCCCTGGTCAGCAGGCTCAGGCCAGCAGAGTCACACTGCGTAACCTCCAGGATCGTGTCAGCAAGTGTCTGAAATATGGTGCTGGGCGA
>Ga0299914_10003183_pt1 | contig 11545 bp, 6 predicted proteins | sample RVTome_10_FD_201361 | JGI IMG/M metagenome (GOLD analysis project Ga0299914, IMG submission 201361) | Soil microbial communities from uranium-contaminated site in the Upper Colorado River Basin, Wyoming, United States - RVT153D57 (version 2) ... | reverse complement strand
CTGGGCAATGTTGACTGCGCCCGCATCCGTGGGGTGGAACGCGTCGACGCCATACGTCCCGACCGCCTGGCGATTCTCGGCAAGCACGACACCCGTGCCACCGAACGTCGTCGCCGGCAGCACATCACCGATCTCGACGTCGTCGGCCAGGGCGGAGGTGAAGGCCGTCGCTGCGCCGCCCGTGATGACTGCCGGGCTCGCGATGCCGCCCGCCGTCGGCGCCGTGTAGTCACGCAGCGTGAGGATGACTTCCTCCTCGCTCACGTTTCCGGCCGCGTCCGTCACGAACACCGTCAGACGGTAGTACGCATTGACTGCCGGGATCGTGCTGTTGCCATCGTCCGCCACGAAGCCGTCGTTGTTGTTGGCCGCGCAGCTGATCGTGGCGCCCGAGTCGGGGTGCAGGCAGATCGCGCCCGTCGACAGGATCCGCTCGAGCTTGGTGCTGACCGGATTCGCATTGAACCCGGACGGCCCCACACCGGCATCCGAGAAGGCAACCGTCCAACCGGTATCGCCGGCGCACGTCGTCGGATCCGACGGCGCGATCGGGCAGTTCGTGGAGTTGTCCGGCGGACCGTCGACGTCGAGCGTCGGATCCGTGTTGTCGATGCCGAACAGCAAAGCGCCAGGCACGTTGCCGTTGGCGTCCGGCGAAGCGACCGTCGTGTTGGTCGGCGTCGCATAGACCGTCCGCTCGTTCTCGAGCGCATCGGACGTCGAGATCGCGAACAGGTTCGTCGTCGCGACCACCGACTCTTCGAGCGCGCCGAAGTTCTCCGTCACGTCGACCAGCTCATCCGTCGCCGGACCTGCGTGGAACGTCGTGTTTCCGGCGGACGTCTGCTGATCCACACCGTAGTCGACCGTGCGCGCGCACGGCACGTCGGCCGGGCAGTTCGCGCTGCCCGAGGCGTGTGCCGGAACGAACTCCTCGTTGTAGTACTGGTTCGGCCGGAGGATATTGAGCTGTGTGACACGCGGCGCGAGGTTGTCGACGCGGAGCGGGTTCTCGAAGAACGCCTCGTTCGCCGCCGTGCCGCCGGCACCCGTGCCGCACAGGTTCATCGGGTTGTTCGCCGGGTCCGGGTTGATGCAGATCGGACCGGCCTGGCCGCCCGTCGTGACGGACTGGATCAGGACGCTCTCGAGGACATCCTCGACCTGCATCACGCCGTTGGTCGTTCCGCCCATCCGTGCGTCCGCCGGGAACGTCACTTCGAACGTTTCACCGGTGGCACCCTCCACAGTGCGGCTGGAAGTCGCCGGACCGCAGCCCGGGAACGCCGGATTCGGTGTCAGCGGACCACCAGCGTCGGGGTCAACCGTAGGTCCGGCGCCGCCGTGGTTCGTCGCGATGGTGGGATCGCTGCCCAGCACGCCGGTCGTCTGGCAGCCGGCCATGCCGTGGACGCCGAAGCCCTCGGTCGTGATGGAGACCGTGGCCTCCGCGATGTCGTGGTCGTCGCCGCGGAAGTTCACGGCCAGCATCGTGAACGTCACGTCGCCGCCATGCCAGGCGGAGCCGGCCGGATCGAGGCTGCCCGGCGCGTTGCCACCGTTCGCCGGCCCGTTCGTCGACGAGACCGCGGCGCTGATGAAGTTGATGTTGTTGAAGACGAGGTCGGTGCTCGTCGACGCCGTGATCGTGCCGTCCGGACCGACCACGCGCGCCTGCAGCGTGCGCGGACCGTTGTCGAACGTCACCTCGCCGGTGGTCGCATCGAACGCGGCGGTATTGATGCTGCAGACGATCTCGACCGGCTGCGCCTCGGCGCCCAGCTCGTTGCTCGCGGCGATCGCAAGCGCGGCCTCTGCGCTCGTGAAGTCCTGCGAGCACACCACATCGCCGTCGATCAGCGTCTCGATGCTCGAGATGCTGCTGCCCGGCGCTGCGTCCAGGTTCAGCGTGACATCGATCTGACCGAAGACGTTGTTGATGTTGACGGGCGTGTTCAGCGAGCCCGTCGTGATCGACTGGATGCTGATGGTGGGCGGCGGCGCGTCAGTCCCCTCGGGAGTAACGGTAACGGCCGAGGCATCGGCCGCGTTCGTGTCCGCCGTCGAGCGTGCCGTGATCGTGGTGACACCCGCGCCGACGGCCGTGACGACGCCGCTCCCGTCGACCGTCGCGACGTTGTCGTTCGACGATGTGAACGTGACGGTGCGGTCCGTGCCCGCGGGTCCGCCGGATACGACCGCCACGAGCTGGCCGGTCTCGCCGACTTCCAGCGTGAGCGCGTCCGGAACCAGACTGACGGCGATCGGGTTTTCGGGCGTCGGGATGACGATCTCATCCTTGCTTTCGCACGCCGTCATCCCCAGGACCGCCACGCCGAGCGCGAGTCCCAGTAATGCTGACCTGTGTGACTTCATGCGGTTTCCTCCTCAGAGGAGTGGATTGTGTGAGGTGCTGCGGTGATTCCGACGCGGGCCGCCGGTCCGTTTGTCCCGTAACAGCGAGAATACGCGAGCGGAACGGGGCTACCGGAGGACCGATCGGGCGATCCAACCCCTATCCGAACCGCGCTTCATTTTCCGCGTCACCCCAGCGCTCGCCTGCCGGGGGCAGGTGAGAGAGCGGGCCAAGGTATCCAGACACCAGCAGGGGTGTCAAGGACAGTATCGACCCGTCAGGGTTTTCCCTACAGGGAAGAGCCCGGGGCGGCGAACATAATGGACGGCGGTGTAGGGGAAGTCAAGGACGCTGCTGGGCTTGGGCGGCCTCGGGGTGGGCGATGTCGAGGACCAGCCGGGTCGGCGAATCGAGCTGTAGCACGCGCAGGGCGGACCGGGCGGCCACGCCCGCGAGCCAGTCGACGTGACCCTCGAAGTCGCAGATCAGGCTGAGCGCCTGCAGGTTGACTAGTGCCGGCCGCCGTTCCCGCTCCTCCACGGTCGGACGTCCCCCGTCGTCATGGGCGGCCGTCGACCGGATCGCGATCTCGAGCCCGTGGGCCGCTCCGGGGTCGACGGGCCGTCCGGAGCCGCACTGGTGGGCGGGGCCGTCGAGGTATCGGATCACGTAGCCCGGCATGGGGCCGGTCCCGAAGTCCAGCACGATGCGGTCGAATCCGTCGTGGCCGGCAACCCGGACGGCTTGCAGGACCGCCATGGACGTCCCGGCGGCGTCGGCCTCGAGCGGTGCTGATGCCCACGGTATGGCGTAGCCGGCACTGTCCTCGTCGGGGTGGAGCGGCTCGCCCCCGGGCCGCTGGGGTCCACCCGTCGCGGGATCGCCGGCCGGATCGGCCACACCCGCTCCGGCGCTGCCCCCGGCCGTATCCGTGTCCGGTCGTGCGACAGGACCCGGCTCCTCGTCGCCCACCGACGGGCGGTCTCCCGTGCAGGCGGCCAGCCACCCGAACAGCAGCACCACGGCCGGCGATCCAGCTGAGCGGCACCACCGGGTCGCCCGTCCTGCGCGCCTCGGATATGAACGGGGTTGGCGGACACCCGAACCGGCGGGCGCGGCGCGCACCTCCCGGGGTCGCTCACACGCGCGGATCCGACTTCGAAGGGTTCGCTGACGTTCCAAGCTTCCGCGCTCCTGACTTCAGCCTCAGCCCGGCGTCCGAGCCGACGTTGATCCGTGCTATCGTGCAAGCCTCGCGCCCGGGCGACCGGTCTCGAACTTGCGCCTGACGGCAGATGGGCGCGGCGAAGACCGCGCACGGCAGAAGGGAAGAAGGAGGCTTGGAACCATGAGGAGGAGGGTAACCGCGACGCTTGTCGCACCATTGCTGGTCATGGGTCTGGCTGGTTGCGATATCGACCGGACACAGGAAGGTGAGTTGCCGGACGTCGATGTCGAAGGCGGTCAGCTGCCGGAGTACGATGTCGATGCGGCCGACGTCGACGTCGGCACGGACACACAGACTGTGATCGTCCCCGATGTGGATGTCACGCCGCCCGACACGAATGTCACGCCGCCCGACACGGCCAGGTCGCCCTGAACGAGCACGGCCCGGCACCGCCACGGTGCCGGGCCGTACACCCGCCGAGTCGCTCCGACCCGTCCGGATCCTTCAGTTCTGCGCCCGCGGCCGCTCCGGCCGGGCGTGCTTCTCGAACCAGTCCCGCAGATAGAGCTGCGTCCGGATGAAGTTGGACGGCTTGGAGCTGGTGCCGTGCCACTCGTCGTTGAACCGCACCATCGCGGTCGGCACCTTCAGCATCTTGAGCGCCTGGTAGTACTCCTCGGTCTGCGGCATCGGTGTGCGCAGGTCGTTGACGCCGGTCATCAGCATGGTGGGCGTCTTGACGTTGCCCACATACATGAGCGGCGAGCGGCGGAGGTGCTCGCTCGGGTCCTCCCACGGGAACTTCTCGAAGTTGCGATACCACGACGCACCGTCGGTCGTGCCGACGAAGCTCAGCCAGTTGGTTACGGGGCAGTTCGCTGAAGCGGCCGCGAACCGGTCCGTGTGACCCACGATCCACGATGTCAACACGCCCCCGCCACTGCAGCCGTACACGAACATGTTGTCCGTATCGATGTAGCCCATCTCGATGACCGCATCGACGCCGGCCATCAGGTCGTCGAAGTCCTTGCCCGGGTACGCATTCTTGATCGCGTTTCCGAACTCGCTGCCGTAGCCGGTGCTGCCGCGCGGATTGGTGTAGACGATCACGTAGTCGTTGGCGGCGTGCTCCTGCCAGCCGAAGTTGAACCCGACACCGTACATCGAGTGCGGTCCGCCGTGGATGCTGAGCATCATCGGGTACTGTCGCGAGGCATCGAAGTCGGGGGGCTTGATGATCCAGCCCTGGACACGGAGCCCGTCCGACGAGGTGTACCAGATCTCCTCGACCTCGCCCAGCTTCTTGCCCATCAACACGTCCCCGTTGACGTCCGTCAGCTTACGGATCTGCGCCGGCGAGCTCACGTTGAAGGTGATGATGTCGCCAGGCTCGTGGAACGACGTACTCGTCCCGACGATCGTGCCATCCTGTCCGAGGTCGCCGATCGAGAGCCGGTGCGTGCCGTCCGTCACCTGCCGCGGTTCGCCGTCCAGAGGCGCGAACCACAGGTTCTCCGTCCCCTCGTTCTGTGCCGCGAAGTACACGCCGCTGCCATCGGGCGCCCACTCGAGATCGCCGGGCGAGCGATCGATATCGGCGATCACGCGTGGATCGCTGCCGTCCGCGTTCATCACGTACAGCTCGGTGTCGGCCCAGGTGTCCGTCGACCAGTCCCGTCCCGTGTAGGCGATCAGCCGGCCGTCCGGCGAGGGCACCGGGTTGCCGTCCGGCCCGCGCCGAGTGGTCAGCTGGCTGATCTCGCCGGTCTCGACGTCGAGCGCGTAGATCTCCGACTCGCGCCACTCGTATTCCGCCTCGGGAATGCGCGGTCCTGACGAGAACAGGATCGTATTGCCATCCGGCGTCCAGACCGGGGAGCCGGCATCCCATTCGCCGTCCGAGAGCTGACGGGGTGTTCCTCCCTCGGCCGGAACGATGAAGATCTGATTCGTGCCATCGGGCAGGAATCCCTGGCGGTCTCGGCGGTACTGGAGGTCTTCGACCACGCGCGGCGCCGATGTCCAGGTCGCACCACGCGGCCGGTGCTTCGTCGCCTGACCCTCGACGTTCCACCCCGAGTCGTCCGGAACGATCATACGGAAGGCGATCCACTCGCCATCGGGCGACCACGTGATGCCGTTCGGCGATTCGAGCACGCGCGTGATCTGCGTGACCGCACCTTCCGCATCCATCCAGCGGACGAAGATCTGGGAGCCGCGCGGCTCGCCGCTGGCCGTGAAGGCGATCCGCGTCCCGTCCGGCGACCAGCGCGCCGACGAGCCGTCGAGCAACGCCCGTGGCCGTGTTCCATCGACGTTCATGATGTGGAGCGACGATTCGCGGCTGTCGTTCAGCTTGTCGATCCAGCCGCGCGTGTACACGATCTGGCGGCCATCCGGTGACAGCTGCGGGTCACCGGCAGACTCCCAGTCGAGGTAGTCGGTCAGCGAGAGGCGGTCGTTGCGTACACCGTTCCCGTCCTGTGCGGCAGCGGGCGCCGCAATGAGCGCGAGGGCAACGGCGACACGGAGAGCGAAGCCGGACCTCATGAGATCCTCCTGAAGCGGTGGCGTGCGGGTCCCTGGATGGATCCGTCAGTATACACACCTGTGCTCAGCACGGCGAGGGGGACGCGCCACGACACCGGGTGAGACCCGCCCGCGCTACGGGTCCAGATCGATGCAGTAGGTCACGATGAACTCGATGAACTTCGAGATCTCCGGCATGTCCGGCGCACGATAGCGGATCGAATGCGCGTCGAGGCGCTCGACGATGGGCAGGTACGCGAGCATCTCTGCCGGCCGGTAGCTCTTGAAGGTGACGTCGAGCGCGAGGGGCGCTGCCAGCACGTACGGCTGCAGCTCGCTCCGGCGCTCGACACCTTGCCTCGCGCGTTCACGGATCAGGTCTCGCGCGGCCTGTGGCGTCATCGTAGCGGCCGAGTGGAAGCTGATCGAGCGCTTGACCTCGGCGCCCTCGACGTCGCCGATCAGCGCGCGCGTTTCCCTCACGGTCACGTCATCGCCGGAGATCATGACGACGGGCACGCCGAAGTGGCCGGCGATCGCCGCGTTGATGCCGGCCTCCGACATCTCGCGGTCGTTGAGGGCGACGCGGGCGAGGCGGGCGCTCGAGATGGTGTGAGCGCGGACGCCCTCGGGGTTCGTGGTAGCGGCGTGGTAGCCGATGAAGATGGCGGCATCGAAGGTCGAGTCGATGCCCTCCATCATCATGAGCGGGCGAGGCCAGGAGCGAATGATGGTCACATCGGCGGGCAGCCGCTCGATCAGCAGGTTCTGGCCGTTGCCGTGCGAGTCGCTGACGACGATCTCCGTGGCGCCCGCCTCGCGGGCGCCCTCGATCGCTGCCAGCACCTCCTCCGTCATGAACTCCCGGAACCGGCCGTACTCGAATCCCGTCGGGCCGAGCTGGTCGGGCGTGACTGCACCGGCTACGCCCTCGAGGTCGGCGGAGATGTAGACCTTGAGCTGCTGCGCCGTGGCCGGCGCGGCGAGGACAGCCGTCAGCAGCACGACGGTCGTTGTCGCGCGCGGAACCAACGGCGGCACTCTGGCTGGAAGACGCATTCGGATCTCTCTCGTGTGGTACGGTCGACGGATTGCCACGGCGAGTACACACGCACCCGCCGCCGAGCGGCAGCAGCCGGACCGTGCGAACGTATCCGTCCGCTCGGCGCGGACGCCAGCGGCGGCGCGCTGCGGGGCTGCGCTGCGCACGCCATGAGCATGTCGCTGTGGTCGGGTGCGGTCGGATGGACGGGGCGGTGTGCTGGGGCAGGTCGGAGACCGCCCACAAACCGGCCTCCTCGCCAGACCCGTGAACCTCCCCCTTCCTCACGTCCGACCTGCCCGCCCCGCCGCACCCGGGGGGTTGCCGCTTTCGCTCGCGAACCGGCAGATTCGGTGATCGGGAAGACCTCTGAGAAACGGCTGTTCATGCACCAGCACCTGATGGACATCGCGGTCTCCAAACGGCCGGCCAGGCTGCGGTTCGACGGCCGCATCCTGTTCCTGGTCGATGATGCGGATCTAATGCGCCGCCAGCTGGCGGGTGAAGATCTCGCGCTGACGCCGGATCTGCGGTCGAAGCTGCGCGACCAGATCTCGACCGACGAGATCACGCCCGCGTACATCTGCTACTACTTCGACGAGACACTGGGTCTATTCCCGTACCTGGGGCTGCGGGCCGGTGGCGAGTTCCCGGTCGCGCGCGGCAGCGTCAAAGAGGGCGGCTTCGTGTGCTCGGTCAGCGGCAAGCGGCGAGGCAAGGGCAGCTCGCGGGAGCAGTCGCCGTATGCGGAGCAGATGGCCGGCATCCGCGTGGTCATCGCGGAGAACATCGAGAGGATCTACAACGAGAACTGCCAGAACCTCGGCGTGCTGACGTCGACGGACTTCTCGCTGATCGATCGCATCCGTTCCGGCGAGGAGATCTCGCTCGAGGTGTTCACGGCGGATGTCGATCCGATCACGCGCGAGATCATCGAGTACGGCGGCCTGTTCGAGTACAACGTCGCCCGGCTGCAGGGCAACGTGACGATCCCGCCCATCCACTCGCTGGCCGGGACTCAGGCCGATGCGGGCGGACCCGACGATGCCGCGGAGTTGCAGCAGCGGCGGGGCGCGGGTGAGAACGATGCGAATCCGATCGCGTGGACGGCCGAGGTGCAGGCCGAGCAGACGGTGGCGACATCGCAGCCATCGAACGAGCCGCTGGCGAAGGATCTGGCCCGGACTCGCCGCGCCTCGCCCGATGCGGCCATGCGGCCGATGACGATCGCGGAGAAGGTCTTCGCATCCCGCTGGGTCGTGGATGCCGCGCGCGGCCGTTTCGGTGTGCCGTGGGTACAGCCCGGTGACAGCGGCTTCGTCCGGACGGATCTCCGCTTCTCGCACGAGTACGTGTCGCCGATGGCGGCGATCTTCTTCGAGCAGAAGCTGGGACCGGATGCGAAGGTCACGGATCCGGCTTCGATCCTGATGTTCCGCGACCACCTCACCTACCTGCACGAGGTGATGCCGCGCGAGCGCGTACAGCTGGGCCTGCTCGATGTCGCCCGGCAGCTCGAGGTCAAGCAGCGGGAGTTCGCAGCCAAGCAGGGGATCCGACTCTACGGCGAGCGGCTGGGCGCACGGCTCGGCTCGGAAGCGATCTGCCACAGCAAGGTCCTCGAGTCGTACGCCGAGCCGGGCATGATGATCGTGGGCACCGACTCGCACACGCCGCACTCCGGCGCAGTCGGCTGCATCGCGTTCGGTGTGGGTACGACGGCGATCTTCAACTCGTGGATCACGAAGGACGTCCGGGTCTCGGTGCCGCCCTCCTTCAAGGTCGTGGTCCGCGGCCAGAAACCGGCCAACGTCACGGCCAAGGACTTCATGCTGGAGATCCTGCGGCACCCGTACATCAAGGATGGCAACGCCATCGGCCAGATCATCGAGTACGCAGGAGAAGCGGTCGAGGCACTGAGCGTCGATGAGCGGGCCACGATGACCAACATGGCGGCCGAGGTCGGAGCGTTCACGGGCATCATCGCGCCGGACGTACGGACCGTCGACTTCCTGGTCGAGGAGCGCGGCATGGACCGCAGCCGCGCCGAATCGCTGTGCAGCGGCCTGGCCTCGGATCCGGATGCCGAGTACGTGAACACCATCGAGATCGATGCCGCGGTCCTCCGCCCGATGGTGGCGCTGCCAGGCGACCCCGGGAACGGCCTCTACATCGACGAGCTGGGCGGCGAACCGGTGCGACTCGATGTTGCGTATGCGGGCTCGTGCACGGCGGGCAAGAAGGAAGACATGGACATGTACGCGGCCGTGCTGCGCGCAGCGCGCGCGCAGGGCCTGCGCGTGCACGAGGAAGTGAAGATGTTCATCCAGTGCGGCTCGCAGGAAGTCCGGCAGTACTGCGAGGATGAGGGCTACCTCGCGCTCTTCGAGGCGATGGGCGCCGAGTTCATCGAGCCGGGCTGCGGCGCATGCATCGCGGCCGGACCGGGCACGAGCCGCACGCCGGACGAGGTCACGATCAGCTCGCAGAACCGCAACTTCCCCGGCCGCTCCGGACCCGGCCAGCTGTACCTCGCCTCCCCGTACACGGTCGCCGCGTCGGCGGTCGCGGGGCATATCACCGAGTGGGTGCCCGGCGTACCGCTGCGCCCCCTCTCGCCCGTGGGCTGACGAACGGATCGAACGGCGGGCAAGGGCTGGGGCCGTGCCTGGAGGCCTGTCCGGCTTGCATCGGATCGGCTCGTGCCTACCTTCTCCGGCGGCCACGAATCAGGGATAGGAGGCGCGCGCGATGGCGGAGCCAGGCGACCGGTTCGATGTGGGCGACGCCGCGATGAAGGTCCGCTACTTCGGCGTCCTCATCGCGGAGCTCATCGCGCTCGCTCTCCTGTGGCTGCTACAGACCAAGTACGGCTCCGCCTGACCCGGTCGCCCCCGCCATGCACCCCGTCAACTGGCTGATCGTCGTCGTCTACATCGTTTACGTCGCCGTCGACGGGATTCGACGCACGAAAGATTCCCACGAGATCGAGGGATACTTCCTCGCCAAGCGCAGCCTGCCGTGGTGGGTCGTGGGGCTGTCCGTGATGGCGACGCAGCTGAGTGCCATCACGATGGTCGGTACGACCGGTCAGGGCGCGACCGACGGGATCCGCTTCATCCAGTTCTATTTCGGGCTGCCGCTGGCGATGGTCATCCTGTCGGTGACGCTCGTGCCGTTTCTGCACGGCGCGAAGGTGTACACGGCGTACGAGTACCTCGAACGCCGGTTCGACGCTCGAACCCGCGGCTTCACCAGCCTGCTGTTCCTGCTGTCACGGGGCATGTCGGCCGGTGTGATCATCTCGGCGCCCGCTGTCATCTTCTCGGTGATCTTCGGGCTGACGCTGCCGCTGGCCGTGGCCATGATCGGCCTCCCGACGATCCTCTACACGATGTTCGGCGGCGTACAGGCCGTGGCATGGGCGGATGTGAAGCAGATGGTGATCATCGTGTTCGCGCTACTCGCCATCGTCGTTGCCCTCGTGGTGGGGCTGCCGACGGGTGTGGGGCTCGGGGATGCACTCGCGATCGCGGGCGAGACGGGGCGGCTGCGGGCGTTTGACTTCGATTTCAGCCTGGACCAGACGTACACGTTCTGGTCGGGGCTGATCGGCGGCACGTTCCTCATGCTCTCGTACTTCGGCACCGACCAGAGCCAGGTGCAGCGCTATCTCACGGCTCGCTCCGTCAACGAGGCGCGCAGCTCGCTGCTGATGAGCGCCTACTGGAAGATCCCGCTGCAGGCGCTCGTGCTGATCGTGGGCGTGCTCGTCTTCGTCTACTACCTCTTCGCGCCCGCGCCGCTGTACTTCAATCCGGGACAATCCGCACGGGTGGAGACGAGCGAGCGGAGCGCGGAGTTCGCGGAGGTCGAGGCCCGGTACCGCGATGCATCGGAGCGCCGCCGGATCGCAGCGGAAGCGGTGGCGGCCGCCCGCGAATCCGGCGATCAAACGGCTGTGCGCGGCTCGGCCGCAACCTTCCTGAGCGCGGATGCGGAGGTCCGCACTACGCGAGAGCAGGCTGCCGCGCTCGTGGGCGAGGTCACGGGCGAGAGCGCAAACGACGTGAACTACATCATCCCCACCTTCGTCCTGAACGAGCTGCCGCTCGGGCTGCCGGGCATCTTCATTGCCGCGGTGCTCGCTGCAGCAATGTCGAGCATCGCAGCGGAACTGAACTCGCTCTCGACCGCCACGATCATCGACTTCTATCGCCGTCATCTGCGGCCGGTCGCCAGTGATGCGCACTACCTGGCGATCTCGAAGGTGACGACCGGCGTGTGGGGTCTCTTCGCCTGCATCGTCGCGATCTACGCGGCACGACTGGGCTCGTTGATCGAGGTGGTGAACCGGTTCGGCTCGTTCTTCTACGGCTCCATCCTCGGCGTCTTCATGCTGGCCATGGTGCCGTTCGCGCGCGGCGTGGGCGCGTTCATGGGCCTCATC
>Ga0299914_10003182_pt1 | contig 11546 bp, 11 predicted proteins | sample RVTome_10_FD_201361 | JGI IMG/M metagenome (GOLD analysis project Ga0299914, IMG submission 201361) | Soil microbial communities from uranium-contaminated site in the Upper Colorado River Basin, Wyoming, United States - RVT153D57 (version 2) ... | reverse complement strand
GAAGCAGGTCGGCCGTGGGGGGCGATCCCCAGGCGAGGTCTAGGGGTCGACCCTGAACAGGCTGGGGCTGGACAGTTGTTGGATGTTCATCCGGAGTGAACTGGACGATGGCCGGGTACGGACCTGCTTCACATGCAACTCACGACCAAGATCACCGACATGGAAGTCGACGACCGAACCCACCGGAACGAGGACCCGAGGATGGCTGACATGAAGAGCCGCATCGCCGCGGGCTATCAGGTGGATGCGGAGCTCGTCGCGCGCGAGATCGTGCGCAAGCTTCGCCTGCTCAGGTGGGCCCGGCAGGAGCTCGTGAGCTCACCTGGTCGTAACCCCGCACGTCCAGCTCGCGGCCTGTAGCGCTGCGCAGGACCAGACCCTCCCCGGCCTCGACGCCGCCGACCAGCGCGGGGACGAGGCCGGCATCGCGAAGCGACGTGAGCGCGTCCTCGACCCGGTCCGGACCGACGGCGGCGAGCAGCTCGTAGTCCTCGCCGCCCGCGGCGACCAGGAGCTCCGCGTCCTCGCCGGCCGCCCGCGCGACCTCCGCCACACCGCGCTCCGTGGGGACCGTGCCGAGGTCCACGACCAGCCGGACCGCGCCCGCCTCCGCGAGATGGCGGGCATCTCCGGCCAGCCCGTCGGAGAGGTCGATCATCGCCCGGGCGCCGGCGGCCGCCAGCGCGCTGCCGGCCGCGAGGCGGGGAAGCGGGCGCAGCTGGCGCGAGCGGAGCCGGGCCGCGGTCTCCGCGTCGACCGCGCGCTCGAGCTCGGGCCGGTCGAGCAGCAGGCGACCCGCCGCCGCCCCGCCGAGCGGTCCCGTCACCAGGAGCACGTCGCCCGCCTTCGCCCCCGCCCGGGTGACGAGCCGGTCGAGGGTCGCGGCGTGCCCGACCGCGGTGATCGCGAGGAACAGCACGGGCGACGCGACGAGATCACCGCCCGCGACCGCGACCCTCGCCTGGGCCGCGACCTCGGCGAGGCCGTCCGCGATTCCGATCAGCGCCGCCTCGCTCAGGTCGTCCGGCAGGCCTACCTGCACGTAAGCCTCGCCCGGATCCGCGCCCATCGCCGCGAGGTCGGAGAGCGCCGCGGCGAGGGCCTTGGCGCCGATCGCCTCCGGCGGGAACGTCGCCCGGCGAAAGTGCACCCCGTCCACCACGCAGTCGACCGAGGTCGCCGAGACGCCGGACGCCGCGGTCACCGCGGCGTCGTCGCCGCTCGCGATCAGCAGGCGGTCACCGGAGTCCGAGCCCGCGGCGGCGATCCGCTCGCGCAGCCGGCGGATCAGGTCGAACTCGCCGCGCATCGCGCCGAGCGGCGGCGGCTACGGCGCGCCGCCGCCGCCGTTGCCGTTCCCGAGGCCGTTGGCGTTCCCGTTGCCATTGCCGTTCCCCTGGCCGGGCGGCGGCAGCGGGTCCTGGCCGGCGCCGGGCGCGTAGAGGTCGTCGGGCTGGCCGTCGCCGTCGGCATCGGCGCCGTCGGCGGCGGGGTCGGTGGGATCGGTCGGATCCGTGGTGGTCGAGTCGTAGTCCGGCGAGACGCTGTACTTGCCGACGCCCGCGGAAAGGCTGACCGGGTCCTTCGGCTCGGGGAAGTCGTCGCAGGGCTCGGCCGCGGCGGTCGTCATGTACTCGTCCCAGATCGGGCCCGCGAGGTCGAAGCTGTAGCCGGGGAGCGGGACCCTGGCGTCGGGGTTGCCGACCCACACGGCGGTCGAGACCTGAGGCGTGTAGCCGACCGTCCACGCGTCCGACTGCAGCTCGGTGGTTCCCGTCTTACCCGATGCCGGGCATGGGATGTCGCAGCAGGTCAGGGTGCCGTACTCGAAGGCGCCCTTCATGACGTCGGCCACCTCGTAGGCGACGCCGTCGGAGATCACCCGCTGACCGGCGGCCTTGCTGGGCTCGTCGACCTCGCCGTCGGGGAACTCGACCCGCCTGATCGCCGTCGGCCTGTGATGGACGCCGCCGTTCGCGAGGGTCGCGTAGGCGTTGGACATCTGAAGCACCGAGACGCCCGTGGTGAGGCCGCCGAGGACCTCAGCGGGATAGCCGCCGAGCTCGCTGGTGATGCCCATCTTCTTCGCCATCTCGACCATCGAGTCCGCGCCGATGTCGAGCACGAATTGGGCGAAGACCGTGTTGATCGACTCGGCGGTCGCGTCGCGGAGGCTCATCGACCCACCGCCGCCGCCGGAGACCGACCAGGGCGGGCAGCCGTCGCAGGGGGTCAGGGTGATCGAGCTCGGGGCGGAGTAATAGGTCGAGTCCGGGTCGATCCCCTGATCGACTCCTGCGGTTAGCGCGAACGGCTTGAAGGCGGAGCCGGGCTGGCGCTCGCCCTGGGCGGCGAGGTTGAACTGGTCGACGTCGTAGTTCGTCGACGACCCCATCGCCAGGATCTCGCCGGTCTGCGTATCGGTGGACACGAGCGCGGCCGCGGCCCCGGTGACCGGATGGTTCGCGATCGCCTGGCGCGCGAGGTTCTGCAGCTCGGGGTCGATCGTGGTGTGGACCTCGAGGCCGCCGAGCCGCACCGTGTCGGTGCCGTATTCATCGATCAGCTCCTGCTGGACGTAGTCGAACAGGTAGGGCTCCTTGCGCTCGTCGTAGCGGGTGCCCCGGTCGAGGCTGAGGTCGGCGCTGACCATCCGCTGGTACTGCGGGTCGGCGAGATAGCCCTGATCCCGCATCGCGTCGAGCACCAGGTTGCGGCGGTTCGTCGCCCGCTCAGGGTTGATGAACGGGTTGTACTGGGACGGCGCCTGCGGCAGGCCGGCCAGCAAGGCCGACTCGCGCACGGTCAGGTCGGAGACGTGCTTGTTGAAGTAGACCTGCGAGGCCGCTTCGACGCCGACCGCCGTGTCGCCGCCGTTGGTTCCGTAGGTGGCGGTGTTGAGGTATTGCTCGAGGATCTCGTCCTTCGTGTAGCGGTCCTCGTAGTCCATCGCCATCTTCGCCTCGTGGAGCTTTCGCTCGAGCGTGTCCTCGGGCTCCTTGATGTAGAGGTTGCGGACCAGCTGCTGCGTGACCGTCGAGGCGCCCTGCTCGATGTCCCCGGCCTCGACGTTCTCGATCGCGGCGCGGACGATCGCCGAGACGTCGATGCCGTCGTGCTCGTAGAAGTTCTCGTCCTCGATCGCGATCGTCGCCTCCCGCAGCGACTCCGGGACCCTCTTGAGCGGCACCCGCTCGCGCACGATGTCGGCGTCGATGAACCCGAGGCGCTCGCCGGTGGCGTCGTAGACGGCCGTGTTCTCGCCGCTGTCGAGCGGCTTCAGCTCGTCGATCGAAGGCGCGTCGGCCATCACGTTGTAGACCCAGCCGGCGCCGACCGCGGCGGCGATGCCGAGGATCCCCAGGACGACGCAGAAGCCCAGCAGGATCTTCTTGCCCACCGAACCCTGCGAGCCGTTACGGCGGTGTCGTGCTCGCGCGGACATGACTGGCTACCCCGGGAAGGGTAACGACAGGGATTCGGCGTCAGACCAGCCTATTCCTCGTCCCGGCCCAGGATTCCCGCCTCGACCAGGAGCTGGTGCGCGCGCTCCCGCAGCGCGGCCTCCTCCCCGCCGACGCCGGTGCCCCCGACGCTGCGAGGCCCATGGATCACCAGCTTGAGCCCCTCCGGAGCGATCTCCGCAACCTCGATGCCGGACGCCTCGAGCGGTGCCAGCGCCTGACGTGCGGCCTGCACGTCGGTCCCGGGTGGGAGCCAGACCGCCGCCGCGGCCGGGGCGCTGCGATCGCCGGTCGAGAGGTTGAACAGGGTCGAGGTCACCATGTGCTCGTTCGGGATGATCATCAGCCGCCCGTCGCCGGTGTCGATGTACGTGTAGGTGAGCGTCAGGTCGTCGACGCGCCCGGTCTCGTCGTCGATCGTGATCGTGTCGCCGATCCGGATCGGCTGGGTGAACGCCATCAGCAACCCCGCGAGCGGGTTTGCCAGCACCTGGCGCGCCGCCAGCCCGAGCACGATCCCGAGCACGGCGCTCGAGGCGAGAAGGCCGGTCGCGAGCTTGTCGAGCTTCGTGAACTCGTTCAGGGCGAGGAAGCAGCCGATCAGCACGATCACGACGAAGGTCAGGCGCCGGACAACCCGCAGCCGGGTCTTGGCGGCGCGGGAGACGCCGGCCTCTGAGACGCGGTCGGCGACCCGCCCGGCCCGGGCGAGGACGAAGCGGTCGACGACGTAGGCGATCGCCAGCGTGATCGCCAGGGTGATGGCCGCGCCGATCACGTCGTCGTACTGCTCCCAGAAGGTCTGGTCGTCCATGGGCCACGATCCTGTCAAGCTGCCGCGCTTGATGGCAACTTCCTCCACCCGCGCCGTGTTCCTTGACGCGCTCGGCACCCTCGTCGAGCTCGAGCCGCCGTGGGTGCATCTCGCCGCCGAGATGGGCGAGGAACCCGAGGCGCTCGTGAGCGCCGTCCGCAAGGAGATGGCCTACTACAAGGAGCACTCCCACGAGGGGCGCGATCCCGATTCGGTCGCGGCGCTGCGCGCTCGCTGCGCGGACATCCTCTCCTGGGAGCTCGACCGCGAGGTGCCGGTCGCGAAGATGATGGCCTCGATCCGGTTCCAGCCCTTCCCCGACGCGGCGCCGGCGCTGGCCGACCTGCGCTCGCGCGGCCTGCGCCTGGTCTGCGTCTCCAACTGGGACGTTTCGCTGACCGAGGTACTCGAGCGCTGCGGCCTGGCCGACCACCTCGACGGCGTCGTGACCTCCGCCGGCTCGGGCTCGCGCAAGCCGGACCCCGTGATCTTCTCGCAGGCGCTGGAGATCGCCGGCTGCTCCGCGGCCGAGGCGCTCCACGTGGGCGACACGCCCGAGGAGGACGTCGCCGGGGCCGCGGCCGCGGGGATCCGGGCGCTGCTCCTCGACCGCGAAGGCGGTGGCGACATCGCCTCGCTCGCCGAGATCGCCGACGCGCTCGGCGGGGATTCGTAATGAGCGATCTGCCGCCGCCGCGGCCCGAGGAGCGCCTCGACAGCCCGGTCGGCGATACGGCGATCGATGGCTCGGTCGGCCCGCCCGGCGCTGCGCCGCCGCCCGAGCCGGCGAGCCTCGGGCGGCGCCTGGCGGCGGGCCTGCTCGACCTCGGCCTCGGCTGGCTGCTGGTCGGCATGGCCGTCTACGCGGCCGTTCCGGAGATCGAGGACGAGACGCTCACCAGCGGACAGGAGGAGTCGGCCTACATCGTCACCCTGATCGCGATCAGCGTCTGGGTCAACTACATGGTCTTCGCCGAATGGCGCTACGGACGGACGATCGGCAAGGCCGCGCTCGGGATCCGCGTGGTGCGACTCGACGGCGGCCGGCTCACCTGGAACGGCGCCCTTGCGCGCAACCTCCTGCGGCTCCCGGACCTGGTCGCGATCTTCTTCACCGTCCCGACCTCGGAGCACCGCCAGCGGCTCGGCGACCGCGCCGCGAAGACGGTGGTGCTGCGCTGGACCGACCAGTGGCGCCCGCAGGCGCCGACCCGGCTCGACGCGGCGCCGAGCGTGACCGCGTCCTGGGGCGCGGCCCGGGCCTTCGCCGGGCTGGCTCTGCTCCTCTTGATCACGATCCTGGCGGCCGGGATCGCGTCGGCGTTCGACTCCGACCTCGAGACGCTCGGCGCGGTCCTCGTGCTCCAGGCGCTGCTGGCGGCGGCAATGATCTACGTGCCGTTCCAGGTCGCCAACCCGGATGGGTTCGCCCGCCCCGCCGCGCTGGGGCTCGGTCCCTCGGCCCGCGCTCCGGTCGCCACCGCCGCGATCGCCTACCTGGCCTACATCGGCTGCGCGATCGTGATCTCGGCCCTGTTCTCGCCCGAGCAGGAGGACATCACCCGCGAGCTCGGGGTCGACGAGGGCGCGCTCGGAGCGGTCGCGGCGTTCTTCTTGATCGTGATCGCGGCCCCGGTCGCCGAGGAGATCTTCTTCCGCGGCTTCATGTTCGCCGGGATCCGTTCGCACGGGTCGTTCCTGGTCGCGGCGCTGGTCTCGTCCGGGATCTGGGGCCTCTTCCACTACACCGGCTCCGAGAGCTGGCCGGTGGTCCTCCAGCTCTCGGTCTTCGGCGTGATCCTCGCCGCCGTCTACGAGCGCACCGGGTCGATCCGGCCGGCCATCGCCCTCCACATGCTCAACAACGCGATCGCGTTCGTCGTCCTCGCCTCGGGATGACGGACCGCCTGTCACAATGGCGCGCGTGAGAACTGGCGGCATCCTCGGGGGGATCCTCTCGCTGGCGCTTCTGGCTGCGCCGAGCGCGCTGGCACAGGAAACCCCGGTGCCGGCCGAGCCGGCGCCCGCTGCCGAGACGCCGCGCGGGGCCGCACCCGAGGCAGCCCGGATCAAGCTGCGGCTCAAGGGCATCCAAAACGGCCAGGTCAACGTCGGCAAGCGCTTCAGCGCCGTCGGCACGATCGGCCCGTTCGTGCCCAACCAGGAGGTCCTGCTCCTGGTAAAGCGCGACGGCAAGACCGTGAAGCGGATCCGCAAGCCGGTCGAGCGCGGCGGCGAGGAGGGCAACATCGGCCGTTTCGACGTGCGCAGCCCGCAGGTGATCAAGCCCGGCAGCTGGCGGGTTCGGGTGAACAAGCTCGCGACACCCCAGCAGCCCGGAGCCCTCGCCGCCAGCCGCGCGGTCGGCGTGGACTATCCGGACCTCGACCCGGGCGACCGCGGCCGCTACGTGAAGCTGCTGAACAGGCTGCTCGCGAAGAAGGCGTACCACACTACGAAGGGCAGCAAGTACGGAAGTGCCACCGGCCGCGCGATCCTCGCCTTCCGCAAGGTGAACAAGATGAGCCGGACGATGAACGCGACGCCCGGGATCTTCCAGACGCTCGCGGCGGGCAAGGGCGGTTTCCGCCTGAAGTGGCCCGGCGGCGGCAAGCACGTGGAGGCCGACCTCTCGCGCCAGGTGATGGTGCTCGCCAAGAACGGCAAGCCCAAGCACATCTTCCACATCTCCTCGGGCACGCCGGCGACGCCGACGATCCGCGGCAAGTTCGCCACATACCGCAAGGACTACGGCACCAACAGCCTGGGGATGATCCACTCGGTCTACTTCATCCGCGGCTACGCGACGCACGGCTACCACTCGGTGCCCACCTATCCCGCAAGCCACGGCTGCCTGCGCAACCCGCCGCCCGATGCGCTCTTCATCTACAACTGGATCGACATCGGCGACGTCTTCTACGTCTACGGCTGAGCCGTGAGCGCCGACCTCGAGGGCGCCCGGAGCACCCTGGTCGCCGAGCTCCGCGAGCACGCGCTCGTCCTCGGCGAGGTCACCCTGTCGAGCGGCCAGACCACGCAGTACTACGTGGACGCGCGGCGAGCGCTGATGAGGCCGGCGGGATTCCGCGCCGCGGGCGAGCTGATCGCCGCGGCGGCGACCGGCGCCGGCGCGAGCGCGGTCGGGGGGCCGGTGATGGCGGCGATCCCACTGGCGTGCGCGGCGATCGCCGTCCCCGGTGGCGACGGGCTCGTCGGCTTCTTCGTGCGCAAGGAGCGCAAGCAGCACGGACTTCAGCGCTGGGTCGAGGGGCCGGTCGAGGCCGGGGCCAAGGTCCTGGTCGTCGAGGACACGGTCACCACGGGCGGCTCGACGGTGAGCGCGATCGAGCGGATCCACTCGGAGGGGCTCGAGATCGTCGCGGCCCTCTGCGTGGTCGACCGCTTGGCGGGTGGCGGTGACGCGATCGCCGCCGCCGCCGATGCGCCGTTCACCGCGCTGACGACGATCGACGACGTCTACCCGGATCGGCCCGACCGGTAGGGAGTCCTCAGCCGACCGGGCGGGTGCGCAGGGTGCGAACCACCTCGAGCGCCTGCTCGACCTCCTCCGGCGCCTTCTCCTTGGCGTTCTCGGCGATCACCGCGGTGACCACGGTCGCGCCCTCGCGCTCGAGCACGATCACCCGCAGCCGCTGGGGGACGCCGGTCGACCCCGCCACGCCCTCGCCTCTCGCCTGAAACCCTTCGTACCGGTGCTTGAGGGGCCTCGGCTCCGACGGGTCGAGCTTCCCCTCGTAGCCCTCGAGGGCGGCGAAGGTCTCAACCGCCAGGTTGCGCGGGTCGGCGGCCAGCGCGTCGTCGGACCGGTCGGCCGCGAGGCTCATGACCACCAGCTTGTCGGGGGCCGTGAGCAGGGTCGCGATTCCCCGCGGCCTTGCTTTCCACCCCGGCGGCCGGCCGAACACGAGCCCGTTGACGCGACTGGAGTAGCGCTCGTAGCCGCGGGGCAGCCTCGGCAGCTCCTCGGCGGTCTCCGGTAAGCGCTCGATCTCCGGCACGGAGGGGGCGCCGTCGGAGCCGCAGGCAGCGAACCCCGCGGCGACGAGCACCGCCAGGATCGCCGTAGCCTGTCGCGCGTGGACCCGCATCCGGCGCATCCTCTCACCCCCTACCCGCCGCTGATCATCAACGCGGCGCTCACCGGCATGGTCGGATCGCCCGAGCGCGTCCCGGCGCTCCCGGTCACGGTGGCGCAGATCGCGCGCGACGCGCGCGTGGTCGATCAGCTCGGCGCCTCGGTGCTCCACGTCCACGCGCGGACCGAGGACGGCGGGCCGGAGTGGCGGCCCGAGGCCTACGAGGAGATCGTCGCCGCGGTACGGGCCGAGTGCCCGGACGCGGTGCTCTGCGTCAGCACGAGCGGTCGGGAGCACGGCGACCTCGAGCGGCGCGCGGCGGTCCTCGGCCTCGAGGGCGAGGCCAAGCCGGACATGGCGAGCCTCACGCTCGGCTCGCTCGACTTCGCCACGGGCCCCAGCGTGAACGCCCCGGACACCGTCGAGACGCTGGCGGAGCGGATGCTCGCCGCGGAGATCCGCCCGGAGCTCGAGGTCTTCGGATCGGGCATGGCGAACGAAGCGCGGCGGCTGCTGGACCGGCAGCTCGTCCGTGAGCCGCTCTACGCGAACCTGATGCTCGGCGGCCACCACACCGCGCCGGCGACGATGCGCGAGCTCTCACACCTGGTCGACTCGCTGCCCGCGAACACCGTCTGGGCCGCCGGAGGGATCGGCGCGTTCCAGCTCAAGGCGAACGCCCTGGCCGTGTTCGCCGGCGGCCACGTCCGGACCGGCCTCGAGGACGCCGCGCGCCTGCACCATGGCGATTCCGAGCCGACGACGAACTCCGCCCTGGTCGCCCGGGCGCTGCGCCTGGCGGCGGCCGCCGGCCGCCGCGCGGCGACTCCGGCGGAGGCCCGGGCGATGCTGGGGCTCCCGGCTCGGGCCGGCGGCGCGTACCGGATCCGCCCGGCGCGGATGCCTGACGACCGCAGGCCGATGCTGAGGGTGCTGGAGACGGTGAACATGCATCGCGTGCCCTCGCCGGAGATGCACGACTTCGATGTCGGGGAGTGGTTCGTCGCCGGGATGGGGGACGAGGTCGTCGGCGTCGCCGGCTACCGGATCCTGCGCCACGGCCAGGGCCTCGCCGGCAAGACCACGCTCCTCGCGGTGCTGCCCGCGCGGCGCGAGCTGGGCATCGGCCGGGCGCTGCAGCGTCTCCGCATGGACCTCATGCGAGACGCCGGCGCCACCCGGGTCATCACCAACGCCGATCGCCCCGAGACGATCGCCTGGTACGAGCGGCATTTCGGCTACCGCAGGGTCGGCGAGGTCGAAAAGCTGCACGAGTTCGGGCTGCCCGACGTCGATCGCTGGACGACCCTGGAAGCGCCGCTCGCTTAGCGGCGACCCGGGCCGGGCTCAACGAACGCCCCGACCAGGATTCGAACCTGGGGCCTACTCCTTAGGAGGGAGTCGCTCTATCCGACTGAGCTATCGGGGCTGGGGTCGAGTCTAGGGCTTGAGCAAGCGATTTTCGGCTCTCGCGATGCCGCCGAGTAGCCGGGATCGACCGACTTCATTAGGCACAAACTGCCGTTTTGCGGGGCACAAAAGCAGTCTGGACTACGCCGACGTCGCTCGCGAATCCCAGTCTGGGAGCGGGATTAGGAGGCGATTGATCGATTGCGTCCGAAGGAGGCGGCCGTTCAGGCACAAGCGGATGTGCTCACGACGGCGGACCACTTCTCGCAGGCGGCACGTGACCGCGGCATCGCTGGCATCTGGGTTGCGGCTACTTAGCTGTCCTCCGCACACCGCGCGTCGAGGATTAGATGTTGGCCGCGGCGTGGTCGCGCAAGTACTCGCGCAGGTACGGAATCGTGAAATCGACGTGGCCGTATCCGGCCGCTTCGATCAGCTCGGCGTCGATCAGCCGGCGACGGTAGATGCCCGCATACTTCTTGTCGACTTCGAGCCGCTTGGCGATGTCGGCCATTTTCGACGGTCCGTCATCCTTCGCCATCGCAAGCAAGAAGGACTTGTCTACGTCTGACGTATCTGCGAGCGCCGGCGCATGCACAAGCGAGCCGAGGCGGCGCCGCGCGCTCGCGACACCCGTCTCCGCGTCTTCGAGGCTGATGCTGTCCGCGTCACGGCGCACCCGCCAGCAATGCGCGCCAACGAGCTGGATCAGGAACGGGTATCCCTGCGTGCCTTCGACCATCAGATCGAGAGCGTCAGCACTGACCTGACGGCCCGCCTCGTCGATCGGATCCTTGAGTGCTCGTCGAACCTGGTCGAGGTCGACAGGCCCGAGGTGGTGACGCTCGGCACGCCGCAGAAAGGTGAGAATGTCGTCGTTCAGAAGGTCGCTGACCGACGAGCTGAGGCCAGCAGCAGCGAGAGCGACTTCGCGGTCCTCCCGGAAGGCGTGCTGCACGGTGGTGGCGAGCTCGCGTAGCTCGACGATCTGACCGCGATGAATCTCATCGAGCGTGATTAGCAGGCCGGTTTCGTTCTCCGTCAGCAGGTCCGTCAGCAGGTTGATCTGGCTGCGGAGGTCCGCCTTCGCGACGTGTGGCTCCAGCGTTTCCCATGTGAGGCCTCCGCCTTTCAGCGGTAGCTCGATGCCGGTTAGCCGCTTCCGAACGGCATCCGGATCGAACTGGCGAAGGACTTCTGGGAGGCGACTTTGAGTCAGCCGGTCGACAAGGCCGTCTGTGGCGGTTTCGCTGATGGCCAGCCACCCCTGGGCCTCGGCCTCGGCCTGGATCGCGTTCAGCATTACCGTCTTTCCGGCGCCGCGAGCGCCCGTATACAGAGTCGCGCGGCCGCTGGCCCCCGGACCGTCGGCCAGCGCGTCGACGAATTCCATGATCAGCTCGTTCCGGCCCGCAAGCAACGGTGGGTTGGCTCCGAAGGTCGGCTTGAACGGGTTCCTCACACGACCCACCGTAGCAATCGCTTTAGACCTCTTTAGACCTTTTAGGCCTTTTAGACCCCTTTGGATCTACTCAGGCTTGCGGCGGGAGGTCTGCTCCTGCATGCCAGGGTGCTGGCCAGATACTCCGCTTTCGCATGGAAAGGGGTAAACGCAAATCTCACCCTAGGGTTGCTGGACCGGTGCGGGATTCGGGCTAGCCTCGGCGCATGCACTTCCGTAGCGCATCCGTAGCTGTCTTGGCCGTCGCAGCGATCGCTGGTCTGACCTCTTGGGCGTCGGCCGAGAAGATCGTTGGGAGC
>Ga0299914_10003180_pt1 | contig 11547 bp, 11 predicted proteins | sample RVTome_10_FD_201361 | JGI IMG/M metagenome (GOLD analysis project Ga0299914, IMG submission 201361) | Soil microbial communities from uranium-contaminated site in the Upper Colorado River Basin, Wyoming, United States - RVT153D57 (version 2) ... | reverse complement strand
TCGCCGACCGCGACCTGCGCGGGGCGCCGCGGCCCGCGGCGGCCGTCCGGGCCTTTCTCGCCTTCGCCGGCGGGCACGCGGTCCTCGTCGCGCACAACGCCCGCTTCGACCTGGCCTTCCTCGACCGAGAGGTCGAGCTGCTGACGGGCCGCCGGGTCGCGTCGCCGGTCGTCGACACCGTGGGCCTGGCCCGGCGCCTGCTCGTCGGGCGCGTGCCGCGCGTCGGCCTCACCTCGCTGGCGGAGTTCTTCGACACGTCGGTGCGGCCGTGCCACCGGGCCCTCCCGGACGCGCAGGCGACCGCGGAGATCCTCGTGGCGCTCGTCGGCCTCGCGCAGGAGCGAGGCGCGAGGACGGTCGCGGACCTGGTCGAGCTCGCGGCCCCGCGCCGGCGCCGCGTCTATGACAAGCGCTCGCTCGTCTTCGGGGCCCCGACCCGCCCCGGCGTCTACGTCTTCCGCGACGCGAACGACCAGGCGCTCTACGTCGGGCGCGCACGCGACCTTCGCGCCAGGCTGCGCTCGTACTTCCGCTCCGAGCGGCAGCGGCCGGCCGTCGAGGCAGCGCTGGCCGCGGTCGAGCGGGTGGAGTGGCAGGTCCTCGGCTCGGAGCTCGAGGCGGCGCTCGAGGAGCTCCGCCTCATCCGCGAGCTGCGGCCGCCGGCCAACGCGCGCGGGAAGCGCGGCGGCCGCGCCTTCTACCTGCGGCGGCGCGGCGAGGGGATCGTCGTCTCCGGGCGGCCGGGCCCGCTCGGGCCGATCCGGAGCCGCCGCCGGGCCGAGCGTGCGGCACGGGCGCTCACCGGCGCCTCGGAAGACGAGCTGGGCCGGCTGCTCCAGGGTGGCCCGCTCCCGCGCCTGCGCGCGCGCCTCGCCGACCTCTCCGAGTGCCTGCGCTACGAAGACGCCGCGCGACTTCGTGACCGGATCACCGCCCTCGAGCACGTCATCCGGGAGCTGGCCGCGCTGGAGCGGCTCCGCTCGCTGGAGGCCTGCCTCGTCACGCCCGCCTCGGCCGTAGGCTTCGCCCGGGCGGTCTTCGTCTCCGCCGGGCGGGTCGCCGACGCGCGCGTGCTGCCGCCGGGCGCGGGCGCAGCCCTGGAGGTCCGGGCGGGCCTCGCCGCGGCAAGGGCCGCCGAGCCGTCGCTCGGGCCCGAGGACGCCGAGGAGCTCCTCCTCCTGGGCGGCTTCCTGCGGAGACCCCCGCCCGAGCTCGTCGTGGCTCCGCTCGACGAGCGCGCCATCCTCGCCGCCCTGCACCACCCGCAGTCCGCGGTAGCCTGACGAAGCTCTAAGCTCCCTGCAGATGGCTCAGGAGCTGGAGGCAGGGGCGCGCGCCGCCGTCGCAGCGCTGACGTTCGGCGACCGTGTGGCCGCCGCCGTCGACGCGAAGCGGAGCCAGCTCCTCGTCGGGCTCGATCCGCGGCCCGAGCTCTTGCCGGTCGAGCTGCGCGGGGACGTCCACCGGGGCCGGGCCTCGGCCGCGGATGCGGTCGGACGCTTCTGCCGCGGGCTCGTCGACGCCGTTGCGCCGTACGTCGTCGGCGTCAAGCCGCAGCTCGCGCACTTCGAGGCGCTCGGCGCCGACGGGATCAGGGCCTTCGAGGAGGTCTGCGAGTACGCGCGCGCCGCCAACCTGCTCGTGCTCGCCGACGCGAAGCGCGGCGACATCGGCTCGACCGCGCGCGCCTACGCCGACGCGTATCTCGAGGAGCGCGAGGACCGGCCGCCGCCGGTGGACGCGCTCACGGTCAACCCGTACCTCGGAAGCGACTCGATCGAGCCCTTCGTCGCCGCCTGCCGCCGCACGGGCAACGGCATCTTCTGCCTCGTGAAGACCTCGAACGCCGGCAGCGCCGACATCCAGGACGCGGCCCTCTCGGACGGCCGCCGCGTGTGGCAGCACGTCGGCCAGCTCGTCGATGCCTGGGGCGAGGACCTCGTCGGCGAGCGCGGCCTCTCGAGCGTCGGCGCCGTCGTCGGCGCCACCTACCCGCGTGCGATCGGCGAGGCCCGGAAGCTGATGCCGCGCGCCATCCTGCTCCTCCCGGGGATCGGCGCCCAGGGCGGGACGCCGGCGGACGTCGCCCGCGCCTTCACGAGCGGGCCGGCGAGCGCGCTCGTGCCGGTGTCGCGCTCGGTCATCTATGCCTTCCGTATGGACGGGGCCGACTGGCGGAAGGCGGCCGGCGCCGAGGCGGCCCGCCTCCGCGGCGAGGTCTGGGCGGTGTCGGGCTGGTGAACGCCGACAAGATCAGGATCTGGATCGCCCGCTTCGCCGCGCCGCTCGCCTTCTTCTTCGCGGCCACGGTCCTCGTCATCCTCGTCCAGCGCGCGCTCGAGTCCGACGAGACGGAGGCGGGAACGAACACCACCTCCACCGTGGAGGTCGACACCGGCCCGACGACGACCGAGCCCGACCAGACGACGACGCTTCCGCGCGGCTGCCGGCGAGCGCGCTACACGGTGCGACGGGGCGACACCCTCGAGTCGATCGCCGCCAGGTGCGAGGTATCCCTCGCCGACCTGCTCGAGCTCAACCCGAACATCGACCCGCTGACGCTCAACCCGGGCGACCGGATCCGCATCCGGCCTCCGCAGCAGCAGGGGACGACCACCGAGACGGAGACCGAGACTCAGGGCTAGGAGGGTTTGGCGAAACACCCCGGTGCCGCCGGGCCGCGCTGCTCGCTCCGAGGACGGCGTCCTCAGTCGCGCCCGTAGCCTCCGGCTACGAACGCTCCCTGCGTCCTTGCCTCGGAACGACCATCACGCCCCGTCGGCGAGCGGAGTTTCGCCAATCCCTCCTTGGGCTAGCTGGGGTCGAGGCGGCGGCCGAGGGCCTTCGCGGCGTGGACGCCGGCGAGGGCGATCGTCATCAGCGGGTTGCCGAGCGTCGTCAGCTCGACCGCCCCGGCCTGCCGCTCACGGCGACGCCGGGGGATGGTGAGCGTCCGGGGCGCGCTGCCGAGGGGGAGGATGCGCTCGCTCGCGCCGCGCTCCTCGCCGCCCCACACGAAGAGGCGGGTGGGGCGGAGCTCGAGGCCGCCGAGGCCCTTGATCTCGACCTGCAGCGAGCGCTCGACTCCACGGATCCGCTCGGGCTTCGTCTCCGGCTGCTCCGTGGCCATCGCTCCGAGGATAGCCTGAGGGCCGTGCGGAAGCACGTCGCAGTCAACGCGCTCGTCCTCCTCCTCGTCGCCCTGCTGGGCGGCACGGCCGCGGCTTCGACACCGCCGCCCGTGCAGGCCCGGGCGGTCCTCGTCGCGGACGGGCGCACCGGCGACGTCCTCTACGAGCGCAATGCCGACAAGCGGATGGCGATGGCGAGCATCACGAAGCTGATGACGGCGCTCGTCACCCTCGAGAACGCCCGCCCCGGCCAGATGGTCACCGTCGCGCCGCAGGCGGTGGCGCCGGGCGGTTCCTCCATCTTCCTCACCGCGGGAGAGCGGCTGCGCGTTCGCGACCTGCTCGCCGCCGCGCTGATCCAGAGCGCCAACGACTCCGCCTTCGCGCTGGCCGCCGAGGTCGGAAACGGGAGCGTCAAGCGGTTCGTGCGGATGATGAACGCGAAGGCGGAGGAGCTCGGCCTGGAGGGGACGCGCTACGTACGCCCGGACGGGCTCGACGTGCGCGGGCACGTCTCGACGGCGCGCGACACTTTTCGCCTCGCGCGCCTCGCCATGCAAAAGCCGCTCGTGCGGGAGCTCGTTCGCAAGCGGACTGCGCAGATCCCGCCGGACCGGAGCCTGAGGAGCTGGAACGACCTCCTCTGGACCTTCCCCGGCCTGATCGGCGTGAAGACCGGCCACACCGACAACGCCGGCTGGGCCGAGGTCGCGGCCGCGCGGCGCGGGCCGACGGCGATCTACGCGGTGATTCTCGGGAGCCCGTCGCGCGCAAGGCGGAACGCCGACCTGACGAAGCTGATGGAGTGGGCGTTCGACCAGTACGTCCATTACAGCGTCATCCGCGAGGGCGAGGAGTACGCGACTGCGGAGATCCCCTTCGCCGAGGGGGAGCGGCTCGGGCTCGTGGCCGCCGCGGGGGCCTCCGAGCTCGTCCGGCTGGGCGACGGCTCGCGGTTCGTCGAGCGCATCGTCGCGCCCGAGATGGTCGAGCTCCCCGTGCGCAAGGGCCAGAAGCTCGGCGAGGTGGTCGTCATGGAAGGCGACCGCGAGGTCGCCCGCACGGACTTGCTCGCCGCTCGCGACGTCCCGGCGCCGACCTTCGAGGAGAAGGCCCGCTGGTATGCCGACCGCGCCCTGGACGAGGCAGGCTCGATCCTCTCCTCCGTGCTCCCCGGCCTCTGACGCGGCGCCGAGCATCTGAGCTAGGATCGCGCCCGGTGCCTTCTCCGCACCCAGTCGGATGATCGTCACCGTCACGCTCAACGCAGCGATCGACCGGACGCTCGTCGTTCCGAACTTCAAGCCGGGCCAGCGACATCGGGCCAGCGTCGGCTTCCCGAGCGCCGGGGGGAAGGGGATCAACGTCGCGCGTGCGCTCAAGCGCCTGGGAGCGCCGGTCGTCTGCGCCGGACTGGCCGGCGGGCGCACGGGCACGCTCCTCGTCGAGGAGCTGACGCACGAGGGGATCCTCAACGACTTCGTCAGGATCGGCGGCGAGTCGCGCACCTCCATCGCCGTGCTCGACCCGACCTCGAACGCGTACACGGAGATCAACGAGTGGGGCCCGGAGGTGACCGACGAGGAGCTCGAGATCCTCCGCGAGAAGCTCGCCTACCTGGCGCAGCGCGCGGAGTTCGTCGTCCTCGCCGGCTCCCTGCCGCGCGGCGTCGACCCGGGCTTCTACGGGGACCTCGTGCGGGAGCTGAACCGCCGCCAGCTCCTCACCGTCGTGGACACGGAGGGCGAGCCGCTCCGGCTGGCCGTCGAGGCGGAGCCCTACCTCGTCTCGCCCAACCAGCAGGAGGCGGAGGCGCTCGTCGGCCACGAGTTCGTCGACGACGAGGACATCGTCGCCGGCCTGGACGAGATCGCCGCTCTCGGCGCACGGAACGTCCTCATCACGCTCGAGACCGGCGCGTACGCCCTCCTGCGGGAGGACCGCACCGAGCTTCGCGTGCGCGCGCAGGCGCCGCGGGTCGAGCCCGTCTCCGTCGTCGGCGCGGGCGACACGCTCCTCGGCGGCTTCCTCGGCGCCCGGGTCGCCGCCAAGCCCTTCGACGAGGCCGTGCGGGCCGCCGTCGCCGCCGGGTCCGCCTCGGTGCTCGAGGCGGGCGCGGGCCGCTTCGACGCGCGCGAGGCAGGCCGCCTCGCCTCGCTCGTCCAGCTCGAGCACGTCGAGCGCGTGGCGCACGAAAGCTAGCCACCCTCCTTGGTACGATCGCTCCAGTGAGCGTGGAGCTGCGTCAGGACGAGATCGAGCGCCTCCTCGCCCTGGAGCGCAAGTTCGCCAAGGAAGGGCTCACCTTCGACGACGTGCTGCTCGTCCCGTCCGAGTCGGGCGTGCTGCCGGGCGAGGTCTCGACGCGGACGCGGCTGACGCGCACGATCTACCTACAGATCCCGATCGTCTCGGCGGCCATGGACACCGTCACGGAGGCCCGCGCCGCGATCGCGGTCGCGCGCGAGGGCGGGATCGGCGTCGTCCACCGCAACCTCTCGGTCGAGGCGCAGGCCGCCGAGGTCGACAAGGTGAAGCGCTCCGAGGCGGGCATGATCGTCGAGCCGGTGACGCTGCCGCCCGACGCGCCCGTCGCCGCGGCCCTGCAGATCATGGAGACCTACCGGATCTCGGGCGTGCCTGTGACCGACGACGACGGGCGTCTCGTCGGGATCCTCACGAACCGCGACCTCCGCTTCGAGGACGACACGGGCCGGCCCGTCTCCGAGCTCATGACCTCGGCCGGCCTCGTCACCGTCGCGGTAGGGACGACCCTGGAGGAGGCCCGCGCCGTCCTCCACCGGCACAAGATCGAGAAGCTGCCGGTCGTCGACCCGGACGGGCGCCTGAAGGGGCTCATCACCGTCAAGGACATCTCGAAGCGGATCCAGTACCCCCTCGCCACCAAGGACGAGCAGGGCCGGCTCCGCGTCGCCGCCGCCGTCGGCACCGGGCCCGAGGGGCTCGAGCGCGCCGCCGCCCTCGTCGGCGAGGACGTGGACGTGCTCGTCGTCGACACGTCGCACGGCCACTCGGTCGGCGTGCTCGAGGCCGTTCGGGAGCTGAAGGGGCGCTACGACGTCCCCGTGGCCGCGGGCAACGTGGCCACGCCCGAGGCGACCGCCGCGCTGATCGACGCGGGCGCCGACGCGGTGAAGGTCGGCATGGGGCCGGGCGCGATCTGCACGACGCGCGTGGTCGCCGGGATCGGCGTCCCGCAGATCACGGCCGTGTACGACTGCGCCCAGGCGGCCTCGCGCCACGGTGTGCCGGTGATCGCGGACGGCGGCATCCAGTTCTCCGGCGACATCGCCAAGGCGATCGCCGCCGGCGCGGACACGGTCATGCTCGGCGGCCTCCTGGCGGGGACGGACGAGAGCCCGGGCGAGGTCGTCTTCCACCAGGGCGAGCAGTTCAAGGAGTACCGCGGCATGGGCTCCCTCGGCGCCATGCGGGCGCGCCACTCGAGCGACCGCTACTTCCAGCAGGACGTCGAGGAGGTCGGGAAGCTCGTCCCCGAGGGGATCGAGGGACGGGTCGCCTACAAGGGGCCGCTCCGGAACGTCGTACACCAGCTCGTCGGCGGGCTCCGCCAGGCGATGGGCTACGTCGGCGCCGCCACGATCGAGGAGCTGAAGGAGGCGCGCTTCGTCCGCGTCACCTCCGCGGGTCAGCGCGAGAGCCACCCGCACGACGTCGCCATCGTCAAGGAAGCGCCCAACTACCGGCCGGGACGGTAGTGCTCCCCCAGGCAATGAGCGCCCGCCCCTGGCCCGCAATCACGCGGCTTGGTGCTTGCGACCCATGGACTGGGCGTCATCACCTGGAGGAGCACTAGTGGGCGAGGTCGTGCCGCTCCCCGTCCCGGAGCCCGCACCCGAAGAGCGCCCCGTCCTCGTCGTCGACTTCGGCGGCCAGTACTCGCAGCTGATCGCGCGGCGGGTGCGCGAGTGCCGGGTCTACTCGGAGCTCGTCCACCACACGACCCCGCCGGCGGCGCTGGCGGCGCGGCGGCCGCTCGCGCTCGTCCTCTCGGGCGGGCCGGCGTCCGTCTACGCGGAGGGCGCGCCGCAGGCCGACCCCGGCATCTTCGACCTGGGCGTCCCCGTGCTCGGCATCTGCTACGGCATGCAGCTGATGGCGCGAGACCTGGGCGGGAAGGTCGAGCGGACGGACGGCTCGGAGTTCGGTAGGGCGGAGGTGCAGGTCGAGCCGGGCGCCGAGCTCTTCCGCGGCCTCCCAACCGAGCAGGTCGGCTGGATGAGCCATCGCGACTCCGTCACCGCGCCGCCGGAGGGCGCGCGCGTGACGGCCTCGTCGCCCTCGACGCCGATCTCCGGCTTCGAGGACCCGGCGCGCGGACTCTACGGCATCCAGTTCCACCCGGAGGTGCTCCACACCGAGCACGGCACCGAGATCCTCAAGAACTTCCTCTACCGCGTGGCCGCCGCGCCGCCGGCCTGGACGGCCGCGGCCGTGATCGAGGAGGAGACCGCCCGCATCCGCGCCCAGGTCGGCCGCGAGCGGGTGATCTGCGGTCTCTCGGGCGGCGTCGACTCGGCGGTCGCCGCGCTGCTCGTCCACAAGGGCGTCGGGGACCAGCTGACGTGTGTCTTCGTCGACCACGGCCTCCTGCGGAAGGACGAGGCGGCGCAGGTCGTGGAGACGTTCGGCCGCCACTTCCATGTGCCGCTCCTCCACGTCGACGCGCGGGAGCGGTTCCTCCTGCGGCTCGCCGGCGTCACCGACCCCGAGGAGAAGCGCAAGGCGATCGGCGAGGAGTTCATCAGGGTCTTCGAGGAGGAGGCGCGCACGCTCGGCGACGTCCGCTTCCTCGTGCAGGGGACGCTCTACTCCGACGTGATCGAGTCCGGCGGCTCAGGCGACGGTGTCGCCGCGACGATCAAGTCTCACCACAACGTCGGCGGTCTCCCCGAGGCGATGGACCTCGAGCTGGTCGAGCCGCTGCGGATGCTCTTCAAGGACGAGGTGCGTCGGGTCGGCGAAGAGCTCGGCCTCCCGGAGGAGATGGTCTGGCGCCACCCGTTCCCCGGGCCGGGCCTGGCGATTCGCATCATCGGCGACGTCACCGAGGAGCGGCTCGAGATCCTGCGCGACGCCGATGCGATCCTGCTCGAGGAGGTGCGCCGGGCCGGGCTCTACCGCGAGCTCTGGCAGTGCTTCGCGGTGCTGCCCGCGATCCGCTCGGTCGGCGTCCAGGGCGACGAGCGGACGTACGCCTACCCGATCGTCATCCGCGCGGTCACGTCCGAGGACGCCATGACCGCCGACTGGGCGCGCCTGCCCTACGACCTCCTGGAGACGATCTCGAGCCGGATCATCAACGAGATCCCCGCGGTCAACCGGGTCGCCCTCGACCTCTCGTCGAAGCCGCCCGCGACGATCGAGTGGGAGTGAGCGTTCCGGCGAAGGCGGAGCAGGCGGCCTGCCGGCTCCCCGCGGACGAGGCGGAGGCGGAGGCGATGTGCCCGCGCTGCAGCGCGGAGATGATGTGGACGAAGGCGAGCTGGCACTGCCTCGCCTGCCGGTACAAGCAGGGCTGCTGCGGGTAGCGGCGGGTCTCGCTCGGCCTCTGTCTCCTGGGGCACCCCGGCCCACCACCCGCTTTCGAGCCTAACGAGGAAAAGCGCACCCGTGTGTGCCGCATCGTGCCGGCTCTGTGCCGGCGGCTCCACAGCCTGCTCGGCGGATAGCCTCGCCGGGTGAGCCGGTACCGCTGGACGATCCTCGCCCTCGGCACGGCCGCCCAGTGGAGCTACTCCGCCGTCTTCCTGGGGATTCCCGTGCTCGCGCCGCAGCTGCGGGAGGAGTACGGGCTCTCGCTGACCCAGATCGGCGTCGTGCTCGCTGCGTTCAGCATCGGCTCGGTCGTCACGCTCCTGCCCTGGGGCCTGCTCGCCGACCGGCTCGGAGAGCGGCGGGTCTTGGCCACCGGGCTCGCGGCGGCGAGCCTCGCGCTCGCGGGGGCGGCGTTCACGACGGACTACGTCCCGCTCGTCCTCCTGCTCGTCCTCGCGGGCGGTGCCGGCGCGAGCGTGAACGCCGCCAGCGGCCGGGCGGTGATGAGCTGGTTCGCGGCCTCGCAGCGTGGGCTCGCGCTCGGGATCCGGCAGACGGCGCTGCCGCTCGGCGGGGCCGCGGCGGCGATCGCGCTTCCGCCGATCGCCGCCGCCGGCGGGACCGAGGCCGGGCTCCTGGTGCTCGCCGGCGCGTGCCTCGCCACGGCGATCGCCGGCGCGGTCGGCCTGCGGGAGGCGCCGGCGGACGATGCTGTACCCCTCGGCGACGTCACGAATCCGCTCAGGGACGGCCGGATGTGGCGCCTCGCCTCCGGCAGCGGGCTGATCGTCGTCGCCCAGATCAGCATCATGGCGTTCGCCGTCCTCTTCCTCCACGGCGCGCGCGGGCTCTCCACCGAAGCCGCGGCGGGCATCTTCGCGGCGATGCAGCTCGTCGGCGCCTCCCTCAGGGTCGCCGCCGGCCGGTGGTCGGACCGCGTGGGGACGCGCATCGGCCCGCTCGTCAAGATCGCGTTCGCGCTCTCGCTGCTGCTCGCCCTGAGCGCGGCGCTGACCTCGGCCCCACTGGCGCTGCTCCTGCCCGCGTTCCTCGCCGCCGGCGCGATCTCGCAGGCCTGGAACGGCCTCTCCTTCACGGCGGCGGCGGAGCTCGCGGGCCTCGCGCGCGCCGGGGCGGCGCTCGGCTTCCAGCAGACGGCCCTCGCCGTCGCCTCGAGCGTCGCGCCGCCCGTCTTCGCGGTGCTCGTCGAGTCGGCCTCCTGGGGCGTCGCGTTCGCGCTCGCCGCGGTGCTACCGCTCGCCGGCGCCGGCTTGCTGCGCCGCGTTCCTGCCTAGCCGGGCGCCACCTCCTGGCGTCGGCGTCGCATGAGCCCCAGGGAGAGGCCCAGCGCGGCGAGCACGGCCAGCGTCCCGCCGACGGCGGGAACCACGGGGAAGCCGGCGCCGCCCGCCGGGTCGGAGGGCGTGCCGCCCCCCGCCGGCTCGCCCACGGCCACGGCCACGGCCGCGAAGGTGTGCGTCTGCGCGCAGGGAACGGTCTGCCCGCCTGCCTCCGAGAAGTCGTCGTAGACCTCGTAGCGCCAGCTCCCGGCCGCCGGGAAGACGACCTCTGCGACGAAGACCTCGGGGTTGCCGGTCGGGCGGGCGACGAAGGTCTTCCGCTCGCCGGTCGCCGTGTTCACGATGGTCAGCTCGGGCCTCGCCGTCGCCGCGTTGGGAAGGGCGTTCCGTCCGTGCTGGAGCACGGTCAGCTCTGCCGTCCACGTCGTTCCCGCGGCCATGCCGGCGGGAGGCGGGGCGAGGCCGACCGTGGCCATGCACCCGGCGCTCGCCGTGCCGGCCTGGGCGAGCGCGACGACGAGGACGGCGGCGATCAGGGTTCGCTTCATGCGATCACTCCTTTCGCGGCTTCTACACCGCGGAGCCCGGGCGGGTTCCGGCTCAGCGGACGGCGAAGCCGACGAGGCCCTCCTCGTCCTCCTCGAAGACCTCGACGCGCTCCACCCACGCGGAGGAAGGCCCGCGGTGAACGAAGTCGACGAGGCGCTCGACCTTCTCCGGCGGGCCCTCGAAGACCGCCTCGACCGTCCCCTCCCAGGTGTTCCGCGCCCAGCCGGCGACTCCCTGCTCCTCGGCGAGCCGGCGTGTGGTCTCCCGGAAGAAGACGCCCTGGACGCGGCCGTGGACGACGACCCGCCGCCTCATGCGTACCGCCTGAACCAGGGGAGCACCGAGAAGGCCAGGAGGGCCGAGAAGGCGGCGGCGAGCACGAACGGCAGGCGCGTGTCCACGTCGAAGAGGGGAACGTAGACGAGCGGCGCGATCGCCACCCCGGCGAACTTGAACGCGCTGTAGGCCGAGGTGGCGCCGGCGCGGTTCTCGGGGAACGACTCGACCGCGATCGTGTTCAGGCCGGCCCAGACGAACGTCGACGCACAACCGATTCCGAAGAAGACGAGGCCGAGGCTCCAGGCGCTCGGTGCGAAGATGAGTCCGGCGACGCCGGCCGTGCACGCGATCGTCCCGGCGAGGGCGGTCGCAGGGCGACCGGCCCGGTCGACGACGCTGCCGGCGTAGCGGCCGAGAAGGATCCCGCCGACGCCGTAGCCGGCGACGAGCAGCCCACGCGCTCCCGACCCGAGGTCGAATTCCTCCGCGCCGACGAGGACGAGCACGAAGCCGATCGCGGTGAAGCCGAGGTAGCCGAGCAGCGCCTGCGCCGCCAGCAGCGCGATCCAGCGGTTGAGGAGCGTGCGGAGCGAGGCGCGGCCGGCCGCCTGCCGGCCGGCGCCCACTCCGAGCGTCTGCCGCGGGAGCGCGAGGACGACGGCGACGACCGCCACGAGTACGAAGGCGAGGCGCCAGGAGACCTCGCC
>Ga0299914_10003179_pt1 | contig 11552 bp, 13 predicted proteins | sample RVTome_10_FD_201361 | JGI IMG/M metagenome (GOLD analysis project Ga0299914, IMG submission 201361) | Soil microbial communities from uranium-contaminated site in the Upper Colorado River Basin, Wyoming, United States - RVT153D57 (version 2) ... | reverse complement strand
CCAAAAGTCATGGGCGTACTGCTTTGTCTTGCGGAGCATGCAGGCGACGTAGTGACGCGCGATACGTTCGTCGAACGCGTCTGGGGCGGCCGGATAGTCTCCGACGAGGTGTTGTCCCGGTGTATTTCTCTCCTGCGTACGCAACTCGACGACAACCCGCGCGCGCCCCGTTTCATTCAAACCCTGCCGAAACTCGGCTATCGGCTGATCGAAACCGTGGTGCCGCTGGAGCAAGGCGAGGCTCCGCTCCTGGCCGCAACTGAAGCAACAGCCGAGGAACCGGAGGCGATGAGGGTACAGGCGGCGCCGCCCTCCTCGCGCCCCCGGGGCCGCTTCGGGACCCTGTCGACAGCCATCGTCCTCATCATCGCGGCGTCTGCCCTGACCTGGTGGCACTGGTTCCAGGACGCACGGTCTCCTGCGGTCGCGCCAGCCGCGGCCAGCGTCGTCGTCTTGCCTTTCGTCAACTACAGCAACGACGAGGACAACGCGTATTTCAGTGACGGATTGACGGAAGAATTGATCGACCGGCTGGCCAATTCTCCTGGAATGCAGGTCGTCGCGAGCACGTCCGCATTCGCGTTCAAGGACGAGCGTAGAGACGTGCGAGAGATAGCCGGCAAGCTGGGCGTGAATTACGTTCTGGAAGGCAACGTGCGTAAAGAAGGTGATCGGATACGCATCACTGCGCAACTCATCGAGGCGCGGAGCGGCTTTCATCTCTGGTCGAAACGCTTCGATACGACCCTGAGCGATATATTCGAGGTACAGGACCAGATCGCGAACGGCATCGTCGCCGAACTCGAACCGCGGCTCGCCGCCGACGCGGCAGCCCCGGCTAATCTCTCGCAACCGACCGACGTGATACCGGCGTATGAGCTGCTGCTGCAGGGACGCTACCACCTGAGGCGGCGGGAAGAGGCGCCCCTTCGTCGCGGCATCGAACTGTTTCAACAGGCCATCGAGCTCGATCCTGGCTTCGGCCAGGCTTACCGGGAGCTCGCGCGCGCTTACGTCCTGTTGCCTGAATATTCGTACGAGGACCGCGACGAAATGTATGAGCTGGCGACCGCGACCATCGAGCGCGGAATCGCAGCGGATCCGTCGCTCGAGGAACTGGCGCAGGACGTGCTCGCCCTCGTGCATTTCAATCGCTGGAAATGGATCGAAGCTGAACAATACTTTCGCCGCGCGCTGGCGGCTTCTCCGAATGACCCGAGCGTACGTCAGTGGTACTCACAGCACCTGGCCAGCGTCGGGAACGCCAATGAGTCACTTCGCCAGGTCCTGGACGCGAAGACGCTCGACATATTGTCACCCGTCGTCAATGACCGGCTCGCCGTTGCATACATGTGGGTCGATGACGATGAACGGGCGCGGCAGCAGTTCGAACTCGCCGACGAGCTCGGCCTGGGACCTTCTGCAAATCCGGAATCCTACCTCGTGCTGCTGCTGCGGCAGGGCGACTTCGACAAGGCTCAGGAGATCCTGACCGACCTGCAGAAGCTCTTCGCGCGCGCCACGGAGTGGATCGACCCGTTCTTCGCAGCCATGCGCAATCCTTCGATGCTCCCCGCCGCAAGGGACGCTCTGCGGCAAGCGGCAGAGGCGCGTAACATCTCGCCGAAATATTTGTTCGGCGCGTGGGTGTACCTGGGTGATGCCGACGCCGCCATGAACGTCGCATTCGACCTGTTGCACGAGCCCGCCGAGTTCGACGTGGAGTTCCTGTTTGCTCGTGAAACAGCGATTCTCCGCTGCCATCCGCGCTTTCCCGAGCTGGTCGCGTCGATCGGACTGGAGCGCTATTGGGATACGTACGGCTGGCCGGCTGCTTATCCGCGCAAGGGCGAAGCCATTGGCTGCGCATGAGTTAACTCGGCCGCATTGCCGACGTCGTGGCGCCAGCGTTTTGCTGGTGCTGCTCACGATTACGGGTACCGACACGTCCACTGCGGAAGTGCTGCCGCCCGAACAGGTCATCGCCGCCACCGCGGAGTCGTTTGCCACCCTGGTCGCAATGCGCTATGCCGATCTGGAAGCGGACCTGCAAGGGGACTACGCGCTGGTCGCTGAACATTTACTGCCGCGGTTTGACTTCACGAGCGCCTGCCGCCTGATTCTTCGCGACGCCTGGAAGACGGCGACACCGGAGCAGCAGCAGCGCTTCGTCGACGCTTTCTATCGCTACCTGCTGGCTTCCTATGGGGAGTCGTTGCTGCAGTTCAGACACGACACGATCAGAGTGCTACCCCCACCGGCGGGGGCGACAGGAGCGTCGGCACGTGTGCGGACAGAAGTGAAAATGACCGGCGGCAAGCTGTTCAATGTCGACTTCTACATGCGGCTGGACGATCGCGGGTGGAGAATCGTGGATGTCATCGGCGAGGGCATTTCGTACGTCCGGACCTACCGGAGTGAATTCGGGATGGAGATTCACGCCGGCGGTCTCGAGGGTCTGACCGCCCGCCTGGAGGAAGCGGCCAATAAAGGCGCCGGCTCGCCGTAATCGCTCCCCGGCCGATTCACCGTCCCCTTCTCCCGCGTTATCAATCGCTAACGCGATGCGGCGGGGCATCCCTGCCCCTAAGCCAATCCTCAGCAAAAAAGGCGGAAATCCTCATGCGATGGGGGAGCTTCGCGGCCAACCTGCGATGCACATTACAACGCTTGAAAGGACCCAGCATGAACAACTCTTCTATATCGGACTCAAGGGCGGTCGTCGCCATGCTTTGCAGCATGTTTCTCATTTTTTCCGGCTGTACAACCACGCAGACTGCCCACCCGGGGTCTCCGGCCGCCGGCGACAGCAGCCTGAACCTTGGCGATGACGTGATGGTGGTTCTCAAGGACGGGCGCGAACTCAAACTTACGGTGATCGAATGGACGGGTGAGGAACTGGTCGGGCGGGATCAGGCCGACATGTCGCACACGTTCTCATCGCAGGATATATCGCAGCTGGACGTTACCCGCTACTCGCCCGTTAAGACTACGCTGCTGGTTCTCGCCCTCTCTGGCATCGTGCTCGCGGCTCTGACGGCAAGCGCATACGGAGCGATGTGGTCAGGCCCGATCCTTTGACGCGTCGGGGGCTTGCCGCCTGGGCGTGGCCAATCGTAAATCGCTTTGACGGGCCCTTCCGGCTCAGGGCTTGCACGCCCTATAGAGCAGCGCAGGGCATGGGATGCGCACCGTTCCTTTGCTTTTGTATTCTTTTGCGCGATCGAGGATCGCCACCCTGATGCGGTCCTGCACTTCCGGAGTCTGCAGACGGAAGATCGCCATCGTGCGCACCGTGCTCTTGTCAAGCCAGTCGAACACGTCTTCCGGTGATCTGCCTTCGAACTCGATCGGCACTTGCTCAAACGCGATCTCCCGGAACCCCGCCGTCGTGAGCGCAGCCGTGGCTGTATCCGGATCGCTGAACTCGAACATCGCCGGAGCCGGCGGCAGCGGCACGTCCATGTCGGCATGAGACATGATGGCTTCGAGAGCCAATGCAAGAAGATGCGCCTGCTCAGGTCGGCACCACACCGTGAACGCGTACTTCCCGCCAGACCGGAGGATACGGAATGCCTCCGCAATGGCTCTCCTGGAATCGGGAAGATGAAGCAGGCCGAATGCGCAGATCACCGCATCGAAAGAAGCATCGGGAGAATCGAGGTGCTCCGCATCGCCTTCATGAAATTCCGCATCGGGGAACCGTTGCCGTGCCTCCTCGATCATGGCGGGGGCAATGTCAATTCCCACTGCGCGCAATTTACGCGCCGCAGCGGCGCCGGCGCCATATCCGGGGCCACAGCAGACATCGAGAAGGTGCATTCCCGGCCGCGCTTCCACGGCGTTGAGCATCGGCTCGACAGCGTCGGTCGTCATCTGCCCGGCACGGGCGTCGTAGCGGGACGCGTTCCGGTTCCAGCCATCACGTTCAACGTCCTTCCAGGACTGCGAAGTTTCGCGCTGCATCATCACACGCTCCCTTTTCGCTTTCCGTCGCACGGTCGTCGTGCCCCGGCAACGCCGCCTCGAGGACCTACCAGGCGTTCCCGTAAGCATACCACTCGCTGAAACGGGCCTATCCCGGGTATCGCCTTTTGGAACCCGGCCGAACAGCGGAAAGAGCGTCTCGGCAACCTGGATTCGGGACATCACGAATCGTTATTAAAGGACTATCCGGCCGTTGTCGTTGGCGTCCGTTTTCGGCCAGTCCGGAACTGCGTGAGCGTGTAATTTGCGCTCATGCATGCAGCCATCGTTTCCCGCCTCAAGCTTGATGACAAGGAAAACCATGACCATGACTTCTGCCAGGCTAATGAAGTGGGCCGTCGTTGCGGCGGCCGGTGCGGTGCTGCTTTCCGCAGGCGTGCAAGCATCTGTCGAAGACGACCGAAACGCCGTGGCGGCACTGGATACAGAGTATCAAGCTGCGGTAAAGAGAAACGACGCAGCCACTATGGACCGCATCATGCACGACGATTTCGTTCTGATACTCGGCAACGGCAAGACCTACACGCGCGACGAACTGCTCGAGTCCGCGATTGCCGGGGCGTACACCTATGAGCAGCAGGACGAAGTCGACGGTACGCAGACGGTTCGCGTATGGGGAGACACGGCAGTCGTGACGGCGCTGTTGTGGATCAAGGGTGTGCACGACGGCGAAGCATTCGACCGCAAGCTGTGGTTCAGCGATACCTACGTGCGCACGCCCGGCGGCTGGCGGTATGTTTTGGGGCAGGCATCACTGCCGTTGCCGGAGGCTGAAGGACAAAACGAAATGGCAACTGACGGAGCACGACTATGATCGAGACGCCCGACTCCGATACGAAAGCGCTGCTCGCGCTCAACGCGGATTACATCCGCTCGGTGCAAGCGTCGGACGTCGCTCGCTTCGACGAGATACTCGCGCCGGATTTTTATTGCAGCAATCCGGACGGCTCGCTGGTGGATCGCGCGGCGTTTCTCCGGCAAAGCCGGCGTGCGAGCACGATATCCGGGCTTCAGGCCAGCGATGTACTGGTCCGCGTTCTCGGAGATTTCGCCATTATCCATGCGCGCACCACCTGCAACGACGCCCACAATCGCGCCTGTTCCGGCCGCTATACGGATGTGTGGGCGCGAAGGAATGGGCGTTGGCTTGCAGTATCCGCACATGTCACTCGCCAGCAGTCGGCGATCCGGACGCCCTGATTTATCGCGCTGCCCCAGCGGCGACGGCGATCGCCGCCGACAACAGCCCGCCGGCGGTCCCCCGGCCGGCTCCGGCGGAGATTGAGCAATCGGAGCGGGCCGTCACCGTCAGCCGTCCACCCGAATTGCGCGCAGCGCAAGGCGGCCGTTCGGCGACAGCAAGTAGCGGTTTAGCCGCCAATTGATCAGGAAACTACCCGTCTCCTCCGGATTCGGCCTGACACTTATGTCTTGCGCATTCACCCGGCAACGCAGGTGTTCACTAAGCAGGTCTGCAATGGTCGGTTTCTCTGCAGCAATTACGATGTCCATGTCGTCCTCCTTGATTTCCGGCAGGTTGTCCGCAGCTTCGCCGCCGCGGCATACTTGCCGATCTCGCCGCAAGAATAAGTACCGAACGATTAACCGGCGCTGAAAGGTGGGTGAATGGCAGCTGAATCCGACACCCGCTAAGTGGCCCCCCTTTTCAGGTGCTCCACTGGGTAGTTCACCGTCCGCGTTGTGACCGCGCGAACAATCTGTGCTCGTCGGTTGCGAATGCTTCTCATTCAACAAGTACCTCCGCGGAGGGCCGCCCGCCGGGGTCGTCATTTGGAACGCCGCGGCGAACCGGTTGCTTGCCACAAACGACCAGAAAAATGGCGGAAATGCCGGCGGCGACCGTATTAGAGTCGGATCTAGCTAACTTTCAGCGGCGGCGTGCGCGCGGCCGGGAATCCGGATGACCGACACGCAAGTATCCCCGCTGCCAGGACATCTCGCGGATAGCGGTCACGCTAGCAACCCGGTGCAGCGCGATGAGCGATTGCAATTCATTTCAACGCTGTTCGAACGCCACCGCGACCCGCTGATGCGCCATCTCACGGGATTGTTATCGCGGCGCGCGGACGCCGAGGACGTTCTCCAGGAGACCTGCACGCGATTGCTCAAGGTGAAACACCTGGAACGAACTCCCGCCAGGGCCCGAGCGTACATGTTCAAGGTCGCGACGAATCTTGCCTACGACCGCTTCCGATCGCGCTCCAGGGAGCATTCCGGAGTAACCACGGACGAACTGGCTCTAGCCGACGTAAACGAACAGCCCGACGTCATCGTCGGTTTCGAGCAAGGTATTGACATCATGAAGAAGACGCTGCGCGAACTCAGACCGAGATGTCGGCAGGTCTTCCTGCTCCGCGCTGCAGGAGAACTCAGCTACGAATCGATCGGACGACGACTTGGCGTAAGCAAGAGAACAGTTGAGCGGGAAATGCAACATGCGCTGGAAACATGCCAGAGACGATTGAAGAGGTAACCATGAACCACGGTGAGGAGCCCGATCCGTTGCAAGTCGAGCACACGGCGGCACAGTGGTACATCGAGGCGGTCGATGCTGTAGCCGATCCGATCACAGAGGCCCGGTTCGCAGCCTGGCTCGCAAGCGATGCTTCGAATTGTGCTGCTATCGAGCGCTGCGAAACCGCCATTGCCATTGCCCGCAATTTGAAAGCTGATGATGAAGTTCAATGGGCCTTTATCGAAGCGTCAGAGATAGCGGCCAAGCGAGATACTCCGATAGTCACCGCACGCAACAACCGCTGGTTTCAAAATCCGGCAATTGCCTGGAGCGTCGCGGGTCTCCTGGCCATAGGACTCGCAATGACATTAGCCGACCGTCGCCTTCCCGGACCTCCGAAGTCCTCTGCTGCCGAGCCTCCACCGGAAACTGCGCTGGCGCTGTCTCTCGCGACCTCGCAGCCCGTGGTCGTCCTACCCGGTCACTTGATCGTTGATGCGAATTCCGTGGCTGTCCTTCCCTTCCTTAGCGGCGACCGTGCTTCGTCCCTTGCCGAAAGCGGCCTTGCGGCGTCATTGCACGAAAGTATCGTCGAGCGACTCGACGCCGTTCCTGGCCTTTACGTCATCGACCGTAGAACAGTCGGGGCATACGAGGGATTGGATATGTTGCCTCAGGATATTGCCGCACAGCTCGGCGCCCGCAGCATCGTTCAGGGCAGGGTTGCTGCCGCCGACGGCCGCATAAAGGTCTTCGTGCGTTTCATTGACGCAACGACCGACAAACCGATCCTGGAAACTTCGTACGATCGTCCAGCTGGAGAGCGAGGCGCAATAGAGGCCGATATTGTCACCAATATCGCCGTCGCGCTTGCGACTTCGTCGCGGCGCACCGAGGCGACAAGGCAGTGACGGCTTTCACAATAGAGGAGTAATCCATGAGAAGACTGGCAACCGCGCTATTAGGGACGGCATTCGTCGTCGTCTGTCCATGTATTCATTCACAGGAATTGAACAAGCCTGTCACCACTTCGTTGAGCGCTCCCCAGCCTGTTCCCGAGGCGCATCCGGGGCCAGAGCCGACCATCTCACTGCAGGCTTTACTAGAACAGGTTGCGGCCAATTCGAACAAAGAGTTTCTCGTGGACGCGAGAGCGAAACAGACGCTCTATATCGGCGGTACGCCAATAGAAGCACCAACCTATCCAATCCTGCTCTCCATACTCAGGAACAACGAACTGGTTGCCGTAAAGATAGAAGATCGGGTGAACATCGTCCCTGAAGCGTTCGCACGTCAGTTGCCCGTCCCATTGGTACAGCGAGACGATGCCGATATACCGGATGACGAGTGGGTTTCTCGCGTCATCACCGTGACGAAAGGACAGGCGGCGTATCTGGTCCCGATTCTACGCCCTCTGTTGCCGCAGGCAGGGCACATGGCTGCGCTTGGACCGGACGACGGTGGGAAGCTCCTGATCGTCGACCGGTATGCCAATGTGCGGCGGGTTACCGAAATTGTGGAGGCTCTAGACCGGTAAGGTTGCACTGGCAATGCGGCTCCAGTGCACGAAGCTCTTGACATGGGCTCGTCTTTATATAACCATAAAGTTATAGAACGTTGAGGTTATCTAATGAACGCCTCCGACCGGCTCGACGCCACGTTCATGGCCCTAGCAGACCCAACGCGGCGCGCAATTCTCGCGCGACTGGCCCGCGGAGACGCGTCGGTCGCGGAATTGGCGGAACCATTCGAGATCAGCCAGCCGGCGATCTCCAAACATCTGAAGATTCTCGAGCGCGCGCAACTCATATCGGCCGGACAGGACGCGCAGCGCCGGCCCCGGCGGATCGAAGCCCGGGCGCTCGCGGAAGCGAACGCCTGGATTGAACGCTACCGCAGGATCTGGGAAGCCAACTTCGAACGCCTGGATGCGCTGCTCGACGAGTTGTCACCCGGGCTCGCCAAGCAGGCACGTAAAAGTAAGGGCAGAGCGGGATGAGGTCCGACGTCGCATCGCACGGCTAAATGGGGCGCGTGCGCCCGCACTATGCATTTTGGCGGCATTCGACAGGAGAGGTCGTCTGACTTCGGAAAGAACGAGGCAACAAAGGAGAAATTATGGACACGAAGCTGGCGAAGGCCCAGGTGAGCTTGCCGAGCGATCGCGAGGTGAAAGTAACGAGGGAATTCCGCGCGCCGAGAGCGCTGGTTTACAAGGCCTACACCACGCCGGAGCTCGTGCAGCGTTGGCTGCTCGGGCCGCCGGGCTGGACCATGCCCGTGTGCGAGATGGACGTGCGCGCGGGCGGCAAGTATCGCTGGCGCTGGCGTAACAACGAGGATGGCAAGGAGTTCGGTTTTCACGGCGTGTTCCAGGAAGTGTCCGCGCCGCGAAAGATCGTGCACACGGAGTATTACGATCCGGGCGATGTAGGGGGCGAAATGGGCGACGGCGCGCTCATCACGGTGGAATTGAAGGAGAAAGACGGTGTGACGATGCTCACCTCCCTGATGGATTTCGGTTCCAGGGAAGCGCGCGATGCAGCGCTGCAAACGGGAATGACCGACGGTATGGAGATGAGCTACCAGTTGCTCGACGGCATACTCGCCGAAGTCCTGTAGGAGCGCGCCCTGCGGGCGCCTCTAGGCGGCGGCTGTAATCGCATTGACGTTCTCCGGCGCGAAGAACTCTGCGGGTGATATCGTGCCGGCGTTCACCCGCGCGAAGTCGTCCATGGCCTTCTGCTTGCCGTGGATCGCACCGAAGAGCTGCTGCATTTCGGGTGGTGGGGGTTCCAGTGTCGCCAGCTGACACGTGAATTCGTACATCGCCTTTACGCCCGCGTCGCGTGTGCGCTGGTACTCACTCATCGCAGCCCCAAAACGCCGCGCCCCGGAGAAGACACTTTCGAGCGCGGCGGCGCATAGCTCGGCGTGGTGGAAGGCGTTCATGATTCCTTGTCCGGTGATGAAGTCTCTGTTGTAGCCCGCATCACCCACGAGCGCCCAACCGCACCCGTAAGGCTTGCGGAAATAGTTCGGCACGGGCACGCCGGCGAATCGCGCCTCCCGCCTCGCACCGCGCAAGCGGTCGGCGAAAGCCGGCGCCAGTTCGATCGTCTTCAGATAATTTCCTTCGATGTCTTTCCTGTTCTCCGCGAATTCCGCGTATGGCCATCCGACAATAACCATCGTCAGACCTTCGTGGGTCGGCGCGGCTGCAAATCCGCGTCTATCGCGGATATAGGTTTCGAATCTGCCTTCCATCGGCAGTCCGCTCCAATAGGTGTAGTACGCGGCGAGCAACGGCGGTTTCTCGTCATAGCGTTCGGCTCGAATTGCCTCGGCGATAAACGAGCGTCTGCCATCGGCGCCGACGACAACTTTCGCGCGCTCGATGATGGAGCTGCCATGCTTCGAGCGGCCCTTGATACCGACCACACGCCCGTCCTCGACCAACACGTCCTTGACGGCAAAATTTTCGCGGATCTCCGCGCCGGATTGAGCCGCTGCGTCGACGAGCAGCTCGTCGAGTATCGTCCGCCGGGGGCAGTACCCGACTGGTGCGTCTCTCGTACCTGGAGCGCCGGTAATCGTGAACGGACCAAAGTCGAAGGCGTACGTGTGGATCGGCGGGCATCCGGTCGCCGCCAGACGACCGAGAAGGCCCCACTTCGACAGCGCTCTGGCGCCGAGCGGGTGCAAGATATGGGTAGAGACCGTGTCGCTCGGAAAGCTTGCACGGTCGACCACCAGTACCCGGTATCCCTTCCGGGCCAGCAGCATTGCCGTCGGCGAACCGGCGCAGCGTGCGCCCACGACGATTGCATCGAACACGCCCGTCATCGCGATCTCCCTCCCTGTTCCTGCCGGTCGAGTGCGGCACGCAACGTGCGGAGCAGCGCATCGGGCTGCTCGATGGGAGGGTCGTCGTTGCAGTCCTCGATCACATGCAGGGGCCACGCGAAGCGCCCGCTCGCCTCCTCGGCGACCGAAAGCGGCGTTGCGCGGTCGTGGCGTCCCCAGATCAGGGTGGTCGGAACTGCGATGCGCGCGAGGTCGCTGGGTGAAATCGCGGGCACCCCGAACTGCTCCATGAGCGCGGCAACCGCCGTCTGGACGCCCGGCGTGTGGGCACGATCGAGGTTGTAGGCTTCGAACGGTTGCCACCATTTGCCCATCCGCCGGCGCAGCGCGCCGTGGTCGAACGCACATTGGTGCCAGAGCTCCGTGTGGGTGCGTTCGCTCGGTTGCGCGAGGAAATTCGACAAGGCCAGCCCGAACTCCGGTGCCGGCTGGAACGGGCAGAGGCCGAAGGTGTCTACGAGCACGAGCCGGCCGAGCCGGTGACCGTGCTCACTGGCGTAGCGGGCCGCGATGGCGCCGCCGAGCAACTGGCCCACCAGCGCCGGTGGCGTCTTGCAGGTCTGCTCGATCAATTCGTCCAGCCACCCGATGACGCGAGCGGAGTCGAGCCGGCCGTCGCCGGCGATTGCCGAGGCACCGTGGCCGGGCAGGTCGGGGACAATCACTCGATGCGTAGCCGCCAACCCCGGGATGATTCGCATCCAATGGGTTGCGTTTCCCATCGGACCGTGCAGCAGAACGATCGGCGGTCCGTCGCCGCCTTCAAGCACGGCGGTCGGGATGCCGGCCAGCAGGAAGCGGCGTTCCGCGACGGGCAAGTCTGCCAGGAGCTTCTGACGCGACGCCTCACCCGCGAGCGACCCGTCGTCCGTCTCTCGCCTTCGTCCTCGCGCGGCCCTCTCCACCTGTGCCTCGACCATAACTTCCTCCTCGTTCACGGCACCGATGCCGATCCATGGAGGATGCTACGAGAGGGCGTGCCGCCGGCGCTTCGGAGGAACGCCCCATTTGCCCCACGCGATAGTGTGGGTAATTCTCCCCACGCGCGAACGAGCCCGGTCATCTTCGGAACGGCCAGGCGTCACGGGATCAGTTTTTCCCTTTTCATCGCCTCCTGGACCGCTGGACGTGCAGCTATCCGTTTCCGGAGGGCGAGGATGCCGGGATATGGACGCAGATCGAGATTCACGGACGGTGCCCAATTCGATACGACGAAGAGATA
>Ga0299914_10003178_pt1 | contig 11552 bp, 12 predicted proteins | sample RVTome_10_FD_201361 | JGI IMG/M metagenome (GOLD analysis project Ga0299914, IMG submission 201361) | Soil microbial communities from uranium-contaminated site in the Upper Colorado River Basin, Wyoming, United States - RVT153D57 (version 2) ... | reverse complement strand
CTTAAGAGGTTATTACAATAAGGAGTTATTATATATGAATGAAATCCTCGAGAACTGCATGTGGTGGGACACCTAAAAAATTTTGGCTTCATGTTAGTACAACTATATCCAACCAATTCTTTTGTTCCTTTTCGCTTGCTCAATGTCTTTGCTCAGTTTGACTTGATCAAACTTTACATTGGCGAAACACAACACAAATCTTGTAAGGCAGTTGCTCACACGTTATCATTCCGTCATGATCCAATCCTGCGCAATACGCCTCGCAACACCGGCCGATGCACCGCTCTTGGTGGCTGTTGAGCTGGCGGCCGCTGCACTCTATTTGAGCCAGTTGGAGGTGACAGGGCTAACAGCCGAAATCCTGGCCGACCCTTACGATGTCGAAGAGTATGCCGCGGCCCAACAGGCCAATCTGCTGTGGGTGGCGGTGGATGGAGCGGATACGCCAGTTGGCTTTGCGATGTTGGCGGAGATTGACCAGTGGCTCCATTTGGACGAGTTGGATGTGCATCCGGCACACGGCCGCCGCGGGATAGGCACAGCCCTGTTGCAGCACGTTTGTCGCCTGGCCAAAGCAGGCGGATACCCGGGCGTGACCCTCTCGACTTTCCGCGATGTGGTTTGGAATGCGCCTTTTTACCAACGGTTCGGCTTTCAAGCTGTACCGGCTGCTGCTCTGACACCAGGGCTGCAAGCGCTGGTAGCCGCTGAACAGGCAGGGGGTTTAAATACTGATTTGCGAGTGATCATGCGGTTGGACCTGGTATGAGTTGAGTCGGCATTCTGGTTTCGATACGAAGCGGGTAATCCTACAGCCGGACGAAACAGTAAAAAAGGGCCAGCCCTATAGGACTGGCCCATCGTGAGATAGCTCGTCGGATCGTTTAGCTATTTAGCGATTCAGCGATGCGGATCAGCTCACGCTGCTCCAGGCCATCGCCAAAGAGAGAGTAGGTAATGCCATTCGCTTCCCAAATAAGCCAGTTGGTTGGCACTAAGTCGGGTTGTTCGCCGTTCGTCGTCGCTGGCCGGTCAGGATGGGCCATCAAGCGGCCGCTGATGAAAACGCCATTGTGGCCACCGATCATCACGTCAGATACCGTTTCGTTATCAGCATAGCCCTGCTCAAATAGGGCCTCCTCCTCAAAGCGAGTTTGGTTCATGATGAGGAAATGACGGCCGTTTTCAGCCGCATATGCCGCAACGACATAGATAACATTCTCTTGATGATAAACTGACCATGACCCCTGTAAACTGTAACTATCAGGCAAGTAAGCGGGAGCCAGGACTGTAAAGCCAGCCAATTCGGATGCCTGGTCGGGGCTATCAGCTTGTTGGATAGTGCTTGCAACTGGTGCCGGGACGGTAGGCTGAGGTCCCACAGAAACAGTCCCGCTCGCGGGGCGGAAGAGAAAGGCACCAATCTGGCGCAGTTGGTCGCCAGCGAAGGCACGGACGGCCGGTGAGAAGAGTAAGGTTGCGATTAACAACAAGGCCAGGGTGCTAAAGGCCAGAGCCGGTCGTCGCCCCTGAAAAAAATTAAAAGCTGATTGTTTAGGCATTGGTTTGTTTATCCTTTGGTAAAGTTCTGTGGCAAATTCGCGCCGGGGCGATTTGCGCTGTTGGGTTAGAAAATTTTCATCGTTCATAAGGTTTCTCCCATTCGGCACGCAGTTTATTAAGTGTACGATGCAGAATGACACCGACATTAGATTCTGAAAGGCCAGTGAGAGCGGCAATGGCCCGGTTGGTGAGACCGGCACCGTACCGGAGAGCCACCAACTCCCGGTCGCGCTCTTCAAGCTGGGCCAGGAGGACGGACAGGCGGTCAAAGTCGGCTTGCCTTACTGTCAAGTCCTCCGGAGTTTCATCGGCCGTTAAAGGGCCGGCACTCTCATAGGGTATTTCAGGGCGCTGCTTGCGATAGTAATCAATGGCAACGCGGCGGGCTATGGTGTAGAGCCAGGTAGAAAAGGAGGCCAAATCACGCCGGTAGCGTTGGCGTTTGCGCCAGGCTTTTTCAAAGGTTTCGGCCGTTAAATCTTCGGCCAGGGGACCATCGCCCACGCGGAAGCGAAAAAAATTGTAGATTTTGGGCAGTTCCGTTTGGTAAAGGCGTTCAAAATCTGCCTCCGAGACAGGGGAACGTACCCAAGATAAAAGTTTTCCTTTGCTATTAATCATCAGATAGTCCTTGGGACTTGCCCAAAGATGAAGCATGGTTGCTAGAGATTTTTCTGTTGTTGGCTTCACTTTTGGCATGGATTGTGTGTGGCGTATTATACGGAGGAGTCCGAAAAGTATTACAAACTCCAGTACAATGTAACCTTATTTGTGCCCATGATATAACTTAGATACATGGTGTTACAGTATAACTGTTGTTAAAGTTGGTTTATCTGTTTTTCGCCCTTTACCCCGATTAAAGTGGGAATAATGTGAGATAGATAAACAAGGGCGTCTGACAGCTTACAGGACAAAGCCTGATGCGATTAAAATCGCTAAACGGGCCTGGCTTGAAAACAATCTTAGTAAGGAGAAAAACAATGAAAACAACTGTAACTGCTTTATACGACAATGCGACAGATGCTCATGCCACTGTACGCGATCTGGTAGATGATGGCGTGAGGCGAGATAATATTAGTTTGGTGGCTAGTGATGCCGCGGGTGAATACGTAGATTATCATGGAGAAGATCTCCCTGCTGATGACACGATTGGTGGGGCCGCTGCCGGGGCTATGCTGGGTGGTATAGGTGGCCTGCTGGTGGGGCTGGCTGCGCTGGCGATTCCGGGGATTGGTCCGATAGTTGCCGCCGGTCCAATTGCGGCTGCCCTTACGGGGGCGGGTATTGGTGCTTTGACTGGCGGTCTGCTTGGAGCCTTGATTGATCTGGGTGTTGATGAGGATAGCGCTGCGTACTATGCCGAAGGTATCCGCCGCGGCGGTACGTTGGTTACAGTTCATGTGGATGAAGGTATCGCTGAGCGAGTAGCCGACATTATGGAGCGCCACGATCCGGTTGACCTGGAGCGGCGCGTTAGCTATTGGCGCGAGCAGGGATGGACGGGTTACGATCCGGATGCCGATCCTTATACTGTTAGAGATGTTGAGCGGGAACGTATGCGTTATTAAGCCACAGCGCAAATAGTTTGTAAGTAAACGAAAGCGGGGCTGAAGGGTACCCTTCAGCCCCGCTTTTTGCTTTCTTGTAAGCCTTTCGTAAGCCCAATATAAGGTTTCATTAACGCCTTTGGCCTACTGTACGGGCAAGTGAAAGGAGGTATAATCTCTCTATGAACGCGAAAATTTGGATAACGGCCGCTGTCCCCATCCTTTTCCTCATCTTAGCTGCCTGCACAGGCAACCAGCGTGAACCCGCCGCCGGGAGCAGTGGCGTACAGGTCCTGGCCAGTGGCACAGTCGTCCCCCCTACGCCCAAGCCTATCCAGGTAGATTTACCGGACATGGGCACCGCTCCCGAAATTTTGAACGAAACCTGGATCAACAGTGATACGCCTGTTACCCTGGAATCGGTACGGGGCAAAGTGGTGCTGTTGGAGTTCTGGACCTTTGGCTGAATTAACTGCCGGCGAGTGATTCCTTGGGTCAAGGAATGGTATAGCAAATATAAAGGTGATGACTTTACTGTTATCAGTATACATTATCCAGAATTCAGCTATGAGCGGGATATTGACAACGTAAAGAAAGCTACCGAAGAGTTAGGTATCGAATACGCCGTGGCCATTGACAACGAGCGCCAGACCTGGGGTGCCTACAACCAGCGTTACTGGCCGGCGACCTATTTGATTGATAAGAGTGGCCATATCCGCTACCGCCACATTGGCGAAGGGGCTTATGAAAAGACGGAAACAGCCATTCAGTTGTTGATGGCGGAACCGGAACCTTAAAGAAAGTAATTAAGTAATTGGGTAATTGATAATTGCCCAGTTGCCCAACTACCTGATTACTCAATTACTCAAGACAATTGCCCGACCGCAACACCTTCCCCGACGAAGCAGGCTTTTACAGTGTGGCTACGGCCGATGCCGTGCGGTCTAATCAAATTACGCTGGTGCAAGTGAATGACCGAAGCATTATCCTGACCCGTTGGCAGGGTGAGCTTTTGGCCTTTAGCAACCAATGTCCCCACGCTTCGGCCGATTTGGCCGAGGGGTATTTGCACCGGGGTCGTATTACCTGTCCCGATCATGGCTATAAGTTTGATATTAGCAACGGCCGCACTCTCTGGCCGGAAGATGAAGTTTGCCGTCTAAAACGTTATATTGTAATGGAAGAAAATGATACTGTGAAAGTGAGGCTCACATGAAAGATCATCGTCGTGTACTGGGAAGTATCGCTGTCAGTAATATTGTAGGGGCGTTTTTCATCTTTTTCTACTTCGCCTATATTGATTTAGAAACCTTTTACGCCAACAAAGCCTTCTGGCGGGGCAGCCAGGTAGATTGGACGACATTTGCTGTCGTCATGCTGTTTCTGGCTGGACTGAGCGTCTTTATTGGCTGGCGTTTCAGCACACCGCTAGCCCAATGGGAAAATCGCTTGCACCGGGGTGAATCGGCTAAGGCCATCCCCTACAAGCTAAGGCGACGCGCTGTTTCTTATCCCCTGGTTGCTGCCCTCATTAGCCTGGCTAACTGGCTAATAGCTGGCTTATTTTTTGGCCAAGGGGGGGCGATGTTTTTAACGGCCGATGCCCTCACCTTCTCCCGCACGTTTCTCGGTGTCGGTCTTGTAGGTGGGTTAACTGTTTCCACATTGGTATTTTTAACGGCCGATGCTTTCTGGCGCGACCACCTGCCCATCTTCTTTCCCGAAGGCACCTTTGTTGGCCTGAATGTGGTGCGTATTTCCGTAGGTCAGCGGTTGGTAGCCACCTTTTTGCTCACCGGCATCATGCCGCTCATTATTTTGGCGGTGGTCACACGCAATGGGGTGTTGAATGCCACGGGGGCTAATCTGGAACCGGCTGAGGTACTAACCCGTGTGACCCTGACAGTATTGTTTATTGTTACGATCAGCTTTGTCATTAATGTGTTGCTGATTGTGTTGACGGCGCGCAGTTTATTACGGCCATTACACCGCCTCACCGCTGCTATGAATATTGTTGCCACCGGTGATCTCAGCCCGCGTCTCACCGTAGATTCCAATGATGAACTGGGAGATTTGAGTTATCGCTTTAACGTCATGTTGGGTGAGTTGCAACAGAGCCAACGGATGCGGGATTTATTCGGTCGTTACGTCAGCAAAGAAGTCGCCGAGCAGGTCATCAAAAATGGCGCTGATTTGGGCGGCGAAAATGTGCCAGCCACTGCTCTATTTGCCGATATCCGCGACTTTACCACTCTCACTGAATCCCTGCCGCCGCAACAAGTAGTAAACATCCTCAACCGCTACTACACACGCATGGTAGATGCCATTGTGGAACAGGGCGGATGGGTCAACAAGTTTGGCGGCGATTCGCTGCTGGCCGTTTTTGGCGCACCCATTCGCCAGCCCGATCATGCCTTGCGTGCTGTCAACGCTGCCTGGCAGATGAACCGTGCTCTGGCCGAATTTAATGCCGAACAGGTGGCATTGGGTCTGCCGGGGATTACGATTGGTGTAGGTATCTCCTCTGGTGAGATGTTGGCCGGAAATGTGGGTGGCAAAGAGCGACTGGAGTATACGGTGATTGGTGATCCGGTAAATCTGGCAGCGCGGCTGGAGTCATTAACCAAGGAGTGGAAAACGCCTGTTCTGCTGAGCGAACACACTCAAGCATTACTCGACGGCAGTACGGCTAAAACAACTCCGCGCGACCGGGTGACAGTGAAAGGCAAGACGCAGCCAACTTTGGTGTATGAATTGCAAGGAGTGACGGGGTAGGCAGTAATCCGAAACCGATTACGGTTCGTGGGTAACAATGGTTAGCACTCTACGATAATGGTCAGCCACATTCAGATTCAGATCATCGGTACCAACACCGTCATAGGGGTTCTCTAAATCCTCTTGAATATTTTCCAGGCTGACCAAAATTAGGCCATATAAAGCCGCTACTAAAAAGCCGCTGCTGACCGAGTTTTGGGTGGATAGATAAGCAAAATAAGGGGCAAAGAGAATGGGGAAAACGTTGAGAAATATCTGGCTGTAAGTGCGCAGGGCTGTAGGGGTGCGGTACAGATAAATGTTTCTCATTCGCTCAAAATCAATGATCATGCTCCGCAGGTATTGGTTGGCCCGGGAAATCTCATTGGCAGGAATGCCGGTGCGGCGTAACTGTTCCATTGAGTGAGAAAGTTCGTCGAATAATTGGTAAATGGTTTGAAAGTGTTGCTCATTTTCGCCACAACTGCTGAAATATTGATGTAGGGCTTGTAATAAGCGGGTGGTGATGTGGGCCATGCGATCGGCGTGCTCATGGGTGGTGGCTGGTACCCAGTCGCGGTGGGCATAGTAGAGAGCCGCTGCATGGGCTTTGAGGGAAGCAAAGTAACGCAAAGCCTCTTCACGCCGCCGATAAGCGGCATTGATGGAAAAGACGATGGGAAAGACGACAGCGATGCCGATGATGCCGGTAGGCAAATCAATGATGTAATTGAAGCGCAAACAGGCGTGAGTTGCCAGTAGGGAGAGGGCAATGACGATGATGGTTTGACGGTTGACGAGTTTGGAGAAGTTGGTGAGGGCTTGCATGGTTAGATTATACCAGACAAGCTCTCAGGTTCAATTACGGCCGTATGCCCCAGATCCCACCATTATGATCGATCACATACAACTCGCTGTTGGCATCCTCACCAAAACTGGAGATGACGAGTCCGCTGCGCAGCACTTCATTGCTCGTCCAGGTACCATTGGCTTCGTGGAAGAGACTCCAAATGATACCTGAGCAGTAGTCGGCGACAAAGTAATTGCCGTATAAATTGGGAAATTGCTGGCCGCGATAGACATAGCCACCGGTGATAGAACAGCCAAAATCGTGGCTATACTCAAAGATGGGAGTTTCGAGGCCATTGGTCTGGCAGTTGGCATCTGAAAAGCAATGATTGCCTTCTAAGATGTTCCAGCCGTAATTCTCACCGCCAGGGCTGTTAGCGGGCTGAAAATGGATCTCTTCCCATATGTTTTGGCCTACATCAGCGATGTACAGATCGCCTGTGAGCCGGTCAAAGCTGAAGCGCCAGGGGTTGCGTAGTCCAATGGCCCACATTTCGGCGCGGCCTGTGTTGTTGATAAAGGGATTATCGGCTGGTGTGCTATAGGGTTCCTGATTGATATCCAGGCGCAAAATACCGCCCAGCAGTGTGTTCGGGTTTTGACCATTGCTTTGTGGGTCACCCGCGCTGCCGCCGTCGCCCATGCCGATGTAGAGGTAGCCGTCTGGCCCGAACTGCAACTGGCCGCCGTTGTGGTTGCCGAAGGGCTGGGGGATGGTGAGGGTGATAACTTCGCTGGTGGGATCGGCCGTATCAGGGTCATCGGTTACGCGGAAGTGGCTGATAACCGTGTCGCCGTTGGTGTCGGTGTAGTTGATGAAGAAACGGCCGTTACTCCCATATGCCGGATCAAAAGCCAGACCCAGCAAACCCTGTTCATTGGCGGCATCTCCCACACGAGCCTCAATATCAAGGAAAGGTTGTGACAGTAACTCACCATTTTCGATAATGCGAATCAGGCCACGCTGTTCGAGGACAAAGAGTCTCTCATCGCCGGCATGGGTCAGATACAGTGGGCGAATGAGGCCACCAACGACGATTGGGGCAAGGCTGATGCCAGTTACAGCCGTTTGGGGTACAGCAGTTGGTTCGGGGGTGTTGGTGGGTGGTATCTCCGCTGGTGTGGCAGTCAGCGTGTTGGTGGGAATGTCTGTTGGTGCTGGCATATTTTCTACTATGGTCTCAGGGGCTGTGATGGGTGGTAGCAAGGTGGGATCGGCCGTTGGGGGAGATGCCTCTGTGGTTATTGTGGTCACGGCTGGTAATGATGGGGTGGTTGGTGTTAGCTCGTTTTGGCAGGCTACCAGATAAAACAAGGGAATGGTTAAGATGAAGTAGTAATATTTCATGAATCACTTGGGGGAGTAATGAGTGATAGATCAAACAAGGTCAGGCGAATGCCGATTAAAGTCTCATCATGAACTGTTTCAAGATGAGTTTTCAGCCACTCATACTGGGGATCGGCCGTTTCGGTATATTGCACAGCCTCATTACGTTGTTGGGGAAATCCGTGTATATCATTGGTATAGAATTGAGTCACTAGCCAGACCCGGTCGGCTTGAGACTGCATCACAGCGATCCGAGAGCGCATTTCTTCCTCAAAATCCTCTTCTATTCCATTGGGCGGGGCGGCAATAATCCAGTTGGCTCGCAGGCGTTGCTTATCTAGATAATATGTGAGAGGAACCTGGTGATCATTACGGCTCCAAATAAGGTCCGTGGGCAGGGCTTCTGTTATTAATTGGTTGGCAGCAGTTCGCCAATCTTCACGGCCATACTGGGGTCGGAAATAGTTATTGTATAATCCAGGCACGGTACCCAGGCTGACCAGGACTAAAGCGAGGGGAATAAGATATGATTTCTTCTCACCGAATTGGTGCAATCCCCAGGTTGCCAGGATTAGCATGGCTGGCAAAATAATAATCAAGTACCTGTCTGTGTAGATAGACACCTGTTGGACTCTGCCAGGCCAGTCGAGTGAAACGAAGAAAGTTAAGAGCAGGGGAGCAGCCAGCCAGATGAGTAACAGGCGAGTGGCAAAAGTTTGGTAGCTATGTGTCCCTAACTGCTCGGATTTTGGGGGCATCCGTGTGCGGTTCAAGATGACAGTAAGAATGGCTGCTAAGTAAATGAGCGGAACCAGGTAAAAGATGGGCTGCGCCGGGTCAATTGTACGCCCCGTGCTAAACGAAAGCAGGGTCAAAAAGGGATCATACCAGGCCGTGCCTACGATCCAGGGAGGAGTTGCCTCTTTCAGCCCGCCGGTTTGCATCAGGATCACCGCCCAAACTGCGAAAAGTGCACCTGTGATGGCTGTATAGCCTATCCACTTAAGGAAAAGCTTTTTGAGATGGCGATAATGAAGGGCAAAAAAGATGTAATGTACGACTAGGATGAGTAAAGAGAATAAATGGGTATAAACGGCCGTTAGTGTAACCAGTAGATAGCCCACCCAATAGAACCAGGTATCCTTTTTGAGCAGACAGAGTAACAAGAGGTGGGCGGCTATGGTGCCAGTCACCAACAAGGTATACATTCGCGCTTCCTGAGAGTACCAAATGTGAAAAGGATTTATGGCGAGAAAGAGAGCCGCCATGAGTCCAACCCGGGTATCAAATGCCCTGCGACCTAGCTGGTAGATGAGCGCCAAACTGATCACCCCCCAAAACATGGAGAAAGAACGAGCAATGAACGCTAATTGGCCCATTTGTAGCCAGCCTTTCATTAGCACAAAATATAGTGGTACGTGATGACGCTTGGCTAAAAGATCCTCAATCAGTTCTGGGAAGGGGGCAGCACTTCTCTCGATCGTTTTAACTTCATCCCACCATAAGCTCTGGTAGTTTATCCTATAGAGCCGTAGAAAGAAACCAAGCAAGATGATGGCCAGCAAAAACCAACGTAGGTCTCGCTGCTTTGCCTTATGTTTAGGGAACATGAGTAAGCGTCTGAAGTCAACCCCTTTTCATATGATTTTATGGCTGTATCTGATAGACAATGCCATCACGATGGGCCAACACATAAAGCTCGCCATTGACATCCTCACCAAAGCTGGAAAGCCAAATATCGTCTTGGTACACTTCATTTTGTACCCATTCACCATTGCTGTTCATCAGACTCCAGATAGTGCCCTGACAATAGTCAGCAAAAAAATAATTGCCAGCTAAAGAGGGAAATTGTAATCCTCTATAAATATAACCGCTCACGATAGCGCATCCAGGGTTGTGTTCATAAGTCACAATCGGCTCGACAAATCCAGATTTATCACAATTTTCGGTGTCGTAACAGGCTGGACCCTCAACAATATTCCATCCTAGATTTTCACCCCCCTGATCACCGCCAGGCAGGAAGTTTAACTCTTCCCAAAGAGCCTGCCCCACATCAGCAATATATAAATCGCCGGTGAGCCGGTCAAAGCTAAAGCGCCAGGGGTTGCGTAAGCCATAAACCCAAACCTCACCCCGTTTGCTGGTATCGCCAACAAAAGGATTGGTAGATGGCACAGTATAGGTATCGTTCGCGTCTACATACAGCCGCAATATACTACCAAGCAGCGTGCCGGGGTTCTGGCTATTCCCATGTGGATCGCCCCAATCGCCACCATCTCCCGCAGCCATATACAGAAAGCCGTCTTGGTCAAATTGTAAGTGCCCGGCATTATGATCGTCATAGGGTTGGCCAATGCTGAGTATCACTGTTTCACTGAGTGGATCGGCGCGATTAGGATTAGTGGCATCTACTCGGTAGTGAGCGAGGATAGTACTGCCGTCATTCTCACTGGTGTAATTGACGAAAAAAAGCCCGTTTTCCTGAAAGCGAGGATGAAACGCCAGGCCTAGCAGCCCTTGCTCATCCCATAACCTTTCAGGATCGTTGCGGACTTTATGTTGGATATCTAAAAAGGATTCAGGGAGGAGAGTGCCATTGTCAAGGATACGAATTCGACCAGCTTGCTCGGCAATGAATAATCTGTCATCGTAAGCATGAGCCAGGGCAACGGGCCAGGTAAGGCCGTTGGTTACAGGCACTAATTGAATCTCAGTGACAGGCTGGCTGGCAACGGCGGTTGCTTGAGCCTGAGTAGCCGCATGTTCAAAAGTTGGTACGGCCGTCACTTCTACTATGGCAGCCGGAGGAATGGGGCGGGAATTAACTTGTATTGCCCGTAACCGAGGCAATAACAGAGAAATCATATAAACAGCCGCCAACAATAAAATCAATAACAAAAAACCAAAGGTGATCCGTCTATACCAGGCCATTGCTAGAAACCCTGAAGCAGTAGTGCAGTCTTTCTTTTAGGTCCGTTCATTTAATGGAACAAACGTCAAACCTTCCGGGCCTATGTAGCGAGCTTTGGGACGAATGAGGCGATTGTCGGCTAACTGTTCCAGAACATGAGCAGTCCAGCCGGCAATGCGGCTCATGGCAAAGAGGCAGGTGAATTGATCTACAGGGATGCCGATCATGTAGAGGACAACGGCCGAATAATAGTCTACGTTGGCATACAGATTACGCTCGACAAAATAGCTATCTTGGCGGGTCAATTCCTCAATTTGGGCAGCGATGTCGTACCATTGCCCCTGGCCACTGCTCTTGGCCAGCCGCTCGGCCATAGGCTGCAGAATGAAGGCACGGGGATCGCGTACCTTGTACACGCGATGGCCGATGCCCATTATGCGCCGGCCGCTGGCCCGTGCTTCCTCATACCAGGCTTTGACATCACCGCGCTGGGCGGCATCAATGAACTGCTCCATCGCCTTTTGGTTGGCACCGCCGTGCGCCGCGCCTTTTAATGTACCGATGCCGCTGGTGATGGCGGAGTAGACATCGGCCAGGGTGC
>Ga0299914_10003176_pt1 | contig 11556 bp, 8 predicted proteins | sample RVTome_10_FD_201361 | JGI IMG/M metagenome (GOLD analysis project Ga0299914, IMG submission 201361) | Soil microbial communities from uranium-contaminated site in the Upper Colorado River Basin, Wyoming, United States - RVT153D57 (version 2) ... | reverse complement strand
GGAGACCGGTGCCGGCGTGTTCGGCCTCTATTGGGCCAGCACGTTCCTGCTCAACTACACGCTCACCGTCCCCGCCACGGTCGGCGTGACGGTGATCGAGCGCGAGGGCACCGAGCAGGGCAGTCCGGACCAGGCCTTTCCCGAGTTCAAGTCGACGGCAGTGCTCGACTGGACTCTCCGCGAGTTCGGCGCGTCGGTGACCGGGCGCTATATCGACGGCGTGGTCGAGGATCTGGGCGGGGGCGCGACCAACCGGCTTGGCTCCGTCTTCTACACCGACCTTCAGATCCGTTGGAATCTGGAGGATCGAGGCTTCACCTTCGCGCTCGGCGTCAACAATATCTTCGGGGAGGATCCGCCCGGCTGCTTCACCTGCGGCCTCAACAATATCGATCCGACCACCTACGACGTGCCCGGTACCTTCTTCTACGCGAGGGCCGGCTTCAGGATGTAGGCCGCCGGACCTCTTTATGGGGTCTGGGCGTCGGAGCGCGGATAAGGACGCCGGGCTGGCACGTTGGGGCAGGGCGGCGGAGGGGCTTGAACCTTCGCCGCTTTGCTCCGATGTTCCTCGCACGCCAACAGATCAGGATTCTCCCCCTTATATGGACCATGAAGACATTATCGGCGGCCTCGTCCCCATCGTCATCGAGCAGTCGAACCGCGGCGAGCGCAGCTTCGACATCTATTCGCGGCTGCTGCGCGAGCGGATCGTCTTCGTCACCGGCGGTGTCGAGGATCACATGGCCACGCTGGTCACCGCCCAGCTGCTCTACCTGGAATCGGAGAATCCGAAGAAGGACGTCTACATGTACATCAACTCGCCGGGCGGGGTCGTCACGGCGGGCATGGCGGTCCACGACACCATGCAGTACATCCGTCCGAAGGTGGGAACGGTCTGTATCGGCCAGGCCGCGTCGATGGGGGCGTTCCTCCTTTGCGCCGGCGAACCCGGCATGCGGGTGGCGCTCAACAATGCCCGGATCATGATCCACCAGCCGTCCGGCGGCGCTCAGGGCATGGCTTCGGACATCGAGATCCAGGCCAAGGAAATCCTGAGAATCCGCCACCGGATGAACGAGTTGATGGCGCATTATACCGGCCAGTCGATCGAGGAGATCGAGCGCAACGTCGAGCGCGACAAGTTCTTCTCCGCCGAGGAAGCGAAGGTGTTCGGGCTGGTCGACGAGGTGTTCGAAAAGCGGCCGCTCCCGGCCGATGGCGAGGCCGTGCGCGCGGCTTAACCTTTAGGCCATTGTGATTGTGCTAATTTGCCGTCAGGATGCCTGTCGGAAGGTGAGGCGGAGCCTGAAACGGCCCGAAGGAAGATTATGACGAAGCTCAGCGGCGGCGATAGCAAGAGCACGCTCTACTGCTCATTTTGCGGGAAGTCGCAGCACGAAGTGCGTAAGCTCATTGCCGGGCCGACCGTGTTCATCTGCGATGAATGCGTCGAGCTGTGCAACGACATCATCCGCGAGGAGACCAAGTCGGCGCTGGTGAAGACCCGCGACGGCGTCCCCACGCCGGCCGAGATCTGCAAGGTGCTGGACGATTATGTGATCGGCCAGGATCACGCCAAGCGCGTCCTGTCGGTCGCCGTCCACAACCATTACAAGCGGCTCGCCCACGGCGCCAAGGGCGGCGAGGTCGAGCTCGCCAAGTCGAACATCCTGCTCGTCGGCCCGACCGGCTGCGGCAAGACTTTGCTCGCCCAGACCCTGGCGCGCATCCTCGACGTGCCCTTCACCATGGCCGACGCGACCACGCTGACCGAGGCGGGTTATGTCGGCGAGGACGTCGAGAACATCATCCTGAAGCTGCTCCAGTCTTCCGACTACAATGTCGAGCGGGCGCAGCGCGGCATCGTCTATATCGACGAGATCGACAAGATCAGCCGCAAGTCGGACAATCCCTCGATCACGCGCGACGTGTCGGGCGAGGGCGTCCAGCAGGCGCTGCTGAAGCTGATGGAAGGCACCACCGCCTCGGTCCCGCCGCAGGGCGGCCGCAAGCATCCGCAGCAGGAATTCCTGCAGGTCGACACGACCAACATCCTGTTCATCTGCGGCGGCGCCTTCGCCGGCCTCGAGAAGATCATCGGCGACCGGCTCGAGGGCAAGTCGATCGGCTTCGGCGCGCATGTCGCCGCGCCGGACGAGCGCCGCACCGGCGAGGTGCTCCGCCACACCGAGCCCGAGGATCTGCTGAAGTTCGGCCTCATCCCCGAGTTCGTCGGCCGCCTGCCGGTGATCGCGACGCTCGAGGACCTCGACACCGAAGCTTTGGTCAAGATCCTGCGCGAGCCCAAGAACGCCCTCATCAAGCAGTATCAGAAGCTGTTCGACATGGAGGACGTCAAGCTCACCTACACCGACGACGCTCTGGTCGCGACCGCCAAGAAGGCGATCGAGCGCAAGACCGGCGCGCGTGGGCTTCGGTCGATCATGGAGAATATCCTGCTCGACACGATGTTCGACCTGCCGTCGATGGACGGCGTCGACGAGGTGCTGATCGACAAGGACGTGGTCGAAGGCCGCAAGGAGCCGGTCCGCATCTACGCCAAGAAGGCCGAGGACGCGGCCTGATCAGGGGCGGTGGGCTTCCGCTCGCCGCCTTCAGCGCCAGCTGAAGACAAATATGGGGGCCGGCCGGTATTCGCCAGGCGTCTGCACTCAGGGCTGGACGCCATATTCGCGATATTCTCGATCGATGTCGAACATCAGCTGCCGAGCTGCGGCCAGATCGGCTGAGCCACCTTCCCGATCACCATTTCTGAGACGTGCGATGCCTCGCACATAAAGAGATTGCGCGAGCATTGGGCTTTCCGCCAGCGCCGCGGTCGCGTCCGTGACGGCGTCGTCGATGCGCCCCAGCCGGAGCTTGACCATCGCCCTGCTGTCCAGGATCGCGGCGCTTCCCGGCTCCGCGGCGATGGCCCTGTCGCAGTCGGCAAGGGCCTCCTCGAGCTGAATGCCCGCGATGGCGCGGATCCAGCAACGCTCGTTGAGCAGCCAGCTATGGTCGGGATGGTCGGCCAGCGCCTCGGTGAGCAATGCGATGGCGCGCTCAGAGTCGCCGCTCTCCGCATAGAGTGCGCTCCTCCTCTGGATCGATTCGAGTCTTTCATTCTCCTCCGCATCGTCCACAATCGCCGCCTCGACCGCCTCGATCGCGCGGGCATAGGCTACGGCAGCCGCCTCGGGGCGTCCGATGCGCTTCAGCGTCTGCGCCTGGAAAGCCAGGCGTTCCGGATCTGTCGAGTTGCTCGCCATCAGGTCATCGAGGGCTGTTGCCGCAGCTTCCGCTTCGTTGCGATGGGCGTAGATGCGCGCTTTCGTGGAGAGGGCGCCGACATGCCCGGGTTCTCGGGCTAGAATTGCATCCGCGTCCGTGAGCGCTTCGTCGAAACGCTCCACAGCGAGATAGGCGTCGGCGCGGCGACTCAACGTGAAGGTGTTGCCGGCATCCAGCTCGAGCGCGCGGCTGAAGGAGCGGATGGCGTCTTCGGGATGACCCTGTGCGAGATGAAGCAACCCGTAGCCTTGATGGACGACGAAATCCGCGGGATCGCGCCGCATCGCATCGGCAAGCGCGCTGACGGCCTGGTCGAGCCGATCAAGGTGGATCAGCGCTACGCCTCTATTGGCATGAGCACGGCCAAAGTCGGGCGCGAGCTCAAGCGCTCGGTCAAAATCGGCGAGTGCCTCCTCCAGCCGGCCTTCGCCCATCTTGCGATAACCCGATTCGACAAGTTCTCCGGCGTTGCGCGGCGAAGCGCCATTGTCGTCTTCAATGCCGGTAACCCGAATCCCGCTTCCGGGCGGTGCGATAAGATCGGCCGTGTCGTCCGTGATCTGCCGAAGCGCTTCGACACTGTTCCGCGCCTCGCTGGCGGATATTTCGCGTTCGAGCCTGCGGAAAGTAGAATGGGCGATCGCACGGCCACCTTCGAGCCGCAGCGTACGGCTGATCCGCGTTCCCGCCACCGTGCGCTCGAAGCTCTCGCCCTCGATCGTATAGCCTCTTCCCTGACGGGGAAGGATCACGGTCTCGGTCGCCGCGAGATGGACCGGCGCGGCGAGCGCGAACGGCGCATCCTGCAGCGGTCCCGCGGGCCTGTCGAAATCCGCATTCCAGTCGATCGTGCCGTTGGAGAAGCGAAAGCGGTGCGTGGCCGCACCGGGCGTCCGCCGCCACGTCATCCGCGCCGTACCGGTCAAGACGATCGTGAACGTTCCTGTCTCGGAATCCTCGCGCACGTCGACGGACGTGACCTCTTCCTCTTCCCCGGGCAGCTCGGCGCGCTCTTCGCGCATGAGCCGGATGAATTCCTCGCGGCCGACCTGGGCCATCGCCATGCGCATGCCGGTGGCGACGTCGCCGCGGAAGACCATTTCCATCGTTATCGGGACCGGATCGTCGAAGCCGGCCGAGGCGTCATAGACGATATTCTGCTCCGCGAGCGCCAGCCGCGGCGGGACGAAGGGGATCGCCTCGAGCTCGGCGCCGCTCTCTCGCAGCGGGAGGCCCCGGAGGAAGGTCGAAGAAGCGAGATCCTCAATGTCTCGATCCCCGCTGCGCGTCCCGTCCATCCAGTAGGATTGGCCGTCGATCCGGGCGCGGACGATGACATGGTCGAACATCCCCATTTGCGGGAGGCGATCCTGCAGCGCATCGCCGAAGGTCGAGTTCACCAGCACCGGCTCGGCCTCGATGCCCAGGCCATGCAGGAGAGCGATCAGCGTGACCGTCTTGCCCTTGCAGTCGCCGTAGCGCCGGGTCCAGGTCTGGTCGGCGGTGGCCGGCAGATAGTTTCCATCCCCCATTGTCAGCGCGAAATAGCGTATGTCGTCCTGGACCAGGCGCAGCGCCGCCATCGCCCGGGTGTGCAGATCCGGGCTGGCATTCGCGATCCGTTCGATGTGGGCGTGCAGCGGCGATGCGGGGGCGAGCGTGCTCGCGCGGTCGTAATGCGGCGCGACCAGGCGGCTTATCTCCGCCCAATCGCCAAACTCGGTGATTTGAAGCGTGGCCGGCGCCGCGAACCGCGTGGGCGCCTGCTCGGGCGGCTGCGGACCCTCGACGTTGGCGAGGTCCACGACCAGTTCGGTCCCGCGTCGGGTGGTGCGGACTCGCGCCCGCTCGAGTTGGCCGCGGCCGGCCCATTGCATCGACATGTCGGACGGCCAGATCTGCCGGACGTGGAAGCGGCCGACCGGATTGCCGTAGACGAGCGCGAAGAAGCTCTCGCCGCGAAGCGGCAAGGTGCTGCCGCGCCGCCGGATCGTGAAGGCGATGTCGAGCACGTCTCCGACTTCCAGCCCCTCCGCCTGCATGACCGCGGTCAGCGTGCCGTCGAGCATCGCTGATTCGAGGTTGTTCTCCCGACGAAGGACGGTGAATTCGTGTCCGATTGCCAAGAGGTCGACCACCGTTCCGCCGCGGACGATATGGACCTTGTGGACGAAGAGGTCGCTGTGATCGGGCTGCCACGGCAGGACGATGTTGCCGATCGACTGGAGGCCCTGCAACGTCTGCACGAGGAACGCCATCTCGACGAAATGATCGTTCTGCTCGGCGCCGAACAGCGTCTGGTTGCTGAGGAGAAGGGTCTGAAGGTGACGGTCCCGCAACGCGGGATTGGCGTCGGGAAGGTCGAGCTGCTCGGCCCATTCCGGGATCGGCGCGATGACCGGCTCGGATGCAGCGATGGCGGCGTGCGGCACAAGCCAGACCAGCAGGAAAAGGATAATTGTCCGCAATGCCGCCCCCCGAAATCCCCGGGGTTCATGAATGCCCTGATTCGTCAGGATTTCAATAGCGGAGCGCCTCGACGAGCCGGAGCGTGTCGGCTTGATACGAGGCATCGCCGGGTAGGACCGAAGACGCGGCCTAATCGTGGTCGACTGCATTCATCACTTGCGCGTGCCGTCGCCGAAGTTCCGTCCTGGCCTTCATCGCGCCTGTGCTGGCCGCAGGAGCCCGGCATCTGCGGTTACGCACTTGTCACGTCCCCGCTGACGAGCGCGACCGCGGCGAGCAAAGCGGCAGGTCCCCGAACCGAAAACGTTAGCCAGGTTATTTGGAGTCCGCTCCGGCAGTCGGCTCGGAAGGGGATGGGCTGGCATCCCGAATCGACTGACAGGCGCCTGGGACCAGGTCGTAATATTGCAGCTCGTCCTGGCTCAGGCATCGGCGCCTGGAGCCATCCTCCGAGCGGCGGTACATGATATCGGACAGGAGCGATCGTCGGATACCCATCCGAATGGCGAAATCGATGTCTTCAGTTGCCAGTAGCGCTGACGCCGCCGCAATTTGGCGAGCACGCGCCTGACGCTCCTCAGGACGCACATCGCGTATCTCGAACGGCGGGTCGGTCCGCACCATGAACCAGCCACCGGTGTCGACGGATCGGTTCACGCCCCCCATGAACATGAAGTTGCAGGCCCCAAGGCGAGTCCAGCCGCTCGGAATGCGTGTCGCCAGCCCATATTCGCGAATGACGCGGCCGGCTTCGTTGCCGGCCCGCGCTTCGCCGCCCGGTGAGCGCAGCCATATCTCGTCGCCTCGGAAAGCCTCCAGCGCAGACCGCGAGCGGGGCACTGTATTGCGGTCGATCACGCCTTCGGCGAGCAGTACCTGCCGTCCCTCGCCCTCCTGCACGGTGAAACCCATTTCGGGATAGTCCGACCAGTTCGGACTTGCCGGGCATGTCGGATTGGCGGGATCCATCGACGTCTGCGCGGCTGCGACGTCAGCACCGAGTAGCGCGAGCGTCGCAGATGCGGAGGTAAGATTCGGAAAAATTGCCTGGACGCAGCCGTGGCGCGGCTGTGAGCGAGTTCCGCCGGCTTCACCTACTTGGAGTCGGCGGAGGCGCTTTGCGTCGTGGAAACGCTTTGCGCCGCTGAGGAAGCGTTCACGACATTGTAGAGGAGCGCCTCGTCCAGCGTCAGGCAGCGACGGGTCTCGCGATTAGTCTCGTCGGCCACCGCCGCGGTCCGGTACATGACGTCCGTGAGGAGCCTTCGGGACAGGCCCATCCGGATCAGGAAATCGTTATCCTCGCTGGCCAGCAAGGCCGACTGCTGCTCGATCTCCCCGATGAGACTCACAGTATTGTCTTCGCCCGCCGCCACCTCGGAACGGATCGCCTCACGGTCGGCGGTATGGGTGAACATGTGAACCATGAATATGCCGCCCGGGTCGACATAGCGGGCAGTGCCCCCCATGAAGAGAAAATTGCACGCCGAAAAACAAACCCAGCCCGCAGGGATCCGGGTGTGCAGACTGTTCTCCCGTATAATCCGTCCGGCTTCATTGCCGATCCGCGCAACGCCGCCGGGTGAGCGCAGCCAGATCTCGTCGCCCTGGAAGTTCTGAATGGCGGCCCGGAGGCGCGGAATCAGATTCTCGTCCACGGCGCCTTCGGCGAGCAAAACCTCCCGCCCGTTCACCTCTTGGACCGTAAACCGCATCTCCCGATAGTTGGACACGTTCGGGTCAGCCGGACAGGTCGGATTGTTCGGGTCCATCTGCTGTGCAGACGCCACCTCCGCGCAGGTCAGTGCGAAGAGAGTGGTGACCGATCCGAGGGCCCGAAGGAAGCGCCTAGACGCGGACATAGCGGTTGGATGGCGGACGCCGGCACATCTGCTTCGGCGCGCGCGTCTCCTCGCCGTCGACGATGACCACGTCGGTGACGGTCATGCATTCGCCCTCGACCGCAGTCACCGTAGACGCGCCGCGGACGCCGGGGCGGCTCTCGCTCGCCCATTCGGCCGTCGCGCCGACCTCGCCGCGCTGGACCGCCTGGTCGGTCGCCTCGGCCGCTTTCTCCTGCTCCCGGCAGTCGAGCATGCTCATGATAGCGTCGCTGAGCATCTCGGCCATCGGGATGGCTGCGGCGGCGGCGCCGCCGACCCGGCCGAGCGCTCCGCGCGCGAGTCCGCCGAGCATGCCGCGGGCGGCCGATCGTCCGGCGTTGTTGTTCGATTGGCACTGCTCGCCGGTCAGGCTCTGCGCGGCCGCGCCGGTCGGCACGGCGAACAGGAGCAGGAGCGGCGACAAAAGGAAAAGGACGCGTGACATCTTTGAGACCCCTCTCTCGATCACGGAAGTCTAGACGCCCTATCGTTGGGAATCAATGCCGTAGGCGGCCTCCGCGGGCGCCTGCCGCACCGGCGTTGATGCCGCCCGGCATCCGCCCCATATAGGCCGCAAGACAGTGGAGTATCCATGAGCACAGCCTATCCCCTTCTTCCGCTTCGCGACATCGTCGTCTTCCCCCACATGATCGTTCCCCTGTTCGTCGGGCGCGACAAGTCGGTGGCCGCGCTCGAGAGCGCGATGGCGGCGGACAAGAACATCTTCCTGGTCTCGCAGCTCGACCCGGCCGAGGACGATCCCGATCGCGACGCGCTCTACGATCTCGGCGTGATCGCCACGGTCCTGCAGCTGCTCAAGCTGCCCGACGGCACCGTGCGCGTGCTCGTCGAGGGGCGTCAACGCGCCTCGCTGAAGGCGCTGAAGCCCGAGAGCACTCATCTCACCGCCGAGGTCGACCTGATCGAGGGTGAGGAGCCTGAGGGACCGGAGGTCCAGGCCCTGATGCGCTCGGTGGTCGAGCAGTTCGAGAATTACGGCAAATTGAATCGCAAGCTGCCGGCCGAAACGGCCGTCCAGCTCGGCCAGATCGAGGAGCCTTCGAAGCTCGCCGACGCGGTCGCCGCCAACGTCAACATCAAGGTCTCCGACAAGCAGGCCCTGCTCGCCGAGCTCGATCCGGTGCGGCGGCTGGAGATGGCGTTCGCTTTCATGGAGGGCGAGCTCGGCGTCCTCCAGGTCGAGAAGAAGATCCGCTCGCGCGTCAAGCGGCAGATGGAGAAGACCCAGCGCGAATATTATCTCAACGAGCAGCTGAAGGCGATCCAGCGCGAGCTCGGCAATGCCGGCGAGGAAGGCGAGGGCGACGAGCTCGCCGAGCTCGCCAGGAAGATCGAGCGCACCAAGCTCTCCAAGGAGGCGCGCGGCAAGGCGCAGTCTGAGCTCAAGAAGCTCAAGGCGATGGCGCCGATGTCCGCCGAGGCGACGGTGTCGCGCAACTATCTCGACGTCCTGCTCGGCCTGCCCTGGGGCAAGAAGTCCAAGCTGAAGCATGAGCTCATCGAGGCCGAGCGGATCCTCGATGAGGACCATTACGGCCTGGAGAAGGTGAAGGAGCGGATCGTCGAGTATCTCGCCGTCCAGGTCCGCACCAACAAGCTGAAGGGGCCGATCCTGTGCCTGGTCGGCCCGCCCGGCGTCGGCAAGACCTCGCTCGGCCGATCGATCGCGCGCGCCACGGGCCGCGAGTTCGTCCGTCAGTCGCTCGGCGGCGTTCGCGACGAGGCCGAGATTCGCGGCCACCGCCGCACCTATATCGGCTCGCTGCCCGGCAAGATCGTCACCAACCTCAAGAAGGCCGGAACCTCGAATCCGCTCTTCCTGCTCGACGAGATCGACAAGCTCGGCCAGGATTTCCGCGGCGATCCGTCCTCCGCTTTGCTCGAAGTGCTCGATCCGGAGCAGAACAGCCGTTTCCAGGACCATTATCTGGAGGTCGATTACGACCTCAGCGACGTCATGTTCGTCACCACCGCGAACTCGATGGACATGCCGCAGCCGCTGCTCGATCGCATGGAGATCATCCGCCTCGAGGGCTATACCGAGGACGAGAAGGTCGAGATCGCCAAGCGCCACCTGCTCCCCAAGCAGATCGAATCGCACGGCCTGAAGGACGGCGAGTTCAGCCTGACCGACGAGGGGCTGCGCGCGCTCATCCGCTATTACACGCGCGAGGCGGGCGTCCGCACGCTCGAGCGGTCGATCGCCAAGGTCGCCCGCAAGGCCCTGCGACAGATCCTCGAGGGCAAGGCCGACAAGGTCGACATCACGCCCGAAAACCTCGCGAACTTCATGGGAGTCCGCAAGTTCCGTCATGGCATGACCGAGGAGGAGGACCAGATCGGCGCCGTCACCGGTCTCGCATGGACGGAGGTCGGCGGCGAGCTGCTCACCATCGAGGCGGTTACCGTTCCGGGCAAGGGGCAGATCCGCACCACCGGCAAGCTCGGCGACGTGATGCAGGAGTCGATCCAGGCGGCCTTCTCGTTCGTGAAGGCGCGCTCGCCCAGCTACGGCGTCAAGCCGAGCGTGTTCGGCCGCAAGGACATCCACGTCCACTTGCCCGAAGGCGCGGTGCCGAAGGACGGCCCGTCGGCCGGTATCGGCATGGTCACCGCGATCATCTCGACGCTGACCGGAATCCCGGTCCGGCGGGACGTGGCGATGACCGGCGAGGTCACCCTGCGCGGCCGCGTGCTGCCGATCGGCGGCCTCAAGGAGAAGCTGCTCGCAGCGTTGCGCGGCGGCATCACCAAGGTGCTGATCCCGGCCGAGAACGAGAAGGATCTCGTCGAGATTCCGGCCAACATCAAGGAAGGGCTGGAGCTCGTCATCGTCAGCCATGTCGACGAGGTGCTCGCTCAGGCGCTCGCCACCCCGGTCGTGCCGATCGACTGGACCGAGGCCGACGAGCTCGCGGCGATCCCGCCGTCCGAGCTCGGCACCGGATCCGAAGATCGCCCGGGCGCGACGATCCGTCACTGACCCGTCGCTGGGCGGTGTCCCGGCGAAAGCGGGATCCGGCGTTAGCGCTCACGCTTTTTCCCGTCGGCGGGCGCTTTCCTTTTGACTCCGGTCCCCCTCCTGGCCTTTAAAAGGGGTTTCGGCGTCAGCAGTAGAGTCATCGGGTAACAGGGGTGCGGGAGAGATGAACAAGCAGGAGCTTATCGGCCACGTCGCTGAAGTGACGGGCTTCGGCAGGGCGGACGCTTCTCGGGCGGTCGAGGCGGTGTTCGACACCATCTCCGGCGCGCTCAAGCGGGGCGACGAAGTGCGGCTGGTCGGCTTCGGCACCTTCTCCTGCTCCCGGCGCAAGGCGTCGACCGGGCGCAATCCGCGCACCGGCGAGCCGATGCAGATCAAGGAATCGACCCAGCCCAAGTTCAAGCCCGGCAAGGGCCTGAAGGATGCGGTCAACGCATAGGGTTTTGCACCCCCATCACGCTGGACAGCCATTCGGACGGTCGCTATTGACCGCCGGCTTCGGCGGCACCATCTGCCGCTTTCCGCCCGGACCGCCACATCCGGGCGATCGTTTCCAAGGCGTGGGCGCGTAGCTCAGTGGTAGAGCACTGTGTTCACACCGCAGGGGTCGCAAGTTCAATCCTTGCCGCGCCCACCACGCCTTCCATTCCCTTCCCGCTCGTGCCGGCCCGGTGACCGAATCGATCCCGCGCGTTGCGCTCGACGGCGTGACCCGGCGCCGCGGCGGCCAGATCGTCCTCGACGGCCTCACGCTCGCGATTCCCGCGGGTGAGTTCGTCGCCCTGGTCGGCCCGTCCGGCTCGGGCAAGACCACCTTGCTCAAGTCGATCAACCGCCTGGTCGAGCCCGATGCGGGCATAGTCCGCCTCGACGGCCGCGACGTGCGCGATCTTGCCCTCGCCG
>Ga0299914_10003175_pt1 | contig 11556 bp, 8 predicted proteins | sample RVTome_10_FD_201361 | JGI IMG/M metagenome (GOLD analysis project Ga0299914, IMG submission 201361) | Soil microbial communities from uranium-contaminated site in the Upper Colorado River Basin, Wyoming, United States - RVT153D57 (version 2) ... | reverse complement strand
GAGGCCGAAATCACCAGCCCGGCGTCGAAGCCCATCGTCCGCGTGACGTAGGCGACGGCGGGCGTCGGCACCATGCCCGCGGACGTGACGGCGGCGCCGGCCGACCTGGCGCCGCGCGCCAGCTCCTGCTCGATCCAGCCGCCGGACTCGCGCGTGTCGCGGCCGGTGACGAAGCGAAGCGGCCGATCGCCGGCGGCCATGGCCCGGACGAGCGCCGCGCCGATCCGCGCGACGGTCACGCGATCGAGGGGATACTCGCCGGCCGTGCCGCGGACGCCATCAGTGCCGAACAGGGTGCTGGACATGAATTCGAGAGACGTGCAGGCTCATCTGATCGTCACGTCGACGGTGGCCGGGATGATCGTGCTGACGCCGAAGGCCTGTGACGGCTCGACCTGGACGTGCAGATTGTACCGGCCCGGTCCGAGGCCGGCAAGGTCCACGAACGCTTCGACCGAGTCCGCCTCGAGGGACTCGACGGCGTCCTGCGCGCCGCGCACCTGCACGCGCGTGACGGAGGGCCTCACGGTCGCGCGGAGCCCGGGCCCGAGGTTCCGCCACCGGACGGGGAGGTTGTGAATGGCGCGCTCGACTGGCGCGGGGACGATCTCCACGACCACCGTCGCGCTCCGCGGCTCGACCAGCCGCACGGCGGCGTCGGCGACGCCGACCGTCACGACGTCGCGCACGTTCTCCCGCTCGCCGTCGATGCGCACCGGCTCGGTCGTGGCCTCCGCCAGCTGCTTCACCCGGCTCTCGGGGCCGATCACGTCCACCGTGGCCGGCTCGGCCCGCCGCGATCCGACGACGTACCCCGGCGCCGGCTCCCCTTCCACCGCCGGCATGACCGGCACCGTCCGGCGCGCCGACTTCTCGAGCTCCAGCGGCAGCGTCCCGGGCATCACCTGCGCGACCTCCACGCCGTAGGGCACTTTCACCTGATCGGTCCGGAGCGGGAACAGACGCGACCCGGGCCGCGCCCCCGAGAGATCGAGCACCACGACGACCTCGCCGACCTCCAGGCGGCTCAGCAGCGCCGACGACCCGCGCACGAGCACGTCCACGGCCGCCGGCGACTCGCCGACGATCTCGAGGTGCTCGGGCTTCTCGCGGATCTCGAGCGGCACCCGAAGCGCCCGCTCGACGACCTGCTCGCCGGCGACGGTGAGCCACAGCAGCGTCGCGAGCGCGAGCGCGAGGATCTTCAGACCGAGGTGGCGGAAGGGATGGTACGCCATCAGCCGGTGTACCCGGATCCGCGGGCGCGCTGCATCGCCGGCTTTCGCTGCACGATCAGCCGGCGGAGCCGGTCGCGCAGCTCGTCGGCGCTCAACCCGCGATCGATGCTGCCGTCGAGCGCGAGCGCGATCTCCCCGCGCTCCTCCGAGATGACGACGGCGGCCGCGTCGCTCTCCTCCGTCAGGCCGATCGCCGCCCGGTGCCGCGTGCCCAGCTCGCGGCTCACGCGCGGGTTGACGGTCAGCGGCAGGAAGCACGCCGCGGCGGCGATGCGATCCTCCTGGATGATGACCGCCCCGTCGTGCAGCGGCGATCCCGCCTGGAACACGGTGACCAGCAGATCGTAGGTCATCGTCGCGTCGAGCGGGATGCCGCTCTCGATATAGTTCCGCAAGCCGATCTCGCGCTCGATCGCGATGATCGCCCCGATCCGCTGCGACGCCAGCATCGTCGCCGCGACGACGACCTCCTCGATGGTCTCGTCGACGGCCTCCTGACGCGTGAAGTAGCGGAAGAAGGGCGCCTGGCCGAAGTGCGCGAGCGCGCGGCGGATGTCGGACTGGAAGATCACGATGGCGGCGAAGACGACGTAGACGAGGATGTTGCGGATCATCCAGTTCAGCGTCTGGAGCGGCGCGAGCCGTGAGACGTAGAACAGCCCGACCAGCAGCAGCGTGCCGACGCCCATCTGCACCGCACGCGTCCCCCGGATCAGCTTGAGGAACTCGTAGATGAGGATCGAGACGATCGCGATGTCCAGCACGTCCCACCAGCCCATGGGGGGGCGATACCGGAGCAGGCCGCTGATGTAGTCCGCCATGCCCGGCTAGCTTATCAACGGGATGAGGGGCCCGTCACGTCCGGGCTTCGAGCCCGATGTGCCGGCGGGCCGCCCGCTCGACAGGTGGACCCGCGCAGAATGACGCCGCCCAGGTCCGTCGCCGGCGCGAAGCCGCGCTCAGCGGCCGAGCGACACCTTCATCCCGACCTGGATCAACCGGGGCAGCCCTGGACGAACGCCTGCGGGATGCCGGGCCACGACGTGGACGCTGTCGGCGAGGTTCTGGACGCTCGCGAAGAGGCTCGCCTGCGGGGTGAGCGCGTACTCCCCGGACGCATTCACGATCAGGCACGCGTCGACGGACTCGCCCGGAACGTAAGCTCCCTGCCCGGCAGACGAGCGCATCCGGCCGACGTAGATGCCCTCGAACCTCGCCCGCCACGCCTGGTGAGCCGTTTCGATACTGGCGTGGAGCTGATGGCGCGGCACGTAGGGCAGCTCGTCGCCGGTGTCCACGCTGCCCCAGGGACCGAACCGGCTCTGGAACGTGTTCCGGAACTCCGCGTCGGTGAACGTATAGGTGAGCCGGATCGGCAGCCCGGATTGCAGCCCAAGCGCCCGGGCGGCATCCCATCGCGCCGAGGCCTCGAGCCCGTGGACTCTCGCACGACCGCCATTGAACAGCCGCCCTTCCCCGGTGCCGCCGGCAGCCAGCGTGTCGCGGCCGAGCAGGTTGCCGTAGTCGTTGAAGAATCCGACGAACTCCGCCCCGATGTCCCGGTGCCGTACGCGCGAACCGAGTTCGTAATTGATGCTGTGTTCGACGTCCGTGCCTTCGTCCGCGCCGGGTCCTGGAGGCGCAAATCCCCGGTGCACGCCAGCGAAGGCGCTCACACCCGGGCGGGGCGCGTAGCTGAGGCCGATTCCGGGGATGAGGGCGTCGACCTCCGTCGCGGCGAGGACGGAGGGACCCGTTCGCCCGGGATCCGTGCGCGCGTAGGACGTCGATCGCAGGTCGATGCTCTCGTACCGCAGCCCAGGCGAGGCACTCCACCGCCCCCAGCTGATGGTGTCCGACACGAACGCGGCGATGGCCCGTGCGCCGACGATCTGATTCGCCTGGCTGCCAGGAGCACCGGCGTGCGTCAGAATCATTCGGCCAGCCACCATCTGGTACCCATCGTCGTGCTGGAAGCGATCCTCCTCGTCGCGGTGGTAGCGGAGCCCGGCCTCCAGCTGATGCCGCGCCTGCCCGGTTGACAAGGACAGACCGAGGACCGACTGCATGCCGGCGCCGTAGTACGTCCGGTTGTTGTCCCTGACCGTCAACGCGTTCGGGGCGCTGTCGGCGCCGGCGAGCACCGCCATGCGCTCGGCATTGAGCTCCGGCGCGCCGAGAACTCCCGGCAGACCGGCGCCGAGCACGCTCTGGAGCTTGTACCAGGACCGGTGGAAATCGTTGCGGTACGCGAGCGTCGTCACGTCCCAGTTGCGACGGGCGAGCAGATGGCGGATCTGGTACTGCTCGTGCGTGGCTTCGAGGACATCGGCCTGCGACGCGGCATAGCGGCGGAGCGGCGTGTCCTCGAAGTCCGCATCCGTCAGCCCGAGGTACGTCTCATCGCCCGTCTGCTCGGTGCGCCCGAGCTTGACCTCGAGCTCCTGGTACATCCTCCCTGTCGGTGTGGTGTTGACGCGGACCTTCGCGAGATAGTCGGAGAGCTCGACCCCGGTGTCGCCGCCGCCATCGAGCTGCTTGAAACCGTCGGTCCGGAACTGGAACGTTTCGAGGAGCCATCCGAAATTCCGATTGGCGTCGCCGACGTCGGCGGTGATCTTCCGCGTCGCATCTCCACCTCCGGTCACCGTGCTCCGAAGGCGGAAGTCCGCGGGAATGCTCGTCGAGACGTAGTTCAGCACGCCGCCGGTCGTCATCGGACCGTACTTGATCTGGCTCGAACCCTTCCGCACCTCGAGCGCTTCCATGCGGCCGGCCGTCGGAGAGTAATAGGCGGCGGGTGCGGAGTACGGCGCCGGCGCGATGAGCACGCCGTCCTCCATCATCGTGATCTTGCTGTTCCGTTCGGTCCCCGTCCCCCGCATGCCGATGTTCGGCCGCAGGCCGTATCCGTCCTCCTCCTGGATGTTCAACCCGGGCACCTGCCGCAGCATCTGATGGATGTCGTCGGTGGCGAGCCTGATGCGGTCCATCTCCCGGCGATCGATGATGTACGCCGAACCCGGAATCTTCTCTGCGGCGTGGGCACCGCCCACGACGTTGACCCGCTCCGACACAATCTCGGGCAGGACGAGCGTGAGGTCGATCGGCTGGCCTTTCGCGACGGTCAGCGTCCGTGCAGCCGGCGAGAAGCCGATCGCCCTGGCGGTGACCTGGTACTCGCCGGATTCGAGATCGGCGAGCTCGAAGCGGCCCGTGGAGTCGGTGGTCGCGGTGACGGCCGTCGCTCCGGCGAGTCGAACCGCGACCTCGGCGCCGGCAACCGGCTCACCTGCCGCCGAGACGACGCGTCCCGCGAGCTGAACGGGCTGAGCGGCAGCGGTCGCAGCGGCGAACGCCAGGGCGGCAAGAACGAGCGGGATGCGGGACACAGGGCGGCGAACCATACGACCTCCGGCCGTCGACGAGCGCGACAAAGTGAGAACAGTCTCAATTTCAGTCCGAGCATAAATCCGACCAAATCGGTCGGTCAAGGAAAAAGCTCGCGGGTCGGGCAGGAGGCGGTGCTCGCCTTCCACCCGCGGGCCGACAGGAGGAGGGTCGCCCGGAAGGTCGTCCCGGTGGTTCAGCGATTCAGTCCAAGCGGTGGACGGTCCGTGGACATCGGCTCGATTGTGGCCGACCCCGAACGTCCAGCCGCTCGACCTTGCAGCCTGAACCCTGAACCGTTATGCCCCCCGAATCCGATCCGCCACCCTGACCACATCCACCATCTCGCGTACGCCATGGACGCGGACGATGTGGGCGCCGGCCAGCACGCTGGCGGCGATGGCCGCCGCGCTGCCCCACTCGCGATCGGCAGGCATGCGGTCTCCGAGCGCGGCCTTGAGAAAGGACTTGCGCGAAGGGCCCGAAAGGAGGGGGCGGTCCAGTTCGGCGAGCCGGTGCAGATTGGCCAGCAGCGCGTAGCTGTGCTCCGCGAGCTTCGCGAACCCGAATCCCGGATCGACGATGATGCGATCGCGGGCGACGCCAGCCGCCTCGGCCCGGCCGATCGCCTCGCCCAGCTCGGCGATCACTTCGCGGACGACGTCGGCGTAGACTGCCCGCTCGTACATCTCACGGGAGCGCCCGCGCGTGTGCATCAGCACGAGCGCGGCGCCGGTCTCGGCGGCGGCCCGTCCGAGCTCCGGGTCGTACTGGAGCCCGCTGACGTCGTTGACCATCGCCGCGCCGCGCGCGACGGCCTCGCGCGCCACGACCGCCTTGTAGGTATCGATCGACACCGGCACGCGAGCGGACCGCGCCAGCCCCTCGACGACGGGCAGCACGCGCCGCAGCTCCTCCTCGGCGGGCAGCGGATCGGCCCCCGGACGCGTGGACTCGCCGCCGACGTCGAGGATGTCCGCGCCGTCCTCGATCATCTCGAGGCCGTCCTCGACGGCGCGCCCCGGATCCATCCTGCGGCCGCCGTCTGAGAAGGAGTCCGGCGTGATGTTGAGGATGCCCATGACGAGCGTGCGCTCGCCCAGGCGGAGGGGTTCGCGGCCGGGCAGCGGGACGGTGTAGCGGGCTCGGGGCGACATGCGAAAAGGGCCGCGAAGATGATATCTCCGCGGCCCCGTGTCGTCGCGCCGGCCGGCGTTATTCCTGGGTGACAGGCTTGTTGAGCGGCGGGATCTGCGGCACCATCGACGGGCGCTCGCGGGCCGGCCGCTTGGAGCCGTCCTCGGGCACGTGCGACGAGGGCGCCGCTTGCTGATCCTCGAGAGGCAGCCCCTCCGCGATGCGGCGCACCTGATCGGCGTCGAGCACCTCGCGCAGCAGCAGCTCCTCGGCGATCCGGCCGAGCGCCGACCGGTTGGTCTCGAGCACGGTACGCGCCTTGTCGTAGTTCGTCGTAATGATCCGCTTGATCTCCTGGTCGATGTGGATCGCGGTGTCCTCGCTGTAGTCCTGGTGCTGCGCGATCTCGCGGCCGAGGAAGATCTGCTCCTCCTTCTTGCCGAAGGTGAGCGGGCCCATGGCGTCGCTCATGCCGTACTCGCAGACCATCTTGCGCGCCATCTCGGTGGACCGCTCGAGGTCGTTGCCGGCCCCGGTCGTCATGCTGTCGAACGTGATCTCCTCGGCGATGCGGCCGCCGAGCAGGATCGCGATCCAGTCGTTCAGGTAGTCGCGCGTGTAGTTGTGCTTGTCGTCCACCGGGAGCTGCATCGTCACGCCGAGCGCCATCCCGCGCGGGATGATCGTGACCTTGTGGACCGGATCGGCATTCGGCAGCAGCACGGCGAGGAGCGCGTGCCCGGCCTCGTGCACGGCCGTGACCTTCTTCTCCTCGTCGTTGATGATCATCGACCGCCGCTCCGAGCCCATGAGGACCTTGTCCTTCGCGAACTCGAAGTCCATCATGCGGACGACCTTCTGGTTGTAGCGCGCGGCGTTGAGCGCCGCCTCGTTCACCAGGTTGGCCAGGTCCGCGCCGGAGAAGCCCGACGTCCCCCGCGCCAGCACGTGGATGTTCACGTCGTCGGCGAGCGGGATTTTCTTGGTGTGCACGGCGAGAATGCCCTCGCGCCCCTTCACGTCAGGACGGTTGACCACGATGCGGCGGTCGAACCGGCCGGGCCGGAGCAGCGCCGGGTCGAGGACGTCCGGGCGGTTCGTGGCCGCGACGAGGATCACCCCTTCGTTCGACTCGAAGCCGTCCATCTCGACGAGCAGCTGGTTCAGCGTCTGCTCGCGCTCATCGTGGCCGCCGCCCAGGCCGGCGCCGCGATGGCGGCCCACCGCGTCGATCTCGTCGATGAAGACGATGCACGGGGCGTTCTTCTTGCCCTGCTCGAACAGATCGCGGACGCGCGAGGCGCCCACGCCCACGAACATCTCGACGAAGTCCGAGCCGCTGATCGAGAAGAACGGGACGTTCGCCTCGCCGGCCACGGCGCGCGCGAGCAGGGTCTTGCCCGTGCCCGGAGGGCCCATGAGCAGGACACCCTTGGGGATGCGGCCGCCGAGCTTCTGGAACTTCTGCGGCTCCTTGAGGAACTCGATGATCTCCTGCAGCTCCTCCTTGGCCTCGTCCACGCCGGAGACGTCCTTGAACGTGACTTTCTTCTGGGAGCTGGACGACAGCTTCGCGCGGCTCTTGCCGAACGACAGGGCCTTGTTCCCGCCGCTCTGCATCTGCCGCATGATGAAGATCCAGAAGCCGATCATGAGCAGGATCGGCGCCCACGAGTAGAGGAGCGTCGTCCACGGGCTGGCGCTGGCTTCCTGCGCGTCGATGTCGATGTCCTTCATCCGCAGCTGATTGACGAGGCCCTCGTACTGTTCCGGCGCATACGTCCTGAACTGCTGGGTGCCGCTGCCGGTCGCGCCGGTGGCCTCGCCCTTGATGCGGTTCCCCGTGAGCTCGACACTCACGACCTTGCCTTCGTCCACGTAGTCGAGGAAGGTCGAGAACGCGATCTCGGCGGGGGCCTTCTGGAACGACTGGGAGAAGTTCCAGATCAGAATCCCGACGCCGATGAGGACTATCCAGAAGAGCAGGCTCTTGAGGGTCGAATTCAACCTGGGCCTCCTAACTGCCTTGCTTTCAAGAATATCACGCCTTGCGAGGGGGCCGTGACGCGAAAATCCTCGCCCACGCCGTGCCCCGCCACCCACACGATCCGGTCGTCGCCATCGACCACGAGCGGCAGCCGGTCCCGCTCGTCGAGGGGCACCTTGCGGTCCACCAGGTAGTCCTGGAGCTTTTTGTGCCGCCCGCCCAGCCCCGGAGGCTGGAAGCGGTCCCCCCTCTGCCGCGATCGCACGCGCAACGGGCTCACGATTCGGTCGGCCCGCACCTCGGCGGTGAGAGCCGGAGCGCCCGCGGCCGTCGCGTCCGGGCGCCCTTCTGGGTCTTCCTGCCGGGCTGGCCCGGCATTACGATTCGGTGCGCCCTCTGCCGATACTACCCACCCCTGGTCCGCGAGCAGGACCTCTCCAGGTATAGACAGCGGCTGCGAGAAAGAGTTCTCGAAGCCGCGGACGGGATCCCGGACCAGCTCCACGATGTCCCGCCGGCGGACCGCCTGCTGGCCGGGCAGACTGGCGCGTCCACCCCCGGCGGACGCGAGCGCGAGCACCGCCTCCACGTGATCGAACCCGACGAATCTGTCCGGGGCCAGAATCGAGAGCGCCAGCCTCGCCACTCTCGACGCCACCGCCTGCGAAAGCGAGGCCAGGCCGTCCGCGTCGATCTCGACCGCGGCGACGTCCGCCGCGGGCACGGGCGAGGCGCCGCCGGACGCGAGCGGAACCGTTCGGCGGCCGCTAGTTCGTAAGACGATCAAACCGGCGGATCCGATTGCTTCCAGGGCCAGGTGCGCTTCGTCGAGCCGGGCGGCATCCGCCTCGCGGGCGAGGATCCCGACGATCCCGGGCGAGAACGCGCGTTCGATGTAGGGGATCAGCTCCTGGCGAATCCGATTGCGGGGAATCGAGCGATCGCGGTTGCTCTCGTCCTCGGAGTACGCCTGATGGCGCTCCGCGAGGTACTCACAGACGTCCCGGCGCCGGACTTCGATGAGCGGACGCACGACCGGACCGGCAACGGGATGGATGCCCGCGAGCCCGCGCGCGCCGGCCCCCCGCAGCAGCCTGAGGAGGAACGTCTCGGCCTGGTCGTCGCGCGTGTGCCCGGTCGCCGCGACCTCGGCGCCCGTCTCGTGCAGGACCCGCCGGAAGAAGTCGTATCGCGCGGTTCGTCCGGCATCCTCGATCGAGCGGCGCTCGCGCCGCGCGAGATCGCGGACGTCGACGTGCTCGACGAAGAACGGCACGCCGATCCGTTCGGCCAGGGCCCGGCAGAACGCCTCGTCGCCGGACGCGGCCTCCCTGAGGCCGTGATTCACGTGCGCGAGGCCCGCGAGGCGGAACCCGCCGCGCCCCTCCAGCTCCCGCAGGACCAGCGTCAGCGCGACGGAATCGGGTCCGCCCGACAGGGCGACCATGACACGCCCGCCGCGCGGGATCATCCGGTACTTCCGCAGGGTCGCCAGCACACGGAGGGGAAGGCGCATCAGACCGCAGCCCGTCGGCGCTCGCCGACCGGCGAAACTCGCGACCGTGAACCCTGGACCAGAGGGACCCACGACACAGGGCCTGAGGGACGAATTGGTGCCGGTGCAGGGACTTGAACCCCGGACTCCGCGGATATGAGCCGCGTGCTCTAACCAACTGAGCTACACCGGCAGGAAACGGTTATTGTAACACGTTGGCGCGATGATGGATGTTCCCGAGACAGCCGAACAGGTCGCCGCGATCGCCGCGCGCGTGGAAGGCTGGCTCAGCGAACCGCAGGGGCGCGCGCTGTTCGAGGCCGCCCGCCGCGTCTCGGGCCGCGGCGCCATCGTCGAAATCGGATCGTGGAAGGGGCGGTCGACCATCTGGCTCGCGGCGGGCGCGCGGCTGGCGGGGAGCCGCGTCCAGGCGATCGATCCGCACACGAACTCCCGGGAGGATCCTGAGGCGCGGACGCTCGCGGAGTTCCGGGCGAACATCGAGCGTGCCGGGCTCGCGGAGGCCGTCGAGCCGCTCGTGATGACGTCGACCCGCGCCGCTGAGATCCTGGCCGACCCGGTCGAGCTGCTCTTCATCGACGGCGATCACTCGCCGGCCGGCGCGGCGCGCGACATGGAGATCTGGCTGCCCCGGCTCGTCGAGGGCGGGACGGCGATGTGCCACGACGTCACGACCGCGGCCTACGCCGGTCCGCGGCGCGCGTTCCAGCGGATCGTGTGCCTCAGCGGATCCTTCGATTCGATCCGCCGCGTGGGCTCGATGACCGTCGCGCGGCGCACGGCGCGGCGGAGCGTGGCAGGCGCGATCCGGGGCGGAGCGATCTGGCTGTTGCTCTACATCTACGACGTGAAAGCCTGGCTCGGCCGGACGAAGCGCGCGCTGCGCGGCCGCCGGGCATAGCCGGGGGTCAGATCTTGTTTTTTGCAGGATTGTCTCCTTCCTGCACCGTTCACGCCAGAGGACAATCCTGCAAAAAACAAGATCTGACCCCGCTACCCGTCAATCAAGGCGGCCGCGAGCAGCGGGATCATGATCTCGTGATGGCCGACGAGGGAGTACCCCTTCCCGATTCCGGCAACCGGGCGCGACACGACGTTCGTCTGAGGACGATACAGCCGCATGAAATCCAGGTTCACCGTCGTGAGCCCGTCGAGCGACGTGCCCCGGTTGCGCACGAGCGCGACAGCCTTGAGAAAGACCTCCGGGAGCACGACCGCGGAGCCGCAGTTCAGGTACACTCCGCGCGCGAGACGCCCGACGTTCGAGACGAAGTAGCGGAAGTCTCGCAGGCTGCCCTCACCGATGGCGGCGCCCGACGCCTCCGGGTGCATGTGGATGATATCGGTGCCAATCCCGACGTGCACCGTGACCGGTATCGTCAGCCGCGCGGCCGCCGCCAGCACGCTGACCGAGGCGTGCGGTGGATCGGCGTCGCGCAGGTATCCGCTCACCGCCTGCCCCAGCCCCGCGCCCCTCGCGACACCCTCGCGGATGGCGGCGTTCAGCAGCCGGCCCGTCTCGTCGGCCATGCCGAACTGCCCCGGCCCCAGCACGGCGTCCACGTCCTCAGACGTCGAACCGGACAGCGCCAGCTCGAAGTCGTGGATGACGCCGGCGCCGTTGGTGGCCAGCGCCGACACGAACCCGCGCTCCATCAGGTCGATCAGCACCGGCCCGAGCCCGACCTTGATCACGTGCGCGCCGAGCCCCCAGACGATGCCGCGCTCGCCGCGGCGGGCGTCGAGAATCGCGCTCACCACGGCCTTGAAGTCCGCGGCCGCGAGGATGCCGGGCAGCGACTCGAGCAGCCCGCGCACGCCGGCGGCCGGGCGATACGGCGCCGCGAAGTCCGCCGCCCTGGCCTTCCCCGGCCGGGATGCGAGCGGGTACGTCCGCACCGCGCGCAAGTCGAAGTCTTCGTAAGGAAAGGGCACGGGTGAGAGGATACTCCAGCTTCGAGTTGCCAGTTGCCAGTTGTCAGTTGCCAGTTCCCAGCTACTTGATGAGCATCGCATCCCCGTAGCTGTAAAAGCGATACCGCATAGCCACCGCCTCGCGATACGCCGCGAGCACCCGTTCGCGGCCGGCGAAGGCAGACACGAGCATCAGGAGCGACGAACGCGGCAGGTGGAAGTTCGTGAGGAGCGCGTCGATCACCTGAAAGCGGAACCCGGGATGGATGAACACGGTCGCCTCCGCCTCGCCGGCCGTGACGGCGCCGCCGCCCGCGATCGCGGAGTTCTCCAGCCCGCGCGTCGTGGTCGTGCCCACGGCCATCACGCGCCGC
>Ga0299914_10003174_pt1 | contig 11556 bp, 12 predicted proteins | sample RVTome_10_FD_201361 | JGI IMG/M metagenome (GOLD analysis project Ga0299914, IMG submission 201361) | Soil microbial communities from uranium-contaminated site in the Upper Colorado River Basin, Wyoming, United States - RVT153D57 (version 2) ... | reverse complement strand
CCGATGCCGACCACGACGACGTCCGCGGGCACGACCTCGCCGCCCTCGAGCCGGACGCCGGTGACCTTGACGTGTCCTTCGATGCCCGCGACGCTCGTCGACATGCGCAGGTCGACGCCGTGGTCGCGGTGCAGACCGGCGAATACTGAACCCGCGGTGTCGCCGATGGCGGCGCTGAGCGGCACCGCATCGCGGCCGAGCACCGTCACGTCGTTGCCGTAGCCGCGTGCCGCGGAGGCGACCTCGAGTCCGATCCATCCCGCCCCGATGATCACCACGCGATGTCCGCCCGCTGCGATGGCGTGGCGGAGCTTCGAGGAGTCGCCGACGGTGCGAAGGTGGTGCACGCCGGGGAGGTGCGCGCCTGGACCCCGGTAGCGGCGGGGTGAGGCGCCCGTGGCCAGCAGCAGCCGGTCGTAGTGCAGCACGTCGCCGCGCGCGACGTCGACGGTGTGCGCTGCCGGATCGATCGCCGCGACCCTCCGGTCGAGGAGCAGGTCGACGCGCTGCTCGGCGTACCACTCGGCCGGGTGCACGTCGAACTCGCCGCGTTCCGACTTCCCGACGAGGAATTCCTTCGACAACGGCGGCCTGATGTACGGCAGGGTGTCTTCCGCCGTGACGATCACCACTCGGCCGTCGAACCCGCTCTCGCGCGCACCCTCGGCCGCGCGCGCTCCCGCAAGGCCGCCGCCCACGATCAGGATCGTCTCGTCCTGCATCTCACGCCTCCGTCCCGCGAATGCCGCACCGGGCGAGGAACTCCCCCCGCGTACGTTCATCATCTCGCACGAGCCCGGCGAACGAGCTGGTGACCGTGCGCGCACCCCTCGCCTGTACACCGCGCAGCGACATGCACAGGTGTTCGGCCTCGAGCACGACGCCGACGCCCTTCGGCTCGAGCTCGAGGTCGATGAAGGCGGCGATCTGGCGCGTCATCCGCTCCTGCACCTGCAGGTCGCGCGCGAAGCGCTCGACGATGCGAGCGAACTTCGAGAGCCCGAGCAGTCGGCCGCCCGGCACGTAGCCGACGTGCGCCACGCCGCGGAACGGGAGGAGGTGATGCTCGCAGAGGGAGTCGAAGGGGATGCCGGCGACGACGACGAGCTCCTCGTAGGCGTCATCGTTCGGGAAGGTCGTGGCTTCGAAGGGACGCGGCGTGAGCAACTCGATCAGTGCGTCGGCGACCCGACGCGGTGTCTCGGCGAGATGAGGCGAGCGGATGTCGCGCCCGAGCGCGGTGAGCAGCTCGGCGACGGCGGCCGTGGCCCTGTCTCGATCGACACCGTCGTCGCCCTCCTGCGGATCGACGGCGTGCAGGCGAGGGCGGTCGGAGACCGGTTCTGCGAGTTCGATCGACGTCATGTCTCCTCCTCGGCACTGCGCTCGATGCCGACGCTAGGCGCGCCGGTTTCTTTTGTCAAGGTTAGCTGCTTTTAGAGATATGCTCGATGCATGGCATCCGACGACGGCAGCGACTTCGAGCAGCGCTTGGGCGCGGTCTCCGCGCTCGTCGACCCCCTGCGGCGGCGCATCTACGACGCCGTCGCGCGCAGCGCCGAGCCGCTCAGCCGGGAGGTCGTCGCCACCCAGCTCGGCGTTCCGCGGAGCACCGCCGCCTTCCATCTCGACCGGCTCGCCGCCGAGGGGTTGCTCGACGTCGAGTTCCGACGACTGAGCGGCCGAACCGGCCCGGGTTCCGGCCGGCCCGCGAAGGTCTACCGGCGCGCGGCCGAAGACATCTCGGTCATCGTGCCGCGGCGGCACTACGAACTCGCCGGCGAGATCATGGCGGAGGCGATCGGCCGGGCGGTCGGCGAGGACGTTCCGGTGCGCGACGCGCTTCGCGGCGCGGCCACGCGTGCGGGACGACGGCTCGCGGCGGCATCCGTCGACCTCGATGACGCCCTCGAGCACGCCGGGCTCGAGCCTCGGACCGACGGCGACGACACGGTGCTCGGCACCTGCCCCTTCCATCGGCTGGCGCGCGAGAATCCCGGCGTCGTGTGCGAGCTCAATCACGCGATGCTCTGCGGCATGGCCGAGGCCGTCGGCGGCGACCCGGCGCGCGTGCAGCTCGATCCGGGATCCGGCGGATGCTGCATCCGAATCGCCGGATCCGCCGCCGGTCCCACCACCCACACGACTCACAGGTGAGATTCAGCAAACGCTAAGAGAATCGAACCATGAGCGATGGACCCCGCATTCTCATCGTCGACGACGAGCCCAACATCCGAGACCTCCTGACGACGAGCCTGCGATTCGCCGGCTTCGCGGTGCGCGCCGTCGGCAACGGCGCCCAGACCATCTCAGCCGTGCTCGAGGAGGAGCCCGACCTCATCATCCTCGACGTCATGCTGCCCGACATGAACGGGTTCGGCGTCACCAAGCGACTGCGCACCGCCGGCTACACCGCACCGATCCTCTTCCTCACGGCGAAGGACGACACGGAGGACAAGATCACCGGCCTCACCGTGGGCGGCGACGACTACGTCACGAAGCCGTTCAGCCTCGACGAGATCGTCGCGCGCATCAAGGCGATCCTTCGCCGCACCATGCACGCCGAGGAAGATGCGGTCATCCGCACGGGCGAGCTCACGATGGACCAGGACACCCACGAGGTGCTCGTCGGCGACGTGCCCGTCGAGCTCTCCCCCACCGAGTTCAAGCTGCTCCGCTACCTCATGCTGAACCCCAACCGGGTGCTGTCGAAGGCGCAGATCCTCGATCACGTGTGGGAGTACGACTTCAACGGCGACGCCGGCATCGTCGAGAGCTACATCTCCTACCTGCGCCGCAAGCTCGACCAGCACTCCACCGAGCCGCTCATCCAGACCAAGCGAGGATTCGGGTACATGCTGAAGTCCTCAAAGCCCTGACTCAGGCTTCGCCGCCTAGACTCGGCCCGCGATGCATCAGACGATTTCCGAGCGGTGGAACCGCATCTCACTGCGCACCAAGATCACCGGTGTGACGGTGCTGATGCTGACCCTCGGGCTCCTCGTCTCCGGCATCGGCACCGCCGCGATGCTCCGCTCCTACGTCGAGGCGCAGATGGAGGCCAAGCTCTCGGCGCTCGCGACCGGCGACCTCACCGAGTACTTCGAGCCCGACGAGAGCCGCTCGGGCAAGGCCAACCTCTACGGCCGCGACTTCAGCGACTCGAACGAGGTCTTCGTGGCGATCTACCGGCCGTCCGGCGAGTACGCCGGCAACAACTGGGAGACGCTCGGTCGCGAGATCCCGCGCATCCCTTCGTCGCTCACCACGGCCGATGTCCACGACCTCAACCCCGGCAAGTTCAGCGTCATCCAGCTCGAGGACGCGAGCGGTGCGCCCACGTTCCGAGCGGTGACCACCCTCATCGAGGCCGACGACCAGGGCCACTACGCGCCGATCATCATCGCGATCTCGTCGAAGGACACCGAGCAGCTCCTCGCCGTGTACCTCACGATCTTCCTCGGATTCGGCCTCGGTGTCGTGCTCGTCGGCGCCCTGCTCACGCGGATGCTCGTGACCACGACCTTCACTCCGCTCCGCGAGGTCGAGCGCACCGCCGCCGCCATCGCCGACGGCGACTTCAGCCAGCGTCTCGGCGGCGCGACGCCGAACACCGAGGTCGGGCGGCTGAACCGCTCCCTCAACACGATGCTGAACCGCATCGACCGCGCCTTCCGCGACCGCGCGCGAACGATCGAGCAGATGCGCCGCTTCGTCGGCGACGCCTCGCACGAGCTGCGTACGCCGCTCGTCTCGGTGCGCGGGTATGCGGAGCTCTACCGCATGGGCGCCCTCCAGTCGCCCGACGAGGTCGCGCAGGCGATGGATCGCATCGAGAAGGAGGCCATCCGCATGGGCGGCCTCGTCGAGGACCTCCTCGCCCTCGCCCGCCTCGACGAGGCGAAGCCGCTCGAGCTCGCCGAGGTCGACCTCGTTCCGCTCGCCCGGGACGCCGCGCTCGATGCGATGGCCGCGAACCCGGGTCGCATCGTGACCGTCATCGCCCCCGAGGACGTCAGCGCGACGGCTGCGTCTGGCAGGAACCAGCCGTCGACGCCGCTGTCGCCGTCGCCGTCGCCCGACCTCGAGGTCGAGCTCGAGCCCGACCGGCCGGTGACCGGGGCGATCTCGTTCGCCGGGGCGACTCTCGCCCGCCTTCGCGGTCGCCGCCCGCGCGGCGAGGGGTCGACCGGTGGCGGCAATCGCCGTGGATCCGGCCAGAGGGCCGGCGCGGGAGGGGCAGCGAAGCGATCGGCATCGGCGAGGCCGCGCACCTCCGCGGGTGAGGCGACGGTCGCGACCGTCGCCACCGAGCCCACGACGTCGACGCCGCCGAGCATCACCGTGCCGGTGCGCCGCGCTGTCGTGCTCGCCGAGGAGAACAAGATCCGGCAGGTCATCACGAACCTGATGGCGAACGCGATCCGCTTCACGTCCGACGGCAGCACCATCGACATCCGCGTGTCCATCGACGATGCCGCGGAGCGCGCGATGATCGAGGTCATCGACCATGGCGAGGGCATCCCCCCGCAGATCCGCGAGAAGATCTTCCAGCGCTTCTGGCGGGCCGACACCTCGCGCACGCGTGAGACCGGCGGTTCCGGACTCGGGCTCGCGATCGTGTCCTCGATCGTCGCGGCGCACAATGGGGCGGTCGACGTGGTGGAGACACCCGGCGGCGGAGCCACCTTCCGCGTTTCGCTTCCCCTCGCGGGCTCGGCGGCCGCGCCGCAGTCGGTCACGCAGGGCTGAGTCGACCCGTCCTCACCAGGCGCCGGGATCCGGATGCCGAGCACGGGCATGCCGCTCGGATGCCTGTGCTCGGCAGGTCGCCGTAGCGTGGGCGGCACCACCGACGAAAGGATCGCCCATGACCACTTACCACGTCGACGCCGGCCAGGTGTCCGCCGCCACGCAGACCGTGCAGGGCACCATCGGCCGCATCCAGGCCGAGGTGTCCTCACTTCTCGGCCAGCTCACCGGATTGCAGTCGTCATGGTCGGGCCAGGCCGCCACCGCCTTCCAAGGGGCCGTCTCCGAGTGGCGGGCGACCCAACTGCACGTGGAGCAGAGCCTCGCGCACCTCAATCGCGCGCTCGGCATCGCGGCCACCCAATACACCGATGCCGAGCAGGCGAACGCGCGACTCTTCCTACGCTGACACGCCCGCGCCGCAGCTGCGCCGCAGTGTTCACGCGTGTGAAACACGGCGACGCATGTTCGTGAAATCTACATCTCCTAACCTCGCCGGAGCACCACTTCCTGCGCTGCGTCGCGCGAACCGCCTCCCGCACCGCAGGCGGTTCGACGGCGCGTCGCCCCTCATCCGAAGAGTGGAGATCGATCACATGTCATTCCATCCCCCCACGGGCTCGAGGCGCGTCCGCCGCGTCGCCGTCGCCGCGCTCGCTGCAGCAGCAGCCCTGACGCTCGCCGCCTGCTCGTCTGGCAGCTCGACCGCGTCCGAAAGCAACGGCGACGCGAGCGCCGACCTCGGCGAGCTCACGGTGCAGCTGTCGTGGATCAAGAACGAGGAGTTCTCCGGAGAGTTCTTCGCCGACTCGGAGGGGTACTTCGAGGAAGCCGGGTTCTCCTCGGTCAGTCTCGTGCCGGGTCCGTCGACCGGTGTGGCCGAGCTCGTCTCGGGCAGCGCCGACGTCGCCCTCAGCGATGCGGTCTCGGTCGGCGCGGCCGTCGCCAACGAGCAGGCGCCCGTCAAGATCATCGGCACCACGTACCAGAAGAACCCGTTCACGATCCTCTCGCTCGCCGACGGCGGCAACATCGCGACGCCCGACGATCTCAAGGGCAAGAAGATCGGTGTGCAGGACTCGAACACGAGCCTCTTCAAGGCGCTCCTCGCCGCGAACGGCATCGAGGAGTCCGAGCTCACGATCGTGCCGGTGCAGTACGATCCCGCACCGCTCACCAACGGCGAGGTCGACGGCTTCGTGGCCTACCTCACGAACGAGTCCATCACGGTGGCCGCCGAGGGCGATGCGACGGTCGACCTGCCGTTCGCGGACAACGGGCTGCCGTTCGTCGCCGAGACGTTCACCGTCACCGACGAGGCGATCGCGAGCGACCGCGAGAAGCTCAAGGCGTTCCTCTACGCCGAGATCCTCGGCTGGGCCGACGCGGTGAACGACCCCGAGGAGGGAGCCCGGCTCGCCGTCGAGGAATACGGCAAGGATCTCGACCTCAACCCCGAGAACTCGATCGCCGGCGCCGTCAAGCAGGCCGAGGAGCTCGTCGTCTCCGATGAGACGGCGGAGAACGGGCTGTTCACGATCTCCGACGAACTGCAGGAGGAGACGATCGCGAGCCTCGCCGGCGCCGGCATCGTCGTGACCGTCGACGACCTCTTCGACCTCAGCCTGCTGGCCGAGGTCTACGAGGAGCACCCCGAGCTCCTCGAGTACACGAAGTAGTCGCACCACGACGTGAGGAACGCGGAGACGTGACGTACCAGCAGGTGGCCGGTGTCCAGGAGCAGTCCCTGGGCACCGGCCTGCAGATCACCGGCCTGAACAAGGTCTTCACGATGGGGCGGCGCAAGGTCGTCGCCCTGCAGGACGCCGACCTCCACACCGAGCAGGGCAGCTTCCTCTCCCTGCTCGGCCCGTCGGGATGCGGCAAGTCCACCATCCTGCGGATCCTCGCCGGGCTCGACGAGCCCTCGAGCGGCACCATGCGTGTCGACGGCAGGAATCCGAAGGAGCTCAGGGCGGCGAACGAACTCGGCATCGCCTTCCAGGACTCCGCCCTGCTGCCGTGGCGCAGTGTGCTCGCGAACATCCGCCTCCCGTTCGAGGTCGCAGGCAAACCTGTCGACCACGACTACGTGCGCGAGATGATCGAGCTCGTGGGCCTGAAGGGGTTCGAGAAGGCGAAGCCGGCGCAGCTCTCCGGCGGCATGCGCCAGCGCGCGTCGATCGCCCGGTCCCTGATCCTGAAGCCCTCGGTGCTGTTGTTCGACGAGCCGTTCGGCGCACTCGACGACATGACGCGGCAGAAGCTCAACCTCGAGTTGCTGCGCATCTGGACCGAGAAGCCGGCGACGACCCTGCTCGTCACGCACGGGATCTCCGAGGCGATCTTCCTCTCCGACCAGGTGGCGGTCATGAGCCCGCGCCCCGGTCGAGTGAAGGAGGTCATCGACATCGACCTGCCCCGCCCGCGCACGCCCGAGATGCAGCGCACGCCCGAATTCCACGCCTACGTCGACCACGCCTCCGAACTGCTCTTCGGGCAGGGCGGAGCGACGGTCGACGACCACTGAGGAGCCGGAGTGAAGACGTTCAGGCTCCCGCCGTGGGCGACCGGGCTCGTCGGCGGCGCAGCACTCATCGCCATCTGGTGGATCAGCGCGCTCACGGTGTTCTCCAACGCGGGCGCGGGTTCGAATCGGGCGATCCCCACTCCTCCCGAGGTGATCGCCGGATTCGCCGAGAGCGGGATCGAGTTCTACTGGCGCAACTTCTCCGTCACGCTCCTCGAGGCAGCCCAGGGCTACCTCTGGGGCAACGGCATCGCCCTCCTCCTCGCCGCGATCGTGCTGCTCGTGCCTCGGCTCGAGGGTGCGGTGATGCAACTGGCGATCATCACCTACTGCGTGCCGATCGTGGCGATCGGTCCGCTCGCCCTCATCATCATCGGGGCGCCCGCGGCCGGCGAGCCATCGGGCACGGCTGTGTTCCTCGCCGCGCTGAGCGTCTTCTTCACGACGGTCGTCGGGTCCCTGCTGGGCCTGAAGGCGGCCGACGCCGCGAGCCTCGATGTCGTCACCGTCTACGGCGGCTCCCGATTGACGCAGCTCGTCAAGGTGCGCATCATCGCGGCCCTGCCGCACATCCTGACCGCCCTCCAGATCGCCGTTCCCGCGGCCTTCCTGGGGGCCGTGCTCGGCGAGTTCTTCGGCAAGGTCGAACTCGGCGTCGGGCCCGCCATGATCGCGGCGCAACAGGGGCTCGACGCGGCCCGGGTGTGGGGCATCGCCCTGGTCTGCGGCGCGGTCGCACTGCTCGGCTTCGCGCTCGTCGGGCTCGCTTCCCGAGCCGTCGCACCCTGGTCGCGCGGACGGAGCAGCTGACATGGCGATCTCCACCCCGACACAGCCGAACCGCATCGTCGCCCTCCGCAACGAGGTGCGTGCCGAATCCGTCCGCTCCGTCCTCCGCGCGCTCGGCTCCAGCATGCTGACGTTCGCCATCACGATCGCGGCCGTGCTCGTGCTCTGGGTCGGCGTGCTCTGGGTGTTCGACATCTCGCCGTACATCGCCAAGGGTCCCGTCGACGTCTACGACTACCTCTTCACCGTGCCCGACGCCGCCGCGAACCGTGCCGAGATCGGCGGCAACCTCACCGCCACCCTCGGCGACGCGCTCATCGGGTTCGCCGCCGGCCTGCTCGTCGCCCTGGTCGGAGCGATCGTGTTCCAGCTCTCGAAGGGCGTCGAGCATGCGCTCATGCCCGTGGCGATGCTGCTGCGATCGGTCCCGCTCATCGCGATGGCACCGGTCATCATCATGATCTTCGGCCGCGACGTCGTGACCGTCGCCGTGATGGGCGGCATCGTGGTGCTCTTCCCGGCGCTCGTCAGCATCGCCTTCGGCCTGAAGTCGGCCTCGCCGCAGATGAACGACGTCGTCACGGTGTACGGCGGCTCGCCGTGGACGGCACTCCGCAAGGTCGCGCTGCCCTCCTCCCTCCCCTCGTTCTTCGCAGCGGTCCGCATCTCGGTGCCGGGCGCGATCACCGGCGCCCTGCTCGCGGAGTGGCTCGCGACCGGCGCGGGCATCGGCGGCTCCATCGGCGGCTACCTGGCCCAAGCGCAGTTCTCGGCGGTCTGGGCGTCGGTCGTGGTCGTCACGGCGGTCTCGCTCGTGCTCTACAACCTCATGCAGATCGTCGAGAACGTGGTGCTCGCGCGCATGGGCATGCACCCCGACAAGCGCGTCTGACACATGACGACGACCAGGGGTGGGCGCACCGAGTCGGATGCCGCTGCGATCCGCCTCGGCGCGCACATCCGGCGACTCCGGCGCGGCCGCGGCGACACGCTCGTCCGTCTCGCGGAGCGGACCGACCTCTCGCACCCGTTCCTCAGCCAGCTGGAGCGGGGACTCGCGCAGCCGAGCTTGTCCTCGCTGCGCCGGATCGCGGTCGCCCTCGGTACGAGCCCGATCGAGCTCGTCGCCGCGGCAGAGGACACGGCATCGTCCACGGCGGATCCGCCCGCGGTCGAGGTGCGGCGTGCCGGGGAACGCACGTCGAGCGCGGCCGGGTTCGCGGAGGGCAGCGCGCGGATGCTCGCGCACAGCGACCGACCCTTCCACCCCATCGAGTTCGTCTCGGAGGCGCACGCGCCCGGCGAGTACTACGAGCACGCCGAAGACGAGTTCCTCTACGTGATCGCCGGGCCGGTCGTCGTCGATCTCGACGGCGGCGCCGAGACGCTGGGCACGGGCGACGCCGTCTACTACGCGGGCCGCGTGCGCCACCGCTGGTGGTCGGAGGCCGGGGCGTACCGGCTGGTCATCGTGAAGCAACGACCCGAACTCGGCCGCCCGGTCGCGTCCGATTAGCGTCGCTCGGTAAGATCCGGGCGCGCCCGGGTTGCCGCATGGGCTCGCGTTCGCGGCGTCGTCAGCTCCCACGATACGTCGAGTACGCGAAGGGGCTGAGCAACAGCGGGATGTGGTAGTGCTCGGATGCCGCAGCGAGCTCGAACACGATCGCGACCTCCGGGTAGAACGTGGGCCGGTCGCCGAAGTAGCCGGCAGTGTCGAAGACGACACGGTAGACGCCCTCCGCCAACGCGCCTGGACCGAGCGCGGACGCACGGCCGTCGGCATCGGTCACCGCCGACGCGATGGGCGACCACCCGTCCCCGGCGCGCACCTCGAGACGCACGCCGACGCCGACGGCCGGTCGTCCGGTCGCGGCATCGAGCACGTGGCTCGTGACGTGACTCCGGCCGGTCATGGGGTGGCTCCGATCGGCCCCGTGGCATCCGCGTACAGCCGCTCGATGCGGAGGAGCGCGATCTCGCGGAGTTGTTCGCCGACGACGGCGAGTTCCGCGTCGTCGTCGAGCTGCATGCGGCGCGTGAGCTCGGCGAAGATCTCCGCCCGGCTGCGCCCGGCGGCGCGGATGAGGAACACCCGACCGAACCGCTCCTCGTAGGCGCGGTTGCCGGCGGCGATCGCCGCCGCGAGCTCGGGGTCGTCGGCGTCGGCCGAGGACTGCTCTGCGCGCGAGAACCGCTGGGCGGTTCCCTCGCCGGCCGGCTTCTCGCCGATGCGCGGGTGCGCCGCGAGGGCCTCGTCGACCTCGGCGGAGCTGAGGGGGGTCGCGGCGTCGGATGCCGCAGCGAGCAGTTCCACGAGGGAGTCGTACGGTGCGGCATCCGCCACCTCGTCGACCCAGCGTGCGACGTGCAGGCAGGCCCGCAATTGCTCTCGGAACCCGTGGCCGGCCTCTCGCGTGCTCACCCCTGCCTCCTCCTGCGCCGCGACGCGGCTCGGGTTAACTGTAGCCATCGCGGCGAAGCTGGCCGGGGTGCCGCTCGCTGCCGGGGCGGGCCGTGCTCGGGGCCCGTCCTCGCCCGGCTCGCCCGGGCTCGGCGCGGACGCGCTCGGCGACCGCGAGCACCGCGGCCTCGAACGCGTCCAGCGCGACCGCGACATCCTCCAGCGCCACGATCTCGTCGGGGTGGTGGCTGATGCCGCCCCTGCCGCAGCGCAGGAAGAGCATCGCGATGTCGGCCACGGCATGCACCGCCATCCCGTCGTGCCCGGCACGGCTCCAGAGCGTCATCGGATCGTCGTCTCCGGCGTGGCGGATGCCGCGCTCGATCGCGTCCCGGAGCCACGGCGCGCACGGCGTGGCATCCGCTCGGTAGATCTCTCGGGACTCGAACCGAAGGTCACGGGTCTCTGCGATCTCGCGGGCGCGGCGTCGGATCTCGGCGAGGGCGTCGTCGCGTTCGCGGTCGGACTCCGCCCGGACGTCGAGGCTGAACTCGACGCGTCCGGGGATCACGTTGATGCCGCCCGGGAACGCCTGCAACCGGCCGACGGTCGCGATGACGCCCGCCCCGCGTCCGATCTCCTCGATGGCCATGACGAGCTCACTCGCCCCGACGAGCGCGTCGCGGCGCCGATCGTAGGGCGTCCCGCCCGCGTGCCCGGCGACACCCGTCATCGTGAGCTCGAAACGGCGCGCCCCGGCGATCGACGAGACGACGGCGAGCGCACGGTCCGCATCCTCGAGATACGGGCCCTGCTCGATGTGCGTCTCGAGGTAGCCGACGAGCGACTCCGGCCGCCGGGCGGCACTCGGAAGGCGCGCGGGGTCGAGGCCGAAGTCGATGAACGCCTCACGCAGCGTGATGCCGTCGCGGTCGCGCGACTCCCACCACTCGGGCTCGAAGCCGCCCGCGAGGGCGCGGCTGCCGAGCAGGGCGGTGCCGAACCGGGTGCCCTCCTCGTCGGTGAACCCGACGACCTCGAGCGCGAACGGCAATGGGTCGCCCCTGCTGGCGATGCGCGC
>Ga0299914_10003173_pt1 | contig 11557 bp, 8 predicted proteins | sample RVTome_10_FD_201361 | JGI IMG/M metagenome (GOLD analysis project Ga0299914, IMG submission 201361) | Soil microbial communities from uranium-contaminated site in the Upper Colorado River Basin, Wyoming, United States - RVT153D57 (version 2) ... | reverse complement strand
TTTTGCTTTGTGCCGGTAATACTCCCGCGCCGATACAGTTTGCCAGGGGCGTCCCATGGCAATCACCTGGGAGCGGGCATTGCCCTCCGGCTTGAGCAGAATCGGATTCATCTCGGCGCCCGGCGCAATCCCTGCCGCCGCTGCTTGCACTGCTTGAGAGCGTCCGATTTCAGAGCCATCGGCGCACACCGCCGCATTGTTGGACATATTTTGCGCCTTGAACGGCGCCACCCGATGGCCACGGCGGCTGAGGATGCGGCACAGCGCCGTGACCAACAAACTTTTTCCAGCCGAGGAACTACTCCCCTGGACCATCACGACACGTGCAGTCATGTGCTGACCTCTTTCCCTTTTTATGCCTGAGGCGATGGGTTCATTGCCGCCCGCATGTGGGCGGTGTCGTTGAGACGTATGAGCGTGGTATCCTGGCCGTAGACCAACAGCTCCGACAGCGCTGCAGGATCGACAGCAAAATGCCAGTGCGCTTCGGGAGGCAATCCCAACGCCAGGCATAGCAAGATGCGCAGTGGACCCCCGTGCGCCACCAGCAGCGCGGTCTGATTTGCGTATCTGGCTCGGAGGTCATGCCAGGCGGCGCGCACCCGGTTGGCGACGTGGGTTAACGTTTCACCGTTGGGCGGCGCCACCTGCAGCGGGTCGTCATACCAGGCGGCCAGCCTCTTCGGATGTCGGTGCTGCAGGACGTCATAGGGTAACCCTTCCCAGTCGCCGAACGCCATCTCCCGCCATCGGGAATCCAGATCAACGGTGAGTTGTAACGGGACGGCGATCACTCGTGCCGTTTCCTGTGCCCGCAGCAAATCGCTCGCGATGATCGCTTGCACCGTGTCGCGCTGCAGCACACGGGCCACTGCCGCTGCTTGGCGCTGTCCGGTGCGGTTGAGCGGAATATCGGCTTGCCCCTGGAATCGCTTTGCCGCATTCCAATCCGTTTCGCCATGCCGCACCAAGAGCAATCGCATCGGCCTCATCGGAGCGTCTCCAACGCGTGCAGCAAGCGCCTGTTCTCGGGTGGCCGGCGGGTTGCAATGCGGATATAGGCCGGCAAGCCAAAGGAGGTGCAATCGCGGACGAGTAAGCCCTGCTGCAAAAGCGTTTGCCGGCATGTAGCCGCGTTTCCGACTTGGAGCAAAAAAAAGTGTGTCGCTGAGGGTAGGGGATGATACCCGGCGGCTTGCAGATGGTTTACAAAATCGCGTTTGGCCTGTGCGATCTCGCGCAGGGATTGTTCGAGATGGCCCGTATCGTTCAAGGCCGCAATACCGGCCGCCTGGGCTAAGGCATTGACGCTCCACGGCGGACAAACTTTGTGTAACGCACTGAGGAGGTCCGGATGACCGACGGCATAGCCGAGCCGCAGACCGGCCAGGGCATAGGCTTTCGTCATCGACCGCAACACGAGCATGTTATCCGTTTGCACGGTCAGCACCGATGCGGCGTTCCCGAAGGTGAGGTACGCCTCGTCGACGATAAACAGCGTGTGAGGCGCTGAGACAGCCCAGGCAGCGATGGTGTCTACCGTCAGGTAGGTGCCAGTGGGATTATTGGGATTACAGAGAAACACCAGGCGGGGCGTGAGGTGCCGCAGAGTATGCTGAACCGCGTCGATATCCAGGTAAAAATCCGACTCCGGCTGGGCCGTGCAGGCATGGATGCGAGCGCCCATCATGGCCGCCGCCCGAACGTATTCTCCAAAGGTCGGTTGCAGGACCAGCACTGTATCTCCCCCATGCAGGAAAGCCAAGGCAGCGAGCCAGACCAGTTCCATACTGCCATTTCCCACCAAAATGCGCTCCGGTTTCACGTCTAGATGCTCAGCCAACACACGGCGCAGGGCGAGCGCCTCGCGGTCCGGGTAGCGATCGACTCGGACGTCCGCCACTGCAGCTTGCACGGCCGGCGCCGGCCCATAGGGGTTGCCATTCACACTGAAATCCAGAATATCATCCGGTTTGAGTCCGAGGTGTTCCAGCTCGGCAAAATCGAGTGCCCCGTGCACGACCTCGGTGATCTGCTGCACGGCTTCACGGGGCTTGGGGAGCATTGTACCTCCTCTGGCATGCTTCTGGAATGAGACCCGGCTTAAAGATGATAGAGCAGGGCCATGAGGCCGATCACGATGGGTAATGCTAAAACCGTGGCACCGTAAAGCAAGCGCACGGCTTTGGCAATGTGAGACGCTTCCGGAAAGGGATGTCCGGCGCCCAACCGGTAGTAGCCGAATTTTTCCAATTCCACCCCCAGCGCCCCCGCCATACTGCTCATCGGATGACCGGCGTTGGGACTTTCCGTAAACTGGGCTTCCTGCCACCACACTTGCCAGGCCAGGCGGGTGTTGCCACCTACCCATATCGAGGCCGCGATGATGAGCAAGGCCGTCAAGCGCGCCGGGATTAAATTGGCCACATCATCCAGGCGAGCGGGTATTTTGCCGAGCCATTCGTATTCCGGCTCGCGGTACCCCAGCATGGAGTCCGCCGTATTGATAAAACGGTACGCCAAGGCCGCCGGTAATCCGCCTAGGGCATAGTAGAACAGGGGCGCGATAACCCCATCAGAGGCATTTTCCGCCACGGATTCCACCGCTGCCGCCGCGACTTCAAATAGGCCGAGGTGTGCGGTGTCACGGCTCACCAGATGCCAGCTCACCAACTCGCGGGCTTTCTCCAGCTCTTTGGCCTCGAGCGCTTGTCGCACCTGCTTGGCTGCGCGAGCGAGACCTCGCAGCGACAGAGCGGTTTTGAGGATACAAGCTTCCAGCAGCCAGGCCAGCGACAAGGGCAATTGGCGTGAGAGTCCCTGCAGCCCGAGACCGATGACCACCACCAGCGCCACACCGAACAGCACCAAAACCGCGCCATAGAGAAGGCGTAACACCCGCCCCCGGCGCGGTGCGGCGTGCTGCGCCAGGCCAATGGCGGCGCCCATCCAGGCTACTGGGTGGAAGCGATTTGGCGGATCGCCCAGTATGCCATCCAAGATCAACGCCAGGAGAACGGGTACCGGATGGGGGGCAACAAACCACATACACTACCTCTTACTGCAGTTGGGCCGTGACGCAAAAGGTTTGGGGCTCTAATCCTGCAGCTGAGAGCAGGCGCGGTCCACCCGCAACCAAGGGGAGACTGAACATGCAGATGTGCGCTGGCAAGCGCTGTTGGGCCACGCTCTGAACCCACCCTGGCTCAACGCGGTTGGGATCGAGCAACAGCCCGACTACGGTGCCACTATGCGCCCGGCAAACCCCCAAAGCGCCTACCTCGCGAGCCAAATGGATGGCTGGCTCCAACAAGGCATTCGGCAAGATCGCCTGGTGCGCTTCGGCACTCATTGTCGCTGCCGTTCCAATCGCTGCCACATCTCCCTGCCGCAGCCCGTCCTGTAGGAGCTGAAACGCATCCCGGTGCAGTGGCGCTAACTTGCGTAGCGCAGTCCGATGATCCAATTGGTTGAAGGCCACGGTATTGACTTCGCCACCCGGATCCAGAACCACGACGGTGAGGGCCGGCGGCTGGCCGAGCGTTTCATACAACTGACCGTGCCGGTGGTCCCACAGCGCCAGATCGGGGAACACCGAGCTGTCTGTCGGCTCGACTTGCAACGCCAGGGCGGATATCTCTAATGGCGTGAAGGGCTGGCCGAATGCATGTCCAAGGGCGTAAAGTGTCGCGCCAATATCGGCGGTGCTGGATCCGTACCCACGTCCTTGCGGCAGGGGTGAGCAGACCACTACACTGCCACTGCTGGTGGTTTGCTCTAGAAAAGTCAATCCGTGTTGTAAGGCCGCCCGCATTTTGGGACTGTTCGGCTGGAGCTGCCATCCGGAGTGGCCGCCACTGCGGACCTCGGCCACACTGTATCGTTCGATGGGGCAAGATACCAGACAGGGGATGCCTTCCCAGGTGCCCTGCACCAATTCGCCACAGGTTCCAGGCAGAGCCACCCGCACGGCCGGACTTCGCGAACTGTGTTCAGGTGTTGTCACGAAATTACCTTATACTTGCCATTGCGGAAAATGTCATACTCCGATTTTGGTTCGGGTATCTAGATATACACGCTTTTTCGTTTACTTTCCATGCAATTGCGGAGGTCCTGTCATGCAACTGTTTGATGACGCGTAGCGAGCATTTAGTGAGGGGCCGCTGTATGCCGATACGGACTCGCCCTGGCGTGCTCTCAGCTGAGGCTCTGCCGGCATCCTTGAAGCCCATCTTGCCCCTACGGACGTATGTTGGTGCCCCGTGCGCTCGTGAGCGTGTTTCAAAAAGAATAGGACCTGGACAGGCGGGGCCGAACTGATGCGTCCTGTCGCATCCGCAGTAAGAGCAGCGGTGTTGGGTTATGCCGAGGGAGGGGTCAAACTCTGCAAATATGTTGACAACAGGGCGATTTGTTTGTCGTCAGGCTTAAACATGGCACCGACGGTGCGTCGCTTGATCCAGCGAATACTTGCTTTGAACATCAAGGAGGTATGCTCTGCATGATCCAGAAGAAAGCCGATTTCCACAATCTCATCGACGTGTAAGTTATGGGGTAACAAGGTCCGAAAGCTGATTCCGGAGCGCGATAGCGAGATGATCAGGATACTTTCCACGGTGGTCGAACCCAAGTGAGCGCACGTCCCATGCAAGAGGGTGGGATAGCGTGTATCCCGGCGCATGTGATGCACCAGAGGTATGAGCTGTCCGCACCTGCATGTGGCGGTCTGAGATTCTCGCTCGCCACGGGGCACCACATGCGGCTGCCCGCATTGCGGGCATGCAAAGACGACTGCCTGAGAGTCGTTGAGATAGACGGTCGCTAGGGAAGACAACATATTCGGCTCATTCCACAAAGAAAGATGACGTTTAGATTCTAGGCCTCATGGCGTTTATGACGTGATCGTTTTGCTCTCCATATCGGCACCTCTCACCCGAAACGTAAACCGATAGTCTAAGGTGCTTGAGCGCATCGATAGGACGGGATATCGAGCTTAAGGGCGGGTTACACCTTTGGGCCAATTTGGCTATAGACGCATAAACCGCTTCACGAGGAGGACCGGCAGGCCAGCTTTGGCGGCCACGGCATTGGCGATACCGCCACTCATCAGCCGTTTCCATGCGGGCGTGTTATGTGAGCCCAAGACGATGACATCACACTGTTTGTGCCTTGCCGTTTTGACCATGGCGCTTACGGTATCTCCCGTAGCGAGCACACCATCGTAACTCAGGCCCAGCGCGGCAGCCCGTGCCTCAGCATGGGCGAGGAGGTTTTTCCCGGATTCCGCATCCCAATCCGCGCCGGCCTCTGACCCAGCGCGATCGACATGCAACAAACAGATTTCAAGTTCTTGCAGCCACGCCAGCGTGAGTCCGTATTCTACTGCCGCATCGGACCAGGGAGAATCATTTGTCGCGACCAGGATTCGACGCCATAGAGGCACGCCAACCTTCGGCGGCGGGGGTTGTTTCACCACTAAAATGGGCTGTTGTGCCTTGGCAGCCATGGCGTTGAGAGGGTCTCCTAACAGCCACCGTTTCGGCCCGGTCAGCGGACGGCCCCCCATGACGATCAAGTCGCAGTCTTCCGCCACTGCGGTTTGCACAATGGTTTCAGGGACATCGTCCCATGAGCTCAGGGTCGGCTGTAGCACGCCCACATCTGTAGCGTGGGGCGTGGCGTGACCCAATCGTGTTTGTTCCTGACACACGAGACCCGCCGTCGGTGGGACCAACATCTTCCCATCGACTCTACTCCGCGTCATCAGAGCAGGGCGCACCGTCAAGATCCGCAACTCAGCTCCCATGTGTTTGGCTAAGGCAATGGCGTAAGGCAGCGCCGCATCAGACCAGGGGCGTCGACCCGTTGCCACGAGCATGCGCGTATACATGGTCGTCTCCCTCCGTTTATCTCGGAGGTCTATGTTTGGGATGTTGGATTGGGAAGGACTCTACGTTACTTGGCAGAGACTGTCAAGCAATCAAATCTGTCTTTTTTTACAGGTGGGATTGGACAGTTGTCGCGAAACGACTCGGGAGGACCGTCTTTGCGGCCTTCGGAGGAGGGAAGACCACCCGTTTTTGCATTAGACTCGGCGTTCCTTAAGCAACATATTGGCCTCCTTGAGATCGATTGTATCGAACCCCTCGGTGAACCCACCATAGACCTCTGCCAGTAGCTCGTGGGCAGTGGCTGGTTTGCCCTGTTGCTGCCACAGCCGACTAAGGCTTATCGCCGCCCGCAGCTCCAACGATTTCATCTGCCGGCGGCGGGCGATGTCGAGGGCCTGAAAAAAACACGCTTCCGGGGTCAAAGCTCCATCCCGCTGGCTACTGTCCACCTGCTGAAGGAGCTCACCCTGGAGTCGATAGAGTTCTGCCTCCCACCAGCGGATGCCATAGTGGTCTACCATGGCCAGCGCTTCGGTCAGCACCTGCAGCCCTTTCTCGGGCTGGCCCGCTTGCTCGAAAGCGCTGGCGAGTAGAGACAGACCATAAGGCAGGAAGACCCCTGCCTCCATCGTTTGTAAGGACGTGATACCCTGTTGGAGCTGGGTCAGGCCCGCCTCGACCTTCCCCTGTGCCGACCACGCCCAACCCCGCATGATCGTGCCCAGCGCCAAAAAGAGCGGAAACTCATGCTCGGTCGAGAGCGTCATCGCCACGTCGGCTTGTTCCTGACTGGCCTCTCCTTCCCGCCGAAACTGATGTAGCATGGCTGCAAAACCCTGGGCCCATGCCAAACTGTAGGGGTGCGCCAACTCGTGAGCCAGGGCCAGGGCGTCCTGGCTGCGTTGCAGGGCCTGATCCGGATAACCCAGCAGCCACAAGACCCATGCCGCATAGGATCGGCACACCATCCCAGGATCGACCGAATAGAGGAGCACCAGGGAGGGGTGGTACTGCGGATCGTACAGCGCCATCCCCTGCTCCAAGTGGTCTCGGGCAGCGCCCCCCTCGCCCTGGAAAAACAGCGTTGCCCCCGATACCCAGTGGGCGCCGAGAAGGCGCGTGGGCTCCTGCTGCCGATGGGCCATGGTGAGTAGTTGCCCCGCCAGCTCGTGGGCCGTCTGCAACTCGGCTCGCACCAGATAAAACCGCCACAGTCCAAACAACATCTGAAAGGCCTGCAAGGTCTCCCCCACTTGCTGGCACAGCTCGCGCGCTCGGGCATAGGCGCGGGTCACGTCCGGATCGGCATAGCCTTTGGTCGCCATCAAGGCCGGACCCAGAGCGATCTGCAAGTGCAGCTCGTGCTGCGTGCGCTCGCACGTATCCGGCAGCGTCTCGAGCAGCTTCAACCCCTTCGTGAGATGGGCGATGGCTTCCATATGCGCCGAGCGTTTCAAGGCGAGTTGGCCGGCCAGCTGCCAATACGGGATCGCGGCCTCCATGAGATCCGCTTCCGTGTAATGGTGCGCCACTAGTTCGGGCTGGGTGGCTGCGGTCTCGGGAAACTGTTCGTCTAAGGTCTGCGCAATGCGCCCGTGGTACTGCTGTCGGGTGTGCTTGAGCAACGATTGGTAGGCGGCCTCTTGAATCAGAATGTGCTTGAAGAGGTACGTGGCGTGCGGTGGCACGCCACGCTGATGCAGCAATTCGGCGTCTACCAACCTGCTCAGTTCCCGCTGCAGCGTGCCCTCGTCGAGTAGCGACACGGCCTTGAGCAAGTCGTGGGAGAAGGTTCTGCCGATCGTGGCGCCGAGTTGGGCGACCGCTTTGACCGTGTCGAGCCGGTCCAGCCGCGCCATGAGGGAATCCTGAAGCGTCGCCGGAATCGCCAATGAGGGAAGCGGTCCGGCGTCGTCGTACCGGCCATCGGCCTCTTGCAGCCAACCGGACTCCAAGACCATCTTGGTCACCTCTTCTACGAACAGGGGAACGCCATCCGTCTTAGCCACTACCTGTTGCACCACCTCAGGGGGCAGGGGTTTGCCACCGGTTAGACTCTCGATCATCTGTCCCACCCCGGAGCGGGATAACGGGGTGAGCGCCAGCTGCGCCAAGTGAGGCCAACTGTCCCAGGGGACCTGAAACGTGGGACGACAGGTGAGGAGCAAATAGATACGGGCGCTCGGCACCCGGTCCGCCAAGAGATAGAGAAACTCCACCGTCGACGGATCCACCCAGTGGAGATCCTCCATAATCACCAACACCGGCAGTTGGGCCGCGATTTCCAGCCAGTGGGTCAGAATGGTGTCCAGGGTCTTTTGCCGCTGCCGATGCGGCGTGAGCGGTAGCAGGAGATAGCGTTCTTCAGGGCACGGCAGGGAGAGCAAGGCGGCATAGAGCGGGACGCTTTCCTCCAGGGCAGGGTGCAACTCGGCAAGAGCAGTCTCCAGTTTCCGCAGCTTCTCGTATGGGGACTCATGCGGTTGAAACTGTAATGCCCGTTGAAACATATCGATGAGCGGATACAAGGCACTGTGTTGGTGATAGGGAGAACAGCGGCATTCCAGCCGTAAATGGGGCTCGTTGGCCACATGCTCCTTGAGCACTTGCAGCAGGCGGGACTTCCCAATGCCCGCTTCGCCCCGCAGCAGTACCACCTGTCCCTGTCCGTCTTTGACGAGTGCCCAACGCTCCAGCAAACGTTGCACTTCCTGCTGCCGGCCCACGAGCGGCGTGAGTCCGCCGGCCGCCGTGACGTCAAGGCGATTCTGGGCGCTACTTTCCCGCACTACTCGGTACACCTGGACCGGCACCTCCGTCCCCTTGAGCACATGAGTACCTACCTCCTGGCAGACAAAATACCCTTGGATCAGACGGTAGGTCGCGGTACTGATCACCACCGTGTTGGCCTCGGCCAGTGTATGCAAATGGGACGCGAGATTGGGTGTTTCACCCAGGGCTAATTGTTCATGCCGGCTGGCACCGCCAATTTCGCCAACGACGACTAGACCCGTATGGATTCCCAGACGTAGAGTGAGCCGAATACCTCGCTCCCGTTGCAAGCGTATATTCACCGCCATAAGCGCTTCCACCATCCCCAGCCCGGCACGCACGGCACGGTGGGCATCGTCCTCGTGGGCCTGCGGATAGCCAAAGTAGACCAGCAGCCCATCACCCAGATATTGTGCAATGTGCCCCTCAAAACGCTCGATCACCGCGTCACAGGCGGCTTGATAAGCCCGTATCACCTCGCGGTAGTCTTCCGGGTCGAGCTGGCCTGAGAGCGCGGTGGAATCGGCTAGGTCACAGAACATCACCGTGAGCTGGCGGCGTTCCGCGTCGGGTTTGCCGTATGGGGTAGGGCTTACATCGCCCGTCCAGACCAGCGTCTTGCCCAGTTCGTCGACCGCGAGCTGCCTGGCGTCGACGAGTTCGTCTTTGAGGTCTTCGAGGTAGGCATCATCCAGACGGAACTGCCGCTTGAGCGCTCCATAGGTGATCCGCCGGTGGCGTTGGAGTAGCTCGATTACCTGTTCCACAACCTCGAAAAACTGCATGGTTGAGCCTTATCGATGGCAGCACGGCCACAGGGGCAAGTGAATTCATACATGATGACAGATTCCAAAGGTCTGGTGTGAATTATTTGAGTTGATGATCTTTCTGGGTACCGCGCCAACCTCCTAACGGCCCGGTTCATAGAGTTGTTCCTCAAGAAAAACCAAGGTAGTCTATCATCTCATATGATGGAGCTGCCATCCTGTCTTCTGCTATGATCACCACACGTAAGGTGCATCCGGTCCGCTGTATTTATCCCCGTCTTGGGAAAGGAACACAACGCCATGACGACATCTGATCCACACGGCCGACACGATTGGCATTCGCCGCAGTACGTCGAGGATTGGATTGCCTCGGCAGCCACGCGCGATGATGAGCGCCGCATTATCCTGCGGCGCGTGGTGAGTCTCATCCCCCGAGAGGCCAACGCGGCTATTCGTGTGCTTGATGTGGGGGCGGGTTATGGCGCCCTCAGCGCCCAGGTGCTCGAACGCTTTCCACAGGCAGAACTGGTCTGTCAGGATTTTTCGGAACCGATGTTCGCCCAAGCCCGCAAACGGCTCGCCTGGGCGTCCGAACGCGTCTCGTTCACGCACAGTGATCTGAGTGACCCTGGGTGGAGCCATGCGCTTGCGAGCCCCTTTGATGCTGTGGTCTCGGCGATTGCGATCCACAACGTCCGCTACCCCGAGCGCATCCGTGCGATCTACTCCGAGATCTTTGACCTGGTCGCTCCAGGCGGCTGCTTCCTGAACTGCGACTTGATTTTTGTGAGTGGCCCCGCCGCGGCTGCGGCCTACGACAGCGCCAGAGGCTTGGAGGGCTGGGTCCAGGGAGCGGATGGAGACGCGTCACGCCCACATGCCGCCGCTCCGGCACACTCAGCGCATGAGAGTCAGACGATTACCCTGGAGCAGCAATTACGCTGGCTGCGAGAGGGGGGATTCCAGGAGGTGGAGTGTTTTTGGAAAGAGATGCGGAATGCGATCATCGGCGGATTCCGGCCGATGGATGTATAAACTCGGACGAGCGGACCGACAGGTGAACACTTGCGGCCGCTTCGCGCCAAGGGTTGTAACCTGAACCGGCAGCAAGAAGGTAGGGTCCTAGCCCGGGCCAAGAATCGCCGTACCGAACGTAACGGCTTGTGCGGATCAACCGGTGTCATTGTAGGTCCTTATACTCTGAGCACGGCTCGCTTCACCCGACTGGCCAGGTCCTCGCATCAACGATGAGCGTTAGCCGGCATATTGCTTGAGAAAAGTACCGATGCGCTCGATGGCTTGCTGCCCCTCTGGTAGGACGGGTGCAAAGAGTTGGAAGATGTGCACCATCTCTGGATAGATTTCAAGGCTGACGTCAACGCCCGCCGCCTTGGCCTTTTCTGCCGCTCGTAAGGTGTCGTCCAGCAGCACCTCCGCGTCTCCCACTTGCATCAGCAGCGGGGGAAGCCCCTGCAGATCGGCATAAAGCGGTGAGGCCAGTGGCTGCTTCGGATCGCCACCTTGCAAATATTCTCCAGCCATGCGTTGCAGCAGGCTCTCCGTCACCATCGGATCGATGTCTGCGCGGGTGCGGATGGTGTCGCCGCTGCAGGCCAGATCAGTCCAGCCCGAAATTACGACGGCTGCTTCTGGCAGGCGTATACCTGCATCGCGGGCTGCCACAAGCGTCGATAACGTCAGGCCGCCGCCCGCCGAATCACCGGCCACGAAAGTTGCACGGGCAGGCGCCGTACCACCTGGTCCATGATGGCTCATCCACCGCAGCGCCGCTAAGGCATCATCCACTGCAGCGGGATAGGGGTGTTCCGGGGCCAGGCGGTAGTCGAGTACCAGCAAGGACGCACCCGATGCTTTTGAGAGACGCCCCGCCAAATCGCGATGCGTGGCGGGGCCACAGATGACATACCCCCCACCGTGGAGGTAGAGGAGCCGCCGGTCCGGATCTGCATCATCCGCCACGACCCACTCGGCAGGGACGCCGCCCGCATCGACGGGGGTTGCGGTTGTTCCTTCTAGTGCTGGGGATTCGGGGAAGGCAGCGCGGAGTTCGTCTACAGTTGCATTTGGGTCGAGGGGGTTGGTCCGGAGCTGCTCGATTACCGCTTG
>Ga0299914_10003172_pt1 | contig 11559 bp, 11 predicted proteins | sample RVTome_10_FD_201361 | JGI IMG/M metagenome (GOLD analysis project Ga0299914, IMG submission 201361) | Soil microbial communities from uranium-contaminated site in the Upper Colorado River Basin, Wyoming, United States - RVT153D57 (version 2) ... | reverse complement strand
CTTGTCGCGATAGGAGCAGAACTGCTTGGTGCAGATCGTCGTCGCGTCGCCCGGGTAGAAGGCGAGCACCAGGTTTCTTCCGCGGTAGTCGGACAGCCGGTAGGCCTTGCCGCCGGTGCCCGGAAGCTCGAAGTCTGGGGCCGGGTCGCCTACGTCGACCATGGCCACCGCGGATCAGCCTCTCTCGATGGTGATCGTGTTGATCAGGACCGTCTGTCTGGGTCTCTGGGAGGGAGTTCCCAGGCTGCCGATTCGATCGACGACGTCCATTCCCTCGCTCACCTCGCCGACCAGCGCGTAATCGGGAGGCAGGCCGGCGTCGACGCCGGTGACGACGTAGAACTGGCTGCCGGAGCGGCCGGGGGGCTCCGCCTCGCTCTTGGCCATCGCGACGATCCCTCTCGTGTAGGCCAGATTGGCGGGCGGTCTCTCGTCGACGCTGTAGCCGGGGCCGCCGGTGCCGTTGCCGAGCGGGTCGCCGCCCTGGATCACGAAGTCGGGGACGATGCGGTGGAAGGGAAGGCCGTCGTAGAAGCCCTGCTCGGAGAGATAGGCGAACGAGTTGGCGGTCTTCGGCGCCCGCGTCGTGTCGAGCGCGATCTCGAAGGTGCCGCAGCTGGTGTCGACCACCGCCGTCACCTCCTCGCCCTTTCTCAGTATCTGTCTCGGCGCTCTCAAGCTGACCTGCTTGGGCTGGGGCTCCTCCACCTGCTCACACCCGGCGATCCCCGCCGTCGCGTTGGAGCCGTCATCCCCCCCACCGCGGGAGATCAGGATCGCCGCGACCACGGCCACCGCGACCAGCGCGAAGACGGCGAGGATGATCAGGCGCGGATCCCTTCTCTGCTCCTCCATCGCCGCGAAACCCTAGCGATCGACCTCCCAAATAGGCTGCCGACCCTATGGAAATCGAGGGGATGCCGCTGGCGCTGCTCGTCAACCCCCACTCGGCGGGGGGCAAGGCGTTGAAGCTGCTGCCTCGCGTGGAGGCAGCCCTGGACGCCAGGCGGATGGTCTTCCGGGTGGAGAAGACGCGAGGGGTCGAACACGCCGTGCGGCAGGCGCAGCTGGCAGTGGACGCGGGCGAGGTGCCGGTGGTGATGAGCGGGGACGGCTTGGTCGGCGCGATCGGCGGCGCCCTGGCCGGTGCGGAGACCCCGCTGGGGATCGTCCCCGGCGGCCGCGGCAACGACCTCGCCCGCGTCCTGGGCATACCCGACGACCCGCAAGGCGCCGTCGAGGTCCTCGCTGCCGGACGGACGCGGCGGATCGATGTCGGCGAGGCGAACGGAAGACGTTTCCTCGGCATCGCCAGTACCGGCTTCGACTCCGAGGCCAACAGGATCGCCAACGAGACTCGACTCCTGCGCGGCAGCCTGGTCTACGCCTACGGCGCGCTGCGGGCGCTGCTCGGCTGGAAGCCGGTCCGCTTCACGATCGGCGTCGACGGGGAGAGGATCCGCTTCAGCGGCTACTCGGTCTCAGCCGCCAACAACCGCGCCTACGGCGGCGGCATGTTCATCGCCCCCGACGCCGATCTCTCCGACGGAGAGTTCGACATCGTCACCATCGGCGAGGTCGGCAAGCTGAAGTTCGTGGCTAACCTGCCCAAGGTGTTCAAGGGGACACACATCCGGGAGGACGAGGTGCGCGTCTTCCGCGCGTCGCATCTGGAGTTGAGCGCCAGCCGCCCGCTCGAGGTCTACGCCGACGGGGAACACCTCACCGACCTGCCCGCCTCGCTGCGCCTGTTGCCCCGCGCGCTCAGCGTGCTGGCTCCGCCCGGGTGAGCGAGTCCCCCCTGTTCGGCGTCAAGGTCGCCACGTCGCGGGCGATCGGCGCCGCCAGCCGCGCCAGCGGCCGCGGTGGCGGCACGACGCTGCCGGGTCGCGTCCTGCTGCGCCTCGCCCCCGACGCGATCGCCCGCCTCGGCGCCAGGCTCGACGGGGGGACGACGATCGTCAGCGCCACCAACGGAAAGACGACCACGGCCGGGATGATCGCCGCGATCCTCGCCGGCGCCGGGCGGGCGCCGGTCCACAATCGCGCCGGCTCCAACATGACTTGGGGCGTCGCGACCGCGCTGCTGGAGCAGACGGGACGGGAGGGGCTGTTCGAGGTCGACGAGGCCTGGCTGCCACGCGTTGCTGAGCAGCTAAGACCCACGCTGATCGTCCTCGGCAACCTCTTCCGCGACCAGCTCGACCGCTACGGCGAGATGGAAGCGCTGGCCGAGGAATGGGCGAAGGCGCTCGGCCGGGGCCCCGGCGCTCGCCTCATCCTCAACGCCGACGACCCGACGATCGCCGACCTCGGGCGCGAAGTCGAGGGCGTCTCCTATTTCGGGATCGAAGATGACTCCCAGGCCCTGCCCGAGCTTCAACACGCCTTTGACGCGAAGCACTGCCGGCGCTGCGGCAACCCCTACGCGTACGAGCGCGCTTTCGTCGGACACCTCGGCCACTACTCCTGCCCTGCCTGCGGCGCGCGGCGACCCCGCCCCGGCGTGGCGGCGACGAGAATCGAGCTGCGCGGGATGGACGGCTCGACGACCTCCGTCCGCACCCCTGCGGGCGAGATCGAGCTGACACTCCCCCTCCCCGGTCTGTACAACGTCTACAACGCCCTGGCGGCGATCGCCGCCGGCCTGGAGCTGGGCGTCGAGCCGAGCGCGATCGCCGCCGCCCTCGGCGAGATGCGCGCCGCCTTCGGCCGGGTCGAGACGATCGAGATCGTGGGCAAGCGGCTCTCGATCCTGCTGATCAAGAACCCGGCCGGGGCGAACGAGGTGCTGCGGACGCTGAAGTTGGAGGCGGGCGAGGATGGAATCGACCTCTGGCTCGCCCTCAACGACCGGATCGCCGACGGGCGCGACGTCTCCTGGGTCTGGGACGCCGACTTCGAGTTGCTGGAGGGCGCCGTGCGCCGCGTGACCTGCGCCGGGACACGGGCGCCGGAGATGGCGCTGCGGCTGAAGTACGCGGGCTGGCCGCCGGAAAAGATCGTCGTCGAGCCGGAGATCGGGCTCTCCCTGGACCGTGCGGTCGATGGGGCGCCGGACCGGCTCTTTGCCCTGCCGACCTACACCGCGCTGATCGAACTGCGCAAGCTGCTGGCGGCGCGAGGCCTCGCAAGGGAGTTCTGGCAATGACGTCAACGGCAGGCGCATCGCGCCCGATCGACGTCATCTGGCAGGACGTCGAGTGCGGGGCCTACGCGGCGGACCTAAAGCTGTGGGGGGAGCTGGCGGCGGCCTCGGACGGCCCAATCCTGGATGTGGGATGCGGGGCCGGCCGGGTTGCGCTGCACCTGGCGAAGCGGGGACACCGTATCGTCGGCCTGGACGCGAATGCCTCCCTGCTCGCTGCCCTCGCCGAGCGGGCTGGGGACCTGACAGTCGAGACAGCGCCAGGCGACGCGCGGAAGTTCGAGTTTGGCGAGAAGTTCGGACTGGTCCTGGCGCCGATGCAGCTCGTGCAGCTGTTCGAGACGCCGGCGGAGCGGGCCGCCTGCCTCTCCAGCGCCGCTTCCCACCTCCGCCCTGGCGGGACGATCGCCCTTGCCATCGCGCCTGTGGAGGAGGTTCTGGGCGGAGAGGATGTCGACCCGATGGAGATCGCCCCCGACGTTCGAGAGGTCGACGGCTGGGTCTACTCCAGTCACACTCGGAAGATCGTCGTCGAGCCGGAGCAGATCACCATCCACCGTCGACGTCAGCGCGTTTCGCCAGAGGGGTCGCTGACCGACGAACTCAACGAGGTGACGCTGCGCGTGGTCAGCGCCGAAGCCCTCGAAGAGGAAGGGTGCAAAGTGGGCCTGAGGCCCGCCGGACGCCGCTCGATCCCCCCCACCGACGACCATGTCGGCTCCACCGTCGTCCTCTTGGAGGCTCCCTGATGGAGCTCCGCGTCATCTCCCTCTATCCGGAGCAGATGAACATCTACGCCGACCGCGGCAACATCGTCTTCCTGCGCCGGCGCTGCCAATGGCGCGGGATCGGCTTCTCCCACACCGGCGCCGGGCCGGGCGAGGAGATCGACCCCGCCGCCCACGACCTCTTCTACATCGGCGGCGGCCAGGACCGCGACCAGCGCATGGTCGCCGCCGACATGGTGAGGAGCAAGCGCGAAGCGCTGGAAGCGGCGGTGGAGGACGGGGCCGCCGTTCTCGCCGTCTGCGGCGGCTACCAGCTGCTTGGCCACAGCTATCAACTCGGCGAGGAGAAGCTGGCCGGCCTCGGCCTCGCCGACCTGGAGACGGTGCGCGAACCGGGTGAGCGCCTGATCGGCAACATCGCGATCGAGGCCGATCTTGGCGCGGGCCCGCGCCTGGTCGCCGGTTTCGAGAACCACGGCGGGCGCACCTACCTCGGCAGCGGCGCTATGCCCCTCGGCCGCGTGGTCAAAGGATTCGGGAACAATGGCGTCGACGGCCTCGAGGGGGTTCGCCGGGCCAACCTGATCGGTACCTACCTGCACGGCCCCCTGCTCCCGAAGAACGCCTGGCTGGCGGATCGGCTGATCGCCGTGGCCCTGGAGCGCCGCTACGGAGAGCGCCCGGACCTGGAGCCGCTCGACGACGAGTTGGAGCGTGCGGCACATCACTCGGCACGCGCGGCCGCTTTGCAAGACTGAGCCGGGTGAGCGTTTCGGCCGCCGAAAACGACCGCACCCGCTGGCTGGCGCTGTACGTGCTCTGTGCGGGGGTGCTGATGATCGTCCTCGACATGACGGTGGTCAACGTCGCGCTGCCGTCGATCCAGGACGACCTCGGCTTCTCGCAGACGAGCCTCGCCTGGGTCGTCAACGCCTACCTGATCGCGTTCGGCGGGCTGCTGCTGCTCAGCGGCCGCCTCGGCGACCTGTTCGGCCATCTGCGCGTCTTCCTGATCGGGCTCGGGATCTTCACGGCGGCCTCGCTGCTCTGCGCCACCGCGCAGAGTCAGGGCATGCTGATCGGGGCGCGTTTCGTGCAGGGCGTCGGCGGCGCGATGGCGTCGGCCGTTGTGCTCGGGATGATCGTGACCATGTTCCCGGAGCCGCGCGAGCAGGCGAAGGCGATCGGCGTCTACGGCTTCGTCGCCTCCGCCGGCGGCTCGATCGGGCTGCTCGCCGGCGGCTTGCTGACGGAGGCGATCAACTGGCACTGGATCTTCTTCATCAACGTGCCGCTCGGCATCGCGACGGCCCTGCTGGCGCGGCGGCTGGTCGAGGGACGGCCCGGGATCGGAATCTCCGCCGGAGCAGATCTGCCGGGGGCGCTGCTGCTGACGAGCGGGCTGATGCTCGGGGTTTACGCGATCCTCGAATTCGGAGAGGTGGGAAGCTCGACGCAAACCCTCACGCTGGGAGCCGCCTCGCTGGCGCTGGTGACGGCTTTCGTGCTGCGCCAGGCGCGCATCGCAAACCCGCTGATGCCGCTGCGCCTGTTCCGCTCGCGCAATGTAGCCGGGGCAAACCTCGTGCTGATCCTGCTGGTCGTCGGGATGTTTGGGATGTTCTTCCTCGGCGCCCTCTACATGCAGCTGATCCTCGACTACGACCCGCTCGAGGTGGGCTTGGCGTTTCTGCCGGCGACGATCGTGATGGGCACGATGTCTTTGCGCTTCTCGGGGCCTCTGGCAATGCGATTCGGCGCCAGGCAGGTTCTGGTCGTGAGCCTACTGTCCATCGGGTCGGCGATGCTGCTGTTCGCGCGAACGCCGGTCGACGGGCGTTTCTGGGTCGACCTGCTGCCGCTGATGCTGCTGTTCGGCTTCGGCGCCGGCCTGGGCTTCCCGACGCTGATGCGGCTGGCGATGTCCGACGCGACGCCCAGCGACGCGGGGCTTGCCTCCGGGCTCGCCAACACGACGCCGCAGATCGGCGGCGCCGTCGGGCTCGCCGTGCTCGCGACACTCGCGACCGACCGCACCGACGCGCTGCTCGCACAGGGGGAGTCGATGGACACGGCGCTCAACGGCGGCTATCACGTCGCCTACCTCGTCGGCGCGGCCCTCGTCGCCGTCGCGGTCGTCGTTACGCTGGCGGTGTTGCGCCCGGTCGAAGTCCCCGCCGAGGCTCCGGAGGGTGTCGAGACCGGCCCGGCCGAGGGCGAGCCCGTCTACGAAACCGGCTAGCGGCCGCTGGAGCCGAAGCCGCCGTCTCCGCGGGCGGAGCTGGAGAGAGCATCCACCTCGACCGGCTCGGCGAGCGCGATCGGAACGACCATGAGTTGGGCGATCCGGTCTCCGGGTTGAACTCTGAACGTGTTCGCCGGGTCGGTGTTCAACAGCAGCACCCGGATCTCCCCGCGGTAGCCGGCGTCGACCAGCCCAGGGCTGTTGACCAGCGCGATCCCGTGCTTGCGCGCCAACCCGGACCTGGGCAGCACAAGCCCGGCGTGGTCGTCCGGAATCTCCACGGCAACCCCGGTCCCGACGCTCCACCGCTCCCCGGGACCGATGTGCGCCTCCTCATAGGCGTAGAGGTCCAGCCCGGCATCTCCCTCATGGGCGCGGCTGGGCAACGTGGCCCCCATCTCGAGCAGAGCGACCTTCAATTCCACGGCGAAGACCCTAGACGACGGCGAGATCGTCGAAGCGGTGCAGCTCAGCCACCGGGACTCTCGCGTGAACCAGCACGCCGTCGTCGCGCTCCGTCCGCTCCAACTCGCCGGCGATCTCATGCAGCTCGTGCAGTCGCGCCCCTTCGGAGTAGGGAACCAGCAACTCGACATCTGCCAGCGTCTCCTCGAAGGCGGACTCGACCCGCCCGCGCAGCTCGTCCAACCCCTCTCCCGACACGGCGGAGACGAGCGCGGCGTCCGGATGGCGGAGGCCGGCCTCGTGGCGGCCCTCATCGTCCAGCAAGTCCCCCTTGTTCAGCACCAGGACCCGCGGCTTGTCACCGGCGCCGATTTCGTCCAGCACCGCGTCCACGGCCCGCATGTCGGCAAGCCGCCTCTCTTCCGGCGCCGCCCCATCGACCACGTGCAGGATCAGGTCGGCGAGAACGGTTTCCTCCAGCGTCGCCTTGAAGGCCTCGACAAGCTGATGCGGCAGCTTCTCGATGAATCCGACCGTGTCCGTCAGGAGGTAGGCGCGGCCGGACAGCTCGAAGCTGCGGGTGGTCGGGTCAAGGGTGTGGAAGAGCCTGTCCCCCACCCCGACCTCGGCGCCGGTGATCGCGTTCAACAGCGTCGACTTGCCGGCGTTGGTGTAGCCGGCGAGGGCCACGCGCGGGACCGAGGAGCGTTCGCGCCGGGCGCGCATCGTGTGCCGGGTCTTCTCCAGCCGCCCCAGGCGCCGCCGCAGCGCCGCGATCCGGTCGCGCGCCAGGCGCCGGTCGGTCTCGATCTGGGACTCGCCCGGGCCCCGGGTGCCGATGCCGCCGTCCATGCGCCCGGCGCCGAGGCGCTCGAGGTGCGTCCAGAGCCCTCGCATGCGGGCCATGTTGTACTCGAGCTGCGCCAGCTCGACCTGAAGCTTGCCCTCGGCCGAGTGAGCGTGGTCGGCGAAGATGTCGAGGATCACCGCCGTGCGGTCGATCACCGGTACGCCCAGCTCTGCCTCCAGGTTCCGCTCCTGGCGGGGAGCCAACTCGTCGTCGCAGGCGATCACATTGGCGTCGCAGGCGGCGATCGCGGCTCTCAGGTCGGCTAGCTTGCCCCGACCGAAGTAGCGGTCGGGGTCCGGTCTGTCGCGCTGCTGGACCATCTCGCCGGCGGTGGCCACCCCGGCCGTGCGCAGCAGCTCCTTCAACTCGGCGAGGGAATCGCCGTTCTCGCGACCGTCGGATACTCCGATCGCCAGCGCTCGCTGGCGTGCTCGCGGGTTCGACACCCCAGCCCCGTTGCCGCCGTAGCGCGTCTGCGTGTTGCGGCCGTTTCGCGAACGTTGCACTTCCCCCAATTGTAGGGAGGGCCTTCGTCTGGATAGGGTTCGCGGCGGTGAAAGTTTTCGTCACAGGGGGCACCGGGTTCATCGGCGGCGAGATAGTCCGGCAGCTGCGCGCCCGCGGCGACGAGGTCGCCTGTCTCGTCCGCAACCCCGACAAGGGCAAGAAGGTCGCCGCGCTTGGCTGTGAGCTGGTCGCCGGAGATCTCGGCGATCGCGAGGCGATCCGCGCCGGGATGGAGGGCTGCGACGCCGTCATCCATGCCGCCGCGATGTACGAAGTCGGGATCCCCAAGTCCCAGCACCAGGCGATGCGCGACGCGAACGTCGTCGGCACGGAGAACGTTCTCGGCGCCGCCCGTGACGCTCAGATCGGGAAGATCGTCTACGTCTCCACCGTCGGCGCTTTTGGCAACACCCACGGCAGAGTCGTCGACGAGTCCTACGAGCACCCGGGGAAGGAGTTCACCTCCTACTACGAGGAGACGAAGTGGGAGGCGCACAAGGTCGCTCAGCGGATGATGGCCGACGGCCTGCCCTGCACGATCGTCCAGCCAGGCGGCGTGTACGGGCCCGGCGACACCTCGCAGGTCGCCGACCTGCTTGAGCAGTTCCTCGACGGGAAGCTGCCGCTCTTGCCTTTTCCCGAGCTGGGGGTATGCATGACCCACGTCGAGGACATCGCGGGGGGAGTCCTGCTCGCTCTCGACAAGGGCAGAGTCGGTGAGGACTACGTAATCAGCGGGCCGGTGACCACGATGCGCGAAGCGATCGAGGTCGTCGCCGGCATCAGCGGCCGCAAGCCGCCCAGACACGCCATGCCGACCGCGCTGATGAAGGCGATGACCCCGATCGGGCCGCTGGTCGGCAAGCTGATGGGCCAGCCGCCGAACCTGCGCGAGCTGATCTCCTCCGCCGACGGCGTCACCTTCTGGGCCGGCCACGAGAAGGCGAGCCGCGAGCTTGGCTACTCCCCGCGCGGCATGGAAGAGGGCATGCGGCAGACGCTGGAGGCCGACGAGCGCTTTCCCACGCCCGCGCCCGCCTGAGCGTTCGCCATGCGGGTCATCGACGTCCACCACCTCGGGCGCCCGCACGTGATCGGCTGCTGGGAGGTCGACGGGTCTCTCGTCGATCCCGGCCCGCAATCCTCGATGGACACCTTGCTGGAGGCGCTCGGCGACCAGCGACCGCGGGCGATCGTCCTCACCCACATCCACCTCGACCATGCCGCGGCGACCGGCGCACTTGTGCGTCGCTGGCCCGACCTCGAGGTCTACGTCCACGAACGCGGCGCCCCTCACCTGGTCGACCCCTCAAAGCTGCTTTCCAGCGCCGAACGCCTCTACGGCGATGCGATGGAGCGCCTCTGGGGCGAGATCATGCCGGTCCCCGAGGAGAACGTCAAGCCGCTGGCGGGCGGCGAGACCGTTCTCGGGATGCGGGTCGCCTACACCCCCGGCCACGCCTCCCACCACGTCTGCTGCTTCCACGAGGACTCGGGGACGGCGTTCACCGGCGACGTCGCCGCGGTTCGCATCCCCCCTTCGAACCTCATCGTCCCCCCCACCCCGCCGCCAGACATCGACATCGAGGCCTGGGAGAGATCGCTCGCAATAGTCGAGGGCTGGAAGCCGAAACAGCTGGCCCTAACCCACTTCGGAGCGATCGACAATCCCGCCGAGCACCTGGCAACCGTCCGAGAGCGCCTGCGCGAGGAGGCAAACCTGGCCAAGAATCTTTCCGAGGAGGCCTACGAGCGCCACCACCGCGAGCGCGTAGCCACAAGCCTCGACCCTGAAACCGCATCGGAGCTGCTGCAGGCCGTCCCTCCCGAGTACCAATGGCGAGGCCTGGACCGCTACTGGCGCAAGCGCGCTACTTGAGGTGCTCTCGCATCCGCTCGACCGCCTCTGCGATGCGGTCGTCGGGGGTGGTGAGGGAGATGCGGAAGAAGCCTTCGCCGCTCGGCCCGTACATCGAGCCCGGGGAGACGATCACCCCCGCCTCTTCCAGTACCAGCTCGGCGAACGAGGTCGAGGTGTGCCCCTCCGGCACCGGCGCCCAGACGTAGATCGTCCCCTTCGACGCGGAAACCTCAACGCCGATCTCGCGCAGGGCGTCAACCACCAGGTCACGCCGCCGCGCGTAGGTCTCGTTCATCCGCTCGAGCGGCCCGCTCGGTCCACGCAGCGCCGCGACGCCGGCCAGCTGCACGGCTTCGAACAGGCCCGAGTCGACGTTGGTCTTCAGCCGCCAGTAGGCCTCGACCGCCTCGGCGTTGCCGAGGATCGCGGCGCAGCGCCAGCCGGTCATGTTGTAGCCCTTGGAGAGCGAGAAGACCTCGACGCCGACCTCCTTGGCGCCGGGCGTCGCCAAAAAGCTGGGCGCGACGTAGCCGTCGTAGGTCGTCTCCGAGTAGGCGTTGTCGTGGACGACGAGGATCTCGTGCTCGCGCGCGAAGGAGACGACCATCTCGAAGAAGCCGTCGGGGACGATCGCGCCGCTGGGGTTGTTCGGGTAGTTGAGGAACATCAGCCGCGCCTTGGCGGCGACATCGGCGGGCACCGCGCTCAGATCCGGCGCGAAGCCAAGCTCCGGCGCCAGGGGCAGCAGCTCCGGCGTCGCCCCAGCGAGGATCGGCCCGCCGGTGTAGACGGGGTAGCCGGGATCTGAAGCGAGGGCGACCCCGCCCGGGTCGAGGAAGGCAAAGCAGAGGTTGTAGATGCACTCCTTGGCGCCGATCGCGGGGATCACTTCGCTCTCGGGGTCGATCGCGACCCCGAAGCGACGGTCGTAGAACTCGGCGAAGGCATCGCGGAACTCGGCGCGGCCGCGGTTGCTCGGGTAGCTCTGGTTGGCGGGGTCGGCGACCGCCTCGCGCATCGCTTCGACGATGTGCGGATAGGTCGGCTCGTCGGGATCGCCGATGCCGAGGCTGATCACGTCGACGCCGGCGGCGCGCTTGTCGGCGACGCGCCGCTCCAGCTCGGCGAACATGTAGGGAGGCATCGCCTCCAGGCGCTTGGACGGGTCTGCGATTCCCACGGGCGCGGAAATCTATTGGTCGGCGAGCGCTCGCAGCAGCTCGGGCGACAGCTCCCCGGAGCAGACGGGCTCGGCCCAGCCGCTGAGCCGCACGTCGAGATCGTCGGAGATCTCGACCTCCAGCTCGCCGCCGTCCAGCTCGACCGTGATCGGGCTGGGAGCGCCGTCGAGGAAGGCGGCTACCGCGGCGCCACTGGCCCCCGTCCCCGAGGAGAGCGTCTCCCCCACCCCGCGCTCGAAGATCCGCGCCCGCACCCGGCGGCCGTCGACGCGGAAGAAGGAGACGTTGGTCCGGTTCGGGAACAGCGCGTGTCGCTCGATCTCCGGCCCGATCGCGGCGATGTCAAGGCCTTCCACTTCGTCGCCCACCTCGATCGCGCATTGCGGATTGCCGATCGAGACGTGCTGGAAGCTCCACTCCCCCCCGCCGGCGTTGAGCGTGTCCTTTCCGTCCGGGCTTCCGGAGGGAAAGTCCTTGGAGGCGGTCGCCGCCCGACCCATGTCGACCGAGCAGGTGCGCTCCGAGATGATCGTCGGCGTGATCGGCCCGGCCGCCGTGCCGATCGTGAAGGTGTCCTCATCGGTCCAGCCGTGCCGGCGCAGGTAGAGGATCGCTTCCCGCGCCCCGTTGCCGG
>Ga0299914_10003171_pt1 | contig 11561 bp, 10 predicted proteins | sample RVTome_10_FD_201361 | JGI IMG/M metagenome (GOLD analysis project Ga0299914, IMG submission 201361) | Soil microbial communities from uranium-contaminated site in the Upper Colorado River Basin, Wyoming, United States - RVT153D57 (version 2) ... | reverse complement strand
CGTGAAGCAACTCTGCTGCGGGCGATGGGAATCGAGACACAGAAGGCTCTCGGGTTGCCGCCCTGCCGCGATGCTCTGATGGGGAAAAGCCCGGACCCGTATGGTGCGGAGGAACGAATGCGGGAGGGGGAGCGGTAGCGTTGTCGGTTCGCGTGGGCGGGCCGGCGAGACGGGAATTCGAGTGCGTCTGCTTGTGCATGGCTCCGTCGCCGGCAGCGCCGGGGACCGCGACCAGGCGCCGACGTGACCTCGACTCAGGCGCTCGACGTGACCGCTATGCCTTCGAGCTCCAGCTCCGATGCGGGCTGCCAGATCTGGAACAGCGGGAACCTCGTCAGGAACCAGCCGATCGACGCGAGGAACAGCCCGGCGAAGAACAGCAGCAGCCCGACCTCCTGCCAGCCGAACGGAAGCGTATCCGTGCCGATCCAGAGTGACGGATAGATCAGCAGATATCGCTCGAGCCAGAGGCCGAACAGGCTGATGCAGGCGAACGTCACGAAGATCGCAGGGGTGCGCTTGGCCGTTACCCCCATGAGCCCGAAGAACGGGATCACGAAGATGAACAGGCCGACGAGCTGGGCGATCAGTCGGAACGGCGGCGTGAAACGGTGAATTACGAACGACTGCTCCAGCGGGAGCAGACCGTACCAGATCACAATGTACTGGGAGAAGAACAGGTAACCCCAGAAGACCGTGAAGCCGAAGCCGAGCTTGCCGAGATCGTGCAGTGTGGACGGCACGATCCAGTCGTGCAGGCTGAGTCGGTCGCGGAGTGCGATGACGATGATCGCTGTCGTCATGATGCCGCCCAGGAATCCGCCCATGAACAGGTACGGTCCGATGAGCGTGCTGAACCAGAAAGGCTCGAGCGACATCACGAAGTCCCACGCAAGCAGGCCGATGAAGAGAGCGAATATCAGCGCAGTGATGGGGGCGAGAACCGCGAGCCGCCGGTGGGCGTGCAGCTCCTCCGCTTCCTGACCCCGCCAGCCACGGGTGAACCACGCGTACAACCCGTGCAGGCGCGGCGGCACGTGAGCGCGCATCTGCTCCATGTCCGGGCGCAGCGCCGTGTAGGCGAAGACGAGCGAGAGGGTGAACAGCACGCCGAGACCGAGCAGTGTGCGCACGGCCATGAACGGCTGATTCAGCCACACGTCCTTGCCGGCCACGGGATGCTCGATCCACGGGAAGATGTGTTCTGCACCGATGAACAGGATCGGCAGGACGGTGAGATATGCCACGGGCAGGAACGCGGCGAAGCCCAGCGCGATACGTCGTATCGGGCGCGACCAGAGACCTTTGGCGATCGACACTGTGACCGCGAGGATGACGGCACCCTGCGCGATCGTGGTGAAGTACAGCCAGTTGAAGTGATAGGCGCGCCATGCGCGCGGCGCGTCCACCAGCAGTGCGGCCGCGAACGCGACGGCACCGATCAGGATCAGCACCGGTATCGCGATGCGCAGGCTCGGCGCGAGCGACTCGATCCGCCGCGCTGGCATGATATGCGTCCGTGTTCCGTGCGACACTCGATGTTCTCCTGACCTACTGCTGCGACGCCGGCCCGGCCGGCCCCGCGGATGTGTCCGTCTGTGCCGCGCCCGCGGCGCCCTGCAGGGAATTCACGTACGTGACGACGGACCACCGCTCGATGTGCGTCATGCGCGCACCGTACGCCGGCATGCGGCCGCGCCCGGCGCGGACAACCGCGTAGATATAGCCATCCGATCGACCGAGCGCCGCTCCCCGGTCGAGCGCCGGCACGAACCCCTCGACGAATTTCCCGGGCCCGACGAGCGGGCCATCCCCGGCGCCCTGCGGTCCGTGGCACACGGAACAATGGCGGTCGTACATGACCTGGCCCAGCGCGCGTGCGGCCGGGTCATTGGGAGCGAGCGGGTTACGCCCCTGGGGCGATGCCTCGAACCGGGCGAACGCGGCTTCCGATGCCTCCAGTGGCGCCAGCACCTCGCCATTCGGCGAAATATACGGAACCGATCCCGGCGGCTGCGGCAGCGGGTGCTCGTACGGGTCGAACGACGGCGCCTCGCGCAGGAACGTGAAGATCGGCACCGCCGCGAGCGCGTTGTCGATACGCGTGCAGCCCGGCGACAGCAGGGCGAGAATCGCCAGCGCGGCCCACGGCCGCGCTGGCGGCCGCGTCCGGCGGGTACGACTAGAGGTCTCCAACCTTCACCTCCTGCACCTGCTCACGAATCTCTGCCGCTCCACCTTCGCGCATGATGTCGCGCACTTCAGCCTCGCGTCCTGCCGGCGGCAGCACCAGAATGCCGAAACGGTCCGACGAGAAGCTCGGATCGTACACCTGCATGACGCGTCGCTGTGGCAGACGCGCACTGATGAACAGTCCTGCGACCGTCGACAGCGCGCCGAACAGGATCGTCAGCTCGAACGCTATGATCACCCACGCCGGAATCGATATGATCGGCTTGCCGCCCGTGACCAGCGGCCACGTCATCGACGCCCATGTCGGGAACGCAAAGCCCGTCGCGGCTCCCGTCAGTCCGCCGACGAGCGTGAATATGCGGACCGGACTCTCACCCGCATGCAGCGCATGCTCCAGATCGTGACTGGGGAACGGTGAGAACACGGTGATCCGCTTGAGGCCCGCAGAACGCAGCCGCTCGATCGTTTCGGTCGCGCTGTCGAGTGCGTCGTAAACGCCGAGTGTACCATGTGCTGCCGCGGCGCTCATATGCCCTCCGCGGGACCGATCTTCCCGTGTGACTCCGCAACACCGGCCCGCGTCCTGCGCAGCGGTGCGGGCAGCACTTCCTTCAGCTCCGCGATCGATACCGCCGGCAGTACCCTCAGGAAGAGCAGGAACCACATCGCGAACCAGGCGAAGCTGCCTGCGACGATCGCCATCTCGACCCAGCTCGGCTGATAGTTGCGCCATTGCCACGGCTCGAACTCATGCGCGAGCGACGTCACGATGATCACGAACCGCTCGAACCACATCCCGATGTTCACGAAGATCGTGATCGTGAACAGGGCCGGAATGTTCGTGCGTACCTTCCTCGACCACAACAGCATGGGAATGATGCCGTTGCAGGTCAGCATGATCCACGTCGCCCACCAGTAGTCGCCTGACACGCGGTTGATGAAGATCGCGCGCTCCGGCGTCTCGAAGCTGTACCACGCCATGAAGAACTCGGTCAGGTACGCGTAGAATACGACCATGCCGGTTACGAGTACCAGTTTCGCCATCGCATCGAAGTGGCGCGGCGTGAAGTACGCTTCCAGGTTGAATATCTTGCGGATCGGTACGATGATGGTGATCACCATCGCCAGCCCGGAGAAGATGGCGCCGGCGACGAAGTAGGGTGCGAAGATCGTGGTATGCCAGCCGGGCACGATCGACATCGCGAAGTCCCAGGACACGACGGAGTGAACGGACAGCACGAGTGGCGTAGCGAGCGCGGCCAGATAGAGGTAGGCCTTGCTGAAGTGGCGCCACTCGTTGGCCGTGCCACGCCAGCCGAACGCCAGCACTGTATAGAGCTTCCTGCGCCACGGTACCGTCGTGCCATCGCGCGCAGCCGCGATGTCGGGGATCATGCCGAGCAGAAAGAACGTCGCGGACACCGTGAGGTACGTGCCCACCGCGAACACGTCCCACAGCAGCGGAGACCGGAAGTTCGGCCAGATGCCGCGCTGATTGGGGTACGGAAGCAGATAATAGAACACCCACGGCCGGCCCAGGTGGATGATCGGGAACAGGCCGGCCGTCAGGACGGCGAACACCGTCATCGCCTCTGCCGCGCGATAGATCGACTGGCGCCAGCGTGCGCGGAACAGGAACAGGACCGCGGAGATCAGGGTTCCCGAGTGTGCGATGCCGACCCAGAACACGAACGTCGTGATGTATGCACCCCAGCCGACCGGATTGATCAGTCCGGACATGCCGATGCCGAGCACGACCTGCGAGAGCCATGCGAAGGCGCCGATGCCGAGCACGACGAGCACGACGGTCAGCAGGATGTAGTAGGATCTGCCGGGCTTGTCCAGCAGCTTCAATACGGCGCGGTTGACCTCGCCGTACGACCCTACATCCGGGTGGGTCTCGGAGCGCAAATTCTCCATGCTCAGTGCGCCTCTGAAGCCGACGCCGGCTCGGCATGGATCGAGACCTTCTTCAGGTACGTGATCGCCGACTGCGTGTTGATGCCTTCGAACACGCGGTAACCGCGGCCTGACGCTGCCACTCGCGCGACGCGCGAGTCCGGGTCCTTGATGTTGCCGAACACGATCGCGTCGCCCGGGCACGTCTGCGCGCACGCCGGCGTGATCTCGCCGTCACTCGCGCCGCGGTCCTCGAGCCGTGCCGTGTTCTCGGCCTCACGGATGCGCTGCACGCAGAACGTGCACTTCTCCATGACGCCCTTCTCGCGCACGGTCACATCCGGATTCAGCTGCCAGTTGAGCGGCTCCGGCCATTCATGGCTGTACCAGTTGAACACGCGAACCTTGTACGGGCAGTTGTTGGCGCAGTACCGCGTGCCGACGCAGCGATTGTAAACCTGCGCGTTCAGTCCGTCCGGTGTGTGATACGCCGCATAGACCGGGCAGACGGGCTCGCAGGGCGCGGTACCGCAGTGCTGGCACATCATCGGCAGGAACTGCGTCTCCAGGTCCTCCCCTTCGCCCTCGAAATAGCGCTCGATGCGGATCCAGTGGAGAATGCGTCCCTTTGCCACCTGCTCCGGACCGACGATGCCGATGTTGTTCTCGGCATAGCATGCGGTCGTGCACGCGGAACAGCCAATGCAGCGCTCGAGATCGATCGCCATGGCCCAGCGCGGCTGCGTCTCGCTGTATTCGCCGTAGTGCGTGCCGGGAGGAGGCCATCCCTGCGGGGAGGCATCGACCACGGCGGGCGACCAGCCGCCGCTGCCCTGGAGATTCTCGACGCGTGCATCGAACGGGTGGATGTCCGGCTCCCCGTGCACGCCTTCGGCTCGGCCGCCGTGACCGCCCGTCGCAGCGACCTCCTCGTCTGCGCGCACCGGCATCGCGGTCTGCGGCCCGTCGGTGAGCGGCAGCAGTGCGAAGCCCCGCTCCTCATCCTTGTGACGTGCGTCCTCGAGCGTGATGTTGCGCGCGATCTCGCGGCCGTCCTGGTCGGAGTGCAGGCCGGCCTGGACCGGCCGCTCCCAGCGCCCCGTCTTGCGGAGTGTGGCGCGCGCCTGCGCCGTAACGAGAGCGCCTGAGAGCGGATCGGCGGCCGGCTCGAGCAGGCGCATGGCATTGACGCCGCGCTCGTTGGCGTAGCGGCCGAACCCCTCGTGGCCCTGACCCATCTGGATGGCGATCGTATCCTCGCGCGTGCCCGGATGACGCCACGCCGGAACGCTCACGGTACCGCGCGACGTCGTCACCTCGATGATGTGACCGTTGTCGATGCGCAGGCGGTCCGCCGTCACCGGATTGATTTCGACCCATGACGACCAGCAGAACTTGCTGATCGGATCCGGCAGCTCCTGGAGCCATGCACGGTTCGCGAGCCGGCCGTCGAAAAAGCGGTAGGATGGATACACGATCAGGAAGAAGGAGTCCGCGCCGGTCTCGCCGGAGAAGGCGGCCTCCATCACGTTCATGCTGGCGAGCATACCGCTCACACCGGCGGTCTGCGCCGTCTGCGCCGGTGCGGGGGTGGCCGTGCTCTGCACGTAGCCGACCTGGAGCGCCTCGCGCCACGCGTCGTCGAACGGTCCGCTCGTGCCGCTGCCGGGCATCACGTCACGCGCCCAGCGCTCGCGCAGGAAGTCGTAATATGTATTCGCCTGCGTGGCGATGGGTGCATTGAGCCGGCGCGCGACCGAGATCATGACATCGCCGGTCTGCTTCGACTGGAATACGGGCACCATGACGGGCTGAAGCAGCGCTGTGATGCCCGTGCGGGGTACGTAGTCGCCCCAGCTCTCGAGGAAATGGTGGTCCGGCAGGAGCAGGTGCGCCTTCGCGCTCGTTTCGTCGAGCATCGGCGAAAACGAAGCGACGAACGGCACCGCCGCGAGCGCAGCGTCGACGACATCGTTTTCGGGCATGGTGTAGAGTGGATTCGGCCCATGCACCAGCAACGCGCCCACCTGTCCCTGCTGCATCTGCTGGAGGAGCTGCTGCATGTCGGCGTACGTGCCATTGTTGCCCGCGTGCTCCTCGCGCCGTTCCAGCCGGACCGTACGACCGATGTTGCCGGCGACCTGGTTGAGAATCGCCACAGCGGCGGCGACGGCGGTCGCGGCGGCGTGGGTGGACGCGACGCCGGGCCCGACTGCGAGCGAGCGGCCGTTCGCGGCGAACACGTGTGCCACCTGGCGCAGCTTCTCGGTCGATACGCCGGCGCGCTGCGCCGCATTGGCCACATCGACGCCTGCGAGCGTGCTGGCCGCACCGCCCGCATTCGCGCCATCATCGACGATCAGGCGCGCGATCGCGAGCGCCACGAGGTGCTCGGTCCCGGGCCGGATCGGGAGCCATTCGTCGGCATTGAGGCCGGTCAGTGACTGGTGCGGTCCGACCCACACCATGTGGCCCTTGCGGCCCTGCGAATACGCGTGCGACTGCACCCACGCATGGGCGTAGTCGACGGGCGACAGCCAGGTCTCGAGGAAGTCCGCGCCGAACGAGATGACGACATCGGCATTGGCGAAGTCGTGGACCGGCACGGCATCCACGCCGAATATCATGCGGTTCGCCGCGCGCAGCGGTTCATACGCGAACGGCTCCCAGCGTACGCGTCGGATGCCGAGCGACTCGGCGAACGTGTCCGCGAGCACGTCCATCGTGCCCGTGTAATTCCCGGTCAGGAGGACGGCACGGCCGCGGTGCTGGCGGAGCTGCTCGGCGAGCTGGCGCTCCGCATCGTCCCAGGTGAGCACATCCCAATCATCGTCGCCGGTACGGGCGAGCGGGCGCGGGATGCGGTCCGGATCATACAATCCGTGCAGCGATGCCTGCCCGCGTGCGCACAGGCGGCCGTGCGAGATCGCGGACAGCGCGTTGCCCTCCGTCTTGATCGCGCGGCCCTCGCGCGTGCGGACGTTCATGCCGCAGCCCGCAGGACATTCACGGCAGGTCGTGCGATACCAGGTCGACGTGCCCGGCACAATCTCTTCCGCGGGCACAACGTAGGGAATCAGCTTCTCCGCGCCGCCCGTGCCGCACGCGGTGAGGCTGGCTCCCGCGCCGGAGACACCGAGGACCTTCAGGAATTCGCGCCGATTCGGACCGTTGCTCATCGACTCACCGGCTCAGTAATGACAGACGAAGCAATCCGTGCGTACCTCACGCTCACGGTGGCACTCTATGCACCAGCCCATGCGCAGCGAAGCGACCTGCTCCACCTCTTCCATGGTTTCAACGGGACCGTGGCATTCCTGACACTCGAGTCCCGCATTCACGTGCCGCATGTGCGGGAAGCGTGCATGATCCGGGAGGTCATGGATGCGCACCCACGGAATCGGCTGCTGTTCCTCCCAGTACATGATCAGCTTCTTCACTTCCGTGCTGTCCGCCGCAATGAGCGGCACGCCGCCCGGAATGTGGCAGCCGGCGCACACCTGCACCGACGGGATGCCCGCGTCGACCGAGCGGTCGGCCGACGTGTGACAGTACATGCAGGGAATCTGGTTCGTGCCCGCGTGGACGTCGTGCGGGAATGCGATGGGCTGCTCCAGGCCGCCGGCGAACGGTCCCACGGTGAAGGCGCCGATTGCTGCAACGACCAGCAGGACGAGCGCACCGACGCCCGCCAGCAGCACCTTGTTCGGGGGTTTAGCCATCTTCTACCTGTGTTGGGACCAACTCCCCCGCGGGGGAGCCGGGTGTAACGCAAACACGGCGCCGGCCTCGATACCGACGCGGCGATACCCGGCTGGGCGGGCGGCAGGATACCGCGCGCAATCGCTCGGCGCAAGAGAGCGATCCAGGCATAACTGGCGGCGGAATGTGGCACCACCGCGTGCTCCCTGCAACCGGCAACGCGATGCGCGCCAGTCACCACGGCACTGAAACAGCGTTCAATGGGGGATGTGAGCGGGTTCGGGCGCGCTACGGCTCGGCGACCGCGTTCGCCGAATGGCGCCGTGCTTCGACTACCTCTTCCGTGAGGCCCGGAAGGTCTATCGTGAAACGCGTGCCGGTGCCATAGGTGCTCTCGGCGCTGACCGAGCCACCCAGTAGCGTCAGCAGCTTCTTCGTGATCGAGAGGCCGAGGCCCGTGCCTCCGTATTCGCGCGTGTGGGATTGATCGATCTGACGGAAATCCTCGAATATCGCACCGAGGTGCTCCTGCTTGATGCCGATTCCCGTGTCTTCCACGATGATCCTGACTCCGACACCACCGGCGAGTGCCGTCGCGGTCACGCTCACCGAGCCTTCCTGGGTGAACTTGATCGCATTCGACAGCAGGTTCAGCAGCACCTGCTTGAGCTTGGTGCGATCCGTGCGCAACGGGCGCAGGTCCTGCTGCACATCGGCCTCGAAGTCCAGGCTCCGGCCCCTCAGCATCGGCTGCACGGACTCGGTGATCTCCGCAATGACCTCCTGCACGACGACGGGCTCGACGTGCAGCGGCATCTTGCCCGCCTCGATCTTCGACAGATCCAGGATGTCGTTGATCAGCTCGAGAAGGTGCTGGCTCGTCTGGTATGTCTTGGTCAGCGCTTCCTCCTGCTGGCTCGTCAGCGCGCCATAGATCCGCTCACGCATGAGTGATGTATAGCCCAGTATGACATTGATCGGGGTCCGCAGCTCGTGGCTCATGTTGGCCAGGAACTCGCTCTTGAGCCGCGACGCCTTCTGGAGCTCGAAGCTCTGCCATTCCAGCCGGCGGTTGCGCTCCTCCAGCTCCAGCGTCGCCCGTCGTATACGCTCCTCCAGCTGGTCGTTCAGCTGCTGGAGCTCGCGCGCCAGTCGTTCGTTCTCCTCAGCCTGAGTGAGGTCGTGCACCACGCTCACAATGGCGACCGGCTCGCCGCGCCCGTTCAGGATCTTGCTGCTCGCCACCTCGGCCGGAAACTCGCGACCGGTCCCCGGGTCGACGATCGAGATCCGTTCCAGGTGGCGATGCTCGGGTCGCAGCAGGAAGTTGCTGATCAGCGTCGTGAAGCGCGTGTCGTTCCTCTGAATCTGCTGCCGGGCGTCGCGATCGCGCGTGTTGTCATCCACGACGAACAGGCGATCGGCCTCCGGGTTCATGCGCACGATGTTCGTGTGCTCGTCCGTGACGAGGATCGGATCGCTGACGTTCTCGAGGATGACATTGAGACGGTCACGCTCACCGCGTGCATCGTGCTCCGCCACCCGTGAGCGGTTGAACTGCACCTCCAGCTCGCCTACGGCGCGGCGCAGGTCAGTGATGTCACGAAGTACGGAGATCACGCCCAGCTGCCCGTTGATGTTGTCCACGGGCACCGAGAGCACCTCGAACAGCAGGTCCGAGCCATCGTGCGCATCAACCAGGTTCAGCTCACGCGGGCCGACATCCTCGGTGCCGAACGCCGTCTGGGTGAGCAGCGAGCTGAACAGCAGATTGTTGATCTGAATGGCGCGCCGGCGGCCTTCACTGTCATCCGGCTGTGACGTCAGGAGATACTCGGCACGCCGGTTCGAGAGTACGATGTTGTTGCCGGCATCCGTCAGCAGGACCGGGTCCGGCATCGCATTGACGATGGTCGTCAGCAGATCCCGCTGTCGTGCCGAGCGGTCGCCGAGCGAGGCGAGCGACTCCGTGTGCGCCAGCCGGCCGAGCAGCGGGCCGAGGCGGGCGGCCAGTGCGGCAAGCTGCACACACGATTCGTCAACGGAGTCGGCCTCGACGAGTGCGGCGCCGATCGGCCGATCCGCATGATTGCGAAACGTGAACGCGACGTATGACCGGAAGTCGAGCGGCGGGAAGGAGCCTGCGGTCCGGAGTACGGGGGTGCCGCCTTGCAGGGCGTCGTGCTCGATCAGATCGATGATCGGTGAATCGGGCTGCTCGAACTCACGCAGAACGCGCTGCGTGCGCACGTCGAGACCCCATGCCGCACCGCGCAGGCCCGCGTCGGTTCTCACCACGAGCAGCGTGCGTCCGAGAGCGAATTCGCCAGCCGCCCGCTCGAGCAGGATCGAGCAGGCGTCGCTCAGGTCCGCAGAGAGCGTCAGCCGCTCTATGACCTCCGCGACGACCGAATCCAGCGCACGCGGTTCAGCAGCCACATCTCAGCTCAACTGAGCTCGTCCAGCTTCCGTCTCAGCTCCGCGTTCTCAGCCAGAACGCGATCCATCTCGCTCGAAGTCGGGGGAGGCGGCCCGACCATGGGCCGCGACGATGTGCCCGTCAGCGCGATCGCCTCTGCGAAGCGCAGATACGTCTCGACCGATGCGACGACAATGCGCGCTTCGACGCTGACGAGATCGATGCCCACCAGAGACACACGCACGTACGCGTCGATGACGATGCCCTTATCGAGGACACGGTCCAGAACGTCAATGAGGCTACTGCCAGCAGCTGCCCGTTCCACCGCCATTTTACTTCTCCGAAGAGGGGGTACGCTTGATACGCCTGACCGGTTTCTGCTCGATGCTGTCCAGCTTCGTCGCCAGTGCGTCGATCTTCGCGTTCAGGGCCGCGACGTCCGCGTTGGTGATGGCCGCTTTCGCATAGTTCGGGTCGGTACGCCACCAGTTCATGCCGATCTCTTCCGCCTTGTCGATCGAGCATACGAGCAGGCGGATGCGAATGGTGAGCAGCTCCACATTGGCGAGGTTGATCTTGATGTCGCCCGCCACGACGAGTCCCTTGTCGAGGATCCGATCCAGGATGTCGACCAGGCCCTGCCCGCGATGCGGTCCCAACTCGTAACGATCTGCCACGATGTCCCTTCTCAGAGCAGCCGACCCAGTGGACCCAGGTCGATGTTGAGGTCCTCGCCTTCCAGCCCGAATACGACCTTGATCTCGGTCAGCCGTTCCTGTAGCCGCATCAGTGCGAGACCGACGTTCTCGATCTCCTCGTCCGACAGTGCGCCGCCTTCCATCCGTCGTACTGCCTGATGCTCCAGAACCTGGCGCAGAAACTCGACGAGGGTCAGGACGAGCCTGCCGAGGCCCGCCTCGATGTCGTCCGCCGATGCATCGATCCGCTGCGGCAACGCCGGTGCGATCTCCCGCAGCTCGGCCGCGATCCGCGCGAGATCATCGTCGACCTTCATGCCACGAACGAGTACGGCGGCCACGGACCGGTCACCACGAATTGCACGTCCTGCGCCGCATCACGGAATTCACGGATCACTCCATGGTACTCGTCCGCCGCCTCCCACGCCACCAGATGGGCAAGCGTCACCAGGACATCGCCCGCCAGGGAATATTCCACACGCTCGTCCACAGTCAGACCCTCGAGCCGCACCGTCAGCCCGCTCGCGATCCGCTCGCCGTCCTCGCGCCGGCTGGTCGCCTGCGCATGCTTCCGTGCGAGCCCCGCCATGTAATCCTTTCCCGATTTCGACGAGTCAGGATGCACATCCCGTTCCGCCTCCGGGCCGGCG
>Ga0299914_10003170_pt1 | contig 11562 bp, 9 predicted proteins | sample RVTome_10_FD_201361 | JGI IMG/M metagenome (GOLD analysis project Ga0299914, IMG submission 201361) | Soil microbial communities from uranium-contaminated site in the Upper Colorado River Basin, Wyoming, United States - RVT153D57 (version 2) ... | reverse complement strand
CGATTCGGCCATCCGGTCGTACCGCGCGCTCATCGCCACGATGTCCGGGTGTTCGGTCATCTTGGGCGCGGCGTGAGTTCCTTCTGTCATCTCGTCACCTCCATGAGGGGCCCCGACTGCACGGGACCTAACCCGAGCCAAAGCCCCGCGTACTCGGCGCGCCAGGGCCGCGCGCCCCCGACTCGGCGGGACCAAAGACATATGCCCGTTACCCGAAATGGACGCACACGACCGCTATCGACAACATTTCAACAGCGGGCTTTCATGGTTCTCATCGCCGTCGAGGAGACTCGCTGTCCTGGGCGCAGGCCAGCGAGTCCGCCGGTTGCTGCTCGCGCCGTACGCGCTGCTTCTGCAGGTCGCCCACCCCACCGTCGGCAGGCTCGCTCCCGACGACATCGAGGCGTCCTATCAGGAATGGCTGGGACTCGGCCGGTTGCTCGGCATCCGCGACGACGACCTGCCCACGGACTGGGCCGGGTTTCGGTCCTATTGCGACACCATGATCCGGGATCGGCTTGTCGACAACGAGACCGTCCAGACGGTGCTGCGCACGATCCGCACTCCGGCTCCGCCACCGGGCTGGCCGCGGCGGCTCGGCTGGCTGTGGCGGCTGGTGCGCCTGCCCGCAGGATATGTGCTGACGCTGACCGGCGCCGACGCGCTCCCTCCCGAACTGCGGCAACGGGTCGGCGTGCCGTGGAGCGCGAGCAAGCAGCGCCAGGCGGACGCGCTGGCCGCGATTTCCCGTGCCATCACACCGATCCTGCCCCGCCGCGCCCGGGTGTCCGGCCCGACGTACCTGCGGCTGCGGCGCAAGGCCATCGCATGCGACGAGTTCGCCCCGGACAGCTACCTGGATCACTCCTCGAAGCCGGGCGGGCGGTGACCGTGCCGCTCGGTGTCGCGAACGCAGCACACGGCGGCGGGAGCGCAGGACACGACCAACCAGTCCCACGGGGCGTACACTGTGGACGGTTACGCGTCCGCAGGTGGGAGTGACAAATGGCCAAGGAATATCCCCCGACAGGTGATCACGGCGAGGTGCTGGGCCGAGAGTTCCTGCGGGTGTCGAGGGACAAGTCCGGGGAGGCGACCTCGAACAGCGAGCAGCACGACGACAACCACGAGGTGTGGGCCGAGGAGGGCCGGATACCCGGTCTGCGGCTGGGGCGCGCGTACGAGCATGTCGGCAGCGCGTCGGAGTGGTCCACGACGGTCCAGCGGGCCTTCAACGATCTTGTCGATGATCTCGAGAAGGACCGCTTCGGCGCGAAGTTTTTGATCTTGTGGGAAGCGTCGCGGCTCTCGCGGCAGGTCGCGGGCTGGGTCGGGCTGATCGGCCAATGCAGGCGCCGGGGTGTGCTGATCGCGATCACCGATGATCAGCGGATCTACGACCCGAACGACGGCCAGGACCACTATGAGTTGATCAACAAGGCGAATGAAGCCCAGCACGAATCGTGGCGGATCAAGCGCCGGTGCCTGCGTACGCGCAAGCGGCAGCGCAAAGAGGGCCGCCCCCACGGTCGCTGCCCGTTCGGCTACGCCCGCCGCTACGAGCGCGAGGCCGACGAGCGCGGCCGGAGCGTGCTGCGGCCGGTGCAGTACCCGGACCCCGGTGAGTCGCCGGTGGTCGCCGAGCTGTTCCGCCGGTTCCTCGCGGGCGAGGCGATCTACGGCATCGCGAAGGACTTCGAGCGGCGCGGCGTGGTGAAGCGAAGTGGAACACCGTTCTCTGACAAGGAAATTCGGGAGCTGCTCACGCGGCCCGTCTACGCGGGACTGCGCGACCTCGACCATGGTGGACAATGGGAGGCCATCGTCGCTCCGGCCGACTGGCACGTCGTGCAGAACCGGCTCGCCGAACGCTCCCGCAACACACCGCGCACCGTTCGCGATTCCGTGCTGTGCTCCGGGATCGTGCGCTGCGACGTGTGCGGCAAGGGGATGCGGCGCAAGCGGTACGCGCCGAGTCACCGTCGCGCGGACGGGCCGAAGTCGTTGTTCTACCAGTGCGTCAGCGGCCATGTCACCGTGCCGCACGACGAGCTGGATGCGGCCGTGACGCGGCTCGTCGTCGCCTATCTCGCCGACCCGGGCAACGCTGATCGCTGGGCAACACCGGAGTCGAGCGACGCCGAGTTGGCCGAGGTGCGCGACACCATCGCGGGCGCGCGGGCGCAGCTGGCGAAGCTGGACGCCGACATCGACGCCGACGTCGGCGGCGAGCTGGACCCGTACGTGACCTCGCGGATGCGGGCCACGATCATCCGGCGGCGCGACCGGGCGGTCGCCCGGGAGCGGGGGTTGACGGCCCCGTCCTCGGTGACGCGCCTGTTCGGCCATGTCGGCTCGTTCTGCGACGTCGAGACCCGGTGGGCGGCGCTGGACGTGGCGGTGCGGCGGGAGCTGCTCAAGATCGTGCTGACGGCGCAGCACGCCGGGCAGCTGCGGATCACGCGCGCTCGGCGTGAACGCCGCGCGACCCCGGTGGTCGAGCGGCTGCGGCTCGCCCGCGACGAGGAGGCCGACGTCGAGGTCGCCGACGCGGCGTAGCCGCTGCACCACGAGGCCCGCCCATGCACGCTAGTGGGCGGGCCTCCTTATGCGCGCCTGCCGCCGCACCTCCGCGCACGACACGCGTTCCTGGGCCCCAGGTGTGCCCCGTGAGGCCCGCACCCCGCGCCTGAGGGTGATACGCCCGAGACAAGGCATCTAGGCGTCCTCGACGCGTACGGGCGGTATTACCGGTACGCAGCCCGGACCCCGCTCCGAGCGGGCGGTCGGACCACCGGCGCACCGCGAGGTCACCGAGGTACGGCCGTGGAATATCAGCCGGAGACCTCCCGCGACAGTCCTATCTGGACTATGGTTGACGCGTCGTCCACATAGGACAACAAACCTGCGAGGGAGGTCACCTACACCATGAACACGCTCTGGACGGTCGACGACCTGGCGAAGCGGTACAACGTCGCGAGGGAACGGGTGTACAGGTGGCGGGCAGCTGGCCGCGCGCCCCGTGCGCGCATGATCGGGCGGCAGCTGTTTTTTACCGAGGCCGATGTCATCGCCTGGGAGGAGAGCCACGTCGAGCCGGAGCCGGAGACGTCGTGATGACCGGTCCGTCCGAACAGGACTTCACAGCGAACGTGATCGACGTGATCCGGCCGTGGTTCACCGAGAACACCCCAAGCGCTCGACGCGCTGCTCGAAGACACCCGCTACCCGATCACCCGATCGACCAGGTGCGGCGGCTCATCCCACCGCCACGGCGGCCAGAAGACTAGTCATGCCAACCGAAAAACCGCCCCTCGGCGCAGAGCCGAGGGGCGGCGAGGACAACACAGGACAAGGTGGTCCATGTCTCAGCATAGCGGAGACAACGCCACGCAGGCTACGCAGCTTGCTCGGCTGCTCGACCTGTACGGCGTGCCGGACGGTGCCAGCGAGCAGGCGATTCGGAAGATCTTAGAGAAGATCAACCCCGGCCTCACCGCCGAGTACGACACCGAGGTGGTGGCCGAGGTGATCGCGCGTCGTCAGGTCAGCATCGACGATCCGAACGAGCACTCGCTCAAGCGGATGCTTCGCAGCATCGGGGCGATCGAGGCTGAGCCGCCCACCCCGGACAGCCACGACGTCGGCGAGCCGGTCGAGCACGACGACCCACGGGCGCAGAAGTACGTCCAGACCGCCTACTACGCGCTGCTGTCCGAAGTGGAGCACGCCACCGAAGGCGTCAGGAATCACACGCTTAACGCGGTGTCATATCGGTTCGGTCGGTTCGTCGCCGCCGGGCTGCTGAACGAGCACGATGCGCGGCAGCAGCTCGAAGCCTGCGCCCGCATATCCGGTCTCGGCGAACGCGAAATCACCCGGACTGTGAAATCCGGCCTGACGGCGGGGAAAAAGTCTCCGATCACGTTGCGGTTGCGGCCGCAGGCCGACACGACGGTGATCCCGCCGCAGAGGTCCTCCTCGGCCTCCCGCACCGACGAGGGTGGCGAGGACGCCGAGGAGGAGTTTTGGCAGGCGCGCCCGGTGCTGGCGCACATTCGCCAGTTCGCCCGCGCTCGGCGCGTCGCCCCGTGGGCCGTGCTCGGTTGCGTGCTGGTCCGGGTGGTGATGGCGCTGTCGCCGCGCACGGTGCTGCCGCCGCTGATCGGGCGCAGCGTGTCCCTGAACCTTTATATCGGCTTGGTCGGCCGCTCCGGCGACGGCAAGGGTGCCGCCGAGGGTGCCGCCGCCGACGCGGTCGTGCTGCCGCCGATCGAGACCGCAGGACCCGGCAGCGGCGAAGGCATCGCGCACCTGTTCGCCCACCGCAACAAGCAAGAGGTCGTGCGGCACGCCGAGTCGGTGCTGTTCACCGCGCCGGAGATCGACACGCTCACCGCGCTGAGCGAGCGGCGTGGTGCAACGTTGCGCGGCGAGCTGCGGAAGGCGTGGTTCGCCGAACCGCTCGGGTTCAGCTACGCCGACCCCGCCAAGCGGCTGCCGATCGAGGCGCACAGCTACAGGCTCGGTGCGATCGTCGGCATCCAACCCGCGCGGGCCGGTGATCTACTCGCCGGTGCCGACGCGGGCGACCCGCAGCGGTTCGTTTGGCTGCCGGTGCTGGACCCCGCGATGCCGCAGACGCCACCCACCGAGCCACCCGCGTGGAAGTGGACCGGACCGCTGAAGTGGCAAGCTCTCGACGCGGTGTCCGGTCAGCGCGCCATCGAGGTGTGCGACGCGGCCCGCCACGAGATCGACCGCAATCACCGCGCCCGTCACGTCGGCGAAGGCGAGGCGATCGACTCGCACTCCCTGCTGTGCCGGTTGAAGATCGCTGCCGCGCTCGGCTTCCTCGACGGCCGCGCCGAGGTCAACGCCGACGACTGGTGGCTGGCCGGGATGGTCGCGGCCAAGTCCGACCAGACCCGCACCGAGGTCATCGATGCGCTCCGGCACGACGCCGCGCAACGGAACGAGCAGCGCGCCCACGCGGAGGGTGTACGGGAAGTTATTCGGGTCGAGCACGTCGAGCAGGCTGCGGTACAGCGGGTGTGCCGCCTGCTTCGGCGCAAACTCCGTGAGGCGCACGACTGGATGCCGCACGCGCAGTTGCGTCGCCGCTTGGCCTCGCGGGACCGCGAGCACTTCGAGGTTGCCGTCGAGAACCTCTTCGACGCCGGGCAGGTCGAGATCGAGACCACCTCGGAGGTCACGCGATACCGCTCGATCGAGGAGACGACATGATCGGCTTCAAGGGGTGGACAAGGTGGACAATGTCCACCCCCGCCCGAAACGGAAACCCTTCATGGGGGAGCAGTTGTTGTTGTGACCTGCACATTTACTCCGGGCCGACTTATCGGTTTTACCCCGAGGGGTGGACAGCGTCCACCTTGTCCACCCCAAAACCGCAAGTGCAACGGCAGGGCGACCCGACCATGGTCAGCCATCCACGCTCCCCCGCCCCGCCCGGTGCCGACCGGTGCTGGCACCACACGGCACCACACACACTCGCGCCGACCTGGTACGCGCTGGACGCAGAGCAGTCCACGAGCCTCGCCCCGTCGCACCACAGTGGACACAATGCGTGCCCGAACCTGGTACGGGTTCGCCCCGCGCCAGGTCGCCGATCCTTGCTCCGTCGCAGGTCAAGGCGGCTGAGTAATCCGGCACCGGTCGGCACCCGCCCCAGCGGTCATCCACTATATCCGGTTTTTTAAGTTTGTGTGCTTAATGACCCCCTTTCCCTATGTCCAATTTCTCTCCGCGATGCTGTGACACCAGGAAAAAACGGGCAGTCGCAACGGCTTTTGGGCGGGATCACGCGGTTCGCCCACGAATTCGACCACTTTGCGCGGGTGAAAACACCCCTCGCGACCATTAAGGACCCCTGACCATGACGGACCCGATCGACTCGCGTCACTTGATCACGGCGCTCAAGTCGTTGAGCGCCCGACAGCTTCAGCAGTTGGCCTACATCTTCGCCAGCGCGCGCGACGACGACGACACGACGAGCCGGGCGGCTGCCGCAGCGTTCGACGCCCTCGCGACGTTCGTCGCCGACGTGCGCGACGCCGAGCGCCGACTCGTGCGCGAGCTGGAAGACGAGTTCACCCCGGTGGCCGAGATCGTCGACGAGGAGGACGACGAGCAGGGCGAGTAGTCGAGCAGCCGCGCAAGGCTTCCCGGACGGTCTACACTGGACTAGAAGCCGCCGTGGGCGGACGTCGTGGCAGGGAGCACCCACCCCGACCCCGCAGAACCACATCCGGCATTGACGCGAGGCAGGCAGCCCCCACCTCGAAATCCGCGACACACCAACGATTTCGAGGCAACACTCATGGCCCTTATTGAAGACCTCCGCGCGCGCCGCAAGAACGTCTACACCGAGGCGAAAGCACTCGCGAACAAGGCCGCGACAGAAAACCGGGCGTTCGACCACGCCGAGGAAAATGCCTGGCATCGGCTCAACGCCGACCTCGACGCGCTCGACGAGCGCATCGGCGAGATCGCCGAGCAGGAGCAGCGCGCCGAGGGTGCCGCCCAATATTTCCGCGACCTGTCCGCCCGACCGGTCGAGCACGGCAGAATGCCGATGTCCACTGAGGACGCCGACCTAGACAAGGCGTTCCGTTCGGCGATCTTGGCGAAAAACCCCGCCCCGATCGACATCCCGGTCACCTCGCGGTCCTACTACCAGCCGGGACTTGAGCAGCGCGACCTGCTGAAAACCACCGCGACCCAGGCGATTCCGACCTCGACCTACGATCAGATCGTTTCGCACATGGTCGAAAACTCCGCTGTCATGCGGGCTGGCGCGACCGTGATCCAGACCCCGACCGGCGAAGACCTGCTCGTCCCGAAGAGCTCGGCATTTTCCAGCTCGGCGTTGACCGGCGAGGGCGCGGCGATCACCGAATCGGACCCGACCCTGGCCGCGATCACGTTGCGCAGCTACAAGTTCGCCACCTTTTTTCAAATTTCGAGCGAGCTGGCGCGCGACTCCAATTCGGACCTTCTCAACTTCTTGACCCGACAGGCGGGCGAATCGCTCGCGCTGGCCTATGGGGAGAAGCTCATCAACGGCAGCGGCAGCGGTGAGCCGACGGGCGCGCTCACGTCCGCGACGACCGGTGTCACCGGCCCGACCGGAACCGCCACCTCGCTCGGAACGCAGGGCACAGCGGGAGAAGGCACAGATCTCCTCTTCGGGCTGCACGGCAGCCTTGCCGAGCCGTACGCGATCGCGCCGAGCCGCGCGTGGCTGCTGCGAACCGCGTCGCTGACGACGATCCGGCAGCTGAAAGACTCGACCGGCCAGCCGGTTTTGCCCGCCGACGCAACCGGATTCCTCAACGCGCCGTTCCTGGTGGACCCGTTCGTGCCCGCGATGGCCGCCAACGCCGAGTCCATCGTCTATGGAGATTGGTCGAGGTATTTCGTGCGCATCGCTGAGGGTCTGAGGTTCGAACGCTCCGACGATTTCGGGTTTCAGAACGATCTGGTGTCGTTCCGGGCGATCATCCGTCTGGATGGTGCGCTGGTCGATGCGTCCGCGTTGAAGACGTTCGTCAATTCCGCGACGTAGCAACGGAAACGGGCTTGGCCGGGCCGGGTGCGTTAACGTCACCGCCCCCGCCCCGCTATCCGCGCGGGGCGGAACGAAGGATCGCCATCGGCGGGTCGTCCACATCGCGACTCGGCGTCCTGCGCACCGCCCGGCCAACAGGAAAGCACCGGCCACCCACTCAACCTCCGAGGTGGGTGGCCGGTGCTGTTTCCGTTGGTATGCATGGGAAACCGCGACGCGTGCTGACCATGCACGAAGTTGAACGACGGCTGGTACCCATGGGTACCACGAGTCGAACGACCGCTGATGACCATTGGTCATCACGGGTTCCCGCCCATGCTCACGTCATCGGCCGGGCATGAGATTTCCTAAGCATGCCAACGGAAAACCTCGCGTTCATCGCGCCCGCATCGCCGACGACCTCGACGTCGGCTACGAGGTCAAGGTGGTGGAGGTGTCCGGCGAGGACCACGCGATCGAGATCGCCCGGCACTTGAACGCGCTGCGACGGCACCTCACCAGCGAGCAACTGAGGGAGCACGTCCTCATGCTTGCGGAACGCACCACGTCGGATGGTGTGGGTGAGTTGTCACAGCGGGAGATTGCCGACCTGGCGGGCGTTGATCAGTCCCATGTGAATCGCACGCTCAACGATCCTCAGGTGATGACAACTCATCACCTGCCACCGTCCCGACTCGGGCAGGACGGCAAGGTCTACCGGGCGAAGCGGGCGACCCCCGCCCCGCCGTCCACAACGGAACCACCACCCGACCGGCCGCCCGTGTCGGAGCACCACGACGACACCGGCACCGCCAGCCAGCCCGGCAAGGCCCGCACCCACGACAACGACGGCGAGGAGGACAGCTTGACGGTGGGAGCCATGGTTCCCACCCACTTCGTCGCGCCGTGGTTGAACCTCCCCGATGGGTGGCCCGGCGGGCGCACCGGGCCCCCGGTGGGCGGGCTGGTGGTACCACGCCAGGCGGGCGGGTTCCGGCCGACGTGGTGGCGCTCAGGCCGTCGTGCGGTGCCCTGTGCGACGGCCACGCCCGACCCCGGGCTGACCGCCGGGGCTGACGCCAGGTCGGCGCCCGTTCCGCCCCCACGTCGGCCCGGCGCTTGGGGCTTTTCGCGTGCGGGGCAAAGGGGAAAATCCCCAACGGGCGGCCCGCTCATGGACCTACCCGGCCTGCTTCCGCTGCTGCTTCCGCTGCTGCTTCTGCTCGCGCTCCTGCCGCCGTTGCTCCTGCACCGCTTTGCGGATCTCCTGTTTCTGCACAGCCCACCGTTCGCGTGCTTGATTGCCGCGTTCGGCCTGGTTCTGTAGGGCCAGCTTGGATGCGACGTTGCGCCGCCGCATCCACTCGTCACGCTCGGCGCGTGAGGATGTCAGCCAGCGCCAAAAGCTGATCGTGGTCGTGGCATCGAACGTTGGGGCCTCGGCGCTGTTGGGCACGCGGAACATCCTGGTCCTCCTTGGCATGTGCGGGGTGATGTTTGTCCGACTCTTACGCGCGCTGGTCCACGCGGGAAGGGTCGTAAGTCCCCCGCCGGGCTACCGCCGGGCCAATGCCGACCCGGGCTGACCGCCGGGCCGGTTCTCGCGGCCGGTGGTCGATCACCCCCGCTGGTGGGTGGCCTGCCTGCCTCCGCCCGCGACGCCTGCCGACGTATGCCGACCTAGGGCGAACGTATGCCGCACGTATGCCGATGACTGCGCTACGCTGTGCTCGTGACGGACGTTTCAGCAGGTCAGAGGCCCAGCCCGTGGTGTGCCCACTGGCACTGGTTCGTCACGACGTCAGGAGGTGCCGGTGACCTCGTCGACGGAGCGGCGAGGGGTGACCCCGACCGGGTAGCCGTAGCCGATGCGCAGCAGCGTGTGTGCCTGCCCGTCCGACGCGAACACCTTCGTGACGTCCTCGCGGAGGTCGGGCGCCTCGAACGGCTGCGACAGGAACGACGCGCTGAGCCCGAGACTGCACGCGGCGAGCAGGGCGCGCTGCATCCCGGCTCCGGCGATCACGTCGTAGCGCGGCCCCTTGCCCGTCGTGACGACGGCGACCAGCAGCGGCTGCTGTTCGAACCGCCGCGCGGGCAGCGGGTTGGGCCGGTAGAAGGTGCGCAGCCGCACCAGCGGGTCCCCGACCGACTCGGGCCCGACCGCGTCGATCGGCACGCCGTCGCGGCGGTCGAGCGGGCCGTCGAGCCAGTACCTGGTCTCCTGCCGGTACGCCTCGTCGCTGTCGAGCCGCTGCTCGGCCATGCGGATGATGCCGACCAGCTGGTCGTAGCGCTCCGAGGCGTCGACGAACACCAGCCGAGCACCCTCGGCGCGCGCCGCGGACGCCAGCGTCGCCCGGACGCCCGCGCCGACCGGCCGGTCGAGGAACGGGTGCCGGTTGGTGTGGCGCCGGGCGATCGCGTCGGCGAGCTTGTGCTCGCTGTCGGTCGCGGGCCGTTCGCCCACGACTCGCACCACGGCGAGCAGGTCGGGGTCGTCCCGGTCCGGCATCAGGTCGACGAGACCGATCCGGTCGAGCCCCCGCAGCTGGATACGGAGATTGCACAGCGCCGCGCCGCAGGCGAGTCGCGCCTCGCGCGCGTCCGGATCGGCGACCTCGAGCACCCGCCGCCGGTCGAGCCGGAGCTCGATGCGGTTGCCGTCGACGCTGAACCGCCACGGCTGGGTGTTGAACGGCGATGGCGCCCGCACCGCGGCTTCCAGCGCCTGGGTGACAACGGACGTCTGTGAGGCGATCATGGCATTTCTCCTGCCCCTGCTGATGCCCTCATGATGCGGCCGCGTCCCTCCATCTGACACCGGAAAATCGTCACCAGATGAAGGGACCAATGACCGCGCCGGATCCTCAGCCGCGGTCGGCGGCCGGGCGCACGACCATCACCGGGCACCGGGCGGCGTGGATCAGGGCCTGGCTGTGCGAGCCGAGCAGCAGCCCGGCGAAGCCGCCCCGTCCCCGGCTGCCGACGACGACCAGCTGTGCCCGCTCGCTGAGCTTGATCAGCTCCTGGTGCGGCCTGCCCCGAGTGATGACGCGCTCTACGGTCACGTCGGGGTACTTCTCGCCCCAGCCCGCGAGCCGTTCCGCCAGCAGGCGCTCGGCGACCTCCTGCGCCGTGCCCCACTCGACGGCGAACCGCTCCGGGGCGAGCATCTCGGCCGCTTCGGTGTCGAACCAGGTGTGCACCGCCAGCAGCGGCGCGCCCCGCAGCGACGCCTCCTCGAACGCGAACGACAGCGCGGACTCCGAGAGCGGGCTGCCGTCGACGCCGACGACGACGGGATCGCGTTCCGGACGCCGGTCGGCGTTCTCACCCCGGACGACGACGACGGCGCTGTGGGCATGACTGGCCACCTTCACCGCGGTCGAGCCGAGCGCGAGCCCGGCCATGAAGCCACCGTGGCCGGATCCGCCGAGCACGAGCAGCCTCGCCGCGCGAGACTTCTCGATCAGCACCGGCGCCGGGTCGTCGTTGTCCATGACGACCTCGACGTCGATGTCGGCGGTGCTCGTGGCGACGTCCTTGGCGGCGGCGAGCATCTCGTCGCCCCGTTCCGCCAACATCGCCCGCAGCTCGGACGAGGGCGGCCACGCGCCGACGTACAGGCTGGGCAGGCCGAGCGCGTGCACCAGCCGGAGTGAGGTGTGCCGATGCGCGGCATCGCGCGCGGCCCACCGGACCGCCGCGAGCGACGACGGCGAACCGTCGACTCCTACCACGACCGGATAGTTCTCCGATACGACCTCGTTCATGGCTGTGTCTCCTTTCAACGTGAGGATGTGCGGAGCGGGACGGCGAGGCTGGTCTCCACGGTGATCACGCCGAGCACGGTCCTGGCCAGTGCCGCCACCACCGCGCGTTCGGCCTCGTCGGTGAAGGCGCCGCTGATCGTGACGGCGCCGTGGGACACCGCGACGTGCCAGTGATCCCGCTTGTTGCTGTAGTCGTCGAGCAGGGCGCGCACGTAG
>Ga0299914_10003168_pt1 | contig 11565 bp, 11 predicted proteins | sample RVTome_10_FD_201361 | JGI IMG/M metagenome (GOLD analysis project Ga0299914, IMG submission 201361) | Soil microbial communities from uranium-contaminated site in the Upper Colorado River Basin, Wyoming, United States - RVT153D57 (version 2) ... | reverse complement strand
GACGTCGCCACGCTGCCGACGCAGACGGTACGCGAGCTGTGCGGGCCGGCCGGCACGGTGGTCCTGCTCCACTGCCGCGTGGTGCACGGCTCGGCCGTGAACGACTCGCCGCGGATGCGCCCGCTGCTCCTGAACGTCTACGCGGCCGCCGACGCCCTGCCCTTCAGCCCGGCGCCGGCGCCGACCTCGAAGACCGGACTGCTCGTGCGCGGCCAGGAGCCTTTGCACGTGCACATGGAGCCCTACCCCGCGCGGCTGCCGCCCCGGTGGGACCAGGTCGGCTACCGCTCGATCTTCGCCGCCCAGGCGCCGGCCGCGCGGGAGGCGTGGGTCGACTAGCGCGCCACTCGCGACAGCGCGGGTGCCAGCTCGCCCACCATCTCCAGCGCCGCGCGGGCCTCGCGCGGATCGCTCGTCGTCGCCGAGATCACCAGCGTCTCCACGCCGGCGCGGGCGAACGCCTGGGCGTTGCGCGCGATCTCCGCGGGGCTCGTGCCCAGCGCGTGGCGGCGCGGTGTGGCCGGCGCGATCGACATCGCGAGCGAGACCGGGATCTGCGCGAGGTCGCGTCCGCACGCCTGCGCTTCCTCCCGCAGCGCGGCCATACCCTGCCCCAGCGCCTCGGGCGTGAGGCCGAGCGGCTGCCAGCCGTCGCCCAGCCGGGCGGCGCGGCGGATGGCGGCCCGGCTCACGCCGCCGATCACCAGCGGGATCGACGGCCGCTGGACCGGCTTGGGCGAGAACGGCATGCCGGCGAAGCGGAAGTAGGCGCCGGTGAAGCTCGGCTCGCCGTCGGCCCAGAGCGCCCGCAAGACGGCGATGGCCTCGTCGGTGAAGGCGCCCCGCTCCTTGAACGGCGTGCCCATCGCCTGCATCTCTTGCTCGACCGCGCCGACACCGACGCCCAGCACCAGCCGGCCGCCGCTCAACACGTCGAGCGTGGCCGCCGTCTTGGCCAGCCGGATGGGGTTGTGGTACGGCAGCACGAGGACGGAGGTGCCCAGGCGGACGCGCGCGGTGCGCGCGGCCACGTAGCTCAGCAGCGTGAGCGGCTCGTAGTAGGGCCGGCCGCCGATCCGGTCGAGGACGTGGGCCACGTTGAAGACGTGGTCGTGAACCCAGACGGAGTCCAGGCCGAGCGCCTCGGCCCGGACGGCGAGGTCGACCAGAACGTGCACGTCCTCGATACCCCAGTTGTTGAGCAGCGAGAACCCGAGCTTCATCGCCCGGCCGGGACCTCGGCCCCCCACGGCTCCATCGCCGGGCGCAGCGGGGTGAACTCGCGCACGCGCCCCGCCACGCCGGCCAGGATCGCCTCGATCGTGGCGCGCTCGGCAGGCGAGAGCTCGAGCGCGGCGCCGGCGTCGTTGGCGTCCACCTCGGCCGGCGTGCGCGCGCCCACCAGCGCGGTGCTGACGGCGGGGTGACCGAGCACCCAGGCCAGGGCGACCTGGCTGACGGCGACGCCGCGCGGCGCGGCCACCTCGCGGCGGATCCGCTCGACCACCCCGACGTTCGTCTTGAAGTTCTCCCCGCGGAAGATCGGCTGGCCGAACGCCACGCCGTGGCCGCGCCAGTCGCGGGCGGGGTCGAAGGTCGTGGCGGCGGTGAAGGCGCCGGTGAGCAGGCCGTGACCGAGCGAGCCGTAGCCCATGACGCCGACGCCGTGCTCGAGGCAGGTGGGGAAGGTCTCCTGCTCCTGGCGCCGGTCGAACATGTGGTAGCCGACCTGGGACACGTCGACCCGCCGGGTGCGCAGGCACTCGGCGATCATGGCGCCGGTGAAGTTCGACACGCCGACGAAGCGCGCGCGCCCGGAGGCCACGACCTCCTCCAGGGCCCGCATGGTCTCCTCGAACGGCGTGGCGGCGTCCGGCCAGTGCACGAGCAGCACGTCCACCCAGTGGGTGCGCAGCCGCTTCAGGCTGGCGTCGACCTCGCGCAGGATGTTGGCCCGGCTGGAGTCGCGCAGTGGCCCCAGCCGACCGGGCGGCGGCGCCTTCACGCCGCACTTGGTGACGAGGACGACGTCGCGGCGGCGTGTATCGAGCGCGCGCGCCACGACCTCCTCCGAGTGTCCGGCGCCGTAGGCCGGCGCGGTGTCCACGCAGTTGACGCCCCGGTCGAGCGCGCGGTGGATGGCCTTGACGGCCTCGTCGTCCTCGATGGCGCCGTAGCGGTCGCCGGCCATCGGCCAGCAGCCGAAGCCCACCACGGAGACGGACAGTCCGGTCCGGCCGAAGGGGCGGTAGCGCATCGTCCGTCAGGCCGTCGCGGCCTTCAGGTCGTCGAGCTGGCGGCGGACGCCGGCGATCATCGAGGCCAGGTCGGACGTCAGCATCACGAGGTCAAATCCCCGCTTGACCGCGCCGGCCGCGAAGGCCGCGCTCGCGCAGTGCATGCAGGCCTTGATCCCGTGCTTGTGGGCGGCATCCCGGATCTTGTCGCAGGTGCTCATGTGCAGCGCGTCCGTCTTGTCGGGCCCCGGTGGCAGCCCCAGCGCGAACGAGAGGTCCGCGGGGCCGATGTAGACGGCGTCGAGCCCGGGCGTGGCGCAGATCGCGTCCAGGTTGGCCAGCCCCTCCTTCGTCTCGATCATGCCCATCACGACGATCTCGTCGTTCGCCTTGGCCACGTAGTCGGGGCCGCCGTAGTGGATCGCGCGCACCGGGCCCGACGAGCGCATGCCCACCGGCGGGTAGCGGCAGGCCGCCACCGCCCTGGCGGCGTCCTCGGCCGTGTTGATGAGCGGCACCAGGATGCCGTAGGCGCCGAGGTCCAGCGCCTTCATGATGGTCGCCGGATCGTTCCAGGGCACCCGCACCACCGGCACCGTATCGGTCTGCGAGATCGCCTGCAGCATCGGCCACACGTCGCTCATGTCGGTCAGCCCGTGCTGCATGTCGATCACGAGCGCGTCGAAGCCCTGGCGGGCCATCACCTCCGCGGTGAAGCCGTGGGACACCGACAGCCAGCCCATCGTGACCCAGCGGTTGTCGCGCCACAGCTGCTTGATCTTGTTCGGTCGCACGATCGCACCTCGCTTGTGGTTGGCCGGTCTCCCGGCGGGGTCTCAGCCCTGGTAGCCGGCGGCCGGCCGCTTCATCTCGAAGATGTCGTGCACGTGCGTGTAGAGGTGCCCGGCCAGGCGCCCCACCGGCTTGAGCCGGTGCATGTCCAGGCGGCCGGTGGCCGGGTCGAAGACGTCGTCACGCACATGGACATGGACGATCTCGCCCATGATGAGGTGGTTCGGCAGGTTGCCGACCGGGATGATCCGGGTGAGCCGGCACTCCATGCTGACCGGTGCGGCCGCCACCCGCGGCGCCCGCACCTTCACGCCGGCCGCGGCGGCCAGGCCGACCTTGTCGAACTCGTCCACCCCGGCCGGATAGTCGGCCGAGGTCGCGTTCATCGCCTCGGCCAGCGCGTCGTCGACGACGTTGACGACGAACTCGCCGGTGAGCTCCACGTTGTGCAGCGTGTCCTTCTTGCCGCGGACGGCCTCACCGACGTCGGGGCCGCGCGGCCCCGCGGAGAACGCCACGGTCGGCGGGTCGTGGGTGATGGCCATGAAGAAGCTGAAGGGCGCCAGGTTGGCCACGCCTTCGGCGTCGACGCTCGACACCCAGGCGATGGGACGGGGCACCACGCTGCCGATCAGGAGCTTGTACATCGCCGCCGAGTCGATCACGGTCGGGTCGAGCTGCACGGGGCCTCCTCAGATCCTCACGACGATCTTGCCGACCTGCGCGTCGGATTCCATGAACGCGATGGCGGCCGGCAGGTCGTCGAAGGCGAAGACCCTGTCGACCAGCGGGCGCAGCCGCCCGTCCTCCAGGTAGGGCAGGACGTCCCTCACGAAGCCGCGCACCGTCTCGGCCCGCTGCGGCGCCGTGCGGAGCCGGTTGCTCACGCCGAAGACCGTCAGGCGCTTGCTGTGCAGGGCCTCGAGATCGAGCGGGGCGCTCAGCGTGCGATCCATGTGGCCCACGATCGCCAGCCGCCCCTGGAACGCCAGCGACCGGATGCACTCGGCGAAGACGGTGCCGCCCACGTTGTTGACGGCGAGGTTCGCCCCCTGGCCGTCGGTCGCCTTCAGCACGGCGTCGTGGAAGTCGCCGGTGCGTGTGCGGATACCGACGTCGAGGCCCAGCGTCTCGAGCCGGGCCAGCTTGTCGGCCGACCCGGAGGTGCCGATGATTCGCGCGCCCAGCGCCCGGCCGGTCTGCAGGGCGGCGACGCCGACGCCCGAGGACACGCCGGTCACCAGCAGCCACTGCCCCGCTTGCAGGTGCCCCTGGGCGACCAGCATGTCGTAGACGACGAGGAAGACCAGCGGGGTCGCCGCCGCCTCGTCCCACGAGAGCCGGCCAGGCACCGACATGACCTCGCGGGCGTCCATCAGCGCGTACTCGGCGAAGCCGCCGGCGCAGCGCCCCATCAGCCGGTCACCCACCGACACGCCGCTGACGCCGTCGCCGACCTTCACGACCTCGCCCGCGCACTCCCCGCCGCCGGGCCTGGCGGGCGCGCCGGGCTTGCCGCCCAGCAGCTCCCCGCGGTTCAGCGACGTGGCCCGCACGCGCACGAGGATCTCCCCCGGCTTGGGCTCGGGGGTGGGGGTCTCGCGGAGCTCGGCGGCGGTCCCGGCGGGGCCCGGGGTGATCCAGTAGGCCTTCATGCGCGTCCTCCCGGCAGGAGCTTACTACGCCGCGCGCCCCTCAGACGCCGTTGACCACGTGGAGGCGCTCGCCGCGGGCGAACGCCTCGACCGTGGCGATGGCGATGCGCAGCATGTTGGACGCGGCCTCCGGCGTGTTGTAGCCGATGTGCGGGGTGGCGAGCACGTTGGGCAGCGTGCGGAAGACGTCGTCCGCCGGCGGCGGCTCCGAATCGTGCACGTCCAGCGCCGCGCCGCGCAGGCGCCCGCTCCGCAGCAGCTCCACGAGCGCGTCGTTGTCGACGAGCCTGGCCCGCGCGGTGTTCACGAACCAGGCCCCCGGCTTCATCCGCTCCAGCAGCGCGCGGGAGATCAGGCCGTGCGACTCCGGCGTGTACGCCAGGTGCAGCGACACCACGTCGGCGCCGGCGAACAGCTCCTCGAGCGAGACCAGCGTGACGCCGTGCCTCGCGCGCTCGGGCGAGGCCCGCCGTGTCCAGCCCAGCAGGCGCATGCCCAGGCCCGCACCCAGCCGTGCCATCTCGGTACCGATCGGGCCCAGTCCGACGATGCCGAGGGTCTTGCCGCGCAGCTCCATGCCCAGGAACTTCCCGGGCTCCCAGCGCCCCTCGCGCAGGCTGACGAAGGCCGGGCCGATGTGCCGGGTGAGGGCCAGCATCATGGCCAGCGCGTGCTCGGCCACCGAGGTGGCGCCGTAGTCGGGGGTGTAGGCGACGGCGACCCCCCGGCGGGTGGCCTCGGCGACGTCGACGTAGCTGTTGTAGCCGATGCCCAGGAAGCTGATGAGGCGCAGGCGCTCGCAGGCGCGGAGCACCGCCGCGTCCATCTCCGAGTAGTCGAGCACCACGGCCTCGGCGGGGCGCAATCGCTCGATCAACGTCGCCCGGTCGGGTGGCGGGCCATCGTAGAAGTCCACCGGGCCCAGCCGCCGCAGGGGGTCGAGGGCCGAGGGGTGCTGCACGCAGCCGGCGCCGTCGGGAAAGACGATCCGCATGGCGCCAGATGATGTACCGTAACCGCGGTCCGTGTCCACCGTGAGGAGCAACGACGCCCCGTGATCCTGGCCGCCTTCCGCATCCGCAGCTTCCGGTTCCAGTGGTCCGCCGACCTCCTCACGTCCTGGGCCTTCGAGATGGAGACGATCATCCTGGGCTGGTACGTGATGGTCCACACCGGCTCGGTCCTGTGGCTGACCGCGTTCGGCTCGCTGCAGTTCCTGGGCACGCTGGCCGCGCCGATGTTCGGGGTGCTGGGCGACCGGCTCGGCGGGCGGGCCATGCTGTGCGCCATGCGGGCGATCTACGCCGTTCTCGCCGGCGGGCTGATGGCGCTGGCCCTGGCCGGCCTGCTGGCGCCGGGCTGGGTGCTCGTCGTCGCCACCCTGGCCGGCATCGTGCGCCCCAACGACCTCGTGATGCGCAACACGCTCATCGGCGAGACGATCCCGCCGGCCCACCTGGTGGGCGCCCTCGGCATGTCGCGCGCCACCATGGACTCCGCCCGGGTGGGCGGTGCGCTGGCCGGCGCCGGGCTCTCCACCGTCCTGGGCATCGGCGCCACCTACGTCGTCGTCACGCTGCTCTACCTTGCCAGCCTCGCGCTGACCTTCGGCGTGTCCCGCCGGCTTCCCGTGCCCGATCCCGGCGGCGCGGCCCGCGGCCTGTCGCTGCCGGTGACCTCGCGCTGGCGGGAGCTGAAGGACGGCCTCGTTCACGTGGGGACGACGCCGACGCTGCTGGCGATGATGCTGCTCGCCTTCCTGATCAACCTGACGGCCTACACGGTGTCGGGCGGGCTCATGCCCTACGCCGCCCGGCAGGTCTACCACGTCGACGCCACCGGGCTGGGATGGCTCGTCGCCAGCTTCGCGCTCGGCGGCCTGCTCGCCTCGGTCACCATGGTGCTGGCCGGCGGCACCCGTCACGCCGAGCGTGCCACGCTCCTCTGCACCGGGGCCTGGTACCTGGTGTTGCTGGCCTTCGCCCACGTGCAGCACCTGGCAACGGGCATGCTCCTGCTGCTGGTCGCCGGCTTCGCGCAGAACGTGGCGATGATCGCGATGACGGTGGTGCTGCTGGCCGCCGCCGGAACCGGGTTCCGGGGGCGGGTCATGGGCGTCAGGATGCTGGCCGTGTACGGCCTGCCGCTGGGGCTGCTGGGCTCGGGGTTCCTGATCGAGCAGATCGGCTACCCGCTGACCATCACGATCTCCTCGGCGCTCGGCCTGCTCTTCACGGTCCTCATCGGGGTCCGCTGGCGTGCCAGCATGTGGCAGCGGCGGCCCGGGCCGGCCGGGGCCGCGCCGCAGGGCGTGTGACGCCCGGGCGCACCGGCCGGACGCTCGGGCACGACTTCCGGACGGCGAGCGACGACCCGCGGTCGATGCTGAACGAGGAGGCATCGTCATGCGCCCTTCCCTGCTCCGCATCGGTGTCGCGCTCGTCGTGCTCCTGGTGGCCCTCGGCTGCAGCTCGACGAGACTGATCCACCAGTGGGAGAACCCGCAGTACGTCCCGGCCGGCTTCAACCGGATCCTGGTCATCGGCGTCAGCCGCCAGCCGGGCCTGCGCCGCACGTTCGAGGACACGTTCGCCGCCAGGCTCGAGGCGGAAGGCGTCGGGGCCGTGCCGAGCCACCTGCTGATCCCGGAGGACGGCCAGGTCCCCGAGACCCGCCTGCAGGAGGCGGTCGAGCGGGCCGGTGCCGACGGCGTGCTCATCACCCGGCTGGTTCGCGTGGAGCAGAGGACCGAGGTCAGCCCCGGCTACTACGCCCCCGTGCCGGCCCTGGGTTTCGGGGTCTATCCCTGGTACTCCGGGGCCTGGCTCGGCTACTACGAGCCGCCACGCGTCTACCAGTACGACGTCTACATCTCGGAGACGAGCCTCTACGACGTGGGTCGCAACCAGCTCGTCTGGAGCGGCACCGTGCAGACCCGGTCGCCGAGCAACCTCGACCGGGAGATCCGGCGCTACGTGGACACCGTGATCAAGGCCCTCAAGAAGGAGCAGGTGCTGGCGTAGAATCGGGGCCTGGCCTGCAGCCATGACAGCCCGCCCGGTCTTCGACACGGTCGTCGTGGGCGGCGGCCTCCTCGGCTCCGCCGCCGCCTACCACCTCGTCTGCGCGGGCGCCCGCACGCTGCTGGTGGACCGCGCGGACACCGGGCGCGCCACCGACGCCGGCGCCGGCATCCTGTCGCCCGAGACCAACAGCCGGGATCCCGAGACGTGGTTCCGCTTCGCCGTCGCGGCGGTCGGCGACTATCCCGCGCTCATCGACCGGCTGTCCGGGGAGCAGGCGGGCGACACCGGCTACACGCGGTGCGGGCAACTGGTGGTCGCGGTGTCCGACGACGAGATCGAGCCGTTCGAGCGCGCCCGGCGCATCGTCTTCGCGCGCCAGCGCGAGCGCGGGCAGCCGGCCTCCGCCGACCTGCACGAGGTCACCGACGCCGAGGCCCGAGAGCTGTTCCCACCGCTCGCGCGCGTGCACGGCGCCATCTACTCGCGCGGCGCCGCCCGGGTCGACGGCCGGCTGCTCAACCGGGCGCTGCGCACGGCGTCCGAGGCGCGCGGCCTCACCGTCCGGGCCGGGACAATCGATCGGCTGCTGCGCGAGGGGGACGCGGTGCGGGGCGTGGTGGTCGGCGGCGAGCCCGTGTACGCCGGCGCCGTGGCCATCGCGGGCGGCGCCTGGTCCCCGGCGCTCGCGGCCCAGCTCGGGGTCACGATTCCGCTGGCGCCCCAGCGCGGCCAGATCATCCATCTCGGCCTGCGCGACGCCGACACGGGGCCCTGGCCGGTGGTCAGCGCCTTCCATCATCACTATCTGGTCGCGTGGCCGGACAGCCGCGTGGTGGCAGGCGCCACTCGCGAGACGGGCTCGGGCTTCGCCCCGCACACGACGGCGGCCGGGGTGCGCGAGGTGCTGAGCGAGGCCCTCCGGGTGGCGCCGGGGCTGGCCGGGGCCGAGGTGCGCGAGATCCGCGTCGGCCTGCGCCCGTTCACGTCGGACACGCTGCCCGTGCTGGGGGCGGTGCCCGGCGTCGCCGGGATCTTCCTGCTCACCGGCCACGGGCCGACGGGACTGACGCTCGGCCCCTACAGCGCCCGGCTCGTGGCCGGCCAGATGCTCGGCAAGGCCCCCGAGACGGACCTGAGCCCGTTCTCGGTCGCCCGGTTCGCCGGGACTCCCCGCTAGCTCGTCCCGCTCACCCTTGACACGGCCTGCAGGCCCCGCTAAGTAGGGGACCTGTCCACCCAAAGGAGGGTGTCATGCGGAACCTCGGGATCGCCTGGGCTCTCGTGCTCGCGCTGCTCACGGCCGGTGTGGCCTCCGCCCAGACCGTCCCCGGCAACACGGTCGAGGAGCGCGCCATCAACGGCGCCAAGGCGTACCTCAAGAAGATCGGCGTCGACAAGCTCGAGCAGACCATGATGATGGTCTCGCTCTTCGCCAAGGCCCAGCCGAAGTACCTCGACGAGTGGGAGAAGCTCACCGGGATCCGGATCAAGACCATCGAGTACGGCTACACCGAGATCCCGGCCAAGATCATGGCCGACGCCATCGCCAAGACGGGCCAGTACGACATCTACAACCACCAGATGTACATGCTGCCCGACGCCGTCGAGGCGGGGGCGGTCCTGGCCCTCGACGACTTCGCCGCCCGCGGCAAGCCGTACTTCGAGGACATCGCCAAGACGCTGCGCTCGGAGATGTACTACAAGGGCAAGCTCTACACGTTCTTCACCGACGGCGACCAGACGGTGCTGGCGCTGCGCAAGGACCTGGTCGAGCTGCCCGGGGCGCGCAAGGCGTTCAAGGCCAAGTTCGGCTGGGAGCCGGGCTGCCCGGACACCTGGAAGCAGTGGGAGGAGCTGGCCTCGTTCTTCCGGGGCAAGAAGGGCGACAGTTTCCACGGCGTCACCCTCGACAAGGACCTCTACGGCGCCCAGGAGTACCGGGCCCGCGAGTTCGGCTACCGCTGGTGGCAGGGCCGATACCTCTCCAAGGGCAAGCTCTTCTTCGACCGCAACATGAAGCCGCTCATCGACGGGCCCGAGGGCATCGAGACGACGAAGGAGCAGATCGCGCTGACGCAGTACATGCCCCGGGACATCTTCGGCTGGGGCACGCCCCAGAACTATCCGTTCTTCGCCCAGGGCAACTCGTTCTCGATCGCCACCTTCCCCTCGCTGGTCGGGTACTCGCAGAACGCCCAGGGCACGGTGGTGAAGGGCAAGGTGCTGAGCTGCGTGATCCCCGGCAGCGTGGTGAACGGCAAGCTCGTCCGGCGGGCGGTCCAGCCGGCCGGCACCAACTACATGGTCTCGAAGTTCAGCCAGCACCCGGAAGCCGCCTACTGGTTCCTGCAGTGGTTCACCGGCCCCACGATCGGCAACCGCACCGTCGCCGATCGCGACGGCTTCTGGGAGCCGTTCCGGGTGGGCCAGGACAAGGACGCCAGCATCGTGGCCCGGTTCGGCGAGCAGTTCATGAAGGCCACGCTGGAGAACGCCAGGATCGCGGTGCCCATGATCCCGCTGCAGGGCAACCGCGAGTACTTCGACGCCCTCGACGTGGCGCTGCAGGAGGCCTACCACGGCCGCATCAGCGCCGAGGAGGCGATGAAGCGGACCGCCCGGCAGTGGGAGCGGACCACCGACGACATCGGCCGCAAGAAGCAGATCGAGGCGTGGAAGTACGTCGTGGAGAGCGGCGCCTACTTCGACGCCGGCGGCTACTGATCCGAGCGCCTCGATGAGCGAGCCCCGGGGCCCCGCGCTGGCGGGGCCCCCGATCCGGTCGCCTCTCGCCCGGTGGCTGGAGCGGGAGCGCGTCTTCCGCCTGCTGCCGCTGATCCCGGTCCAGGCGCTCGTGCTGGCCCTGCTGTTCGTCCCGATGGCCCTCACCGTGTACATCAGCCTCCTGCGCTGGCGGCTGACGCAGGGGTTCTGGACCGACGCCGCCTGGGGCGGCGTCTCCAACTTCGTCGACGCGCTCACCGACGAGGGCTTCTTCGATGCCGTCGGCCGGACGTTCCTGTTCGCCGGGGGGGCGGTGGTGCTGGAGCTGGGGATCGGCTTCGGGCTGGCCCTGCTGACCTACCAGAGCTTCCGCGGGCGGCGCTTCTACTTCACCGTGTTCCTGATCCCGATGATGATCATCCCGGTCGTCGTCGGCTACGACTTCTCCATGCTCCTGATCGACACCGGCCCCCTGAACGCGCTGCTCAGCGCGCTCACCGGGCTGGACGTCCGCATCCGCTGGCTGTCGGAGTACCGGGCCGCCCAGGCGGCGGTGATCCTGGCCGACGTCTGGCAGTGGACGTCGCTCACCTTCCTCATCTTCGTCTCCGGGCTCGCCGCGCTGCCGCGCGACCCGATCCGGGCCGCCCGGGTGATGGGAGCGACGCGCTGGCAGGTGTTCCGCCACGTGGAGCTGCCGCTGCTCAAGCCGGTGATCGTCATCGCCGTCGTCATCCGCACCATGGAGGCCCTCAAGATCTTCGACATCCCGATGCTGCTCACGCAGGGTGGCCCCGGCAACGCCACCGAGACGATCTCGATCTACCTCTGGCGCAACGCCTGGATCTTCAACAAGATCTCGTACGCGGCGGCCTCCTCGCTGATCCTGCTCGTGATCTTCACGGTGCTCATCTACCTCAGCATCTGGCTGCTGCGGCGCGAGCGGAGCCGGCTGGAGGCGGAGACGGCCCGGTGAGCCGCCGCGGCCGCCCGCTGTTCGCCGCCTTCCGCCACGCCGTGCTCCTGGGGTGGACGCTGATCGTGCTGTTCCCGATCGCCTGGATGGTCATGACGTCCTTCAAGGACGCCGGCGACTGGGTGAGCTGGCCGGCGCGCTGGGTGCCGTTCGTC
>Ga0299914_10003167_pt1 | contig 11566 bp, 5 predicted proteins | sample RVTome_10_FD_201361 | JGI IMG/M metagenome (GOLD analysis project Ga0299914, IMG submission 201361) | Soil microbial communities from uranium-contaminated site in the Upper Colorado River Basin, Wyoming, United States - RVT153D57 (version 2) ... | reverse complement strand
GAAGAGGTTGCCCGAGATGTTCTCGAGGTGGCCGCGGTACTTGAGCCATGGCCCGGCCGCCGAGATGTGGTCGGTCGTGCACTTGCCCTGTGCCTTCATCAGCACCGGCAGCCCGATGTAGTCCTTCCCGTCCCAGGCGGGAAACGGCTCGAGCAGCTGCAGCCGCTCGCTCGTCGGGCTGACCACCACGTCGACGCTGGACGGATCGGTGGGCGGCGCCGTGAACGTGTCGACACCCGGGTCGTAGCCGCTGGCGGGCAGCACCTCGCCGGCGGGCGCGTCGAGGCGCACCTCCGTGCCGTCGGGCGCGGTCAGCGTGTCGGTGGTCGGGTCGAAGTCGAGGCGGCCGGACAGGGCGAGGGCCATCACCGTGTCCGGCGAGGTGACGAAGCTGAGCGTGTTCGCCGAGCCGTCGTTGCGCTTCGGGAAGTTGCGGTTGTACGAGTTGACGATCGTGTTCGGGTGCCCGGTGATGCTCTCGGGCCGCGACCACTGCCCGATGCAGGGACCGCAGGCGTTGGCGAGCACGATCGCGCCGACCGCCTCGAGATCGGCGAGCAGCCCGTCGCGCTCGATCGTGGCCCGGATCTGCTCGGAGCCGGGCGTGACGAGCAGCTCGGTCTGCGCGCGCAGCCCTTTCGCCGCCGCCTGCCGGGCGATCGAGGCGACGCGGGTGATGTCCTCGTACGAGGAGTTGGTGCACGAGCCGATCAGCGCCGCCGAGATCTCCAGCGGCCAGCCGTGGGCGCGGGCTGCATCGCCGAGAGCGGTGCCGACACGGTGGCCGCGGTCGGGCGAGTGGGGGCCGTTGATCATCGGCTTGAGCTCGTCGAGGTCGATCTCGATCAGCTGGTCGTAGAACGCGCCGTCGTCGGGGCGCAGGTCGTCGGGCACTCGCTCGGCCGCGTCGGCGATCGCCTCGCGGCCCGTGGCCTTGAGGTAGGCGGCCATGTTCGCGTCGTAGGGGAACAGCGACGTGGTGGCGCCGATCTCGGCACCCATGTTGCAGATCGTGCCCTTGCCCGTCGCCGAGATCGACTCGGCGCCGGGACCGTGGTACTCGATGATCGCACCGGTGCCGCCCTCCACGGTGAGCACGCGGGCGACCTCGAGGATCACGTCCTTCGGGCTCGACCACTCCGACAGGGAGCCGGTGAGGCGGACGCCGATCACCTTCGGCCAGCGCACGTTGAACGGGAAGCCGGTCATCACGTCGACGGCGTCGGCACCGCCGACGCCGATGGCGACCATGCCGAGCCCGCCGGCGTTGGGCGTGTGGGAGTCGGTGCCGATCATCATCCCGCCGGGGAAGGCGTAGTTCTCGAGCACGACCTGGTGGATGATCCCGCTACCGGGGCCCCAGAAGCCGATGCCGTACTTCGCCGACACCGAGCGGAGGAAGTCGTAGACCTCGTGGTTGCTGTCGATCGCGACTCCCAGATCGATCGCCGCGCCGACCTTGGCCTGGATCAGGTGGTCGCAGTGCACCGTCGACGGCGCGGCGACCTCGGGCAGGCCGGCGGTGATGAACTGCAACAACGCCATCTGCGCCGTCGCGTCCTGCATCGCGACGCGGTCGGGGTGGAAGTCGGCGTAGCTCTCGCCGCGCTCGGTCGCCTGCTCGCGGTCGTCGAGGTGGTTGGCGAGGATCTTCTCGGTGAGGGTGAGCGGCCGGCCGAGCCGCCCACGGAAGCCCGCAACCCGGTCGGGGAGTTGGGCGTAGACCCGCTCGACGAGCTCGATCGGGGTGGTGGCGCTGGCGGTACTCATTTCGCGGCTCCTCGGCAACTCGGCAGTGGTGCCATCGCAGCGGACGGCTGGGCTTGCAAACGACTCGATTATAGACAACTCTAATACAAGTGCGAGTCGTTGACCACTCCCGTGGAGGGCGCCGGTTGCGCTATCAGGAGATCGCCGCCGCCCTGCGCAAGCGGGTGAGGCGGGCGGCGGCGGGGTCGCTGCTACCGAGCGAAGCGGCGTTGTCCGCGGAGTTCGGCGCGAGCCGCGTGACCGTGCGGCGCGCCCTCGACGTCGTGCGCGGGGAGGGACTGATCGCCGCGCGCCAGGGGTTCGGCTGGTACGTCGCCACCGAGCCGGTGCGCCAGAGTCTGCACGCGCTCGACACGATCGAGGCGCAGCTGGCCGGCAGCGGACGCCGCAACGAGCGCAGGGTCGTCGAGTTCGCCTTCGCCACGGCGCCCGACCACGTGCGTGAGCTGCTCGCCACCGACAGCGTGCTCCGGGTGAAGCGCGTCAACCTCGCCGACGGCGAGCCGTTCGCCGTCGTCACGGTGTGGTGCCCCGCCGAGCTCGGCAGCGGGTTGTCGCGCGACGACGTCGAGCGCCGCCCCTTCTACGAGCTGCTCGGCATCCGCCTCCGTGGCGCGACCCAGACGATCGGCGCCGACGCCGCCAACCAGGACGACGCTGCGCTGCTCCAAGTCCCCGCCGGGGCTCCACTGCTGACGTGTCAGCGCGTCACGACCGATGTCGGCGGCCGGCCGGTGCTCGTCAGCGAGCACCGTTTCCCTGCCCACCGCACCGAGTTCGTCGTCGACCTCCCGTCGGCGGAGCCGTCCGTGATGCCGACCGGGCTCCGCCTCGTGGAATGACCCGCCGGGCGTCGCTCAGGTGTCCGGGAGCAGCTCGTCGAGGGAGACGGCAGCCGCGTCGGCGGGTGGGCGCATGAGGTAGAGCGACGCTTCGTGGTAGCCGGCTGCCTCCCCGGGCGTGATCTGCTCGTCGAAGCGGGCGAGCTGTTCCAGTGCGTGCCGTCGCTCGTTCCCGTCGGCGAATCGGCGTTGCGGGAACGTCTCACCCTCGAGCCGCTCGACGACGAGCCCGTGGCGCTCGGCCTCGGCGGCGACGGCCTCGAAGTCGATCCAGCGCAGCGACAGGGCGGCGAGCCACGCATCGTCCGGCGTCGCCTCGAGCACGCGACCGATCGTCGACTCGGTGATGTAGCCGATTCCTCCGGTGACCGTCACCAGGTCGACGGCGCTGAGCTCGGTGGCCAGCTGCGGCGACGGATCGGCGGCCTCGAGGTCTTCGGCGGCGCCTGCGTCGAGCAGGCCGACCTCGGTTGCGTAGTCGATCGCCGGCTGCGAGACATCGAGACCGAGGATCGACATCTCCAGTGGTGCGCTGTTCGCCGCAAACCACTCGCGGTCGAAATCGACGAGCTCGTCGACGTCGAGCTCGGCGACCTTGTCGGACGTGTAGTGGTCGGCAAGCTCGGCGAAGGAGAGCCCGTGCTTCATCACCGCCGCGTTGACGCCGTACGAGCAGCACAGGTCGGCGACGCGCACGCGCTCGAGGTCCCGCTCGGTGGTGAGGTGTTCGGCCAGCTGCGAGAACAGGCGACCACCGTGGTCGGGGATCTGGTACTCGAGCTCGGAAAGTGTGGCGTAGTACGCCCGCGGATCGGGCGCAGTGTAGATCGAGGAGAAGTCGGCTTTGGTCACGGTTCGCCACCCCGGCGGACCCGAGCACTGGACGTGTCGTCTGCGTCCACCGTGCCGTCACCGGGATGATGTCACCTCGTCGTTGTCTCACGGGGTGGCGCAGCGAACTCGTCTCGGACCGGCGCTCACCATACGGTGGCCGGGAGCCCACGGGCCAATCGCGCCCCGGGTGGCCGACGTCGTCGATCACATCGCGGCATTCTGGCGACGTCGGCGATGCACGTCTGCAACCGAGGCGTGGCAGGATCGTGGCGCTGGCGAGAATGGGCCGATGCAGCAGACGTTTCGGGATCGGGTGAAGATCGAGGTGGCGGACGCCATCGCCCAGGTCCGGCTGGCGCGGCCAGACAAGCGCAACGCCCTGGATGGGGCGATGTTCGCCGGCCTCGCCGAGGCGGGCGAGTGGGTGAAGACGGCGCCGCGCGTTCGCGCCGTCGTGCTCAGTGGGGAGGGGCCCTCGTTCTGCGCCGGGCTCGACTTCGCCACGTTCCAGGCCTTTGCCGATCGATCGGGCGGCGATCGAGCGGGCGCCGGGGCGAGCGAGGTCCCCGAGACCGACGGCAACCCGGGGCGGCTGACCGCGAGCGGCCTGACCCACCTCGGCCAGCAGGTCGCCTGGGTCTGGCAGGAGGTGCCGGTCCCGGTGATCGCCGCCGTGCACGGCCACGCCCTCGGCGGCGGCCTGCAGGTCGCCCTTGGCGCAGACATGCGGATCGTCCATCCCGACACGAAGCTGTCGGTGCGCGAAGTGCACTGGGGCCTCACACCGGACATGACCGCGACGCTGTTCCTCTCCCGCCTCGTCCGCCCCGACGTGCTCAAGGAGTTGACGTTCACCGCGAGGCTGATCAGCGGCGCCGAGGCGCACCGGCTGGGCATCGCCACCCACCTCGCCGACGACCCGCCAGCTGCCGCCACGGCACTCGCCGCCGAGATCGCCGGTCGCAGCCCCGACGCCGTGCGCGGCGCCAAGGCACTGCTCAACCGCCTTGCCAACGCGGGCGCCGCCGAGCAGTTCGCTGGCGAGCGCGACACGATCGGTGCCCTCGTCGGCAGCGCCAACCAGGTGGAGGCGGTGATGGCCGAGTTCGAGCAGCGAGAGCCGAGGTTCGTCGATCCCGGCTGACCCGGGCCCCGCCGACGGGATCTCACTCGAAGCGGACGACGGGCTTGATCACCTCGCCGGCGAGGCTGTCGGCGGCAGCCTCGTTGATGTCGGCGAGCGGGTAGTAGGTGATCAGCTCGTCGTAGGGGAACCGGCCCTCGGCATTGAGCTGGGCGAGGTACGGAATGAACTCGTGCGTTCGGCTGCTGCCCTCGACGACGCCATGCACGGTCCGTCCCGTGATCAGGCTCGTGTAGCCGAACGTCATCTCGGGGCTGCCCACTCCCGCCATCCCGAGGGAGCCGACGAACGTGAGGGCCTCGAACGCGGCGCGGACGAGCGCGGCGCTGCCGGTGGTGTCGAACACGTAGTCGGCGCCGACCCCAGTGATCGCGAAGATCTCGGCGTTGACCTGCTCGGGTGTGCCGGTGACCCTGTGCGTGGCGCCGTAGTGGTGGGCCAGCTCCAACCGGCTGACGTGACGGTCGACGGCGACGATCGTCGAGGCCCCGGCGAGCTTCGCCGCCATCACCGCGCTCAGGCCGAGGGAGCCGACGCCGAGAATGACGACCGAACTGCCCGGGTGGACGGCCAGCGTGTTGAGGATCGCCCCGGCGCCCGTCTGGATGCCGCAGCCGAGCGGGCCGAGCCGCTCGAGCGGGAGGTCCGGCGACACCTTCACCGCGGAGTACCCAGCGACGACAGCATGCGAGGCGAACGACGACTGCCCGAAGAAGTGTGAGCCGACCGGCCTGCCCCGGGCGTCGGTGAACGCCGACGTGCCGTCGAGTCGACCAGGTGCGAAGCCGACGTTCTTGAGGTTGTGGGCGTTGAACCGGTAGCAGCCGTACGGCATGCCCGCCACGCACGACGGGCAAGCCCCGCACACGTCGTAGCTGAGCACGACGTGGTCTCCGGGGGCGACGTGGGTGACGTCGGCTCCGACCGCCTCGACGACGCCCGCACCCTCGTGGCCGAACACGATCGGCGCGACGAACAGCTCGGGCGGCAGATCCCGCGACAGCAGGTCGGTGTGGCACACACCCGTGGCGACCATCCGTACCAGCACCTCGTCGTCGTTGGCCGTACCGACGTCGAGCTCCTCGATCGTGAACGAGCCGGTGGGCTCGCGCAGCACGGCAGCGATCGCCTTCATCTCTGACCCCCTCGTCTCCGGACCATCCTTCCAGACCGCATCGTGGGCCGCGATCGAACATCGGCCCCGTCGTCTGCCAAGCTCCGGGCATGAGGTCGCCGCTCGTCCGGCCGGCCGTGCTCGTCCTGGCGATCGCCGGCGTGCTCGGTTCCAACGCTGCAGCGTCGGCTGCGACGGAGCCGCCCGCCCCGCCCGTGGCGGACCGCGGGGAGTTCGTCGCCGGCCTGCGCACCGATACCGGCGTGCTCGAGGTGTTCGGTCGCGACGGCGGCCTCGTGCGCACGGTGGAGACGGGCGCTGAAGGCGCGCTGCGATTCGCCGGCACCTACGGCAGCGTCGTGGCGCTGCTCGACGCCGCGAACGGCACCGTGCACGTCGTCGACCTCGCCGGCGACGAGGTCGCCGTGATCGACGTCCCGCCCGGTTCGAACGCGCTGCAGCCCGCTCGCTCCGCCGTGCTCGTCCTCGCGCCGCTCGACGGCAGCGCGCCGCCGGTCGTCGTCGACCTGGCCGGCGCCACGGCGGTCGACCTCGGCTCGCTCGACGTCGAGCTCCCGTACGGGCAGCCGGCTTACGACCTGACCCGTGCCTTCGTCAGCCCGGACGGCAGCGTGGTCGGGCTGATCGACCTGCTGTCGCCGACCAGCGTGCTGGTCCGGCTTGGTGGCGCCGGATCGGAGGCCTCGGCCGTCGCCGCGGCGGGCACCCTGCTCGGGCTCACCGACGAGTCGGCCAGCTTGGTCGACCCCGAGGCCGGCGTCGTCCAGTACGTCGGCCCCGACGGCACGGTGACGCACTCCTTCGCCCTGCCCGAGCACGTCGCCGCGGTCAGCCTCGCCGGCGGCGCGGCGATCCTGTTCGACCCGGACGGAACGATGTGGGGCGTGCCCGGCGACCCGACCGGTGCCGCCGTCGACCTCGGTGACCTCGGCCTCGATCCGCTCGACGTCTCCGTGCTCACCCCCGTCGGCGACGGCGAGCAGTTCGCCGCAGGCACGTTCGACGGGTCGCTGCTCGTGTTCGACTCGGAGGGGTCGCAGCTCGGCGAGATCAGCGGTGTCGACGCCACCGCCCCGCAGCTCCCGCCGGAGGCCGACGACCGCTGTCTCCCGTTCGGCTTCGAGGCCGTCACGCTGGCCGACACCGAGGCGCTCGTCGCGGTCGACGCCGGGCCCGGCACGGTCGGCGCCCGCTCGGCGGACGGCTGCATCGTCGCCGTCAGCGGACCCGAAGCGACGCGCATCGTCGGCGCCGCTGCGGACTTCGACACGATCGAGCTCGACGCCGGCGCCGAGGTCCCGGCCGTGGCCCCCGACGGCAGCGCCGCGGTCGTCACGGACGCCACGGGCACGCACCTCGTCGGCCTCGACGGCGACACGTCCGTCACGCTGGACACGATCGCCACCGCCTTCGTCTTCGTCGGATGATCACGCCGATGTTTCCAACTGGCGGCAGTCGTCACGTAGACTGAGCAGCCGCCGGGCCAACGTCGTCCCGGGCACCATGCCCGCCCCAGGGCCAGCCTTCCCGGACCCCGCCCCACCTCGGGCCCGAGAACGACAGGACGACGATGCAGCAGATTCCCGGCCGCCACGGCCTCTACGACCCGCGATTCGAGCACGACTCGTGCGGCGTGTCCTTCGTGGCCCACATGAAGGGCGTCGCCAGCCACGAGCTGGTGCGCACCGGTCTCGACGCCCTCACCAACCTCGCGCACCGCGGTGCGACCGGCGCCGAGGCCGACACCGGCGACGGTGCCGGGATCCTCGTCCAGGTTCCCGACCGCTTCCTGCGCAGCACGCTCGCCGACCAGGGTGTCGACCTGCCGCCTGCCGGGCAGTACGCCGTCGGCGTCGCCTTCCTGCCCACCGACCAGGTCGCCGCCGAGAAGGCGCAGGCGGCGGTCGAGACGATCGTCGCCGAGGAGGGGCTCTCACTCGTCGCCTGGCGCGACGTGCCGGTCGAGCCGAGCTGCCTCGGCGTCACCGCCAGGGCTGCGATGCCGTCGTTCCGCCAGGTGTTCGTCGCCGATCCGGCGGGCGCCAGCGGGATCGACCTCGACCGCAAGGTGTACATCGTGCGCAAGCGCGTCGAGCACGAGCTCGAGGGCGACCTCGCCACCTACTTCCCGTCGCTCTCCGCGCGCACCTTGGTCTACAAGGGAATGTTCACCACGCCGCAGTTGCAGGCGTTCTACCCCGACCTGCGCGACGAGCGCTTCGAGAGTGCCGTGCTGCTGATCCACAGCCGCTTCTCGACCAACACGTTCCCGTCGTGGCCGCTCGCCCACCCCTATCGCTTCATCGCCCACAACGGCGAGATCAACACCGTGCAGGGCAACGAGAACTGGATGCGCGCTCGCGAGGCGATGGCGGCGAGCCCGTTGCTGCCCAAGCTCGAGCGAGCGTTCCCGATCTGCACGCCCGGTGCGTCCGACACGGCCCGCTTCGACGAGGTGCTCGAGCTGCTCCATCTCGCCGGACGGCCGATCCACCACGCGATGCTGATGATGATCCCGCCGGCCTGGGAGAACGACACGACGATGGACCCTGCCGTGCGGTCGTTCTACCGCTTCCACAGCTCCGTGATGGAGCCGTGGGACGGACCGGCCAGCGTCGCGTTCACCGACGGCACCGTGATCGGCGCCGTGCTCGACCGCAACGGGCTGCGCCCGAGCCGCTACTGGGTCACCGACGACGACCTCGTCGTGATGGCGTCGGAGGTCGGCGTGATCGACGTCGACCCCGCCAAGGTGGTGCAGAAGGGCCGCTTGCGGCCAGGCCGGATGTTTCTCATCGACACGGCACAAGGCCGGATCGTCGACGACGCCGAGATCAAGGCTGCGCTCGCCGCCGAGCATCCCTACGGCGAGTGGCTCGACGAGGGTCTCATCGAGTTCGAGGACCTGCCGCCGCGCGAGCACGTCGTGTTCAGCCACGACAGCGTGCTGCGCCGCCAGCAGATGTTCGGCTACACCCACGAGGAGCTCAAGATCATCGTCGCGCCGATGGCGGCGAAGGGCGCCGAGCCGCTCGGGTCGATGGGCACCGACACGCCGATCGCCGTGCTGTCGGAACGTCCGCGGCTGCTGTTCGACTACTTCACCCAGCTCTTCGCCCAGGTGACCAACCCGCCGCTCGACGCGATACGCGAGGAGGTCGTCACCTCGGTGGCGTCCACCGTCGGCCCGGAGGCCAACCTGCTGCAGCCTGGGCCGGAGAGTTGCCGCCAGCTCACCGTGCCGTACCCGATCGTCGACAACGACGAGCTCGCCAGGATCGTTCACGCCGACGAGGATGGTGCCTACCCTGGGCTCAAAGCCGTCCAGGTCAGGGGGCTCTTCCGCGTCGCCGGCGGCGGCCTCGCCCTCGAGCGGGCGCTCGCCGCGATCTGTTCGGAGGTCTCGGCCGCGATCGACGACGGTGCCCGCGTCATCGTGCTGTCGGACCGGAACGCCGACAGCGTGTGGGCACCGATCCCGTCGCTGCTGCTCACCGCCGCGGTGCACCACCACCTCGTGCGCACCAAGCAGCGCACGATGGCCGGCCTGCTCGTCGAGTGCGGCGACGCCCGCGAGGTACACCACATGGCGCTGCTGATCGGCTACGGCGCCGGCGCGATCAATCCCTATCTCGCCTTCGAGTCGATCGAGGACCTGATCGCGCACGGTCACCACGGGCTCGGCGGCATCGATCCGGCGAAGGCGGTGCGCAACTACATCAAGGCGTGCGGCAAGGGCGTGCTCAAGGTGATGTCGAAGATGGGCGTGTCGACGGTGGCCAGCTACACCGGGGCGCAGATCTTCGAGGCGATCGGCCTCGGCGCCGAGCTCGTCGCGCGGTACTTCACCGGCACGGTCAGTCGCCTCGGCGGGATCGGCCTCGACGAGCTGGCCGCCGAGGTGGCCGCCCGCCACGCCGTCGCCAACCCGACACGCCCCGAGGAGCGGGCCCACCGCAAGCTCGAGCTCGGCGGTGAGTACCAGTGGCGCCGCGAGGGCGAGCACCACCTGTTCAACCCGACGACGGTGTTCAAGCTGCAGCACGCCACGCGGACCAAGCGCTTCGACATCTTCAAGGAGTACACGCGCGCCGTCGACGACCAGTCGCGCCAACTCGCCACGCTGCGCGGCCTGTTCGAGCTCAAGGCGGCCGAGCGTGCGCCGGTGCCGGTCGAGGAGGTCGAGTCCATCCAGGCGATCATGCGCCGCTTCTCGACCGGGGCGATGAGCTATGGCTCGATCTCCGCCGAGGCGCACGAGACGCTGGCGATCGCGATGAACCGCATCGGCGGCAAGTCGAACACCGGCGAGGGCGGCGAGGACCCCGAGCGGCTCCACGACCCGGCGCGGCGCTCGGCGATCAAGCAGGTGGCGTCCGGGCGCTTCGGCGTCACCGCGGAGTATCTGACGAACGCCGACGACCTGCAGATCAAGATGGCCCAGGGTGCCAAGCCGGGCGAGGGTGGCCAGCTCCCCGGCCACAAGGTGTACCCGTGGATCGCCAAGACGCGGTACTCGACGCCCGGCGTCGGGCTGATCAGCCCGCCGCCGCACCACGACATCTACTCGATCGAGGACCTCAAGCAGCTGATCCACGATCTGAAGAACGCCAACCCGGCGGCGCGCGTGCACGTCAAGCTCGTCGCCGAGATGGGCGTCGGCACCGTCGCTGCCGGCGTGTCGAAGGCGAAGGCCGACGTCGTTCTGATCTCCGGCCACGACGGTGGCACCGGCGCCAGCCCGCTGACGTCGCTCAAGCACGCGGGCGGCCCGTGGGAGCTCGGCCTCGCCGAGACGCAGCAGACGCTGCTGCTCAACGGGCTGCGCGATCGCATCGTCGTGCAGACCGACGGGCAGATGAAGACGGGTCGCGACGTCGTCGTCGCCGCCCTGCTCGGCGCCGAGGAGTACGGCTTCGCCACCGCGCCGCTGATCGTGTCGGGTTGCGTGATGATGCGCGTCTGCCACCTCGACACCTGCCCGGTGGGCATCGCCACGCAGAACCCGGAGCTGCGCGCCCGGTTCGCCGGCCAGGCCGAGTTCGTCGAGAACTTCTTCGAGTTCGTCGCCACCGAGGTGCGTGAGCTGATGGCGCAGCTCGGCTTCCGCTCGATGGCCGAGATGATCGGCCACGTCGAGCTGCTCGACACCCGCCAGGCGATCGACCACTGGAAGGCTGCGGGGCTCGACCTGACGCCGATCCTCGCCAGACCCCGCAACCCCTACGGGCAGTCGCTGCTGCACTCGGTGCCGCAGGACCACGGCCTGCAGCACGCCCTCGACAACGAGCTGATCCGCCTCGCCGCCGAGGCGATCGAGCACGCCACACCGGTGGCCCTCGACCTGCCGATCCGCAACGTCAACCGCACGGTCGGCACGATGCTCGGCCACGAGATCACGAAACGGTGGCCGAGCAGCCGTGGCGTCGGCGGCCTGCCCGACGGCACGATCGACATCCGATTCACCGGCTCGGCCGGCCAATCGTTCGGCGCGTTCGTGCCCGCCGGCGTCACGCTGCGGCTGATCGGCGACGCCAACGACTACCTCGGCAAGGGGCTGTCGGGCGGCCGGATCATCGTCCGCCCGCATCCCGACGCCCCGTTCGTCGCCGAGGAGCAGGTCGTCGCCGGCAACGTCATCGCCTACGGCGCGACGGGCGGTGAGATCTTCCTCCGCGGCGTCGTCGGCGAGCGGTTCTGTGTGCGCAACTCGGGCGTGACCGCTGTCGCCGAGTCGGTCGGCGACCACGGCTGCGAGTACATGACCGGCGGGCGCGTGGTCGTGCTCGGGCCGACCGGGCTCAACTTCGGCGCCGGCATGTCCGGCGGCGTGGCGTACGT